>Ga0181520_10001234_pt1 | contig 52791 bp, 57 predicted proteins | sample PEATcosm2014_Bin_29_FD_132451 | JGI IMG/M metagenome (GOLD analysis project Ga0181520, IMG submission 132451) | Peatland microbial communities from MTU Mesocosm Facility, Houghton, MI, USA - PEATcosm2014_Bin02_30_metaG | ecosystem: Environmental > Terrestrial > Soil > Wetlands > Peat | place... | reverse complement strand
GCCGGCACCAAGGAGACCAACGTCCAGCAGCAGGGCGCCGACCGCATCCTGGTCGAGGTGCCGGGCCTGCAGGACACGACCGAGGTCAAGGATCTGCTCGGCGCCACGGCGAAGCTCGAGTTCCGCTTGGTCGCCGATCCCGGCGACCCGCCGAACGAGGTCGAGGCGCTGCCGCAGCGGCAGGGCGGCACGATTCCGGTGCAGAAGCGGGTGATGGTGGCGGGCGAGGACCTTGTCGACGCCCAGCCGGGCTTCGATTCGCGCACCGGCGAGCCCGACGTCAATTTCCGCTTCAACCTGCGCGGCGGACAAAGGTTCGGCCAGGTGACGTCGGAGAACGTCGGACGGCCGTTCGCGATCGTGCTCGACGGCACGGTGATCTCGGCGCCGCGGATCTTGAGCCCGATCACCGGCGGCTCCGGCCAGATCACCGGCGATTTCACCGTCGAGAAAGCCAACGAGCTCGCGGTGCTGTTGCGCGCCGGCGCGTTGCCGGCCAAGCTCACCGTGGTCGAGGAGCGCACCGTCGGCCCCGGCCTCGGCCAGGATTCGATCGACGCGGGCAAGCGCGCCGCCTACGTCGGCGGCGCGCTGGTCTTCGTCTACATGCTGGCGACCTACGGCGTGTTCGGCGTCTTCGCCGACCTCGCCCTCGGCGTGCACATCCTGCTGATCTTCGCCTCGATGGCGCTTTTGGGCGCGACGCTGACGATGCCCGGCATCGCCGGCGTCGTCTTCACCATCGGCATGGCCGTCGACTCCAACGTGCTGATCTACGAGCGCATCCGCGAGGAGGGGCACCTCGGCCGTTCCGTGGTGTCGGCGCTCGACGCGGGCTTCAGAAGGGCCTTCGCCACCATCGTCGACTCCAATGTGACGATGTTCGTCGCCGCGGCGATCCTCTATCTCTTCGGCTCGGGCGCGGTGCGCGGCTTCGCGGTGTCGCTCGGGCTGGGCATCATCACCTCGATCATCACCGCGGTGACGATGACGCGCATGATGATCGCGCTGTGGTATCGGCGCACCCGCGCCGCCAAGCTGCCGATCTGAGGGGGCAAGAGTCCAAGCGATGAAACTGCTTCGCCTCGCGCCGGAAAAGACCAGGTTCGGCTTCATGCGGCTGCGCCGGGTGAGCTACCCGCTCTCAGCCGTATTGTCGATCATCGCCGTGGCCATGTTCTTCGTCGTCGGCATGAATTTCGGCATCGACTTCCGCGGCGGCACCCAGGTCGAGCTGCGCGCCAAGAGCGGCGCCGCCGATCTCGCCATGCTGCGCTCCAAGGGCGAGAGCCTCGGCCTCGGACCGGTCGAAGCGCAGCGCATCGGTACGGAGAGCGACGTCACCCTGCGGCTCGACGTCCAGCCGGGCGGCGAGCAGGGCGAGCAGACCGCCGTCAACAAGCTGCGCCAGGCGTTCGGCGACGCTTACGAATTCCGCAGCGTCGAGACGGTCGGGCCGCGCGTTTCCGGCGAACTGGTGCAGAGCGGCACGCTCGGCGTCGTGGTGTCGATCCTCGCCGTGCTCGCCTATCTGTGGTTCCGCTTCGAATGGCAGTTCGCCGTCGGCGCGATCATCGCCACCATGCACGACCTGCTGCTCACCGTCGGCTTCTTCTGCGTCACCCAGCTCGAGTTCAACCAGACCTCGATCGCGGCGATCCTCACCGTCGTCGGCTATTCGCTCAACGAGACGGTGATCGTGCTCGACCGCATCCGCGAGGTCATGCGCAAATACAAGAAGCTTTCGACCGCCGAGATCATCGACATGTCGGTCAACGCGGTGCTGCCGCGCACCATCATGACCGCGACCACCGTGATCCTCGCCCTGCTGGCCCTGTTCTTCCTCGGCGGCCACGTGATCCGCTCGTTCTCCGCGGCGATGCTGTGGGGCGTGTGCGTCGCCACCTATTCCTCGATCTTCATCTGCTCGCCGATGCTGATCTATCTCGGGGTGCGCGCCGACACGTTCGACCGGGGAGCGGACGCCGAGACGGAGACGGTCAAGGCGCAGGCGTGAGCTCGGCCGCCTACGTCCCCGGTCGTCATGTCGTCGAGGCCTACGGCGCCGGCAGGTTCCGCTTCGCCGGGATGAGCCATGTCGGCTCGATTCTCGCGACGCCGCGCGGAATCGCCGCGGTCCGCGCGACGTCGATCGACGAGGTCGACTTGACGACGCTCGCGCCGTTGTTCGCCGAGCTTGCCGAAGCGCCGGGCGCGATCGAGTTCCTCATCCTGGGCGCCGGGGCGAAGATGGCGCGTCCGCCCGCGGCGCTCGCCGCGGCGCTCGGCGAGCGGGGCTTGCGCTTCGAGGCGATGGCGACCGGCCCGGCGACGCGCGTCTATAACGTGATGATCGACGAAGGCCGCCGCGTCGCGGCGCTGTTGATCGCCGCGCCGTGAACGCCGCCGGCGAAGCGCGCCTCGAGGAAGCCTACGCGCACTGCGAACGGCTGGCGCGCGAGGGCGACCGCGACCGCTGGCTCGGCGCGCTGTTCGCGCCCGCGGCCGCGCGGCCGCGCCTGCACGCGCTCTCCGCCTTCTTCCTCGAGACCGGCCGCGTCAAGGCGCGCGCGCGCGAGCCGCTCGCCGGCGAGGCGCGGCTGGCGTGGTGGCTGGAGGCGATCGAGGGGAAACGCGAGGCGGAGGCGGCGGGGCACCCTGTCGCCGCGGCGCTGATCGACGCGGTCGGCGCCGGCGGCCTGCCGCTCGCCGCGTTCGCCGCCTATCTCGAAGCGCGGCGCGACGAGCTCGTCGCCGCGCCGCCGCGCGGGCGCGAGGCGATCGCAGCGCGCGGCCGCGCGCTGGTCGCGCCACAGTTCGCGCTCGCCGCCCGGGCGCTCGACGAAGCGGGCGCGGAGGAGGCGGCGCTCCGCGCCGGCGAGGCCGCCGCGCTCGCCGAAGCGTCGGGCGAGGAAGCGACGGCTCTTTCGCGCGCCGCCGCCGCCGACGAGGCGCTGATGGGCCGGCCGACGGTCGCTCCCGCCTTCGCGCCGCTGGCGACGCTGAGGCTTGACCTCCAACGCCGCGCGCGCGGCGAGGAGGGGCCGGCGTCCGCCTGGCGGCGGCAATGGGCGATCTGGCGCTGGGCGCGCGGCCGTTGAAGCGAAGCCGCCGGCGCTACGGCGCCTTCGCCAGCTGGCCGCGGATCTCGCCGCCCTTGTGGGCGGCGGTGTGGATGTTGAAGTAGACCAGGCCGTCGGCGAAGTCCTTGGCCTGTTCGTCGGTCAGCGTCGCCGAGCCGGAGAACGGGCTCGCCTTCGCCTCGACCGGGACGAGCACGGGCGCGTTCACGCCCGCCTTCGCCGGCCCGTGGAAATGCGCGGCGAGTTCGGGGCCGGTGAGGCCGGAATAGCTTCCCGACCAGGTCAGCGTCTTCGTCTCGGCGTCCAAGGACGCCTCGATCGTTCCCGTTCCCTTGGAGTCGTTGGGCGGAACTTCGCCGGGCCCGGCGAGGTCGGCCTTGTATTTGACGGTCTCGGCGTCGGCGGGCGCGAAAGCGGCGGAAAGCGTGAAAGCGAGGGCCGCGGCGGCGGCGAGCGCGAATTTCGGCATGGCCAGTCTCCGTTGTTCGCCCCCCGCAAGGGACCGTCGCCCGCCGCGACGATCGGCGCAAGCCAATTGTTCGTCAGCGCCCGCCGGCGCGGCGAAGCCTCGGGCCCCCGCTTCACCCGTTCTCGGCGATCCACTGGGCGAGGTTGGCCTCCGCCCGCGCCGACAGCGCGCGCTTGCGCGCGAGGCCGCGCTCCGGGCCGTTGAGCCGCTCGCCGTCTTCGTCGACGCGCGGCCCCTTGATCGGCGGGAAGAGGCCGAAATTGACGTTCATCGGCTGGAACGAGCGCGGCCCCGCCTCGATCGCCTCGATATGGCCGCCGGCGATGTGGTTCAAGAGCGCGCCGACGGCGGTGGTCGGCGGCGGCGGCGCGAGCGGCCGGCCAAGCCGCTCGGCGGCGGCGAAGCGGCCGGCGACAAGGCCGATCGCGGCGCTCTCGACATAGCCCTCGCAGCCGGCGATCTGGCCGGCGAAGCGCAGCGCGGGGCGCGCTTTCAGCCTCAGCGTCGAGTCGAGCAGGCGCGGCGCGTTGAGGAAGGTGTTGCGGTGCAGGCCGCCGAGCCGCGCGAACTCGGCCCGCTCGAGTCCAGGGATCATGCGGAAGACCCGCGTCTGCTCGGCGTATTTGAGCTTGGTCTGGAAGCCGACGATGTTGAACAGCGTGCCGAGCGTGTTGTCCTGCCGGAGCTGGACGATGGCGTAGGGCTTGATTGTGGGATTGTGGGCGTTGGTGAGGCCGAAGGGCTTCATCGGGCCGTGGCGCAGCGTCTCCGGGCCGCGTTCGGCCATCGTCTCGATCGGCAGGCAGCCGTCGAAATAGGGCGTTCCTTCGAAGTCGCGGAACTCGGTCTTGTCGGCGGAAAGGAGCGCGTCGACGAAGGCGCGGTACTGCTCGCGGCTCATCGGGCAGTTGAGATAGTCGGCGCCGGAGCCGCCGGGGCCGGCTTTGTCGTAGCGCGACTGCGGCCAGGCGACCGTCATGTCGATTGAATGGCGATGGACGATCGGGGCGATGGCGTCGAAGAAGGCGAGCGCCGCCTCGCCGGTCAGCGCGACGATCGCCTGCGCGAGCGCCGCGGAGGTCAACGGCCCGGTGGCGACGATGACGCTGTCCCAGTCGTCGGGCGGCGCGCCGGCGACCTCCTCGCGCTCGACGCGGATCAGCGGCTCGGCGAGGATCGCCGCCTCGACCGCGGCGGAGAAGCCCTCGCGGTCGACGGCGAGCGCGCCGCCGGCCGGCACCTGGCAGGCGTCGGCTGAACGCATGATCAGCGATTGCAGGGCGCGTAGCTCGCGGTGGAGCACGCCGACGGCGTTGCTCGCGGCGTCGTCGGAGCGAAACGAGTTCGAACAAACGAGCTCGGCGAGGCGCGCAGTGCGGTGCGCTTCGGTCGAGCGGCGCGGACGCATTTCGTGCAGAACGACGGGAACGCCGCCGCGGGCGATCTGCCAAGCCGCCTCGCTGCCGGCGAGGCCGCCGCCGATGACATGGACCGGGCGCATGAAAACTTGTCACAGAGCCGGGCGGCGGCGTCAACCCGGGCGACGCGCGGCGCGGCGGACAAAAAAACGCCCGCCGAGGGAGGGGCGGCGGGCGTTTCTCGGCGTCGGACGGGGGACCGACGCGAACAGGGGCGACCGGAGGGAGGAAACGGCGCCCCCTAAACTTCAACCCTTGATCGCGCTGGAGGCGACGAGCGGGATGTCGCCGCGCCGGATGCCAATGTCGTGCAACTCGCGGTCGCTCATGTGCGTCAGCTCGCGCACCACCTCGTGGTAGCGCCGCCAGGCGGCGAACTTCTCGGCGATGATCTTCAGCGGGGCCATGATTTCCTCTGTCTTTCGATCTCTCCGCCGGTCCCGCCCTTCGGCGATCGACCCGGCCTGTGCGCTGCAACATAGAAGAGCCGACCGGTTTCGGGAAGGGGCGCGCGCGCCTTCCAGCTATGCGCTCTTAGCATAAGTGAAGACGCGAGAGGTTAACCGAAGGTTTACCTTCCGAGGATTCGTCGCTTTCGTCGTTGGTATTGACGCCAGGATGCCCGCCTCGGTCGCTCCAGCGCGCGTGGGGAATAATTGCAACGGGTGTAGTAATGTGACAAATTCATGGCTGTGCCGCGACAATGCAACGCGGAACGGGCGCGTTGGGGCGCTTGCGGACGCCGCGCCGCGCTGCGTTGCAGCGCAATTCGGTTGCGGCGCCCCCTCGCTCGGCTCGCCCCGCCCAACCTCCCTCCGGGCGCGCCGCGCCCATTCGCCGCGCCGCGCTTGATTTTGCCGAGCGGAGCAGCGACATCGAAAGGGGCGGCGCCGATCGGCGCCGCCGTCAGGAGGGGAGCCGGCAATGGAAAATGCTTTGATCGCGCGCGTCGCCGCGGCGGCCGACATCTCGCGCGACTCGGCGCGCGAGGCGGTGGCGCTGGTGCTCGATTTCATCCTGCGCGAGGCGCCCGAAGACGCCGTGAAGATTCTGCTGGTCAAGGCGCCCGCGCTTCGAACCATCGTCGCTTCCGGCGCGTCGACCGGCGGCGAGGGCATGAGCTTCGCCGTCAAGGGGCTGATGGGAACCGGCGCTGGCGCGATGGGCGGCGGCGGCCTGAGGGCGCTCGGCGAAGGCCTGAGGGCGCTCGGCCTCGACCCGCCGGCCATGCAGGCGGTCGGCAAGGAGGTGGTCGACTACGCGCGCGAAAGGGCGGGCGACGACGTGGTCGGCGAGATCACCTCGGCGATCCCCGGTCTGGCGCAGTTGGTGGCGATCTGGGACGAGGACGCGCGCTGAAGCCGCCTAGCGCGGCCGCCGGACGTTTCGTCCGACGCGGCCGGCTTTCGGCCGCCGATGTCCCGAAACGAGACGAACCGCCGCCGCTCCCCTTTCGCGCGGCGCGTCGCGTCGCGCGCCCAAGCGATTGATTCGACGATCCGACTGGATTCCGGACGCCGCGCCGCGGCTCGCCGGCGCCGTTCCGTTTTGGGACGCGTCGGAGCTTACGTAAACGGCGCCGCGCTTGCCCGTGCCTCCGTCTCGAACATTTGCTTCTCGGAGTATGCAATGGACAAGGAGGTGGAAACGATTGTCGAGCGCACGATCCGCCACACGCGGGCGATTCTGACGATCTCGCCCGACCGATGGGACCACGCGCGGCGGGGGATGTTGACGATACGCGACAGTCTCGCCGCGCGCGCGCCGGGCCATCCCGCCCTCGAACGGCTGACCGCTTTCGTCCGCGCCGAGGACCGCTGGCGCGCGGGTTGGCGCGACGCACGCCGCCCGTGAACGATCAACGGCCCCACAGGCCGGTCAGCGTCGCCTTGGCGAGCGCATGGGCCTCAAGACGGGAGGCGACTTGCGCCGGCGAGGCGTTGCCGTCGGCGCCGAGCCGATCGAGGTCGAGCGCGAAGACGGTGAACCGATAGCGGTGCGGCTTGTCGCCCTTGGGCGGGCAGGGGCCGCCGTAGCCGGCCGCGCCGAAATCGTTGCGGCTTTGCGTCGCGCCCTGGGGCGACGCGCCGCCGTTCGGGTCGCCGGCGCCTCGCGGCAGGCGCGCGACGGTCGCCGGGATGTCGAAGATCAGCCGATGCCAGAAGCCGCCCGGCCGCGGCGCGTCGGGGTCGTGGCAGACGACCGCGAAGCTCTTCGCGCCGACGGGCGCGTCCGTCCAACTCAGCGCCGGCGAGAGATTCGCCCCGGTGCAGCCAAAGCCGTCGAAGATGTGAGCGTCGGGGATGCGCGCGTTCGGCTCGATGTCCGCGCTCGCAAGCGACATCGTTCGTCCCGCCGCGCTCCCCGCCGCCGCCATCGCGGACATTGCCGCTAAAGCTTGCGCAATCATCGAAGCCTCCCCTTTCCTAAGGTCACTCTATCTTTCTTGGGCCGTTCGATCCCTCGCACAATTGACTTGCGTCCACGCCGACTTGCAAGCGAAACTGCGGCTCTTTGGCGTGACGCGCGACAGGCCGCGGAAGCGGCGAAGAGGACGCGGCCCGGCGTCGATCTCGCGAAGGGGGAGCGCCGACGGCGCGTCGCGCGAGGGACGGGTCTGTGGAGGAGGCCATGAACGGGGCGACGCATGCGCGCGCGGGGCGCAAGCGCACCTTCACCACGCGGTCAGGCGCGGCGTTGCCTTTCACCGAGCTCGGCTTCGGCGCCGCGCCGCTCGGCAATCTCTATCGACCGCTGACGGAGAAGGAGGCGCGGGCGACGCTCGACGCCGCGTGGACCTGCGGCTGCCGCTACTACGACACCGCGCCGCTTTACGGCTACGGCCTGTCGGAGACGCGGCTGAACGGCTTCCTGCGCGCCAAGCCGCGCGACAGCTATCTCGTCTCCACCAAGGTCGGCCGCCTGCTCGAGGTCAGCCCGCCGGAGCCGCGCGCGCGCCAGAACCGCTTCTTCGAGACGCCTTCGCGGCGCGCCGTGTTCGATTATTCCTACGACGGCGTCATGCGCTCGCTCGAGTTCTCGCTCGAGCGGCTGGGCCTCGATCGCGTCGACCTGGTCTATGCGCATGGCCTCGACGTCTTCGTCCAGGGCGGCGAAGAGAGGTCGCATGCGCGCGCGCGCGAGCTGCTCGACGGCGGCCTGAAGGCGCTGACGAAACTGCGCGACGGCGGCGCCGTGCGAGCGTTCGGCGTCGGCGTCCACGAGTGGCGCCTTGCGGAGAAGCTCGCGCGCGGCGGCGACTTCGACGTCGTTCTGCTCGCCGGCCGTTACACGCTGTTGGAGCAGGAGGCTCTCGAGAGCTTCCTGCCCTATTGCGTCGACAACAAGATCGGCGTCGTCGTCGGCGGCCCGTTCAATTCCGGCGTGCTCGCGACCGGGCCGAAACGCGGCGCTTTCTACAATTACGCGCCCGCTTCGGAAGCGGTTCTCGATCGCGTGCGGCGCATCGAAGCGCTGTGCAAGGCGCACGAAGTGAAGCTCGCGCAGGCCGCGCTGCGCTTCCCCTTGAGCCACCCCGCGGTCGTCGGCGTCATCGCCGGCGTGGAGAAAGCCAGCGAGGTTCGCCGCAACGCGGCTCTGCTCGACGCCGAAATTCCGCCGGCGCTTTGGCGCGCGCTGAAAGCCGAAGGGTTGTTGCGCGCCGACGCGCCGACGCCGCGCTGAACGCCGCCCGCCCGCGCCTTCGATCCCGCCGCGACTCTCTCTCAGCCGACCGGCAACGCGAGCACCGGCCAGCGTCCGTCGTCGACGATGCGGGCGCTGGTCGAGCCGCGCATCGCGTCGATCAGGCCGTGGCGCCCGGCCGTCGGCATCGCGATGGCGCCGACGTCGAGCTCGCTCGCGGTGGCGAGGATCGTGTCGACCACCGGGCCCTCGCGCAGCAGGATCGGCCGCCCGAAGGGCTCGCCGTTCTCGCCGATCGGCTCCGGCGCGCGCTTTCCTACATGCATGATCTCGAGGCTGGCCTCGCAGGCCGACAGCTTGAGGATCGATTTGAGGCGACGGATCGCCGAGACGCTGTCGAGCGAGGCGTCGATCGGCACGAGGATTTTCTTCAGTGTGATGGCGCCGGTGTCCATGTCGACGAAGCCGCGCTCGCTTTCGCGAATAAAGAGGCTCATCAGCCGTCCCTGGCGCAGCAGACGGCCGTGGACCGAGCCGTCGAGCCACAGGGCCGGCGACCGGTTCGGGTAGCTGGCGAGGACGACCAGATCGCACGGGGAGTCGTCGAGGTAGTCGAGGACGCCGGCGCGTGGGTTGCGCGCGGCGATGCTCGAGCTCGAGACGCGAAAATCCAGCCTGGCGTCCCAGCGGTCGTAGGGCGCGTCCTTGTCCACGATTCCCCAGCGCGCGAGCAGATCGCGCACCTGACGGAGCCCGTGGGTCTGCGACAGGTAGGGACCGTCCTCGACCCGCACCCTGAGCAGGCGCAGCTCGGCCTTCGAGGCCACCGTCATCGCCAGCGCGTGGGCGAACGCTGCAGCGGCGCCGGCGGCGAAATCGGTGGGATGCACGATGGTGGCGCGAGTCCTGTTCGTCTCAGTCATCGTTGTCGTAGGCCCTCGAGGATGCGCAACCTATCGCCCCGGGATTGAGCGAGGCTGGATCGCCGCCGCCGCAAGTCGCGCGCTCGGCCGGCGATTCCGTCCCGGGGCGTCCAAGCCGCGCGATACTTTATTCCGGAGAAACGATCACGGCGATCTCCGGATTCTTCACGTCGCTAAGTTGGAGCGTCAACGGGGCGGCGGCGAGCGGGAACTTGACGCTTTTGCGCAGGTTCGGGCAGCCGGGCGCGCCGGTGAAGCCGAGCGGTTTTACGAAAGCGCCGCCCTGGATGACGTCGATCCAGCCTTCGCCGGACAGGCTGATCTTGTAGTTTCCCGCCGCCGGGGGCGCGCCGAGCGCCAACGCGCCGGCGAAGCTCCGCGAATTCCTCGGCGCGCGCTCGGGCGGCCGATCGAGCTTCGCCTCGGCGAAAGGCGCGAGGCGGACAGTCTCGGCCGTGTCGTAAGCGAGCGCGGCGCCAGGCGCGAGCGGCGACGCGCTGCGCGCGAGCGCCGCCTGCTCATAAGCGAGCGGCCAGGCGAGCTTGTCGCAGCCGCTCGGCTCGCCGGCCTCGGCCGCGACCGCGGCCGCAAAGAGCGCCGCGAGCGCGGCGAGGCCGGCCAGCCGCTTCATTCCACGCCGACCATGACGTTGGAGGCCTTGATGACCGCGAAAGCGGTCTTGCCTTTCGCCAGCTTCAGCTCGTCCGCCGATTCGTTGGTGATCGAGGCGGTGACGATCGTCCCGCCGCCGACGTCGATGCGCACGTGCGCCGTCGTCGCGCCCTTCGTCACCTCCACCACCGTGCCCTTGAGCACGTTTCGCGCGCTGATTCTCATCGCCCGCTCCTTGCCGTTCGGACGGCCGCCGTTCGGCCGCTCCTCCGTGCCGGGATGGTGGTCCAACCCGCGCGGCGGCGCAAGGGGCGCGGCGGCCACGGCGGCGACGGAGCGATGACAACCTAAACGCGAGCCCGCCGAAGCGCGTTCAACCTTGCTTCCGCAGCGAAAGGTTGCGCCGCTCCGGCGCCTGCCGTAAGGCTCGCGCCGTCGTTCCGCCCACCCTGCAGCTCTGAGAACCCGCCCGATGATCCGCTCCGCCCTGATGACCGTCATGACCGCCGCCGCAATCAAGGCGGGCCGCGGCCTGAAGCGCGATTTCGGCGAGATCGAGCAGCTGCAGGTGTCGATGAAAGGCCCCGGCGACTTCGTCAGCCTGGCCGACAAGCGCGCGGAGAAGACGCTGTTCGAAGAGCTGTCCAAGGCGCGGCCCGGCTACGGCTTCGTCATGGAGGAGGGCGGGCGCGTCGAGGGTTCGGACAAGAGCCACACTTGGCACATCGACCCGCTCGACGCGACCACCAACTTCCTTCACGCCATCCCGATCTTCGCCATCTCGATCGCCCTCGAGCGCGAGGGGCAGATTATCGCCGGCGTGGTCTACAACCCCGCCGACGACGAGATCTACGTCGCCGAGAAGGGGCAGGGGGCGTTCGGGGGCGCGCGCCGGCTGCGGGTGGCGGGGCGCCAGGACCCGTCGCAGGCGCTGTTCGGCTGCGGCGTGCCGCATCTCGGCAAGCCGGCCGAGCACCCGCTGTTCCAGGCCGAGCTCGCCAAGGCGATGACTCGGGTGGTCAACGTCCGCCGCCTCGGCTGCGCCTCGATCGACCTCGCCTATGTCGCGGCCGGAAAGTTCGACGCCTTCTGGGAGCGCGGCCTCCACTCGTGGGACATCGCCGCCGGCGCGCTGCTGGTTCGCGAGGCGGGCGGCTTCGTTTCCGACGCCGACGGCGCGCCGGATTTCCTCAAGACCGGCTCGATCTGCGCCGGCAACGAGACGATGTGGCGCGAGCTGCTCGCGCTGCTGCGCTCGGCGCGCTGAGCGCCCTCGCGGCCGAAGCGAACGACAATTCGTTTCGACGCCGGCGCGAGGCGAGGCGGGTCGCGCTCGTCGTCGCCGCGCTTCGACTTGCCGACGATCGGCGCTAGAGTGCGCGGCCGCGTCGAATTTAGGGAGGTCGCCGCCTTGCCTTTCGCCCGCTATCCGAGCTTGCGCGACCGCGTCGTCTTCATCACCGGCGGCGGCTCGGGCATCGGCGCGGCGATGGTGGAGGCGTTCGTCGGCCAGGGCGCGAGCGTCGCCTTCGTCGACATCGACCGCGAAGCGTCGCTGGCGGTGGTCGAGCGGCTCGCCGCCGGGCCGCAGCCGCCGCTGTTCCTTGAATGCGACCTGACCAACCTCGCCGCGCTGGAGACGGCGATGGAGGAAGTCAGGCAGCGCCTGGGGCCGATCGCGGCCCTGATCAACAACGCCGCCAACGACGCGCGCCAGGACGCCGACGAGATCACCGAGGCGGACTGGGACGCCGCCATGGCGGTCAACCTCAAACACCAGTTCTTCGCGGCGCAGATCGCGCGCCGGTCGATGCGCGAGCGCGGCGGCGGCTCGATCGTCAATCTCTCGTCGACGGCGTGGATGAACGGCTATGCGCGCCTAGCCGCCTACTCGATCGCCAAGGCGGCGGTGGTCGGCATGACCCACGCCCTGGCGCGGGAATTCGGCCCCGACAACATTCGCGTCAACGCCGTCGCGCCGGGCACGGTGTTCACCGAGCGCCAGCGTCGTTTGTGGTTCCCCAAAGCCCAGGACGTGACGAACATCGTCGCTCGCCAGTCCCTGTCGTTCGCTTTGCAGGCCGAGGACGTCGCGCGCGTCGCGCTGTTCCTCGCCGCCGACGACAGCCGGGCGATCACCAAGCAATGCCTGATCGTCGACGCCGGGGAGCGCTGAGGCGGCGCTCCCGATTGAGGGGCGCTTGAACCGGTCCGCGCCGCGCCCCATCTTTCCGCGCGAGCGGCCCCGTCAGAGGGCCCGTCTGTGGAGGATCAAGATGAACGTCGCGAGCATCTTACGGGAAAAGGGCAGGGACGTCCTCGTCACTCAGCCGGATCGCAGCCTCAAGGAGGCGGCCGCGCAGCTCGCGGCCCGCGGCGTCGGCGCGGTGGTGGTCTCGGACGCGGCGATGAACGTGCTCGGCATCCTGTCCGAACGCGACATCGTCCGGGCGATCGGCGGGCGCGGCGCGAGCGCGCTCGACGACCCGGTGTCGCGGCACATGACTCGCGAGGTCACGACCGTCGCTGAAGAGGCGACGATCGAGGACGCGATGGCGATGATGACCGAGGGCCGGTTTCGTCACCTGCCGGTGATCGAGAGCGGCCGGCTGGTCGGCATCGTCTCGATCGGCGACGTCGTCAAGCGGCACGTCGAGGCGATCGACGGCGAACGGCGGGTGCTGCGCGACTATATCGCCAGCGCTTGAGCGTTTCGCGGCGGCGAGCAGGAGAAGCCGACGCCGCTCGCCGACCGGCGGCGCGCGTGTCCGACGTTGCGGGCGACGCCAAGCAATTCGGGGTTCTTGGAGCGTGGGCGCTTTCGCGGTCAGGGTCGCTACGCTGGTCGCGATGACGAAGGTCGGGCTACGCGGGTCCGCTCGCCGGGACGCGCTCGCTTTCGGCGACGAAGCCCAGCGCGACGCCTTCGCCGGTCTTCTCGACGCGGCGGTAGAAGCAGCTCCGCCGGCCGGTGTGGCAGGCGCCGCCGTCGCCGCCGACCGCGACGCGGGCGACCAGCGCGTCCTGGTCGCAGTCGACTCGCAGCTCGACCACCGTCTGAATCTGCCCGGAGGTCTCGCCTTTCAACCACAGCTTGCGCCGCGAGCGCGACCAGTAGTGCATCAGGCCGGTCGTCAGCGTCTTGTCGAGCGCCTCGGCGTTCATGTGCGCGACCATCAGCACTTCGCCGCTGGTCGCGTCGACCGTGACGCAGGTCACGAGCCCGTCGGCGGAGAAACGCGGCAGGAACGCCCGGCCTTCCTCGCGGTCGATTGTCGCGTCGGGGGCGGGCATCGCCTTAGCGCGCGTTGCGCAGCAGGGTGAGGAAGCGGACCTGCTCCTCCGGCTGGGTGCGGAACACGCCGGAGAAGTGCGTCGTCACGGTCGAGACGCCGTGCTTCTTCACCCCCCGCATCGACATGCAGGTATGCTCGGCGTCGAGCATCACCGCGACGCCGCGCGTCTCGAGGGCGGCGTCGATGGCGTCGACGATCTGCGCCGACATCGCCTCCTGGGTCTGCAGGCGGCGGGCGAAGATGTCGACGATGCGCGCGAGCTTCGACAGGCCGACCACGCCGCGGCGCGGATAGTAGCCGATTTGCGCCTTGCCGAAGAACGGCAGGATGTGGTGCTCGCAGTGCGAGACGAACGGAATGTCGCGCACCAGCACCAGACCTTCGTAGCCGGAGACCTCCTTGAAGACGCGCGTCAGCGTCTGCTGCGCGTCCTCGCGATAGCCGGAGAACAGCTCCTCGTAGGCCCGGACGACGCGCCTCGGCGTGTCGCGCAGGCCCTCGCGGGCGGGGTCGTCGCCGGCCCAGGCGATGAGCGTGCGAACCGCCGCCTCGGCCTCGCTGCGGCTCGGTCTGGCGGGAAGGGGGCGGACCCGGGGCTCGCGCGAAATGACGTCGTCCATGTCGCCCTCATAGCAGTTCGCCGGCGCGGAGGCCACCGCCGCGGCGCTCCACTTCGTTCGTTTCGCGTCCTATATAGGAGCGGCGGGCGCTTCCGCCAGCCGACGCACGGCCGTCATGTCGAACGACGTTTACGAAACGATCTACAACAACCGCGTCTTGGAGCTCGCCGCCGACATCCCTCGGCTCGGCCGGCTCGCCCATCCCGACGCCACCGCGACCGCGCATTCGCGGCTGTGCGGCTCGACCGTCACCGTCGACCTCAGCCTCAGCGACGGCCGGGTCAGCGATTTCGCCCACGACGTGCGCGCCTGCGCGCTCGGGCAGGCGTCGTCCTCGCTGATGGCGCGCCACATCATCGGCGCGACGCCGGCCGAGCTCGTCGCCTTGCGCGAGACGATGGTGCGCATGCTGAAGGCGAACGGGCCGCCGCCCGCCGGCAAATGGGCGGAATTGGCGGTTCTCGAGCCGGTGCGCGACTACAAGGCCCGCCACGCCTCGACGCTTCTGACCTTCGACGCGGTGGTCCAGGCGCTGGAAATCTGCGCGGCCGGGCGGGCCGCCGCCGCGCCGGCGGAGGCGCCGGCGCCGTGAGCCCGATCGCCCTCGCGCCGCGCCGCGCCGCGCAGGCCCTGATCCGCTTCTATCAGCTGACGCTGTCGGCGCTCATCGGCCGCCAATGCCGCTACTTGCCGACCTGCTCGGCCTACGCCGACGAGGCGATCCGTCGCCACGGGCTGTGGGCGGGGGGCTGGATGGCCGCCGCGCGGATCTGCCGCTGCCATCCCTGGGGCGGCTCGGGCTACGATCCGCCGCCCGAGGCGCCGCCGCCCGGCGCGTCCGCGCTGGCGCCGTGGCGCTACGGGCGCTGGCGCTTCCCTTGCGATTGAACGTCAGAGGTCTGGTTTTCATCGCGCGTTAACCACGACATGATCTTCTCACGACGGAACTTTCTCCCGCTTGGTGAGCCCCGATGACCTCGCGCGTCCTCGTCCTGTCGCTGCTGTTCGCCTTCGCCGCGCCCGCCGTCGCCCTCGGCGAAGAGGTGCGGATCATCGGCGACAGCATTGGCGAGGGGCTGCACCTCGCTTCGGGCTATCCGTCGCCGGCGAACCGCTTCAACGTCGCGATCTACACCCCTAAGATCTTTGAACAAATCAGGGAGATGCCGCGCGGCGCGAACGTGGTGATGAGCCTCGGCACCAACGATGCGGTGGCCGGCATGGTCGACGCGTCGCCACGCGTCGCCGAGATCGCCGCGGCCGCCCGCGACCAGGGCGTCAAGCTGACGTGGCTCGGGCCGCCCTGCGTGCTCAAGCCTTGGGAGGCCCATTCGCAGAGGCTCGACCAAGTGATCGCCGCCGCGCTGGCGGGGACCTCGGTCGCCTACGTTTCGGCCCAAGGGACGGACGTCTGCGCGCCTTCGCTGCACGCTCCCGACGGCGTCCATTTTACCATGGCGGGCTATCGGCTGTTGTGGCAGAAGGCGGCGACGGTCGCGGGCATCCCGGTCGTCGTCGCCGCGGCGAGCGAGCACCGGACCGTCGTTCACAACCACACAAAAAGACCGCCGGTTAGGACGCACGCCAAGAAGCCGCCGCCGCATCCCCGGCCGCCGGCGACGCCGAAGACGCCCGCGCCGAGTTGAGGGCAACGCGTGTAGCGGAAGGCGATCGACGGATGTTGGGGAAGACGCGGACTGTTGTGGCGGCGTTGAGCGTCGCCTTTGCGTTCATTTCGCTCGCCGGCGCCGACGCGCCGGCCGCGCGGGCGGGCGAAACGCCGACGCGGGTCGCCTTCGTCGGCGATTCGATGGCCGACGGCTTATGGGGGGCGATGTTCCGCCGCCTTGGAAAAGACAAATGTTTGGCCGAGAAAATCAAGTTGATGCGCAACGCCAAGAACGGAACTGGCTTGACGCGCCTCGACCAGTATAATTGGGTGGAAGAGGTGTCGACGCTGGCGACCGATCCGGGCGTCGATTTGTTCGTGGCTTCATTCGGCGTCAACGATCGCCAGCCGATCGTCGACGCCGCCAAGACACGCACCGAATACGGGGGGGCCGCGTTTGACGCCCGTTACGAAGGATTGGTCGAGGACGTCGTGCGCAGCGCGCTTTCGCACGGCTCGTCGATTGTGGTGATGGGGCTGCCGGTGATGCTCGACCCCGCCGCCAACGCCGACGCGACCGCCAAGAACAAGCTGTTCGCCGACGCGGTGGCGCAGGTCGCTTCTCCGCGCGCCGTCTACGTGCCGCCCTGGCGCTCGCAGCCGGGCGTCGACGAGTACAAGCCCTTCCTGCCCAACGCCAACGACGCCATGGTGCAGGTGCGGGCGCCCGACGGCGTCCATTTCACCGGCGTCGGCTATGACCTGGTGATGGACGTCCTCTATCCTTTCATCATCGCCAGCCTGAAAGAACGGGGCCGCGACGTCGTCAGCGAGTGTGAGACGATGGGAGAGAGGTGACGCGATTGCACGACACGTCGGCGCTGCTCGGGTGGGCGATGGCCCTGCTGGTCGGCGCGGTGGGCGCGAGCTTCACCGCGAACGACGGCGCGGTCGGCGTCGCCGGCGACCCTGCCGTCGCGCGCTCCCTCGAGGCGGCGAGCCGGCTGGCGTTGCCGGCGAAGCTCGAGACCGTCGCGCTCGCTCGTTCCGACCCGCGTCTGGCGGCCGTGTGGCTTCCGTCTGAGCCGTCCGACCCGGCTGCGGCCTCCCCGCGGGCCGAGGAGACTCCGCCGGCGAACCCGGCGGCGAACATGCTGCGGGTGGCGATGCTCTCCAAGCCGGCGATCGACCGATCGCCGCTGAGCCGCGTGCGCGGGCAGGGGGCGCTGTCGGCGCTCGAGGCGGCGGCCTTGCCCGCGCGCCCCCGCCAGGGCGGCGAAGTCACCGCCTACGGGGAGATCGGGGCCGACGTCTTCGGCGGCCGCCGCCTGACCGTCCTCCAGCTTGGCGACAGCCACACCGCCGCCGACTTCTTTAGCGGGCGGGTGCGCCAACGCTTGCAGGAGGCGTTCGGCGCCGGCGGGCTGGCCTATCTCGCGCCGGGCAAGCCGCACCTCGGCGTGCGCTCGGCGCTGTTCGAAAGCGCCGCCAGCGACGGCTGGAGCTACGAGTCGGTGCAGCAGTCCGACGCCAAGCGCCGCTTCTATCTCTCCGGCTACAACGCCGTGGCGCGCCGCGCCGGCGCCGAGATCTCGCTCAAGGCGCGCGACGGCGTTTCCTACGACCGGGCGGAGGTCGCCTTCCTCAAGCAGCCGGGCGGCGGCCGCGCCGAGGTGCTGGTCGACGGCGCGCCCGACGGCGAGATCAACCTCGACGGCGCCGCCGACGAGCGCGCGACGGTCGACGTCGAGGCGGGGGCGGGCAAGGGAGAGGGCTTCCACGACATCGCCGTGCGCGCGCTCTCCGACGCGCCGGTGACGGTCACCGGCGTTCAGGTCGATCGCGACGGCGACGGCGTCTCCTACGTCAGCCTGGGCTTCCCCGGCGCGACGGCGCAGGTCCTGCAACGGCTTGCCGCCGACAACCTCGCCGGCGACATGCGCCGCATCGCGCCCGACGTGATCGTGCTCGCCTTCGGCACCAACGAGGGCTTCGACGACGCGCTCGACGTCGCCGCCTACGCCGCGCAATACGAGCAGATCGTGCGCAAGATCCAGGCGCTGCGGCCGACCGCGCGGATCGTCATCGTCGGCCCGCCCGACGGCGCGCGCGCCAAAGCCGGCGTCGCCGAAGGCGCGGCCCCGTGCCGTCTGCCGACCCCGCCCAAGCTGGCGCAGGTGCGCGAGGCGCAACGCCACGCCGCGCAACGGCTTGGCGTCGATTTCTGGGATTGGTCCTCGGCGATGCCGAGCCCCTGCGGCGCGCAGACCTGGGCCGCCGCCGACCCGCCGCTGATGGCGCGCGACTACGTGCACATGACCGTGGAAGGCTATAAGAGAAGCGCCGATCGCTTCGCCGATTTCCTCATCCCCCTGATCGACGGCCGGCGGACTGGCGCCCATGTTGTTTCCAACAATTGATTTCGGGCTCTTCTTCGCGTTCTCGTTCGCGCTGGTGTGGAGCCTCAACGCCTACAACACGCTCAAGAAGATCGTGCTGCTGGCGCTCAGCCTCGCCTTCTACGCCTCGTGGAACTGGCGGTTCGTGCTGCTGCTGTTGGCGAGCGGCGCGATCTCCTATTGCATCGGCCTCTACGTCGACGCCGCGGGGAAGCGCCCTTTTCGTCGCCTCGCCCTCGCGCTGGGCGTCGCCCTCGATCTCGCCATCCTCTGCTATTTCAAATACCTCAACTTCTTCATCGCCCAGTTCCTGACCCTCGCCTACGCGCTCGGCTTCCACCCCTCCCTCGCCTTCGTCAACGTGACGCTGCCGGTGGCGATCTCATTCCTCACCTTCCACGCCATTTCCTACATCGTCGACGTCCATCGCGGCCGCCTGGCGGCGTCGCGCTCGCCGCTCGACATCTTGCTCTACATCAGCTTCTTCCCCCATCTGGTGGCGGGGCCGATCGTGCGCGCCCACGTGTTCCTGCCCCAGCTCGCCGAGCCGCCGCGCGCCGGCGACTTCCCGCTCGGCGAAAACATGCTGCTGATCCTCGGCGGCCTGTTCAAGAAGATGGTGATCGCCAACTATCTCGCGGTGCGCTTCGTCGACCCGGTCTTCACCGACCCGACGCAGTTCTCGCGCTTCGACCTGATCGTCGCCGTCTACGCCTACGCGGTGCAGATCTACGCCGACTTCTCCGCCTACACCGACATCGCCATCGGCGTCGCGGCGCTGCTCGGCTACCGCTTTCCGCAGAACTTCAACCAGCCCTACCGCGCGCTGGGCATCGGCGACTTCTGGCGGCGTTGGCACATGACGCTGTCGGCGTGGCTGCGCGACTACCTCTACATCCCGCTCGGCGGCAATCGTCACGGCGCGCTGATGACCGCGCGCAACCTGATGATCACCATGCTGCTCGGCGGCCTGTGGCACGGCGCCAACTGGACCTTCCTCATCTGGGGGGCGATGCACGGCGCCATGCTGGTGGTCGATCACGCCTATCGCAAGAGCGCGCTCTATGAGCGCTGGGGCAAGGGGCGGCTCGCTGCGACGATCGACTGGGCGATCACCTTCCACTTCGTCTGCTTCGCCTGGCTGTTCTTCCGCTCGCCGTCGCTGGACGCGGCGCTGCAGTATGTCGCCGGCATATGGAGCGACAACGGCGCGCCGAACACCATGCCGACGATCGTGCTGCCGCTGATCGCCTGCGGCGCGCTGACCCAGATCGCGCCGTCCTGGCTGCGCGGCGCGATCGGCGCCGCGCTCGACGAGCGCGGCCTGCTGGCGCAGGCCGCCGCGGGCTTCGCGCTGTTCTATTTCATCGTCGTCATGGCGCCGTCCGCCGCGGCGCCGTTCATCTATTTCCAGTTCTGAAGGAGCGCGCGTTGACCCCCGATCGGCCGCCAGCGCCGCAACCGGCCGCCAGCCCCTGGCGGTGGGCGCGCGCGCTCTACGCGGTGTTCGCGCTGATCGTGTTCTGCTTCCCCGGCGGGATGGTCGACTGGCTCGACGAGCGCAACGCCTCGGGCTGGCTCTCCGCGCCGCTCGCCGTCGCGCGCGCGATCGACGCGGCCTCGGCGGCGGTGGGGACCAAGGCGGTCGGCGAAGCGCTGCGCGGCCGCTTCGCCGCCTGGGTCGAGGATTCCGGCGGCTGAGCCGTTTAGGGCATCTTTCCGTTTGCTGGAATCGAGAGACGCGCCCTCATCCCGGCGCTTCGCGGCGCCTCCGCCTCCTCTCTCGCTTGCGCTATCGAATGCGCACAAGTCCGCGCAGTGGGCGGGGGCCACGTCGATGCGACGCTGTCAACCGGCTTCGCCGGTCCTTCGCTCCGCTCCGGCCGCTTCGCGGCGCCAGCGTCGCATCGACGTGGCGATGGCTCGCCAAGGCCTTCGACGGACGAATCCGGCCCGATCGGGCCGGATTCGTCCGTCGAAGGCCTTGGTTGCGAAAGGCCTGAACCGCGCGGACGCGTCAATGGCGGCCGAAGGCCGCCCGCGGAGCGGGCGCGAAGCGCCATTGATGCCGAGCACGGTTCAGGCATCCGGCACGCCCGTCGAGTCGAGATGTGTGAATACGCTGGCCCGCTTGCGGGAGAGGGTTGGGGTGAGGGCGCGGTTCAACCCAAACGCCGCGCTTCACCCGCGCGAGGCCAGCGAGCGGGCGAGCAGCGTCACGCTGCCCGGATTCTCGCCGACGCGGCGGATGGCGTAGGGCCACCAATCGCGGCCGAACGGCAGGTAAAGCCGCACGCGGCGGCCGACGGCGGCGTGGGCGGCGGCGAGCTCGCCGCGCACGCCGAGCAGCATCTCGATCTCCCACTGGTCGTCGGACCAGCCGTTCGCCGCCGCGCGCTCGATCGCATAGAGCTGCAGCGCGTCGTCGTGGGTGGCGATCGACGGGTAGAAGCCGCGCTCGCGCGCGCGCCGCGACAGCATCAGGTCGATCAGGCGGCGCGAGTTCGCCTTGATCTCGGCGCGCCCGGTGAAGCTCTCCGCCGCGCCGGCGACGAAGGCGCCCTTGACCAGCCGCGCGCGCCCGCCGCGCTCGATCTGGCGCTCTAGATCGGCTTCGGTGCGGCGCAGGTAGGCCTGCAGCGTCAGCGCGACCGGCAGGCCGGCGTCGCGAAGGGCGTCGTGCAACGCGATGGTCGGATCGACGAACGACAGATCCTCCATGTCGAGCATCATCGCCCGGAGGCGCGATGGCAAGTCGGGCGCCGCGGCGATCGCCTCGGCGACCGCGAAGGCGTTGCGGCGGGCGAGCGCGGGATCGAACACCTGGCCGATCTGGGTCGGGTCGACGGAGAGATGCACGTCGAGCGCGGAGGCCGCGAGCCGCTCGACGATCGCCGACTGCTGGGCGACCGTTTCGGCGACGGTGGCGGCGTCGGCGACGTACTCGCCGAGCGCGTAGAGCGAGCCGCGGATGGCGCGCTCGCGCTTGAGCGACTCTGCGCGGGCGAGCGCCGCGTCGGGTCCCTCGCCGGCGGTGTAGCGGCGCGCCAGCGCCGCGCCGAGGCGCGAGCCCTGAATGGCGCGCTTCAGCCCCTGCTGACGGGCCAGCGCGATCATTGTGGTCTGCCAGGCGCGTCTGAGCATGGTTCGCTCCGCGAAAGAGGTCGGCTCGCGCAGCTACGGCCGCCGCGCCGGCGCGGTCAACGCCGAGGCGGCGGCTGCGACGACGTGTCCGCGGCGGCGAGGGCGCTTCTGCGCTTCGCCGGCGCCGCCCTCACCCCAACCCTCTCCCGCAAGCGGGAGAGGGGGCGGAGGCGGCGTCGCGAACCCCTTCTCCCGCTTGCGGGAGAAGGTGGCGCGAAGCGCCGGATGAGGGTCGGCGCCTCGATTTCCTCCCATCGCGCCGCGCTCTGAAGACCGGATCGGCCGACGGCTTCGGCGCGCCGCCGCGCGTACTGGCGGCGAGCGCCTCAAACCCGCGGCGGCAGGTCCGGCGAAGCGGCGGCGGCGAGGGGGCGCTCGAAGCTTCGATGGCGGCGCACGCTCCGACTCTGTTCCGCAAAGCGGGCAGGGCCACGTCGATGCAACGCTGTCAACCGGCTTCGCCGGTCCTCCGCTCCGCTTCGGCCGCTCCGCGGTGACAGCGACGCATCGACGCGGCTTTTGGTTCCTGTGAGCTTTGCTGAGCGAACCGGCCCTTTGGGCCGGTGGGCTCAGCAAAGCTCACAGGAGCCGAACGCCTGAGCCGCGCGCAGGAGTCAATGGCGGCCGAAGGCCGCCCGCGCAGCGGGCGCGAAGCGCCATTGACGCCGAGCCCGGTTCAGGCATTCGCCGGACCCGTCGAATCGAGATGTGTGAATTCGATAGCCCGGCTCGCGCGGGGAGAAGGGATACGCGCGGCGCCGCTCGCATTCGCGGCGAACGCGTCAAACCCGCGGCGGCAGGTCGGCGAAGCGGCGGCGGGCGGCGGCGACGTCCTCCAGCTCGGCCAGCTCTTCGTCGCGCCGGTGGTAGCCGCACTCGGCGATCAGCTTGCGCGCCGCAGCGAGGTTCTGCGTCGCCTCCTCCGGTTGAAGGAAGCTCTGCACGAAGCTGAGCCATTGCACTTCGCTCTCGGCGGGCTTGTCCGGCTCGTCCGCGTGCGCGTAGCTGATGAAGATGACTGGTCTGGGCGGCAGCGTCGAGATGCGAGCATTCACTCAACGTCCGCGTGTGACGTTGCGCGCGCGGGCGGGCGAGTCAAGGCGACGTGTGCGCCGATCGACGACTTGGATTCGGGCGATGTCACGGTCCCCGCCTTCGACCTCTTGGAGGCAAGATTTCCGACCGCGAGAGCCTGTCAAGGACTTTGGCCGCTACGCGGCGGCCCGAAGGGCCGTCCTTGACAGGCTCTCGCGGTCGGAAAAAGAGGCTCTCCAAGAGGTCGACGGCGAATTGCGGCGGCTTCCTTAGGGCTGACCCCGCGCCGGGCGCGCCTCCTGTAGACGCGACCGCCAGTCGCGTCCGGCGCGCGAGCGCCTTGTCGGGCCGGTGTCGGAGCCGCCGAACGGGCGCGGCCGGCGGCCGCGCCTATAGGGGCGCCGGGCGAGTTTTCGCGCGCCCACGCTGCCGCCGAACGAATCAATCGCGGCGCGCGGCGCAACGCGTCATATCACACATAATAACTATGTATATATCTCAATCCTCCTTTGTCCCGGCGCCAGCGCAGCCGTGGGGAAGCAAACCGCCTCGCAATCCCTTGAAATCACGCCTTAGCGGGAAATCGGCGCCGGCCGCGGCGCTCGCGACCCGCGGTCGCGCCCCATTGCCCTCGGCGTCCCGCGCCTCTATACCGCTCGCCCATTCGCTTACGCCGGCTCGTTTCGGCGAGTGAGCCATAGGAGTGATTATGATCCAAGTGACCTTTCCCGACGGCGCGCGTCGCGCCTTCGAGCCCGGCCTCACCGGCCTGGAAATCGCCAAATCCATTTCCCCCTCTCTCGCCAAACGCAGCGTCGCCATGGCGCGCGACGGCGTGCTGACCGACCTTTCCGAGACGATCGACGCCGACGCGGCGATCGAGTTCGTCAGCCGCGACGATCCGCGCGCGCTCGAGCTCATCCGCCATGACGCGGCGCATGTGCTCGCCGAGGCGGTGCAGTCGCTGTGGCCGGACACGCAGGTGACGATCGGCCCGGTGATCGAGAACGGCTTCTACTACGACTTCTATCGCGCGACGCCGTTCACCCCCGAGGACTTCCCGGCGATCGAGAAGCGCATGCGCGAGATCGTCGCGCGAGATGAACCGTTCGTGAAGACGGCGATGAGCCGCGAGCAGGCGAAGAGCTACTTCGAGAAGAAGGGCGAGGCGTTCAAGCTCGAGCTGATCGACGCCATTCCCGAGGGCGAGGCGATCAAGCTCTACCGCCAGGGCGATTGGGCCGACCTCTGCCGCGGCCCGCACATGACCTCGACCGGCAAGGTCGGCGACGCCTTCAAGCTGATGAAGGTCGCCGGCGCCTACTGGCGCGGCGACTCGACCAAGCCGATGCTGTCGCGCATCTACGCGACCGCCTTCGCCAAGAAGGACGAGCTCGACGCCTACCTGAAGCGGCTCGAGGAGGCCGAGAAGCGCGACCACCGCAAGCTCGCGCGCGAGATGGACCTCTTCCATTTCCAGGAGGACGCGCCGGGCGCGGTGTTCTGGCACCCCAAGGGCTGGACCCTGTTCCAGACTCTGATCGCCTACATGCGCCGCCGTCTCGCCGCCGACTACCAGGAGGTCAGCGCGCCGCAGGTGCTCGACAAGCATCTGTGGGAGATCTCCGGCCATTGGGACTGGTACCGCGAGAGCATGTTCATGGCGCGCGTCGCCGGCGACGAGGCCAAGACCGAGGACGAGCGCGTCTACGCCATCAAGCCGATGAACTGCCCCGGCCATGTGCAGATCTTCAAGAACGGGCTGCGCAGCTACCGCGAGCTGCCGATGCGGCTCGCCGAGTTCGGCGTCGTCCATCGCTACGAGCCGTCGGGGGCGCTGCACGGGGTGATGCGGGTGCGCGCCTTCACCCAGGACGACGCCCACATCTTTTGCACCGAGGAGCAGCTCGCCAGCGAGTGCCACAAGATCAACGACCTGATCCTCTCGGTGTACGGCGACTTCGGCTTCGATCGCATCGTCGTCAAGCTGTCGACCCGGCCCGACAAGCGCGTCGGCGACGACGCGCTGTGGGACCACGCCGAGGCGGTGATGGCGCGCGTGCTCGACGAGATCAAGGCGCGACACGGCGACGTCGTGACCACCCAGATCAATCCCGGCGAAGGCGCCTTCTACGGACCGAAGTTCGAGTACGTGCTACGCGACGCGATCGGCCGCGACTGGCAGTGCGGCACCACTCAGGTCGACTTCAACCTGCCGGAGCGCTTCGGCGCCTTCTACATCGCCGCCAACAGCGAGAAGACGACGCCGGTGATGATTCACCGCGCCATCTGCGGCTCGATGGAGCGCTTCATCGGCATCCTGCTCGAGCACCACGCCGGCCACCTGCCGCTGTGGCTCGCCCCGACCCAGATCGTCGTCTGCACCATCACCCAGGAAGGCGACGACTACGCGATGGCGATCGCCGCCGAAGCGCGGAAAGCGGGCCTTCGGGTCGAGGTCGATCTGCGCAACGAGAAGATCAGCTACAAGGTGCGCGAGCACTCGCTGGCCAAGACCCCCGTGCTGCTGGCGATCGGCAAGAAGGAGGCGGCCGAGCGCGCGGTCTCGATCCGTCGCCTCGGCTCCAACGCGCAGACGACGATGGGCCTCGCGGAGGCGCTCGCCGCCTTCGTCGACGAAGCGACGCCGCCAGACCTGCGGAGGGGGTGAGCTTCCTTTGACGCGTTGGCAGGCCGACGCGGCGCTGCTCTTCACGGCGGTGCTGTGGGGCGGCGCCTTCGTCGCGCAAAGACAGGCGGAAGCGGTCGTGCCGCCGCTGAGCTTCGTCGCGGCGCGGTTCGCCATCTCCGCGGCCGCGCTGGCGCCGTTCGCGGCGTTCGACGCGCGCCGCGCCGTCCGACCGCTCGACGCGCGGTCCTGGCGGCTGGCGATCGGCGTCGCGCTGACGCTGTTTGTCGGCTCCGTGCTGCAGCAGGTCGGGCTGGCGACGACCACCGCGACCAACAGCGGCTTCCTCACCGCCTGCTACGTCGCGCTGACGCCGCTGGCGGTGTGGCTACTCACCGGCCGGCGGCCGCGGGCGATCGTCGCCGCCGCCTGCGCGCTGGCGCTCGCCGGGGCGTGGCTGTTGGCGACCGGCCGCGGCCCGGGCGAGCCTCTGACCATCGGCGACGGCTTGATCGTGGTTTCCGACTTCGCCTGGGCGCTCGGCATCGCCATGACGCCGATGTTTCTCGCGCTGAGCCCGCGGCCGTTCACGCTCGCCTTCATCGAATACGCGATCTGCTTCGCGCTCTCGGCGGCGGTCGCGCCGGTCTTCGAGGCGCCGCGCGCCGCCGACTTCGTCGCCGCGGGAGTCCCGCTGCTCTACGCCGGGCTGATCTCCGGCGGCGTCGCGTTCACGCTGCAGATCTTCGGCCAGCGCTGTACGCCGCCGTCGGAGGCGGCCTTGATCCTCTGCCTCGAAAGCGTGTTCGCGGCCATCCTCGGGGCGATCCTGCTCGCCGAGCGGCTGACGGCGGTCGCGACGGCGGGCTGCGCCCTGATCCTATCGAGCGTGCTGATCGTCGAGGTCGGCCCGCCGTTGTTGGCGAGACTGAGACGCGCGACGGCTCGAAACCCCGAAGCCGACCCGGCGACGGGCTCGGCGAAGCGGGGATTGGCGCGGACGCTCGACTGAGGCCTGTTCGGGCGCCTCAGCGCACAATCGCCGGACGGCCCGGCCTGCGGGCCACTTCCGCCGATTCCTGCGAGGGTTGCGAACCCGCGCGGCGCGCCGTCGCCGAACTCGGAAGGAGACGCCGATGAACCGTTGTTGGTTGCGCAGGCTGGCCCTGGCCGTCGCGCTGGGGACGGCTCTGTCCGCCGCCGCGCCGGCCTTGGCGCTCGACATCGACCTGACGCCCGCGCTCGCGGCCAATCCGCGAGTCCAGCAGGAAGTCGCGCGGCTGTGCAAGCGCGCTTGCCTCGGCAATCAGCGCCGAAGCTGGCTCGAATCGGCGATCGTCCACGCCGACATAGGCGGCTCGTCGGTCGCGGTGAGGCTGAAGCTGCGCAGCCGTCAGGCGGCGAAGAACGGCCTCGTCCTCTACGACAAGACGGCGACGGTCAAGGTCGACGCGGACCTGTCGCTCGCCGGTTGCGGGATCGCCAACGTCCGCGCCGCCTCCAACAACGATCTTTACCGCGTCCTGCTCAGGACCTTCGCGCCGCAGATCAAGGCCGCGATTCGCCGGCGCGGCCATTTCTGCTGAGAGCCGCGCGCGCCGATGGCGTCCGCTTCCGTCGCCGCTCGCCGCGACGGCGGCGACGACTCACGCGGCCTGGGCGTTGCGACGCGCTCTCACGGGCGGTGCGCACGAAAGCGGAACTTGCCGGGAAGCACGAAGCTCGCGCCGTCGACGTTGACGACCATCACGTCGACGGGAGCGTTCCCTGCGACCCCGGCGGGCGCGAGGCCGGCGATCGACGAGCCGTCGTCGGCGACGATCGCCTTTTCCAAAGGCTGGCCGCCGAGCTTCGCGGAAGCGCCTTTACCGATCCCGACGCCGCGCACGATCACGACGTCGCCGGGCCGAGCGGCGTCAGGCTCGATCGCGACGAGGCGCGGGCCGCGTTCGCCTCCGTCGTCGGGAACGGTCACGATCAGCTTGGCGATTTCGTAAAGCAGATTGAAGAACCGGCGCTCCTGGGTGCCGAAGACGAACGCGGCGACATAAACGATGTAGTCGCTCGGCGGCGGCGCGCTGGCGCCTTTGAGGTTGAGGACCTTGAGCAGCAGGAAGGTCATCAACCCCGCGATCGCGCCGCTGATCGGACGACCGAGATGCCAGAGATTATATCCGCCCTCCCACGGCGGCGATGAGCCGCCTCGATGGTCGTACACGCCCTTCAGGCTGATTATCACCCCGCCCAGCGCGCCGAACCACATCGCCCTGACATATAAGCCGTAGCCGCTCCAGGGCGTTAGGTCGATCGCGCCGGCCAGGAAACCATTCGGTTTGTGGCATTCGACGTAGACAACGGCGAGAATGGCGAGCCCGACCAAGACGACGATGTCGTAGACGAAGATTTGCAGGCGGTTCAGCCCCGTGGCGAACCAACCGCTGAAGGCGCTCATTGCTTCCTCTCCCGACAGAGAAAGTGCGCTTGATTATCGCCAGAGTTTAACTCGTCCTTTGGGAAAGTAAATTGGTCAAGTCGTCGGGAAGTCGCTTCGGGCGGCGCCGATCATCGGCGATTTGACGACGATCGCCCGCGACATTAAGGACGTCCCCGCTGTCGATGCGGCGGCGGTCGACCCGTCGCCGCGCTTTTTTCCGCGCGCGCTTGAGCCCTTTTCTGCAGGCGCGAGAAGGGGCCGGAGCGGTTCGCAAGAGGTCCCATCCCATGTCGCTCAACGCAATCGTCCAGGTTGGCTGCGGCCCCCGCGCGGCGAGGTTCGGCGCCGATCTGCCGCTCGCCGTGATCGCCGGCCCCTGCCAGCTCGAAAGCCGCGCCCACGCGCTGGAGATGGCGACGGCGCTGAAGGAGATCGCCGCCCGGCGCAAGATCGGCCTTGTCTTCAAGACCTCGTTCGACAAAGCGAACCGCACTTCGGGCAAGGCGGCGCGCGGCGTCGGGCTGAAGGCGGCGCTGCCGATCTTCGCCGAGATCCGCGACCGGCTCGGCCTTCCGACGCTCACCGACGTCCACGAGTGCGGCCAGTGCGCGATGGTCGCCGAGGCGGTCGATGTGTTGCAGATCCCGGCGTTTCTGTGCCGCCAGACCGACCTCATCGTCGCCGCGGCGCGCACCGGGCGCGTCGTCAACGTCAAGAAGGGCCAGTTCCTCGCCCCCTGGGACATGAAGCACGTCGTCGCCAAGGTCGCCGCGGCGGGCGGCGTCGACGCGCTGGTCACCGAGCGCGGCGCGAGCTTCGGCTACAACACGCTGGTCTCCGATATGCGCGCGCTGCCGATTCTCGCGCGCGCGACCGGCGCGCCGGTGATCTTCGACGCCACCCATTCGGTGCAGCAGCCAGGCGGGCAGGGCGCCGCCTCGGGCGGCGAGCGCGAGTTCGTCGGCGTTCTCGCGCGCGCGGCGGTCGCGGTCGGCGTCGCCGGCGTCTTCATCGAAACCCACCAGGACCCCGACCGAGCGCCTTCCGACGGCCCCACCATGGTTCCGCTCAAGGACTTCGAAGCGCTGATCGCAGAATTGCAGGATTTCGATCGGCTGGCGAAGCGTCGGCGGGAATGAGCGCGCGGTCGGCGAAGGGGCGTTGACGAGCGAAAATGGAAGATTCTCTCTTCAGCAACAACGACGAAGTCGTTTCTCCGCTGAAACGCGCGCTCATCAGCCTGGTCGAGAAGGCGAGCGGCCAGACCGAACTGCGGCGCATCTACGAGAAGAACCTGCATTTCGCGCGCGCGGGCGAGAGCGTCTGGCAGGCGGCGGTGCGCGGCCTGGCGCTCGACGTGCGCTACGACGCTTCCGCGCTCGCCCGTCTGCCGACGACGGGGCCGCTGGTGGTGGTCGCCAACCATCCCTTCGGCGCGGTCGACGGCGTCGTCGCCGCTTGGCTGGTCGAGAAAGCGCGCAGCGACTTTCGCGTGCTCGCCAACAACGTGCTGACGCGCGCGCCCGAATTGCGCGCCTTCGTGTTGCCGATCGACTTTTCCCCGACCGGGGAGGCGCGCCGCGGCAATGTCGCGTCGCGGGCGGCGCTACGTGCGCATCTCGATGGCGGCGGCGCCGTCGTGACCTTTCCCGCCGGCGTCGTCTCGACCTCGCCGGACTGTCTCGGGCGCGAGACCGCCGTCGATGGCCGCTGGGGATCGTTCGTCGGCCAGCTCGTTCATCGAGCCCGAGCGACCGTCGCGCCCTTCTGGTTCGGCGGCCAGAACAGCCGCCTGTTCCAGATGGTCAGCCATGTGAGCGATACGCTGCGGCTCGCGCTGTTCTTCCACGAAGCGAGGGCGCAGATCGGCGCGACGGTTCCGGTCGCCGTCGGCGAACCGATCCCCTATGAAGCGATCGCGGCGATCAAGGACCGCCAGGCGCTCGCCGACGAATTGCGCGCGCGGGTCTACAGCTTGGCGGCGAGCGCGCCGGCGGCGTAAGCGAGGGAAATAGATCATCTCGTATTATCAAAGAGATGATCGCCTTTGTGCAAGCAAGGCGTCACTTGAACCGGCGCCGCGCCGACGCCGTCTCAGCCGCGCCCGCGATAGGGCGGCACGCCCTGATCGGGCGTCCACACGCCCTTCGGGGGATCGCCGGTCTGCCAGAACACGTCGATCGGAATGCCGCCGCGCGGATACCAATAGCCGCCAATGCGCAGCCAACGCGGCTCGAGCAGCGCGACCAGCTCCCTGGCGATGCGCACGGTGCAATCCTCGTGAAAAGCGCCGTGGTTGCGGAAGCTGGCGAGATGCAGCTTCAACGACTTCGATTCGACAATCCACTTATCTGGGATGTAGTCGACGACCAGGTGGGCGAAATCGGGCTGGCCGGTGATCGGACAAATCGAAGTGAACTCCGGCGCGGCGAAACGGACGACGTAATCGACGTCGGGGTGGGGATTGGGCGCGCGTTCGAGGGTTCGGGCGTCGGGGCGCTCAGGGATTCGCGAGGGCTTGCCGAGGTGAGCGAAGCCGCCGTCGGGCGCGATGGGATCGGTCATCGCCGCTTCATAGCGCGCCGCTGGGGAAAGACAATGGCGCGGGGCCGTTGCGCGACGGCGCGCGCGCCGCTAAAGCGGCGCAGTTCAGGATTGCGCGTGACTTCTCCTTACGACTCCAGCCTCAGCGACCGCGCCTTTTTCGCGCTCGGCGAGCTTGCAGACGCCGCGCGTCGGGCGGGGGAGATCGCCATGCGCGACTTCCGCTACGGCCAGCCGAGCCGAGTGCCCGTTCACATCAAGCCGGGAGGCTCGCCGGTCAGCGACGCGGATCTCGCCATCGACCGCTATCTGTCCGAGCGACTCCGCGCCACCTTTCCCGACGCCGGTTGGATTTCCGAAGAGACGCCGGACGAGCCCGCCCGGCTTTCGTGGGCGAGCGCCGTCATCGTCGATCCGATCGACGGCACGCGCGCCTTTCTCGCCGGCGATCCGCGCTGGACGGTATCGATCGCGCTCGTCCACGACGGGCGGCCGATCGCCGGCGTGCTCCATGCGCCGGCCCTCGACGAAACCTACGCCGCCGCGCTCGGCCACGGCGCAAGGCGTGACGGCGTGCAGCTGCGCGCCTCGGCGCGCAAAGAGCTCGACGGCGCGCTGATCGGCGGGCCGATGGCGATGATCGGCGCGCTGGCCAAGACCGCGGGCGTCGAATTCGTCGCCGTGCCGCGCATACCCTCGCTGGCGCTGCGCTTCGCGCGGGTCGCCAGCGGCGCGCCCGACATCGCCATCGGCACCCCCGGCGCCCACGACTGGGACGTCGCCGCCGCCGACGCGATCCTGCGCGAAGCAGGCGGACGGCTGGTCGACTCCGGGGGCCGGCCGCTGCGCTATAATGAGGCGATGACGAGTCGCGGCGCGCTGCTGGCCTCCGGCGCGGGCCTCGTGTCGGCGCTCGCCGCCGTCGCGGGGCGGGCCTTCGGCGAGCGGGCGGGTTGACCCAGCCTGCGCGAGGCCGCGACCGCGCGGATGGTTGCGTTTTGTGCCTTGACGGGGCAAAGCGCTCGCCGGCCGCGCCGGCGAAGCCGCCTGCGCCAAGAGGAAGCGCGTTTTCGAGGGGACCTGGCGCCAATGAGCGAAGACGAAGCCGCGGCCCGCGAATCGCGGCGGGCGGCGCGCCCGGCGTTCGGCGGCGGGCGTGGAGACTTCGGCGAACGGGCCCGCTCTTTCGTCGTCCGCCGCCATCGCTCGCCCGCGCGTCGACCGGCCCGAGGAGACGATGTTTAAACGGCTCGCGCAATTGATATTCGTGCAGGAGGCGCTCGGCTTCCTGCTCGCGCTTTATCTGCGCCTGGTCCGCCGCACCAACCGCTTCGTCACCGAGCCAACCGACCTCGACCGGGCGGTCGCCGAGCGAACGCCGCTGATCGCGGCGATGTGGCACGGTCAGCATCTGATGGTTTCGTTCGCCTGGACCCGCTCGATCGAGCGCGCGGCGGCGCTCATCTCGCGCCGCGCCGACGCCGGCGCGCAGGCCGCGGCGCTGCGCCGGCTCGGCGTCATTCCGGTGCGCGGCTCCGGCGGGAACGACAAGCGCCGCGGGAGCAAAGGCGGCGCGGCGGCGCTGCGCGAGCTCCTGCGGCTGCTGCGGGGCGGCGTCACCGTGGTGATGACTGCCGACGCCGCCAAGCGGGCGCGCGTCGCCGGGCTCGGCATCGTCACGTTGGCGCGTCTGTCGGGTCGGCCGATCGCGCCGATCGCGGTGGTCGTCAGCCGGCGCTTCGATTTCAAGTCGTGGGACCGCGCGAGCATCGGCAAGCCGTTCGGCCGCGGCGCGATCGTCCTCGGCGACTCCATCTATGTCGCCGCCGACGCGGATGACGCGGCGATGGAGGAGGCGCGCAAGGCGGTCGAGGCGGGGCTCGACGCGGTGCACGCGCGCGCCTACGCGCTGGTCGGCGATCGCGACCCCGGCGCCGGCCTGAGGCGTCCATGAGCCTGCCGCTCTCCCTCCACGCCTACCGTCTCGCCACCCGCCTGGCGACGCCGCTCAGCGGGCCGCTCCTTTCGCTGAGGCTCAACAAGGCCAAGGAAGATCCGTTGCGCGTCGACGAGCGACGCGGCGTGGCGAGCCTGCCGCGGCCGCCGGGGGCGCTCGTCTGGCTGCACGGCGCCAGCGTCGGCGAGGCGATGTCGCTGTTGCCGCTGGTCGAGCGCTTGACCCAGAGCGGGCGCGGCGCGCTGATCACCACCGGCACCGTCACCTCGGCGCGCCTGCTCGCGCCGCGACTGCCGGCGGGGGCGGCGCATCAATTCGCGCCGCTCGATGCGCCCGGCTTCATGCGCCGCTTCTTCGCCCATTGGCGCCCCGATCTTGCGCTGATCGCCGAATCCGAGCTGTGGCCGAACATGATCCTCGAAGCGTCGCGCGCCGGCGCGCCGCTGGCGATGGTCAACGCGCGAATGAGCGCGCGCTCCTTCGCGCGTTGGCGGCGGGCGCCGGCCTTCATCGCCGCGCTGTTGTCGCGCATCGATCTCTGCCTGGCGCAGAGCGAGACCGACGCCGAGCGGCTCGCCGAACTCGGCGCGCGCGGCGCGCGCGTCGTCGGCAACCTCAAGTTCGACGCGCCGGCGCCGCCCGCCGACCGACGCGAGCTCGCCGCGCTGGTGGGGCTGACCTCGGGTCGCCAGATCTGGATCGCCGCCTCGACTCACGAAGGCGAGGAGCGCATCGCCGCGGCGGCGCACCGGCGGGTGGCTGAAACCTTCCCCGACGCGCTGACCCTGATCGCGCCGCGCCACCCCGCGCGGGGCGAAGCGATCCTCGCCGAATTGCGCGCGCTCGGCTTCTCCTGCGCCCTGCGTTCGCGCGGCGAGCGTCCCGAGCGCGGCGCGGAGATCTACATCTGCGACACCATGGGCGAACTCGGCCTGTTCTATCGCCTCGCCGGGGTGGTGATGGTCGGCAAGTCGTTCGTCGCCGAGGGCGGGCAGAACCCGATCGAGCCCGCCAAGCTGGCGAGCGCGGTGCTGCACGGGCCGCACGTCGCGAACTTTCTCGACGTCTACGCCCTGCTCGACGAGGCGGGCGGGGCGGCGCTGGCGCGCGACGCCGAGGACTTGGCGGTTATCCTAGTCTCGCTGTTCGCCGATCCGGCGCGCTTGCGCGCGATGGCGCGCGCCGCCGCCGAGGCGGTGGAGTCGCGCGGGGGCGCGGTCGAGCGGGTGATGCGGGCGCTGACGCCGCTCCTGCCGGCGGCGAAAGAGGCCGCGCCGGCATGATCGCCCCCCGCTTCTGGGCGCGCGAGCGACCGAGCCCGGCGGCGAGGGCGCTCGCGCCCTTGGGCGCGCTCTACGGCCGCCTCGTCGCCCAACGCATGGCGCGCTCCGGCGTGCGGGTCGACGCCGCGGTCGTCTGCGTCGGCAATTTCGTCCTCGGCGGCGCCGGCAAGACGCCGACCGCGATCGCGGTGGCGCGGCTGCTCCTCGACGCCGGAGAGCGCGTCGCCTTTCTTTCCCGCGGCTACGGCGGGCGGGCGGGACGCGGGCCGCTCAAGGTCGATCCTGCGCGCCACGACGCGCGCGCCGTCGGCGACGAGCCGCTGCTGCTCGCGCGCGTCGCTCCCTGCTTCGTCGGCGCCGACCGCGTCGCGTCCGCGCGCGCCGCGGTCGCCGCAGGGGCGAGCGTCCTCGTGCTCGACGACGGACTGCAGAATTCGTCGCTCGCCAAGGACTTCGCCCTCGCGGCGGTCGACGGCGAGGCGGGCTTCGGCAACGGCCTGTGTTTTCCCGCTGGGCCATTGCGCGCGCCGCCGGCGCTGCAATGGCCGTTCGTCTCCGCCGCGGTCGCGATCGGCGGCGCGGCCGGCGTCGAAGCGGCGCTGCGCGGCCTCGCTCCATCGAAGCCGATCCTGGGCGCGCGGTTGGCGCCGGACGCGTCGGTCGCCGCGGCGCTGGTCGGCCGCCCCGTTCTCGCCTTCGCCGGCCTCGCCCGACCGGCGAAATTCTTCGCCACGCTGGAAGCGCTCGGGGCGCGCGTGGCGGCGCGGCGCGCCTTTCCCGACCACCACGTTTACGGCGAAAGCGAGATCGAAGCGCTGATCGCCGAAGCTGAGGCGCGCGGCTTTGCGGCGGTCACGACCGAGAAGGACCACGTGCGCCTCCCGCCCGCGTTCCGCCGCGCGGTTACGGCGTTGCCGGTAAGCCTACGCTTCGAGGCGCCCGAGCGCGTCGCGGCGCTGATCGCCGCGGCGCTGGCGGTGCGACAAGCGCGCTGAAGGGCGCTTGCTACCGCGCGATCGCCGCCTTCGTTCCGCCGGTCAGGCGGAGAAGGTCGGCCGGCGTGAGGCGGAAGACCGCGTTCGGCGTGCCCGCCGCCGCCCAGATCGTTTCGAAGGCGAACAGCCCTTCGTCGATCAGCGTCGGCAGCGGTCCGGCGTGGCTGACCGGCGGCACGCCGCCGATAGCGAAGCCGGTCTTCTCGCGCACGAAGTCGGCGTCGGCGCGGCCGACCTTCTCGCCGATGAGCTGGCCGAGCTTCTTCTCGTCGACCCGGTTCGCCCCGGAGGCGATCGCCAGCACCGCGCGCCCCGACGTCGCGGCGCGGAAGATGAGCGACTTGGCGATCTGCGCTGCGTCGCAGCCGATCGCCGCCGCCGCCTCCGCCGCGGTGCGGGTGCTCTCCTCGAACTCCACCACCTGGTAGGCGGGGCCGAGGACGGCCTGGACTTTCAAGGCGCTAGGGGCGGAGGCGGGCTTCATCGGCGACTCGCGGGTTGGACGCAGAGCATTTGTAACGCCCCGAGCCGCGCTCACCAAGGCTGGCGTCCTTTGGCGTTGAGGAAGCCGCCGGTCGGTCCGTCGTCTGGGAGTAGGGCGAGGCGGATCGCAGCTGCGGCGCAGGCTCCTGCAGGCTTTTCCGACTTGACGCGCGCTCAGCTTCGTCCAGTCTTGCCGCCGCTTTCCTTCAGGAGAGATTCGATGAGATCCATTCCTTTGATCGCCCTCGCCGCGCTCGCCCTCGCCCTAGCGGCGTGCGACGCGTCGGCGCCCGCGCCGCAGGCCGCCGCGCCGGCGCCCGCTTCGATCGACGTGACGCCGCAGGATTTCCACATGCCGCAGGAGGAGGGCTGCGTCGGCGACATCGCGCGCTATCGCGCCATCCAGGACAACGACCTCGCCATGGGCCATGTCGCCCAGTCGGTCTACAATCAGATCAAGAAGGAGATCGCCGTCGCCGAGGAGCAATGCTCGGGAGGCCATGAGGCCCAGGCGCGCGCGACCATCCTCGCCTCGCGTCAGCGCCACGGCTATCCGACCGGCCTGTGAGCGAAAGCGAAGCGCAGGAATTCGACGGCGAACGGCGGCGTGCGCTTTTCGTCGACGTCCTCGAAGCGGCGCGCGATGTGGATCGCCGCGAGCTCGGCGTCGCGGTCGGCGGCGAGAAAAGCTTCGATGCGCGCTTTCGCCGCCTCGGCCGGTTCGGCGAGGCGCATGAGCTTCATGCAGGCGATGCGCGGCGGCGCGTAGACGACGGTCCAGGTCGGGCCGAAAGCCACCTCGCTCGCCGCCACGCCAGTTTCTTCGGCGAGTTCGCGCGTCGCGCTCGCGGTCAGGTCGAGGCGGCCGTCGAACACGTCCTCCGGGCCGGGCGTGCCGGCGGGAAAATAGATCGCGCCGGCGTTGGAGGTGTGGGCCGCCATCTCGCCGAGTAGAAAGCCGCCGTCGGCGCCGATCAGCGCCGCCATGGCGAACACGTTGAACGCCTCGCGATCGGGAAAGCCGAAGTCCCGCCACGCCATAAACGAGGCGTAATCGGTCTCGAAGCAGCCGCCGGTCAGAACGCGCGCGCCGTCGGCGAGCGTCTCGATCGCGTGGGCGCCGAGCATGACCACGCGGCCGTTGTAGAGACGAGGATTGGCGACGACGCGCGCGCGCCACCGTTCGGCGATGCGCTTCGCCTCCGTCTCGGCGAAGCGCCAGCTCCCGCCGACGAACGGCAAATTGATCTCGGCGACCTCGAAAAGGCGCGCGGCGCTCACGTCTCGATCGTCCCTTCGGCGACGAGGACCGCCGAGCCGCCGATGGTCGCGCCGGTCAAGGCGCCGCCCGCCGCTTCGAGCCCGAGCGCGATGCGGCTGGGGCGGCCGATCTCGACGCCCTGTTCGATGACGATCATGCGCTCGCCGTCGGCGTAGGGCTCGAACGCCATCGCCACGCCGGCGAAGGCGGAGGCGGCGGAACCGGTCGCCGGGTCCTCGCGCACGCCCCAGCCCGAGCCGAACATGCGCGCGCGGTAGTCGACGCCGGGCTCGGCGCCGTCGCGCGCGTAGAGATAGACGGCGGCGCTATCGTTTTCGCCCCAACGGTAGCGATCAGGATCGGCGCGCCCGAGCGCGTCGACGTCGACGACGGGGACGAAGATGAAATCGACGCCGGCCGACCAGGCGCTCGGACGGTGCGCGCCGAAGCCGATCTCGGTCTGCTTGAGGCCAAGGCGGCGGGCGAGCTCCGCGGCGGGAGGCGGCTCGTCGCCGCGCCGCGGCAGGCGCGGCAGCCGGAAATTGGCGGCGAGCGGCTGGCCGCGGCGATGGCGGGCGACGCAGACGACGTCGCCCACCTTCTCCTCCAGCACGAGCTGCAGATCTTCCGTCGCCAGGAGCTGCGGCTCGCGCAGATGGGCGACCAGCGCCGCTGTCCCGACCGTCGGATGGCCGGCGAACGGCAGCTCTCGCGCCGGGGTGAAAATGCGCGCAGCGGCGGCGTTGACGGGGTCGCGCGGCGGCAGCACGAACACCGTCTCGGAGAAGTTGAACTCGCGCGCGATCAGCTGCATGCGCGCGTCGTCGAGCCCTTCGGCGTCGAGCACGACGGCGAGCGGATTGCCGGCGAACGCCGCGTCGCAGAAAACGTCGAGGGTATGGTACTTGCGCCGCATCTTTGACCCCTCCTACAAGCGCTCCGGGCGGAAGGAGCGCGGCGGACGCGCGATCGCGTCCTGCGCCGCGACGATCGCCAGCTCGCGCGAGCCCGCCGCCGCCGTCGCGGCGACGACCGCGTAGACCGCGGCGCCGGCGCTGGCAAGCGCCTCCGCCGCCGAGCCGGCGCGCAGCCAATGGAAGAAGAACAGCGCCGCGACCAGGTCGCCGGCGCCGTTGACTGCGATCGGCAGCTTCGGCGTGCGCAGACGCCAAAGCGCGGCGCCGTCGGAGGCGATCATGTCGATCGCGTCGGCGGGCGTGTCGGCGAGGGCGAGCGAAGTGACAAGAATCGCGCGCGGCCCCCGCGCGTGCAGCGCGGCGAGCGCGGCGCGCGTCTGGTCGAGGTCGCCGACCTGCCGTCGCGCGAGGAAGGAAAGCTCGAACGCGTTGGGCGTCAGCACCGCCGCGGCGGGCAGGGCGCGTTCGCGCAGGAAATCCGCGACGGCCGCGTCGACGTAGACGCCGCGCCCCTCGTCGCCGATCACCGGGTCACAGCCATAGGTCGCGGCGGGATTGGCCGCGCGTAGCGCGTCATAAGCGCGCAACGCCGCCGCGCCGATCTCGGCCTTGCCGAAGTAGCCCGAAAGCAGACCGTCGCAGCGGTCAAGGACGCCGATCGCCTGCAACCCGGCGACGCATTCGTCGATCAGCGCCGCGTCGAAAGCGCGGCCGCGCCAGCCAGGATAGCCGGCGTGGCTGGAGAACTGCACGGTGTGAATCGGCCACACCTCGCAGCCGAGCCGCTGCAACGGAAAGACCACGGCGGAATTGCCGACATGGCCGTAGACGACGTGGGAGTGGATGGAGATGAGCGCCCGCGGCATCGGGCAAGAGGACGCCTTTTCGGCGCGCGCGTCAAAGCCCCGGCTCAGCGCGGCGCCGCGCAGGTCGCCGGCGGCGCGGCGGCGACGGTCGTCGTCCCGCCGAGGTTGATGAGCCGGTCGAAACGCTCGCCGCGGTCGGCGTCGCGCACGACGATGCGCGGCAGCGCGAACGGGTTGTCGCCGGCGCGCGCCTGGCGGCCCGCCACCGCGAAGGCGGCGCAATAGCCGGCGGCGCTTGCGGCGCGCTCGAGGTCGGCGTCGACCTCGCCGTAGGGCCAGGCGAGATAGGAGACCGGCCGCTTCAGCTTTTCCTCCAAGAGCGCCTTCGAGCCGCTGAGCTCGATGTTGACGAAGGCCTGGTAGACGGCAGGGCGCTGGCGCGCGCGCATCCGCAACAAGTGCGGATGGCTTAAAGTGTGCGACTGCACGTCGACCAGCCCCGACTTCGTCATCTCGTCGATCTCTTCCCAGCTCAGCGCGTCCTTCTCGGCGGACACGGCGCGGCCGACGACGAACAGCGTCACCGGAACGCCGTGGCGCAGGATGATCGGATACATGTCGGTGTATTGCGAGCGGTAGCCGTCGTCGACGGCGATGGCGACGGTGCGCGGCGCAATCTCGCCGCCACCGTTCAGCGCCGCGACCACCGCGCTGAGCGGCGCGACTTTGTAGCCGTGGTCGGCGAGCCAGTTGAGCTGGTCCTCGAACGCTTCGGTCGTCACCGTCGTCGCCTTGGGGGCGTGGTTGGGATCGAAGCGATGGTAGAGCAGGATGGCGGCGCGGACTTCGTCGGCGACGGCGGGCGCCGTCTCCGCCCAGGCGAGCGCCGCCGCGACGAGGAGGAGGAGGGCGATCGCCGCCCGGCTGAAACGCGTCGTCATCATCGCTCCTCAGTCCGCGGCGGGGGCGCGCCGCCGCTCGAAGCGCCATTCGGGGCGCAGGGATCGGATCATCATCAATTCCGCCAAATTCCGGCGCGTGAGCAGGCCGACCAGGACGCCGTCGCCGTCGACGACGTAGAGGCCGGAAAGGTCCCGCCGGGCGAAGCGGTTGACCGCCTCTCCGAGCGGCGCCGAGGCGCGGATCGTCTCGGCCGGAGCGCGCCATGTTGGCCACGCCGCCGATCGGCGGCGGCGCCGTCTCGGTGGCGACGACGCCTTAGCGGCGCGCCATCAGCGCGTGGCCGAATTCGTGGAGGACGACGCAGGCGAACAACAGCGCGATGAAGCAGCAGCGCGAAGGTGATGTGGATCTTCACCGCCGCGCCGCTGAAGCGGCCAATCGTCAGCGACCAATGCATCGCGCGCTTCTCGAAAGGGACCCGGCGCTTGCGGCGACTCGGTTGACGACGGCGTCGGCCTTTTCTAACGCATGATTCGCGGAAATGTCACCGCGCCGTTAGCCGCGCGCGTCCGCCCCGTCGGGAAAGCGCGCGAGAATGGCGGCGACCTCCTCGTCCTCGATCTGGCGGAAATCGTCGTAGTAGAAGCCGACCGCGCCGAAATTTGGCGGCGCCGCCAGGCAGACGATCGCGTCGGCCTCGGCGCTGAGCGCCTCGATCGTGTCCGGCGCGGCGATTGGAACGGCGAGGATGAGCGCGCTCGGGGCGCGCGCGCGGATGGCGCGGAGCGCGGCGCGCGCGGTCGCCCCGGTGGCGACGCCGTCGTCGACGACGATCGCGGCGCGGCCGGCGACTTCGGCGCGCCGGCGGCCGCCGAGGAGGCGGCGGCGGCGGCGCGCGATCTCATCAAGCTCTCGCGCGCAGGCCGCCGCGAACTGTCGCTCGGAGACGCCGAGCGCCTCGACGACGTCTTCGTTGCGGGCGACGATCGGCGGCTCGCCGTCGACCACCGCTCCCATCGCCAGCTCCGGCTCTCCGGGCGCGCCGATCTTGCGCGCCAGCACGAGGTCTAGCGGCGCGTCGAGCGCCACGGCGATCTCGGCGGCGACCGGCGCGCCGCCGCGCGGCAGCGCCAGGACGACTGGCCGGCGATCCTTGTAGGCTGCCAAGGCCTGAGCCAGCCGGCGGCCGGCCTCGGCGCGGTCGCGGAAGAGCATCGCGCGCCTCCTTCGCGCCGTCGCCGGCGCGGTTCGTCACCCTCCGGTCACCGCCCAGGCAGGCGGATGGTCGCGGTGGCGAGGCAGGCTATTCCCTCGCCGCGGCCGGGGAAGCCGAGGCGTTCGGTGGTTGTCGCCTTGACCGCGACGCGCTCGACCGCGACGCCGGCGATCTCGGCGATGCGGGCGCGCATCGCCTCGCGGTGGGGCGCGATCTTCGGCGCCTCGCAGATCAGCGTGGCGTCGAGATGAGCGATGAACCCGCCGCGCGCGCGCACCCTCTGGGCGGCGTCGGCGAGGAAGATCGACGAGGCGGCGCCGCGCCACTGCGGGTCGGAAGGCGGGAAATGCGCGCCGATGTCGCCCTCGCTAAGCGCGCCGTAGAGCGCGTCGGCGATCGCATGCAGCGCCGCGTCGGCGTCGGAATGGCCGGCCAGCGCGCGCGTGTGTGGGATCTCGACGCCGCCGAGCCACAGGCGGTCGCCCGGCGCGAAGGCGTGGACGTCGAAGCCCTGGCCGACGCGCACGTCTGGGGCGGCGGCCATCAGCCGCGCCTCCGCCGCGCGCAGGTCGTCGAGGGTCGTCACTTTGCGGTTCTCCGAGTCGCCGTCGAAGACGTAGGCCGGGCTGCCCGCCCAGGCCGCGACGGCGACGTCGTCGGTCAAGTGGGCGACGCCCTCGCGCGCGGCGCGCCGGTGGGCGGCGAGGATGAGGTCGAAACGGAAAGCCTGCGGGGTTTGCACCGCCCGCAGCGCCGAGCGGTCGGGCGAGTCGACGACCCGGCCAGCCGGATCGACCTGCTTGATCGAATCGCTGAGCGGAGTGGCCGGCGCCGCCGCGCCGCAGCGCTCGGCGGCCTCGACCGCGCGCGCGATCAGCGTTCGGCTCGGGAAGACGCGCGCGCCGTCGTGGATGAGCACCAAGTCGGGAGGCGAAGCGCTTTGCGCCTCCAGCCCGGCGAGCACGCTCTGCTGGCGGCTGGCGCCGCCGAGAGCGGGCGGACCGTAGGCCGCCGCCGCGCCGGGCGTCAGATAGCCGAGCGTCGCCTTATAGGGCTCGCGGTCGTCGGGGTGGATGACCACCGTCGCGGCGCAATACTCGTAGGCGCTGGCGAGCGCTTCGAGCGCATGGGCGAGCAGCGGCTTGCCGGCGCAGGCGAGATATTGCTTGGGAACCGGCGCGCCGAGCCGCGCGCCGCGTCCGGCCGCGACGACGATGAGGGAAACGCGAGGCGGCAAAACGCGCGATGCTCCAGCCAATTCGTGCGGACCGCGGCGCTCTTCTTGGCCCGGCCGCGCCGAGAAATAGAACAACCGGCCGCGTCCGCCAAGTTTTTGACGCAAAAGTCCCCTGCGGCGCGCTTGCGCGCCCCTCGCGCCCCTCGCGCCGCCGCCGCGCCGCGCCTAAATCGCCTTGGTCGCACCCACCCGGGAGGCCTCGATGTCCCTCAGTCCGAGAATGGCCGTCTTCACCCTGGCGGCGACGCTCGCCTATCTCGCGCTGGCCGCGGCGGGCGAGGGCGGCCTCGCCGCATTCCTCGCCCACGGCGCGTTGATTGCGCTCGCGCTGGTCACGCTGGCGCTCGGCGCGGCGGCGCAGTTCACTAAGGGAAACCTCAGCGCCGGCGTGCGCGAGGACCGCGCCAACCGCTGGGTGATCGTTGTCTTCGCGGCGATCGGACTCGCGCTCGGTTACCTCCCGGCGCTGTGCGACCGTGCGGGCTTCCTGGTCGTCGACGGCGAAGCGTTGCGCTGGACCGGCGTCGCGCTGTACGCCGCGGGCGGCGCATTGCGCCTCGCGCCGGTGTTCGCGCTCGGCGGGCGGTTTAGCGGCTTGGTGGCGATCCAGGCCGGCCATCGGCTCGTCACCGACGGCCTCTATCGCTTCGTGCGCAACCCGAGCTACCTCGGCCTGCTGATCAGCTCGCTCGGCTGGGCGCTGGCGTTCCGCTCGCTCGTCGGGGTCGCGCTGACGGCGCTGCTCGCGCCGCCGTTGATCGCGCGCATCCGCGCCGAGGAGGCGCTGCTCGCCGCGACGTTCGGCGACGAATACGCGGCCTATCGCGCGCGCAGCTGGCGGCTCGTGCCCGGCCTCTACTGAAAGGCGCGTTCGCCGGCGGCGCCGCCGTTCAGCGCCGCAGCCTCGCCAAGAACATCGACGAATCTGCATAATCTATTGATTTCGCTGGAGCCGTCCATGCGGCTATCGCGCCGCGCGGCCTTGCGCTATAGCCGCGACATGCGGAGCCGAAGTTCTTCCTCCCGAGATTCCGCCGGCGGCGCGGCTGAGCCCAAGCGCGCGTCGGGCGCGGTCGCGACCTACGTCGTCGGCGAGGACGAAGCCGGGATGCGGCTCGACCGCTGGTTCCGCCGCCGCTTCCCCGCCGTGCCGCAGGCGCATCTCAACAAGATCGTGCGCAAGGGCGAGCTGCGCGTCGCCGGCAAGCGCGCCGAGATCTCCACCCGCCTGGAGGCGGGCCAGAGCGTGCGGGTGCCGCCGCTCGACCTCGCCGCGCCGGCGGCGGAAAGACCCGCGGCCGACCCGCGCGACGCCGAGGCGATTCGCGCGATGATCCTTTACGAGGACAAGGACCTGATGGTCCTCAACAAGCCCTACGGCTTGGCGGTGCAGGGCGGCTCGGGCACGAAGCGACACATCGACGGCATGCTCGAATCGTTGCGCGACGCGAAAGGCGAACGGCCGGTGCTCGCCCACCGGCTCGATCGCGACACCGCGGGCGTGCTGCTGATCGCCAAGTCGCGCAAGATCGCCGCCGAGCTCGGCGCGATCTTCCGTTCGCGCGAGGCGAAGAAAACCTACTGGGCGCTGGTCGAAGGCGTGCCGAAGCCGGCGCAGGGGCGCATTTCGCTGTTCCTCGCCAAGGGGGCGGGGATGGGCGACGAGCGCGGCCAAGCGAACGGCGCGCGCGACGACCTCGAGCGCATGCGGGTCGCCCGCCACGGCGACCCCGACGCCCAGCATTCGCTGACGCTCTACGCCGTCGTCGACAAGGTGCCGCCGCGGCTCGCCTGGGTGTCGATGCGGCCGATCACCGGCCGCACCCACCAGTTGCGCGCCCATTGCGAGGCGATCGGCCATCCGATCGTCGGCGACCCGAAATACAACCGCCGCCCCGCCAACGATCCGGCGCGCAACGATCCTTTGCGCGCGGTTCCGCCCGGAATCGAGCCGAAGCTGCACCTGCTGGCGCGCCGGCTGATCCTGCCGCACCCGCGCGGCGGGACGATCGACGTCGTCGCGCCGCTGCCCGAGCACATGAAGAAGAGCTTCGACATGTTCGGCTTCGACGTCGCGACGCGCGATCCGATCGAGGACGCGCCCGATGAGTGAGACGCCGCGCGATCCGATGCGCGCCGTGCGGGCGGCGATGCGCCCGGCGCCGCTCCGGCGCTTCTATCGCGCGGCGAGCGTCGGCGAGGCGAAGGGCGGCTTCGCCTTGCTGCTCGACGGACGCGGCGCGCTGACGCCGGGCAAGCGACGGCTGGTCGCGCCGACCCGCGCCGTTGCTGAGCTCGTCGCCGCCGAATGGGCGGCGCAAGGGGAGACGATCGACGCCGCGTCGATGCCGGCGACGCGGCTCGCCAATTCGGCGATCGACGCCGTCGCCGCGGCGCTGGCCGAGACCGAAGCCGAGATCGTCGGCTACGCGGCGGCCGATCTCCTCTGCTATCGCGCCGAGACGCCGGCGACGCTGGTCGCAGCGGAGAAGGCGGCGTTCGACCCCGTGCTCGACTGGGCCGCCGAGGCGCTCGGCGCAAGGCTCATCGTCGCGACGGGCGTCGTCCACGTCGCGCAGCCGGAAGCCGCGCTGAAAGCGATCGCCGCGGCGCTCGCACGCTATCGCAGCCCATTCGCGCTCGCCGCGCTGAGCGTCATGGCCAGCCTCGCCGGGTCGGCGCTGCTCGCGCTCGCCGTGGCGCGCGGGCGCCTTGCGGCGCGGGAAGCCTGGCGGGTCGCCCACGTCGGCGAGGACTTCGAGATCGCGCAGTGGGGCGAGGACGCGGAGGCGACGCGCCGCCGCGAAGCGCGCTGGCGCGATTTTGAGGCGGCGGCGAAAATGCTCGAGACGCTCTAAGCGCCGCGTCGCGCGCGCCTCACGCCCAATAGCCGCTCATCAGCGCGCTCGCCCAGGCGGGCTCGCGCAGTTCGCCGCGCGGCAGGAAGCCGCGCATCACCGGCTTCAGGTCGAGGACCGGCGTTCCGTCGATCGCGTCGAGGCCGGCGACGCGGAGCGTCGTCCCCTCGACCCCCACGAGCCGGCAGACGCTGACGCCGAGGCGGTTAGGGCGGTCCTTGCCGCGCTGGGCGAATATGCCGACCTTCGGCCAGTCGGCGCGTCCGCGCGGATGACGCGCGCCGGCGACGACGGCGCTTTCGGCGACGCGGTGGAAGAGGAAGACGACCTCGACGTGCGAGAAGGCGTCGAGCCCGGCGAGCGCCTCGGGGCCGAACTCGGGCGCGAGCGCGATTGTCGCGGCGACCGCGTCCCAGCCGTCGTCGCTCGGCTCGGCGCGGCCGCCGCGGACATGGGCGATCGGGCGAAGGGGGAAGAGCTCCGGAGCGATCTTGGGGGTGACAGTCATCGGAGGTCTCCCGTATTTCCGCGCGAGGACGGAGAGCGAGCGACGCCCGTCCTTTCTTGAGATAGCGCCGCCACAATCCTATGTCATGGGACATGGCGCAACGAACGACGGTTCGGCTTGCTGACGATCTCATTCGGGACGCGCCGCACGCAGGGCGCCAACTGAAGGCGTTTTTCTGGCGGCGTTGATCGAAGCGGGCCTGCGGCGCGTCGTCAGCGAGCCCTCGACGAGCGCGACCGCCCCTCGGGTTCTTCCACCCGCCGGCACGACGACCGGCGGCCTCCGGCCGGCGGATCAATCACGACGATTGCGCGGCGCTGCGGGAGATCGACGACGAGCGAGCGGCCGGACGGCCGACGCGATTCTCGCCGACGTCAACGCCCTGGAACATTCTGCATTGAGGCCGGCGCGTCGACGTGATTGCGGCGCGCTCGCCCGGCAAGGCCTGTCTTCTTCATTCTCCTGAAACCATGAGCCTTTGCCGCGCCTTAACCCTCTGCGAAGGCGGTTTCGCAAGTTCACCGCCTGGAAAAGTTTGCCGACCACTGTCTTGCTGGCGAGAACAAGAGCCGCCGGACAAGGCGGCGAACGGGTCGAGTAGAGTCGCGTCATGGCGTTTCATGTGGACAGGAGCCGCACGATCATCTCGGCGATGATTTTCGGCCGCAGGCTCACGGCGATGGACGTCGCCTGGCTTAGGCGCGAGGTGTTCGCTTCCGGCCACGTATCGCGCGAGGCGGCGGACGAGCTTTTCGCCGTCGAGCGCGCGCGGCTCGCCAACGCGCCGGAATGGTCGGATTTGTTCGTCGAGAAGATCGTCGACTACGTCGTTGGCCAGTCCGAAGGCGAGCGCGAGATCGACGGCGACAAAGCGCGCTGGCTGATCGCGCGCGCCGACGAATGCGCCTCCGCCAACGCTCTCGCCGCGCTGGTGACGGCGCTCGCCGAGGCGCGGCGGGCGCCGGCGTGGCTCATCGCCGCGGCGCGCGCGCGCGCGACGCGCGGCTGGCCGCTGGCCGCGGCGGCGGCGCTCGCCGCGCACGCGGGATAGTTTCGTCTTCGAAACACGGTTGAGCGGCGCCGTCCGCCTTGACGCCCAGCGCCGCGCGCGGCGTGGCCTCGATTGTGGGCGCGGCCGTCGCGGCGTTTGCTTGGCGACGCGCTTCGCCCCTCAGAACGCGATCCAAGCGTAGAGGAGCAGCGTGTCATCGCCGCGCGCGTTGTGCATCGCGCCCAGCCCGCTGCCGTCGAAATTGTCGCCGCCTCCGTAAAGCTGCAAGTAGTGCACGTACTGCACGCCGATGCGAGCGTTGTATGTCGAGTAGGGGCCGGGGCTGCCATGGCTGAACGGCAGATAGGCGGCGTCGAAAATCAGCCCCGAGCCATTGGGGCTGCCCGTCAGGCTGGCGCCGTACAGGGTGGGGTCGGTCGTTCCCGACACGTTGAAATAGCCGCCGGTCAGTTCATAAGTGTGGTCCCACACAAAGGTCGCGTTGGCCTTGAAGCTGTTGAGCCGATCGTTGAGGTTTGAGGCGAGGCCGACGACCGGGTTTGAGCTCGCGTTGAGGCGCTGGAGCTCGATGATGTCCGAGAGTTTCAGCGTGACCGAGTACTTGTCGCCGTCATACTGGTATTGCGAGTCGAAGCCGATGTCGGTGTAGTCGTCGGTTCCAAAGCCGAACATGCTCTGCGGGACGGTGCGGCCGTACATGCCGAACGCGCCGAGCATCAGATAGTGGTCGCCCCAATGAGGCTCGACGGCGAGGCGCCAGTAGGGCATTACGCCTCGCTGCACGTCGGGGTTGGGCCCCGGCGCCATGCCGAACGCCTCGAGGACGCTCTTGTCATAGCCGCCATAGGCCGTCAGCTCGGCGTAGAGCATGTCGTTCCAGAAGACGTACATGCCGGCGCCGGCGACCCTCTGCGCCAAGGCGTCGATATGCGTTCCAGGCGGCGTGAAGGCCGGCGCGATCGTCGAGCCGAGTTGGGGGAACGACCACGCGTTGGTGGTGTTCCAGACATCCTGAACCGTCGGCGTGTTGTTGACCGTCACGCCGAGGAACGTGTCGGCGCCGAACAGCTTGAACTGGTCGACGTAGCGCACGTCGGACGCGTCGAACCACACGTCGCCGTTGGTCGGATCGCCGCTGAGCTGGATGAACGCGCCGAGATCGCCGTAGATCTGGCCGCCGAAAATGCCGGTGACCTGCTGCATGACTAAGTTGTCGTTTCGGCGCAGCCCCGGGGGAGGAGGCGTCGCCTGCGAATTCGTCGACGCGGGAGAATCGTAGGGCGCCGCGGTGTGGGTGAAGCCCGCCGTCATCATCGCCGCGATCGGCGGCAGCTTCGGATCGCCGCCCTGCAGCGTGTAGCCGCTCAATTTGAAGCGCCGGCCGAACGGCGTCAGCTCGGGAAACGCGGTGTGGCAAGCCGCGCACGGTTGGCCGGTCTGGCGCGCGAAGCTCGGCACCGCCGCCGCGGGCCGAGCCGTCGCGAGCGAAATGACGGCGAGGATCGCCAATGAAACGAACGCGGCGATCGCCGCGGCGACGCCGCGTTCTTCGACGGTCGATTCGCCGGTTCGTCGCCGGCGGCGCGCGCCGAGAAGCCGTTCGAGCCGACCCATCCCTTCGCCTCCAGCCCACAATTCGCCGCGCGGCGGCGGAATCTTTGAACTGGAAGGATATTTTCAGGCTTGTGTAGCTGCAAGGGATGTTACGTCTCGGAAAAGCTAGTTTGCGGCTATGCCTTCTTCGCCCACAGCTTGCACCAGCCGGTGGGAGAGATCTCGCCCGCCACCGACTTGCAGGCGTTCGGCGCCACGAAGAAATTGCAGGCGTCGCACTGGTGGCCGTCCTTCGGCGTCGTCTGGTAGCCGACCGCCGTCTGCGGAAGCCCGGCCGCTTCGGCGACGCTCGCGCCCATCGCCAGCAGCGGCGCCGCGCCCGCCGCGGCGAGCAGCAGGGTGCGACGGTTCAAGCATTTGGCGTTCGCTTCAGTCATGATGTTTCCTCTCGTTTGACCCTCGTTCAGGGCGGGGCGGGGGCGCTCTCGCGCCGGGCGCGCCGCAAGGGCGCCGCCGGACTCGCGCAACGGCGAGCGCTCGCACCCATACGCACATTAGACTGACAACAAAGTGCGACCAATCGTCGCTTCGACGAAAGTCGCCGGCGCCGAAGCGCTCCGATCGCAGGCGGCTCGCTTTCGCGGCGTCGTCGTGCTAACGGCGTCGTTTCCGACGGCTCGGGCTTGCGCCGGCCGGACGCCAAGAGCGGCATGATTAGCGATATCTTCCAGGAAGTCGATGAAGAGGTGCGCCGCGACAAGGCGGCGCAGTTCTGGAAAAAGCATCAAACTCTGATCTTCGCTGCGGTGGCGCTGATCGTGCTCGGCACCGCCGGCTACCGCTTCTACGAGAACCGCAAGCTCGCCGCCGAGCAGGCCGCCGGCGCGGCCTTCGAGCAGGCGGTGGCGCTCGAGCGCGCCGGCAAGGACGTCGACGCCGAGGCGGCGTTCGTCAAGCTCGCCGCCGACGCGCCGCGTGGCTATCAGACGCTGGCGCGGCTGGCTTCGGCGGCGGCGAAGGCCAAGAACGATCGCGACGGCGCGCTCAAGGCCTATGACGCGCTCGCCGCCGATTCGTCGATCGGCCCGCTGTTCCGCGACGCCGCGCGCCTGCGGGCCGCGCTGCTGCGCCTCGACGCTGGTCAGGTCGACGCCGCCAAGCCGGCCCTGGAGGCGCTGTCGGGGCCCGACGCGCCCTATCGCGACACTGCTCGCCTCGCCCTCGGCGTCATCGCGCTCGACGCCGCCGATTACGAGGGCGCCGGCAAGCAGCTCGACCTGGTGGTCGCCGATCCCGACGCGCCCGAGGTCGACAAGCGCAGCGCCGCCAGCCTGCTCGGCCTGGTCGCCGCCAATCGCCCGGCGGCGAAGTGAGCTTCACGCCAGGGCGCGCGGCGCGGCGAGGGGTGAGAAGGCGCCCATGAGCGCGAAGGTCGCCATCATCGGACGCCCCAACGTCGGCAAGTCGACGCTGTTCAATCGTCTGGTCGGCCGCAAGCTCGCGCTGGTCGACGACGAGCCCGGCGTCACCCGCGATCGCCGCGAAGGCGAGGCGCGGCTCGGCGACCTCGCTTTCGCCGTCGTCGACACTGCGGGGCTCGAGGAAGGCGACGAAGCCACCCTCGCCGGGCGGATGCGCGCGCAGACCGAAGCGGCGCTGATCGACTGCGACCTGGTGCTGTTCCTCATCGACGCGCGCGCCGGCGTCAGCGCGACCGACCGCCATTTCGCCCAAGCCGTCCGCCGCGCCGGCAAGCCGGTGATCGTCGTCGCCAACAAAGCCGAGGGCGCCGCGGGGCGCACGGGCGCCTACGAAGCCTTCGACCTCGGCCTTGGCGACCCGATCGCCTTTTCCGCCGAGCACGGCGAGGGTCTCGGCGAGCTCTACGACGCGCTCGCCGCCGCGCTGCCCGAGGCGGCGCGGGCCGAGGCGGAGGATGGGGCGCCGGCCCAGCCGCTCGCGCTCGGCGACGAGGAGGACGGCAGCGAAGCCGACCCGGAAAAGCCGATGCGCGTCGCCGTGCTCGGCCGCCCCAACGCCGGCAAATCGACGCTGCTCAACCGCATTCTCGGCGAAGAGCGCCTGCTCGTCGGGCCGGAGCCCGGCCTCACGCGCGACAGCATCGGCCTCGAGGCGACCTGGCGGGGCCGGCGCTTCAAGCTTTATGACACCGCCGGTTTGCGCCGCCGCGCGCGCGTGGTCGAGAAGCTGGAAAAGCTCGCCGTCGCCGACGCGCTGCGCGCGGTGAGGTTCGCCGAGGTCGTCGTCCTGCTCGTCGACGCGACGGTTCCCTTCGAAAAGCAGGACCTCGCGCTCGCCGACCTGGTCGAGGGGGAGGGGCGCGCGCTGGTGATCGGCGTCAACAAATGGGACCTGGTCGAGAACAAGAGCGCCAAGGCGCAGGAGCTTCGCGCCGAGGCGGACCGGTTGCTGCCGCAGCTCAAGGGGACGCGCGTCATTCCCGTCTCGGGCCTGACCGGCGCGCATGTCGACAAGCTGATGGAGGCGGTAGCGGCGACGCATGCGGTGTGGAACCGCCGCATCGCCACCGGCAGGCTCAACCGTTGGCTGGCGCCGGTGATCGACTCGACGCCGCCGCCGGCGGTCGCCGGGCGGCGGCTGAAGATCCGCTACATGACCCAGCCGAAGGCGCGCCCGCCGCATTTCGTGCTGTTCGGCGCGCAGGTCGAGCACATTCCGGAAAGTTACAAGCGCTATCTCGTGAACGGCTTGCGGGAGACCTTCGGGCTCTACGGCGCGCCCATCCGCCTGTCGTTTCGCTCCGGGGGCGAGAACCCCTACGCGCCGAAGAAACGGAGGACGTAGGCGCGCGTCGGCGCCGTCGTTTCCGCAGACGGCGTTCGACGCCGCCGCGCGGCCGGCGACAGACGATGTAGCCGAAGAGCTTAGACCAGGGCCTTCCGACGTTGGTTCGGCTATGGCAAATTCACGGCGCAATGGAGACCCGCCATGGCCGATGACCGACCGATCCCTCTTTCCGCGCGAGACCTGCTGAGTCATGTCGGTTGAAGAGTTCAAATACGCGCGCGACTATCTGTTGGCGCTGCGCGACAATTATCCGCTCGCCAAGGCGCGCTTCGCGTGGCCGAAGCTCTCGCGCTTCAACTGGGCGCTCGATTGGTTCGACGGCGAGCTGGCGCAAGGCGCCGAGGGCGAGCGGCCGGCGCTGAGGATCGTCGGCGACGAGGTCGAGGTCTATTCGTTCGCCGAGCTCTCGGAAGCCTCCTCGCGCGTCGCCAACGGCCTGCGCGCGCTGGGCGCGCGCCGCGGCGACCGGCTGCTGCTGGCGCTCGGCGAAGTCGCGCCGCTATGGATCGCCTCGCTGGCGGCGATCAAGCTCGGCCTGGTCGTCATCCCTGCGCCGGCGCAGCTTTCGGCCGCCGACGTCGACGATCGCTTCGCGCGCGGCCGCATCGGTTTCGTCCTCGCCGAGGCCGCCGAGGCGGGCCGGTTCGCCGACCGCGGCGACGGCGCGATCCGCATCGCCGTCGGCCAGCCGACGCCGCCGGGCTGGCGCGATTGGGCCGAGCTGACGAGATACGGCGCGCATTTCGAGCCGGACGGGCCGACGCGGCCGAACGACCCGCTGCTGGTCTATTTCACCTCGGGCTCGACGGCGCTGCCGCAGCTCGTCGTGCACAGCCACGCGAGCTATCCGGTCGGCCACCTGTCCACCATGTTCGCGCTCGGCCTCAAGCCGAGCGACCGGCACCTCGACGTCTCCTCGCCGGGCTGGGCCAAGCACGCCTGGTCGAGCTTCTTCGCGCCGTGGAACGCGGGGGCCTGCGTGGTGGCGCTGGCCGGGCGCTTCGATGCGCGCGCGACGCTCGACGCGCTCGCCGCCCACGCGATCGATTCGTTCTGCGCGCCGCCGACGGTGTGGCGCCAGCTCGTCCGGCTCGACCTCGGGCGATGGAACGTGGCGTTGCGCGAGGTCTGCTCCTCCGGCGAGCCGCTCGGCGCCGACCTGATCGACGCGGTGCTGAGCGGCTGGGGCCTGACGCTGCGCGACTGCTACGGCCAGACCGAGACGACGATGATGGTGGGCAACCCGCCCGGCCAGAAGGTGGCGAGCGGCGCGATGGGCCGCGCGCTGCCGGGCTATCGGGTCGTGCTGCTCGACGTCGAGGGGCTCGAATCCGACGTCGGCGAGATCGCGCTGCCGCTGGCGCCGCGCCCGCTCGGGCTGATGCGCGGCTACCAGGGCGAGGACGGCGAGCCGGCGCCGATCGAGGCCGACTATTACCGCACCGGCGACCTCGCCTCGCGCGACGCCGAAGGCTACTTCACCTTCGTCGGGCGGGTCGACGAGCTGTTCAAGTCGAGCGACTATCGCGTCAGCCCGTTCGAGCTCGAAAGCGCGCTGCTCGAGCATCCCGCGGTGGCGGAGGCGGCGGTGACGGCCGCGCCGGACCCGATCCGCCTCGCCGTGCCCAAGGCTTACGTGACGCTCGCCGAGGGACACGCGCCCGACCGCGAGACGGCGCGGTCGATCTTCGCCTTCCTCAGCAGCCGCCTCGCGCCCTACAAGCGCGTGCGCCGCATCGAGTTCGGCGCCCTGCCGAAGACGCTGTCGGGCAAGATCCGCCGCGTCGAGCTGCGCGCCCGCGAGCGCGAGCTCGCCGAGGTGCGCGCGCGCGCCGCGGGCGAGTTCCGGTTGGAGGACTTTCCCAAGCTGGGGTAGGGGCAGGGCGGCGATTGCGCGGTTTTGAGCGATTTCAAGCGCCTGCAAGCAGGAAAATTTCCGCTTGGGTCAGAAGAGTGGTTTCTCCTAGTTATACATTTTATATCAGTATATTAGAGCGTTCGGCATTCGAGTTCAGAGCGGACCGCGTTCACTTGGAGCCGCCGTCACCGCGAGGAGCGAAGAGGATGATTGCGACTAATAAGCTGCCTGCTCTCGGCGCCGGTCTCCCTCTCCCCGCCTTGGCGGGGAGAGGGTGGGGTGAGGGGCATGGCGAGTTGACGCGCCGCGCAACCGCTCGCCACGCCGCTCGTCCTGGCCTTCTCCCCGCTTTGCGGCGGGAAGGAACGGCGCGATGTCGGGTGATCGACCCGAATGCAAATCGCTCTAAGATTTCGCCCCTTGCGTGATCGCCGCCAAGATCGTTTCGACCACGCCGTTCAAATTGCGATAGACGTCGTCGTTGACGACGCGCACGACGCGATAGCCGCGGGCGCGCAGGAAGTTCTCCCTTCGTTCGTCGTGACGAAGCTCGTCTTCGGTCGTGTGCGTGGCGCCGTCGACCTCGACGACCAAGCCGATTTCCCGACAAAGAAAATCCGCGAAGTACGGTCCGATCGGCTCCTGCCGAACGAACTTGAGTCCGCTCAGGCCGCGGGCGCGCAGCCGCCGCCACAGCCGCCGCTCCGCCTCCGTCTGCGTCCGACGCAATTGTCGCGCGCGATTGGTCTCATGGATTCGCAGACCGCGCATCGGACAAACCTCGGTTTCTTCCTCCCAGGCCCCTCACCCTGACCCTCTCCCCGCGAGGCGCGGGGAGAGGGGAGCGGCGGCGCGCTCGAGGTTGAGCGCGAGCAGGCGCTGCAGCGCGTCTTCCGTCGCGATGTCCTCCGGCCAGCCGTAGGCGGCGGCGACCGCGCGATCGAGCGCTTCGTGCGCGTCGGCGAGCCAGCGCGGCCGCTGGTTGTAGAGGTTGGTCAGCGTCCGCTCTTTCAGCGTCACCGCCGCCTCGACCGTCTTGGGAAGAATGCGGTCGGGGTAGCGGCGCGGCGCTTCGCCCGGCGCGGCGGTCGGCGTCGCCTCGGGGACGATCTCGACCAGGTCGGGCGGGTCGAGCCAGGCGCGCCGCAGCGCGTCGAGCCGCTTGGCCGCCGCGGCGATGCGGATGGCGCGAGGGTCGGCGGCGTAGTCGGCGGCGGGAAGGTTCGGCGTCAGGTCCGCGGGGAAGGGGAAGGT
>Ga0181520_10001233_pt1 | contig 52804 bp, 47 predicted proteins | sample PEATcosm2014_Bin_29_FD_132451 | JGI IMG/M metagenome (GOLD analysis project Ga0181520, IMG submission 132451) | Peatland microbial communities from MTU Mesocosm Facility, Houghton, MI, USA - PEATcosm2014_Bin02_30_metaG | ecosystem: Environmental > Terrestrial > Soil > Wetlands > Peat | place... | reverse complement strand
TGGACCCTCCGCCATTAAGTCTTAGCCGCTGCGAGTGGGCGCGAAGGCCAAAATATAACCAGCTATCTTTATCAAATTTCTCGCCATCAGGTGCCAGCGTAAAGCAGTGAGATTTTTCCTCGGTTGTGCAAAGTCGCGCCCCACTTACAGGAAAATTGTCCTCGTCCAAGATTCCTTGGTAAACCTTGTAGGGCGGAAATGTCCTCAACGCCTTCGAACTCTCGTCCTGAGCCAACAACCGGAACGCAGAAAATATCAACACCCCTGCAACCCACAAAGTTCTCATGCACACATCTTAACCAATTTCGGTCATTTTGTTCCTTATTGACGTGGATACACAATCCTGTCCAGTAAGAGGTACTTGCTGGACAGTTGCGCCTTTCAAACCAATTCAATGCCTGCGATTTCGACTTCCAGGCCGCCGTATTCGGCGTGGTCGTTTTCACGGATGCGGTAGGCGAGGTCGATGAGGCTTCCTTGCGTCAGGCCGAGTTCGGCGGCGCGGGCGGCTAGGTTCCAGCCGAGAGCGCGCAGTGCGCCGCTAGATCCCGGCAAGGGCTGCGGCTGCACGGAATCCTGGGCCAGCTCCAGGCGGATGTGGCGCTCCTTCATGATGCGCGGCGGGGCGAGCAGGCGGACGCGGCGGGCGACAAAGACCGGCTCGGGGTTGCCGTGGCCGAATGGCTCCAGCTTGCGCAGCCAGCCCACCAGCACGGTGCTGATGCGGTCGAGCGGCAGCTCGGCGTGAATGCGCAGCAGATGAACCGGCTCGCGCGCGGCCAGATGCTCCTCGGCGTAGAGGCGCAGGCGCCGCTTCAGCTCCGGCAGCCGCTCGGTGGGCAACGCAAAGCCGACAGCAAAGGCGTGGCCTCCGAAGCGGGTAAAGAGGTCGGCGCAGCTTTCGAGGGCGTTGAGCAAGTGAAAACCGTCCACCGAGCGGCCTGAGCCTTGCGCAACGCCTTCTTCAATACTGACAACGATGGCTGGCTTGGCGGTGCGCTCGACGACGCGCGAAGCCAGAATGCCAATGACGCCGCGATGCCAGCCGTCGCCGTCGATCAGCAGCAGGCGGTCGGCGGCCAGTTCGGCGTCGGTGGCAAGGCGTGCTTCGATGGCGGCAAGTGCGGAGGCTTCCGTTTCGCGGCGCTCGCGGTTGAGGCGCTCCAGCTTGGCAGCCAGTTCAGCGGCGCGGGCTGCATCACGCGTGGTGAAAAGCTCGACAACCTCCGAGGCTACATCCATGCGTCCGGCGGCGTTGATGCGCGGCGCAAGGCGAAAGGCCACGTCAAAGCCTGTGATCGCCTTGGCCGCCGGATCAAGGGCCGCGGCAGCAAAGAGCGCACGCAATCCGGCTCCGGCTGGGCGGCGCAGTTCCCGCAGTCCGAGCGCCGCGATGACGCGATTTTCGCCCTTCAGCGGAACCGCGTCGGCGATGGTGGCGATGGCGGTCATCTTCAAAAAGCTGGGCAGAGTTTTTTCGCGAGTGCGGGCTGCGTCACGCCGCTCCAGCAGCGCCTGGGCCAGCTTCATCGCAATAGCCGCGCCGCAGAGGAATTTTTCTGGATAAGGGCAGGTCGGCTGATTGGGATTCAAAATGGCCAGCGCATGCGGAACAGCTTCGCTCGCCTCCAGTAAATGATGGTCGGTAATAATCAGGTCCAGGCCCAGGCGGCGCGCGGTCTCGGCCTCGGCAAAGGCTCTCATGCCGGTATCCACCGTAATCACCAGGCGCGCACCCTCGGCGAAGGCCGCCTCAAGCACGCTGGATTGCAGGCCGTAGCCCTCGCGCAGCCGGTGCGGCACATGGAAGCGCGCCACGCCACCCAGCATTTCAATGGCGGTTTTGAGCAGCACAACGGCAGTGGTTCCATCCACGTCGTAGTCGCCGTAGAGCAGAACCGGCTCGCGCGCCGTGACCGCCCGCTCCAGCCGCTCCACGGCAGCGCTCATGCCCAGCATATGCAACGGATCGTGCAGTTGAGCGATCTCTGGATTGAGAAAAGCAAATGCCTCGGCGGCCAGCGTAACACCGCGCGCGGTCAGCAGCTCAGCCAGCACCTGCGGCAGCCGAGCCGTCTTGGCCAGCGCAATGGCCTCTGTCGAATGAGGCTCGACATAGCTCCAGCGCTGGCGAGGAGGCCTTTGAACCGTCTGTGGCGTTGAATCTGCCAGCGCTCCCGGCTGCGGAGCCGGCGCGGAGGCTCCGTTGAGGTCAGCGCTTGTTCCAGTCAACAGGGCTATTCTTCCTCTTCATCTTCGCAGCAGTCGTGGTCGTGGCCGTCGAGGAGCAACTCCTGAAAGGCTTCAATGTCTTCCACAAGCTCCTGGAAGCGCTCATACCACTCGGTGGTGGTCTCATGCAGGAAGACTATGCCTTGATGAACAAAACCCAACTGGATGTAGCCAACATTGCCGGCGTACTTGCGCAACCATTGCGCCTCCACCAGCTCCGTGGCTTCTTCGTCGGGGAAGTTCATCTCCCCGGCCTCTTCAATCAGCGCATCCAGTTCATCTTCTTCCAGCGTCATCTCGCTGAAGGTCACAAAAGGAGCGCCCACGTGCTTGGCCATCTCCACAAAATCTTTCCATGCGTCCGGGTTGTCCGCGCCCTCCCAAACAACGGAGGGAATATCTTCGGTGACATAACCGGGCAGGCGTTTCAGTCCATGACCTTCAATGAAGGCCACCATATCGTCTTTCAGGGAGAGAAGATTATCAATGCTCATAGTCAATTTCTATTTTCGCAGACGCAGGCGGGCTGGCGCGGCACAAATGTGAAATCTTTCCCGCGCAATACCAAAGGGCGCGGCTCGGCATGACGAATTGTCCGGACAGAATCTATTTGGAGATTGATTGTGTTGAAGGCGCTTGGCAGGCATTGAAGGTTGCACGGCGGCCGCGTCTCCGAATGGAAATGCGGCCGCTGTGCTGGAGGGCAGGCTAATTTACGGTAAGGGTGACAGAGCCTGTAGCCGTCTCCGTGCCGGAAACGCCGGTTACGGTTATGGTGTAAGTTCCCGGCGTGGTGCCGGGATTACTGCTTCCACTACTACCTCCACTGCCGCAGGCAAGGACGCCGCTGGCGAGGGTTACGCCAAGCGCGAAGATTCCGAGCAGCTTCCGCAAGCTACGCCGCCGTCCGGGGATACAGAGGAATAGGAGACAGGCCAGAGTGGTGCCGCCTGTCGCATACCAGGGAAGTCCAGGCTGTTTGGGATAGCCCAACGCGCTGCTGGTAGCCGCTGTCGTGGTGATGGTGAGTGTAGCCGTTCCCGCACTCACCCCGGTAATGCTCACTGGGGTAGTGGTGCCGAAGCTCAAGGCTGGTGGATCCTGGGCTCCGGTCGGGCTGGATGTAACAGCGGCAGTGAGCGCCACGCTGCCCGTGAAGCCTCCGCCAGGGGTAACGGTGATTGTGGATGTGTTCGCCGTCGTTGCGCCGGGTATGACGGTGACCGCTGTGCCGGCAATGGTGAATGTGGGAACCGGGGCGGCGGAGGTGGTAAAGCTATTGATAGCCCCGCTGGTTATGCCGACACTGTTCTGAGCCTCGATCTGGAAATAGTAGGTCGTGCTGGCGGACAAACCGGAGAGGTTGGCGTTGACCGGCGAGATCGTTGTTCCCGAGCCGAGATCCTGGGAAGCCGTCTGGTTGGCTCCGGTCAAGGTGCTGCTGGTGCCGTAGAGGAACCAGGCGTTGGTGTCGGCTCCATTGGGGTTCACCGTCCCAGCCAGCGTAGCGGAACTGGTGGTGATGGCCGAAGCTGAACTGGTAGTGGGTGCCGGCACACTCGGGGCGGTCACTGTCACCGTTGCCGATGTGCCCGTAGTGCTGCCATAGTTTGATGAACTTGCCGTATCCGGCGTGTAACTGGCCGTCAGAGTGTCGGACCCGGTTGCCAGCGAACCGGCGGCGACATTGAACGTCGCGCTGCCACTACTGAGCGTCGCCGTGGAGGTGTAACTGCCGCTGGTCAATGTCACCGTGCCAGTCGCCGTCGGTGTGCCACTTCCGCCGCTGACGGCAACTGTCACTGACAACGCTTCATCTGTCAAGATGCTGGTTGAGGACGGTGTCACTGTCACTGACGGCGTATCCAGGAAGATTAAGAACGTCTGTGATACCGGGGTTGCGGCGGAGTAAGTGGCATTTCCCCCCTGGGAGGCTTTCACCGTGCAACTACCAACCCCAGTGATGGTGACCGTACTGCCAGAGATGGTGCATGCGTTGGAATTGGCGCTCAGGATTTCCAATGTGTCGACAAAGGCGCTGCTGTCATTGATTCCGCCTGCCACGTACAGCGAGCCGTCCAGCGCCACAGCGGTCGAATTTGCGAGCGCTGCGGGAAGTGAGGTTCCAGTACTCCAGGTATTCGTGCCCGGGTCATACACATACACAGCTGAAGAGTTGGCCCCGACGGCGTTGGTGCCACCCACCACATACAGATCTCCGTTGATGACATCGCCCGTAGTGTTGACTAGAGGGGCAGGCATGGGAGCCATGGTACTCCAACCGCTCGCCGGATCGTACACGTCGAGAGTGGAAATTGCCGTCCCCGCGTTACCTGCGCCGCCCGCAATGTACAGTTTGCCGTTAATGACGCCGCCCGCGCCATTTGCATGAGAGTTCGGGCCGGAAGGGAGACTGGTCCAGCTATTGGCCACCGGATCGTAAACGTCAAACAGCGCATAATAGCCGCTGTAGCCATTGCAGGGCGTGAAGACGTAGAGCTTGTTATTGATGTTTCCCGCGACGCCGCAGCCGCTCAGGTGCGGCATTATGGCCAAATTGGCCCAAGTATTCGTTGCTGGGTTGTAAGCCTGAAGAGTGTTGTAGGGCAGGTATGGGCCCCAGCCGCCGGCAACATAGACTATACCGTTCATGGATGCGGCAGAACCTTGCATGACAGCCGTGGGCATCGTCGCCATGCTAGCCCAACTATTGGTTCCAGGATTGTACTGCAGCATGGTGCTAGTCTGGTGAGAACTTGAAGTCTCGCCGCCGGCAAAATATAGGTTCCCGTCTCCCGGAGCCGCCGCCATTGCGCCAAAGGCCGGGGTGGGCATGGAGGTGCCTAATGACCAGATATTTGGGATGGCCGAACCCAGAATCTCCAATGTGTCGACAATACCGCTGCGATTCGACCCGCCTGCCACATAAAGCGCGTCGTTCAACGCCACTGCGGCCAAACCTGTGAGCGCGGTTGGCATGGAAACCTGCGCACTCCAGCTATTCGCCACTGGGTCATACACATACACATCTGAAGAGTAGGCTCCGCTGGCGGTAATGCCGCCCACCACGAACAGTTTTCCATCGATGACGTCGCCACCGATTTGCGCCAGCGCGATCGGCATGGGAGCCAAGGTGCTCCAACCGCTTGCCGGGTCGTACACATCGAGAGTGGATATCGCCGTCCCCGCGTTACCGCCTCCGCCCACGATGTAAAGTTTGCCGTTGATGACGCCGCCCGCGCCCGAAACATGCGAGTTCGGGCCGGAAGGGAGACTGCTCCAACTGTTCGCCACCGGATCGTACACGTCGAGCAAAGCAGGATTGGGGCTAACGCTGTAGCCGTTCTCGGGGGTGAAGACGTAGAGCTTGTTATTGATATTGCCCGCCACGCCACCGCCGCTCAAGTGCGACATAGAGGCCAAGCTGGTCCAGGTGTTGGTTGCCGGGTTGTAGGCCTCAAGGACGTTGTAAGGCAAGGACGCGCCCCAACCACCCACCACATAAATGATGCCGTCAATGACTGCCGCGGCGCCAGCCCAGCGGGCCGTGGGCATCGACGCCATGCTGGCCCAACTGTTGGTTATCGGGTTGTACTGCTGCATGGCGCTGACTGGATTACTTCCGCCCGGAGCGGAGCCGCCTATAAAATAAATCATTCCGTCTCCAGGCGCCGCCGCCATGGTGCCGTAGACCACAGTGGGCATGGGCGTGCCTGAAGACCAGCTCATGGAGTCGCTCGAACCCAGGGAAAAGCTGACCGGCAGCCCGGAACTGGCTGTCGCACTGACTTGAAACGGAGGAGTGATCGTGGTCTCGTTCGAGAGCGGACCAAAAGTAATGGTCTGCGCCGTCTGCGCCAAGGCAGGCATGGCAAACACGAAAGCAAGCCAGCAGCCGAAAACAGCGATTCCGGCAAACCCGCGCACTGTGGAGCGCAATAATGATTGCATACCAGACAACCGCGGTAACATCGTCTTCTTCATTTGTTTTCCTTTCAAGTCAGGCGCGCCCTCGCGTCCTGCATACTACACCCGGATGAATCATGTCCTGAACTGAGAAGGCGTATCAATTTCCACTTGTAACACCTGCAATTTATACTCCGATTTTCTGGGATTTATAAAAATTATTATTTATATGTAAATCTCCTTGATTGTTAACTATTCGTAGGTGACATGGTTCACATTTCCCTTCTATTGATCCAGGGCGGAAGGGTGATACTCCGCGCCCCCGCCCATTTTCGCGTTCATTGCAGAAATAGGCGGGAAGTTATGATTCTGCTGTTTTGGGCCGGATCGGTACTTACAATGCCCTTGTGTTCGAAATCAATCTACCCTTTGCGAAGGCACGGGTGAAATGTGTGCGGCGCGATTTGAAGATTTCTCCATCGAAAGTCATGGCGTTAATCTAGCTATAGATTGGGATCAGGAGGAAGCCAATTTGCCCCGCTTCGAACGTCACGTCTTTGTCTGCTGCAACAGCCGCCCCGAGGGCGCACCGCGCCGCTCTTGCACCGCCGATGGAAACAGCGGCATCCACGCCGCACTGGCGCAAAGAGCCAAGGCGGCAGGTCTCGCCGGACGCGTGCGCATCAATAAATCCGGCTGCCTGGACCAGTGCGAGCATGGGCCGATGGTGGTGGTCTATCCCGAGGCCGTCTGGTACGGCGCTGTGCGTCCGGAGGACGCGGAAGAGATCGTAAACGAGCATCTGATCGCCGGCCGTCCCGTCCAGCGGCTGCGCGTGGCGGATGAATGTCTGAACAGCAAGAACTGCCCGCATCAATAAAATAGCAACCCGTAGCGCCGGTCTCCGGACCGGCTGTAGTGTGGGCGTGCTCGCCCTCACTTGTTTCATGTATCGTGGGTCGGTAACTCCGGCAGTGATCTGAAATGAGCAGACCAAACTGCAAAGGGGAGCGCTCGTCGTTCGCGCTCCCCTCATCTCATTAGCGTGCAAATTCTAGTCGGGCAGAACCAGCAGCCCGCTTGCCAGCAGCATCTCCGTCAGCCGGTCCAGCGCGGCCGGCAGCTTGTAAGCAACGGTGCGGACGCACATCCCCAGCAAGGGTGCTGTCTCGGCTTGCGTATACTCCTGAAGAACAATGCGGCTGATCAGCATACGGTCGAGCGAACCCAGCTTGTTCAGGCAATCCTCCACATCCAGAACAAAGATCACCGCATCCTCGAAGGTGCGAATCGGGCGGCTAGAACACCATCCCCGCGCAATCGGATCGCCCAGAATACTCGGCGCCCTTCCCACCTGCATCGACGCATACAGGTAGCGTCGCAGCAGGCTCTCGGTGTGCTTCCGGTAAAATCCCAGGCTGACCACCGGCTCCGCCACCGCGGCTTTTGCCGCCGTCACTCCTACCGAGGCCACCGGTTTACGTTCTTCCCATCTCCTCCGTTCGTGGTTGACTGGCTGAGCAGAAGCGCTCTCTCTCCACATCATTGGCAATTGAAGGGCTGCACTCATTCCGCACCTCCAACTGTTTCTGCCACGGCCCAAACTCTCACCAGCGTTTTGCTCCGCGCGGGACGCCCGCGCCGCTTACGGCTTTCTGGTGTAGGAAAATCTTTCAGCTTTTCCTCACAGCTATTGCAGTACACACTCCCCTGGGTCTGGGCGCGGTACCAAAGACAGCCGCACCCCTCGCAAATTTTCAAATGCACGCGCAATTCCATGACGAATTCTCCCAATTCCCGTTCGATCCCGAGGATTTTCCATTAACAATCTGTCTCCTCGGTGCAGGAAAGACCAGGCATGGCTGCTCAGGGTTCTTGCGCCCTGATGAGGGATAGCTGCCCGAATTCTCTCGTTTTGTGTCATGCTCATAGCGCGCAGATCCTGGAATCATCCCTCATGGCCTTCCCCAAAGCACTTCTGCGGTGCCCTGAGGTGTGAGAAGAAGCAAGCCGAAAGCCAAATCGAACCGCCGGCAATTGTCCATTACCACTGAATGGGCTAGAAAGCACCCGTTTCAACCCTACGGTAATGAACCACTTCGAAAAAATTCCCACAGACCACATCGGGATTAAGTAAAACTAATCTAGAAAGATGCTTCTCTTGCGTCAATCTCCCCCAGCGGCTTTCCGCTCGGTCGCTTTTCAAATTCTGTAGAAGCGCCGAAAATAAAGGCCACTCGGACCCCCCAGGTTTGCAGGAGGAAAATGGGACTCGATGGCTCCCATTGCTGGTGGCGGATTTTCCACAGATGAACTTTACCCAAATGCACGAGCGGCTCCGCCTGGAACTGCTGCGCAGGATCCAGCGAGGGACGGTGAGCGTCTCGCTACTAGCCCGCCAAACGGGCTTTGGGCAGTCCCATCTCTCAAATTTCCTGCACAACCGGCGCCAGCTTTCTCTCGAAGCTATGGACCGGATTCTGGCCGCCCAGCACATGGCCGCCGGCGATTTGCTGCCCGCAAGCTACCAGCAGGAGGCCTTGCCCGCCGACGGCGAAAGCAGTACGGTCCCCATCGTCTCTCACGCGGCAGCGCTCTTTGAGCCATTCATCCGCCCTTCGACCGCGCAGAGCATGCTGCATTTGCCGGCCGGGTTGCTGCAAACCATCCGCGCACGCGTCTCGAACCAGCGCCGCGCCTGGCAGCGATTTGTGGCCGTGCGCGTACCGGCCGCGGATGCCGCCGCCATGGAGCCGCTGGTGCTGGCCGACGCGCTCACTCTCATCGATCGCCATTACAACTCGCTGATGCCCTATCGCCCCAACCGTCCCAACCTTTACGCCGTCCGCCACGGCTCGCACCTCACCCTGCGGTATGTGGATTTTGTCTCCAATCGCTTGGTGCTGCGTCCGCACAACATTGCCTATCCGGTAGACCTGATAGAAATAGACTCCGGCGACCCGCCCAGCGAACTGATCGCTGGACGCATTGCGCTGATTTTGAATGAGCCTTGAGGTTTGGGATGAGTAGATCACAAATCGTATAGCCGTAGATATTCATTGAGGATAGAGACAATCAGCAAGATCGTCCGCTTTTACCCGATGAAAATGTCGAAAGAGGAAGGATTGTTGGAGGCGCGGGCCGGGATCGAACCGGCGCATAAAGGTTTTGCAGACCTCTCCCTTACCACTTGGGTACCGCGCCTTGGCAGGGCTGCCTTCTAATTGTTCGTTCCAATCCACCGTAGCCAAACCGGCCATGACCGGAGGGAGGATTGGAGCGGGAGACGAGATTTGAACTCGCGACCCTCGCCTTGGCAAGGCGATGCTCTACCACTGAGCTACTCCCGCTTGTTGCAAGATTGAGTATACCGGCAGAGGCCAAATCCGGTCAAACCGCAACTTCCGCGCGCACCGGAACCATGCCATTCCCCTTTTCCTCGCGCACAATCTCGCCGTCGCGCATATACAGAATTCGCCCCGCAATCGAGGCCGCCTCCGGATTATGCGTAATCATCAATGTCGTTTGGCCCAGCTCGCGGTTCGAACGCACCAGCATCGAGAGCACCGCATCCGAACTTTTGGTGTCCAGGTTGCCGGTTGGCTCGTCGGCCAGCACAATCGCCGGCCGGCAGATCAGCGCGCGCGCAATCGCTACACGCTGCTGCTCGCCGCCGCTCAGTTCACTGGGACGATGTTGCAAGCGGCCCTTGATCGAAAGTAGATCGCTCAGGTGGTCGAGATATGCGCGATCCAGAGGCTGCCCGTTTTTCCCTTTGGCGCGCCCGCTCACCGCGTGTGCAATCTCGATATTGCCCATCGCTGAAAGCGTCGGCAGCAGGTTGAACTTTTGGAAGACAAAGCCGATGCGGTGCTTGCGTAGCCGAGTCCGTTCGCCGTCCGAGAGCTGCGCAAAATCCACGCCGTCGATCACCACGCGGCCTTCCGTGGCCTGCGTAAGCCCGCCCAGCAAGTAAAAAAGAGTGGATTTTCCGGAACCGGACGGCCCCACAATGGCGACAAATTCTCCCGGTTCAACGGCAAGCGAGACGCCGCGCACCGCGGTCACCTGAAGTCTGCCCGCCGCATAGACCTTGGTCAGGCCCTCGGCGAGAATGATCGGCGAAGATGTTTTGGGTTGCACAGTTGCCATTGTAATTTGTCGCGCTCGCCTTGTAGTGCCGGTCTTGCAGCGCCGGCATCCCGGCTGGCTGCCGCGTGGACCTCCTGGTCCACGCTCGCTTCCCTGGCCTCTTGACTACCTTTCCCGGCCAAAAATGCTACCTTACCCAACCCGCTCAATCACCACGGATTGCAGCACCACAGGCGTCTTGGGCTTGTCCTGCCCTCCGCGCGGAACCAGCGAAATCTTGGTCGCAATCTCCTGGCCCTCCACCACTTCGCCAAAGATGGTGTGGTTGCCGGTCAGCCACATGGTGGGCGCAACGGTGATGAAGAACTGGCAGCCGTTGGTTCCGGGGCCGGAGTTCGCCATCGCCAGCTTACCGGGCTTGTCGAACTTGTGCGGCGAGCCTTTGGTCTCGTCGCCGAAGCGATAGCCGGGTCCGCCCATGCCGGTGCCGGCCGGGTCGCCGCCCTGAATCATGAAGTCGGGAATGACGCGATGGAAGATGGTGCCGTCGTAGAGCTTGTCGCTGGACTTCTTGCGGGTCGTGGGATGGGTCCACTCTTTGCCGCCCTCGGCCAGCTCGATAAAGTTCTTGACGGTGATGGGCGCGTCCTTCTCAAAGAGCCGGACGGTAATCTTGCCTTCGGTTGTCGAGAAGACGGCGTAGGTGCCTGTTGTGAGTGACATGAATTACCTCGTTTGGATTGGGTTAGATTATCTAGTTCAGTTACTTGCCAAATGACAATGAAAAGGTAACGTTGACGATTGTTTGAATTTCAACAGGCTGTCCATTCAGCAGATAAGGCCGATAGCGCCAAGTCTTGACGGCATCGAGTGCTGCTTGTCGAAAGATGGCTGGGCCAGAAATGACCTTGAGATCTCTAACCAAACCATCAGTCCCGATTATGGCTTCCAACCTAACGAATCCCATCATCCTAGCTTGAATAGCCTCAGTTGGATAGACAGGATCTGTTTTATGGATCAAGAAACTTTGCGCTACATCCGCAGAAATATCGATCCGCTTCGCTGGTGCTTCATTCGGATCAGGCGGCATCGGCTGACCTTCGCGGACGATGGTCACCTTCTTCAGCACCACCGGCGTCGTTGGCTTATCGCCGCTGGTAGGTACGCGGGCGATGGCTTTGACCACCTCGACGCTGGCGGGGTCGCACTGGCCGAAGAGCGTGTACTTCTGGTCTAGGGAGTCGTAGGCCTGCTCGGTAATGAAGAACTGGCTGCCGTTTGAATCCGGTGCATCTGAATGAGCCATTGCAAGGCGGCCAGGCTGGTCAAAATTTAAATTGGGATCGAACTCGTAGCCGAAGCCGTAGCCCGGGCCACCCATGCCGGTTCCGGTCGGGTCGCCGCCCTGAATCATGAACTCCGGAATCACGCGGTGAAAGGTGGTGCCGTCGTAGTACGGCTTATTGTGCTGCGTCTTGTTGGTAGCCGGGTCCGTCCAGTCCTTTGTTCCCTCGGCCAGGCCAATGAAGTTGGCCACGGCCAGCGGCGCCTGCTTCTGATAGAACTGGCAGGTGATGCGGCCCATCGAGGTATCCATCACCACCGTTGGACCGTTGGGGCGGGTCAGCGCGGCCGGAGTGGCAGCGGGCGAATCGGGCAGATCGTCCGCCGGCTTGGAAGTGGTTTGGGCAAGCGCCGCGGCGGCAAAGGCCACGGCCAGAGCAGGGAGGAGAAGTGTGCGATGAACTTTCATAGCATCTCTGAGGGTAAATCATTCGCCGTGCGCGGCGAAAGTGAAGAAAGATTACCCGGTGAGATCGCCCCCTCGGCCGTTTATCTGCTTATAGCGGCGTGCGCGCAGCATAAAAGCTCAACGCCGCATCGCCCTGTTCCAGCAGCCGTGTGCGTTCGTGAGTGCCGTAGCATTCTTCCAAGCGCTCTTTGCGGCGATGCTCGGCGATCACCAGAGCCCCCTCGGCCAGCAACCCGCTCGCAGAGCCGCCCAGCGCTCCCAGTGTGGCTGCGTACTCCGCCGCCGCATCCCATGGCGGATCAAGAAAGACCAGATCGAAGCGCTGATTCTCTTTGCCCAAATGCTTCAATGCCGCCGCCACGCTGCTGCAATCAATGCGGAAACCGCCCGTAATTCCCAGCTTGGCCAGATTCCCGCGCAACACCTTCAGCGCCGCCGGAGAGCGCTCCGCAAAGGTCACCAACGCCGCGCCCCGGCTGATCGCCTCCAAGCCCACCGCGCCCGAGCCGGCATAAAGATCCAGAAAGGATGCGCCCTCGATCCGCGGCGCAAGCACGTTGAAGAGCGTCTCGCGCAGGCGGTCGCTTGATGGCCGCGTACTCATGCCGCGCGGCGCGTCCAGCGTCCGGGAACCGTACTTTCCGGCAATGATGCGCATCACAATCCAGAATACGGGAAGCGCCCCAGAGAATTGGAGGCTCGGCATTCTACAATCTCTTTATGCGTGGCTGGTCAATTCCGTTGGGCCGTTGGATGGGCGTCGAAGTGCGCGTTCATCTCTTCTTTCCGCTGCTGCTAGTGGCGTGCATCGGGTTGAGCGGCGCTGACAATGCGGGCAGCGGTTTTGGCCTGTTCATGGTGCTGGTGGCCGCGGTTGCAGTGCGCGAGACGGCGCGATTGCTGGTGGCCGCCTGGCTGGGATTGCGCCTGCGCGCCATTCTGCTGCTGCCCATCTGCGCGCTCTTTGCGTATGCCGATCCCGAAAGTCAGGAAAGTGCCACCAATGGCCGCGGCCAGTTTGCCCTGGCGCTGGCCGGTCCATTGGCGAACCTGGTTACGGCGCTCATGTTCACTGCGGTCTTTCTTGGAGCCGGCGGCAATCTTGATCTGCTCAGCCACCCATGGATTTCGGCTGCCTTTCTGATGCGCAGCATGGTGTGGATGCAGGCTGGCTTGGGCCTGCTGCACTGTTTGCCCGCCTATCCGCTGGATGGCGGACGCTTGTTGCGCAGTTATTTTGCGCGCAAGCATGGGGTTGCCCTCTCGGCGCGCATTGCCGCCGGGCTGGGTCAGGTGCTGGCGCTCGGCGCCGTGGTCGCCGGAATGTTGCTGCATGACTACTGGCTGAGCTTCGCCGGCTTCTTCATCATGATTGGCGCGCAGATTGAAGATCAGGGCGTCTTCTTTCAATCCGTGGTGGACACCGTGCATATGCGCGAGGTAATGCTCACAGACTTTGCCACCCTCTCATCCTCCGACACGCTGGCCGACGCGCTGACGCGCTGCGTGCATTCGCTGCAAGAGGAGTTCCCCGTGGTGCGAGGTCCGCAACTGGTGGGCATCATCAGCCGCCAGCGCATTGTGGAGGCCCTGCGCAACGAGGGCAATGGCTACGTGCAGGCCGCCATGTCCAAGGCCTTCCAGGTGGCGCGCCCGGAAGACACACTGGGAACCACCATTCGCCGCCTTCAAACCGGGCGCGGCCTCTCGCTGATTCCGGTCGCCGACAGCGGGCGCGTGGTTGGCATTGTGAGCGTGCAGAACCTGATGGGCGCCATGTCGCTTTTGGCCGAGCAGCGCCGCATGGAGCGCGAAGAAGCCCGCGAGCGGGAGAGCTAAAGTCGGAAAGAGGCGCCGATGGCCGATGACCCTGATACACCGCTAGCCGCTGGACTTTATCTCGTCGCCACGCCCATCGGCAACCTGGGCGACATCACGCTGCGCGCCTTGGACGTGCTGAAGCGCGCAGACCGCATCGCCTGCGAAGACACCCGCCAGACGCAAAAACTGCTCAACCACTTTGACATCACCACGCCCACGGTGAGCTGCCACCAGCACAACGAGCATCAGCGCACCGCCGAAATCATTGCCGCACTCAAAGACGGCGGACGCATCGCCGTGGTCAGTGACGCGGGAATGCCCGGCATCAGCGATCCCGGTAGCCAACTCGTCGTTGCCGCCGTCGCTGCAGGCGTCGCCGTCATTCCCATCCCTGGAGCGAATGCCGCGCTCAGCGCCCTCGTCGCCTCCGGCCTGCCCACGGAGGAGTTTCACTTCATCGGCTTTTTGCCGGAGAAGGCTGGCGCGCGCCGCACCCGCCTGGAGGCCTTGGCCGCGGAAGTCCAGCGCAATCAGGCCACGCGCACGGTGGTCCTTTACGAAGCGCCGCACCGCATTCTGGAAACTCTCTCTGATCTTGAGTCTGTCTTCGGTCCCGCAGTGCGCGTAGTCGTCGCCCGCGAGTTGACCAAGATGCACGAGGAGTTCCTACGCGGAACCGCGGCAGAAGTCCGTCTCGACCTGGCCAGCCGGGATCGCGTTCGCGGCGAAATCACAATGCTGGTGGAGGCGCGGCCACAAGCGCCGGCCGAATCCGGCAGCGCTCCCGTCCGCATCATTGACCGCGTGGCTCTTCTCCAGTCGGAAGCCGGCATCGACGAAAAAGAAGCTCTCAAGCGCATCGCCCGCGAACTGGGCCAATCCAAAAGCGATGTCTATCGCGAACTGCAACGGGAACGCGCCCACAAGCGCTAATCGAATCCTTAACCCCTGATCACTGTTCCTTGCCGTACGCCCTTACCTCGGCCAGCACCTCTGACAACTCCGCGCGGCGCCGCGCGGTAATATTCGTAAACCGGATGCCGATCTTCTGTCGGCCGTCGATCCATTGAATCTGCCCATTGAAGCGCAACGATATTCCCCGCAGCTTGAAAGATACTTCGACCCGATCCCACGCGCTGCCGGGAAAGCGTAAACTGGTGTGCAGCCTGCAACCCGACAGACTCAAATCAAGCACGCTGCAGCGGAAGCCAATCCCCTGCTCCAGAATCACGATCGCGGCCGGTCCCTCCACTGTGTAGCGTGGATCCGCGCGCCGTTCCTCTTGCACGATCGGAAGCCCTTCTAACGCCTCTTCCACTTCCATAACTCACCTGAAAATCTCGAGATCAATGCCCTCCAGCCTGCTCCCAAGGTTGATGAGCAACAGGCTGCTCGGCTTCCCGGCCCTTCAGGCGGTCATACTCGTACCGATCGCTGGTGCTTCCCAAGGCCTCATTGTACAAATCGGCCATGCCCGTCAAAATCTTCAACTCTTCGCTGAAGCGGTGAATCGATCGTAATCGGCTAGCCGTCGCGGGAATCTCGTAGGCCTCCGTCTTCAAAAACTTCTGGTGGCCGAGGTCCAGAAGCCGCGCCACCCGGCCCCCAATCAGCGCTCCGGGAGCCACGCTAAAAACCACCGGCGCCTCCGCGTTTGCCGAGGACACCAGAACCGCTCCAGCCCCGTATTTGCTCACCAGCACGCCGCCCGCAACTTCGCCCCACGCTGCCACATCAAAGGAGTGGGCACGCAAACCTTCAATCGTCTGTTCAAAGTTTGGATTAAGCAATTTCCTGCTCAAATTGGCCTTCCAGTCTGCGAGGATAGTCAAAGGATGGATGGATTTTGCCCCCCAAATAACTCATCCCCGCACACTCAATCTCGCATATTGGGAGCGCTGACCGCAATTCTGGAGAGATCAATGGCAAGTGCAATTCCGCAATTGGCCGTCAAAGAACTCAAGCGCCGCATCGACGCCGGCGAGCCAGCCTACATCCTCGACGTACGCGAACCCTGGGAGTACAAAATCGCCCAGATCGGCGGCAAGCTGATTCCCATGAATGAGATCCCGCAACGGATCGCGGAGATCGACCGCGACCGCGAGATCATCGTTCACTGCCACCACGGCGTCCGTAGCCAGCGCGTCGCCGAGTTTCTGCAGCAATCCGGCTTCCAGCGCGTCGTGAACCTCGCAGGCGGCATCGACGCCTGGAGCCGCGAGGTTGATTCGGCTGTGCCGAAATACTGAGGGGACATGTTCTACGAAATCCCCGAAGCCATGTTGTTCCGAATGTGCGAGTTGGAGCGTATCGATTCCATCGATCGCGTCGACGGCACGCCTCGCCTGAAACGCCTTCGTCAGATTTCGCCGGAAGTGGGAAAATTCATCGCCATCCTGGCAGCTTCAGTACCGGCAGGCCGTTTCATCGAGATCGGAACCAGCGCTGGATACTCCACGCTCTGGCTGGCTCTAGCCTGCCGGGCGGTGGGCCGGAAGATCACGACCTACGAGTTATTGGATGAAAAGGCTGAACTTGCGCGCCAGACCTTCGATGCTGCCGGTGTCTGGGACGCTGTCGAGTTCATTCACGGCGACGCTTTGGATTGCCTGCCGAAGTTGAAGGATGTCGCCTTTTGCTTTCTGGACGCAGAGAAGGAAATCTATGACCGCTGTTATGAGGCGTTGCTGCCAAACATGGTTACTGGAGGCATTCTTGTTGCCGATAATGCGATCAATCATCAGCTGACCCTGAAGCCGATGCTTGATCGCGTGCTTGAAGATAAAAGAGTTGATGCTCTGATCGTCCCCATCGGCAACGGCGAGCTGGTTTGCAGGGTCAAATGATACTGCGGGCGCTCTTGAGCTTTTCAGCTTTCAGATCCCGCTGTGGCTACTTATTGGCAGCCTTCTTGGCGGGCGATTTCACCGCAGGCTTGGCCGGTGCGGCATCCGCCAGCGCCTGATCGATGTCCAGATAAAGATCCGTATCGACGCTTCGAACTTCCCGGTAGGGCGCTCCCTTGCCACTAGCGATCACGATGAAGATCGTGGGAGTCTGGTGAACGCCGGTGCGCACCCCCATCTCGCTGTCGGCCTTGACCTCGGCCAGCAGTTTGCCCTGCGGGTCAAGGGCAAAGGGCAGTTGGATGCCGTGGCTTTGGGCAAACTTCTGCGTAAACTGGCGCAGCGCCTCGAGACTGTATATCGAAGGCTGATTGGCAAAGACCTGGTTGCGATACTCTTCCCCAACGGCCTTGCTCTTGTTCCGGTCAAACCAGCGGGCATTCACCGCTGCCTGCGCGCTCCAGGCGTGACCGGGGATCAGAAAATCGTGGCGTACCCAGGGAATCTTGTAGGTGGCCGCGGCCGCCATCACCGTCGGGTTGGCGCGCGCGCAAGCCGGGCACTCAAAATCAGCAAATTCAATCATCGCCACACGAGCGCCGGCCGGAGGATGCAACGCTGAACTGTCATTCACTTGCGTTCCACCCGACGATCCATACTGACCGTGCGCGTTGGAGGCAAACAGCAGTACCGCGGCAAGACCCAGCAATAAGTAGCTGCGCCGGATGAATGCGGAGATGCGATGGGCAAGGGCAACAGATTCAGACATAACGGTTGGACGACTCCCTACACAACATTGTAACCATCCGCGCTGGGGACAAACCACTTGCGGTCAGGACAAAGCGTAAATGCCATTTGGCTAGAGGCGCATCATTTGGCCATTTGCGCGCCGCGGATGGACAATAGAAGCGGAGAGCAGGCATGGGCCAGCAGCGCATCGAAAGAGATTCCCTCGGCGAACGAACGCTAGCCGCGCAGGCCCTCTATGGCATTCACACGGCGCGGGCGCTCGAAAATTTTCCGCTCGCCGGGCGGCCCGTGCATCCGGCGCTCGCGCGCGCCTTTGGCGATGTGAAGCTGGCCTGCGCGCAAACCAATCGCTCACTGGGTGTGTGGGCCAACGACGCGGCCAAGGCCGATGCCATTGAGCTCGCCTGCCGCGAGCTGAGCGAAGGACTGCTCGATGCCGAAATCGTCGTCGATGCGCTGCAAGGCGGTGCCGGAACCAGCACCAACATGAACGTGAACGAGGTGCTGGCCAATCGCGCTTTGCAGTTGCTTGGCGAACCATTGGGCAGCTACGCGCGAATCTCCCCGCTGGACGACATCAATCTGCATCAATCCACCAACGACACCTATCCGACGGCGCTGCGGCTGGCGGCGATCCGTCTGCTGCACGCGCTGGAGCAGAAAGTCGTCGCACTGCAAGAGTCCTTTCAGCGCGCCGAAAAGAAATTTGCGCACGTAGTGAAGGTCGGTCGCACGCAGTATCAGGACGCGGTGCTGACCACGCTGGGCCGCACCATGAGCGCCTACGCCGAGGCGGTGAATCGGGACAGGTGGCGCATCTACAAATGCATAGAGCGGCTGCGCGTGGTGAATCTGGGCGGAACGGCCATCGGCACCGGCTTGGCCGCGCCGCGTGAGTTCATCTTTCAGGCCGTCGAACAGTTGCGAGCGCTCACCGGCATTGGCTTTGCGCGCGCGGAAAATCTGGTTGAAGCCACGCAGAACACCGATGTTTTTGTTGAAGTCAGCGGAATTCTGAAGGCGCACGCGGTTTCTCTGATTAAAATTTCAACGGATCTGCGCTTGCTTTCCTCCGGTCCAGACGCGGGCTTCGGCGAGATTCGCCTTCCGGCGCGGCAGGCGGGCTCGTCGATCATGCCTGGCAAAGTGAACCCGGTGATTCCTGAAGCCGCCACGCAAGCAGCGATGCTTGTGATGGGCAACGACAGCGTGATTGCCGCGGCCTGCGCGGCGGGCAGCCTGGAGCTGAATGCCTTTCTGCCGCTGATCGCCCATTGCTTGCTGGAGAATCTTGATCTTCTTGCCCGCGCCGACGATCTGCTCTGCCGTTTTTGCGTCGATGGCATCGAGGCCGACGAAGCCCGCTGCCGTGCACATGTGGAGAACTCGACTGCCGCAGCGACGGCGCTGGTGCCCGCGCTGGGTTATGAGCGGGCTGGCGAAGCCGCGCGCACCGCGAAGGTCGAAGGAAAAACATTCCGTGCCGTGGTAATTGAAAACAATTGGATGAGCGAAACGGAATTTGACGAAGCGATAAGCCCAGAGGCTGTCTGCCGGTTGGGTTCGCCCGAAATCAAAGCTAATGCAAACAAAATAGGTAATTCGCATGAATGATTTTACGGCCCAAAAACAAACAGGGACGTCTTGGTTTTCTTGGATTGTCGCATTTCTGAAACATATTAGACGTCGGTCCTGCCAAGTATCGATTTTCTCTGATTCCGAAGGATTAACTCGCTTGATTACCTACAAGGATGGTTCTGTTGTTGAAGAAGCGATGAAATGGTGCGATGTGGTTAATGTTTCTGCATTCAAGCGCGATTTGTTTGCTTACGATTTGGTTTGTTTGCTCTTTGAGGACGCTACGAAACGCTTTGAAGTATCTGAGGAAAATGTCGAGTTTCCTAGGTTAGTTAATATGCTCCCTTCCTACCTTCCAGGAACATTAGATAAAGAGGAATGGTGCGAAAAAGTATATCTTCCCGCTTTTAAGACTAACTGGACCACAATCTATTCGCGAACAAACACAGACATTCAAGCTATACAAATACAGGAGACGACAAAATGACCACCACCCCCAAAGGATTGCGCCTACACATCGGCTTTTTTGGCCGCCGCAACGTAGGCAAATCGAGTTTGCTGAATGCCATCACGCGGCAGCAGGTTTCCATTGTCTCCGAGGTTGCGGGAACCACCACCGATCCAGTGGAAAAGCCGATGGAACTTTTACCGCTCGGTCCGGTGCTCTTCATTGATACGGCAGGCATCGACGAAGAGGGAAGCCTGGGCGCGCTACGCGTGGGCAAGACTCGCCAGGCTCTGGAGCGGACCGAGATTGCCGTACTGGTGGCTGAAGCCAGTATCTGGGGCGAATTTGAAGAGGGCTTGCTCACTGACTTTGCCGAACAGAAAACGCCCACGCTCATTGTCTTCAACAAGTGCGATGCCGTTGCGCCGAATGAATCGCTAGTCGTGCGGCTGCAATCGGCCAAGCTGCGCGTGGTGCAGGCCTCCGCGGTGACCGGTGCAGGCCTGACGGAGTTGCGCGCCGCGCTGCTCGATCTTGCGCCACCGGATTTCATTGACTCGCCAGCCATCGTCGGCGATCTGGTGGGCGCGGGCGAGCTGGCCATTCTCGTTGTGCCCATCGATAAAGAAGCGCCCAAGGGCCGTCTGATTCTGCCACAGGTGCAGACCATCCGCGACTTGCTCGATTCCGACGCGCTCTGCATGGTGGTCAAAGAGCGTGAGCTGCGCACGGCGCTCGACCGGCTCAAGACGCCGCCCAAATTAGTCGTCACCGATTCGCAGGCCTTTTTGAAGGTAGCCGCCGACACGCCGCCCGATGTGCCGCTGACCAGCTTTTCGATTCTGATGGCCCGCTTCAAAGGCGATCTTGCGGCGCAGGTGGAAGGCACTCTGGCTGTCGAAAAGCTGCGCTCCGGCGACCGCGTGCTGATTGCCGAAGCCTGCACGCATCATCCCATCGGCGAAGATATTGGCCGCGTCAAAATTCCTCGCTGGCTCACGCAGTACACCGGCGTCAAGCTCGACTTTGTGCCGATGCAGGGGCGCGACTTTCCCGATGATCTTTCGAGCTACAAGCTGGTGATTCACTGCGGCGCGTGTATGTGGAATCGCCGCCAGATGCTAAGCCGCATCATGGAGTGCCAGCAGGCGGGCGTGCCCATCACCAACTATGGGCTAACCATCGCCTATAGCCTGGGAATCTTCCAGCGCGCGCTGCAGCCGTTTCCAGCGGCGATGGCGCGTTACCGTGCACTCGCAAAAATCAGTTGAGATATTAAAAATGATGTGGCCTTGAATTTCATTAGCCTCTCACTCATTCCGTTGAAGAACCATGAATGGATGGGGCACGGCAATCTAGAGTGAAGAGAAACTCCTGAATGCTCGCTTACCATAATGCGGTTCGTCTCGCATTGCGAAATAACAAGTTTCATAACTCCTTTAGATATCAGGTGTTTCTCATATATCTTCGCATTGTCCCACGCTCTCCGCATACCACCGTGACACTTGTCACCGCCAGTTGTATCTCTGCGCCGGTAGAGTCTAAGCCAGAGGGAGTTTTCCCCTGAAGCAGAATTTTGGTTACTCGCTAGTGTAGCTCTCCAAAATTCATGCTTGGCGCGCACTCTCTCAGGCAGATATTTCCACGCCCGGAACAATGGGCGGACAGGATAAAAAATGAGCACACCGATGGATGTAGTCACAACCGTGAAGGTGGCGGCGCCCAAGGCCGCGCCACCACCTAAAGATGAGATTCTTGTCATCGCGCAGAAGTGGAAGAAGAAGCGCGGCAGTCTGATTATGGCGCTGCACGATCTGCAAGGCCGGCTTGGTTTTGTGCCGCGCGAATCGGCGATGAAGCTGGGCCGCGCCATGGATGTGCCGTTGGCGCGCATCTACGAAGTGGTGACCTTCTACAACTACTTCAAGCTGGAGGCGCCGGGCAAGTACATCATCTCGGTCTGCACCGGAACCGCCTGCCACATCAAAGGTTCGGGCGAGCTGCTCAAGGGTCTGGAGCAGGAACTGCATGTCTCCGAAGGCCAGAGCACTCCAGACAGGGAATATCATCTGCAAGGCGTTCGCTGCCTGGGCTGCTGCGGTTTGGCGCCATTGGCCGCGGTCAACGGCAAAGTCTATGGCAAGCTCAACACCAGTGAAAGCCACTATTTGATTGAGCGCATCCAGGAAGACAAGCCGATGGTAGTCGCTCAAGAAGAAGCCACGGCTGAATAGATTTGTCTCATTGAACCTCAACCAAGACACAGGAACCAAGACACAGGATTGTTATGAAACCCGAAGAACTTGAAATCAAGGCTGCCGCGGAAAAAGCCAAGCAGCAGGCCTTCGATGTGCGTCTGACTTGTTGCTCGAGTACGGGCTGCCAATCGTCCGGCGCCGCTCAGATCATCACCAATCTCAAGGCTGAACTCAAGGCCAGGCAGCTCGACGCCAAAGTGCAAGTGACCGGAACCGGATGCATGGGTCTATGCAGCAAGGGACCGCTGATCCGCATGACCGCCAAGAATCAGAAAGATGTTCTCTTCAGCGACATCAAGCCGGAATTGGCCAAGACGGTCATCGACGACATAGTTGCACCCATTGTGGGTGGGGTGGCGATCGAGCAGCCCACCGGCGCTTTGGAGACTCACTTCCTCGATCTGGACGAGCCATTCTTCGCCATGCAGGACCGCGTGGTGCTTGAGAACAACGGTCGCAGCGACCCGGAGAAGCTGGAAGAGTATCTGGCGCACGGCGGCTATCAAGGCCTGCGCCGGGCGCTGACCATGAAGGACGAAGAGATTTGCAAAGAGTTGCTCGACTCCGGCCTGCGCGGCCGTGGCGGCGCGGGCTTCCCCACCGGCCTCAAGTGGGATCTGACGCGCAAAGTGCAGTCAGATGTGAAGTACGTCATCTGCAACGGCGACGAAGGCGATCCCGGCGCCTTCATGGATCGCTCGGTGCTGGAGGGCGACCCGCACGCCGTCATTGAAGGTATGTTGATTGCCGCGCGCGCCATGAACGCAACCAACGGCATCTTTTACATCCGCGCCGAGTATCCGCTGGCCGTCGAGCGCATTGAGAAAGCACTCCGCCAGGCGCGCACCGCTGGCCTGGTGGGCAAGAACGTGCTCGACTCTGGATGGGGATTCGACTTTGAAGTCCGCCTGGGCGCCGGTGCTTTTGTCTGCGGCGAAGAGACGGCGCTGATCGCTTCCGTTGAAGGCAAGCGCGGCACACCGCGTCCGCGTCCGCCGTTTCCCGCCGTCAAGGGATTGTGGGATCAACCAACCTGCGTCAACAACGTGGAAACGCTGGCCAATGTTTCGCGCATTCTGCTGCGCGGCGCGGCGTGGTTTGCCGCCAAGGGCACGGAAAAATCCAAAGGAACCAAGGTCTTTGCCCTTACCGGCAAAATCAAGAACAACGGCCTGGTCGAGGTTCCCATGGGCATCACCCTGCGCCAGATCGTCGAGACCATCGGCGGCGGCACCGGAACCGAACGCAAGATCAAGGCGATTCAAACCGGCGGTCCATCCGGCGGCATGATTCCAGAACATCAGTTCGACACGCCGGTCAGCTACGAGCATCTGCAGAAGCTCGGCTCCATGATGGGCTCCGGCGGCCTGATTGTCATCGATGACAAGGACAGCGTGATCGAGCTAGCCCGCTTCTATCTGGATTTCTGCGTCGATGAATCCTGCGGAAAGTGTGCCCCCTGCCGTATCGGCGGCACGCAGATTCTCAAGATGCTGGATCGCATTGTGGACGGCACCGGAACGATAGAGGATATTCGCAAGATTCGCAAAGTGGCCAAGGCCATGCAAAAGGCTTCGCTCTGCGCCCTGGGCCAAACCGCGCCGAACCCCATCCTCTCCGCCCTCAAGCACTTTGAATCGGAGTTCATCGAGCGGCTACAGCCGGTCGCGACGGCCAAAGCCTGACATTCCCTGGTTCGCCGTATTTGTTCGCCGCATCCGATTTACCAACCCATCCATCGCAGGATGGATCGACAGGGCCCGATCAACAGGCCCAACGTACAGGAATTGAGAAGAAGCTGCCATGACCGAGAAAATACACGCCAAGATTAACGGGTTGTCCGTTGAAGTCGAGCCCGGCGTCACAATTTTGGAAGCCGCCGGCAAGGTTCACGTGAAGATCCCCACGCTCTGCAAGCATCCCGATCTGGATGCCACAGCGGCGTGCGGCATTTGCGTCGTCCAGAATAAAAGCAACGGCAGAATGATGCGCGCCTGTTGCACTCCCATTGAGGACAATATGGAAGTGCTGACCGAGACAGCGGAGATCATCCAGGTGCGCCGCTCGGTGCTCAAGCTGACTCTCTCCCGCCATCCCAATGAGTGCCTCACCTGCCTGCGCAACCAGAACTGCGAGTTGCAGAGCCTGGCGGCGGACTTCGGCCTCACCGGCAGCGGGCTCGACAACATCGTTCCCGATCTTCCGCTGGACGATTCCACGCACAGCATCGTGCTTGATCCGCGCAAGTGCATCCTCTGCGGCCGCTGCATTCAGGTCTGCCAGCAGGATCAGGATGTCTGGGCGCTCAGCTTCCTCAATCGCGGCTTCGATACGCGCATTGCGGCAGCCGGAGATATTCCACTGGCCGACTCACCCTGCGTTCGCTGCGGCCAATGCTCCGCGCACTGCCCCACCGGCGCCATCACCGAATACGACGAGTCCGTCTCCGTTTGGGACAAGCTGGCCGACCCGGATGCCTACTGCGTCGCGCAGATCGCCCCGGCCGTCCGTGTGGCCATCGGCGAAGCCTTCGGCTTTCCCATCGGCGCCAACCTCACCGGCAAAATCTATGCCGCGCTGCGCCGCATGGGCTTCCAGGCCGTCTTCGATACCAACTTCGGCGCCGACCTCACCATCATGGAAGAGGCGCATGAGTTCAAGGCGCGCTTCCTCGAAGGCAAGGGCGAACTGCCTCTCATCACCAGTTGCTGCCCCGGTTGGGTCGCCTTTATGGAAAAATTCCATGGCGATATGATTCAGCACTTCTCCAGTTGCAAATCACCGCACGCCATGATCGGCGCGCTCTCCAAAACCTACTACGCGGAAAAACAGGGAATCGATCCCTCCAAAATCTTTATGGTCTCGATCATGCCCTGTACCGCCAAGAAGTCCGAGATCATCCGCAGCAAGGAGATGCGCTCCTCCGGCTATCAGGATGTGGATGTCTCGCTGACCACGCGCGAGTTTGCGCGCATGATCAAGCAGTCCGGCATCGATTTTGCCACCGTTCCCGATGAGCAGCCCGATTGCATTCTCGGCGCGTACACCGGCGCGGGAACCATCTTCGGCGCCACCGGCGGCGTCATGGAAGCGGCTCTCCGCACTGCGGTTTACTACGTCACCGGAAAGGATGCGCCCCGTGTCGAATTTCAGGTCACACGCGGCCTGAAGGGCGTCAAGGAAGCTGAAATCGAGGTTGCAGGCAAAAAGGTGCGCATCGCCGTGGCGCACGGCCTGGCCAACGTCGAACAAGTGATCGAGAAGATTCGCGCGGCCAAGGCGGCTGGCGAGGAGACGCCGTACCACTTCGTTGAAGTGATGGCCTGCACCGGCGGCTGCGTGGGCGGCGGCGGACAGCCCTACGGAGCCACCAACGAACTGCGCACCAAGCGCGCTGCCGGGCTCTACAATGACGATCAGACCGGCCTCTGGCGCTGCTCCCACCACAACCCCTACATCAAGCAGCTCTACGATGAGTTCCTCGGAGAGCCGGCCAGTCACAAGTCCGAAGAACTGCTCCATACCACCTACCAGGTGTTGCCCGAGTACAAGCGCTAAAGCTCTTCCGGCAGAGAAGATTCCAAGCACTTTCTAACCATCCGGGTAGAAAGTGCCTGCTTGTTTGCGGCAGACTTTGGGAAGCTCTGATTGAGTGGATGTTTTGAAAGGGAACGACTTCAGTCGTGTCTCCATGGACCTTTGGCCCACTCAAGTGGATGAGAACGCCTCTACTGCATTCTCCCCGGAGGGGCGACACGAGAATAGCCCAGGGTGGAGCGCAGCGGAACCCTGGGTAAGATGCCGAGAAAAGTGCATTCGCCCCGGAGGGGCGACCGAAATGTCTCCGAAGATTCTAATGGGGATACTTCATGTTTTCTACCGTGCCGCAAATAGCCCATAATAAATGCGGGCTTTAGAGTGAAACGTAGCGCCTGTCTCCTGACCGGCTGTTTCGTAGACCTCCCGGTCCACGCAAATTCTATTCAACTCATCGCCCTCAAGACCGGTTCGCTACACTGGAATTACCATGAACGACTCTCTCTTTCCAACCCCCTCCACCGGACCAGCCGACTGGCTCACCGCCCACTGCGACGGCGGCTCGCGCGGCAACCCCGGACCCTCAGGCTACGGCGCGGTCGTGGAAGACTCCAAAGGCCGCGTCTTGGCCGAACTGAGCGAGTTCGTCGGCATCCAGACCAACAACTTCGCCGAGTACTCCGGCCTGCTCGCCGTTTTGAAATGGGCAATCGAGAACGGCAAAAAGCACCTGCGCGTCATCAGCGACTCCGAGTTGATGGTCAAGCAGATGCAGGGTAAGTACGCAGTGAAAAGTCCCATCCTCAAACCGCTCTTTGAAGAAGCCCGCAAGCTCTCCCGCCGCCTGGACGGCTTCGAGATGCGCCACACCCTGCGCGGCGGCAACAAGCACGCCGACCGCCTGGCCAACGAAGCCATGGACCGGGGAATGAAGGGATCAGGGGCCAGGGGTCAGGGATCAGAGAGCGGCGCGGGCTGGTCTCCGCTTCCAAAAGTCGGCAAGCCCGCCGGCTTCGAAGCTGCCCGCCAGCAATTCAGCAAGCCCCCCAGTCAGCCGGGTACCCCTTCTCCGGAATTTCGGACCAGGGAATCCACTAACCGCCCCGTGTCATCCCCCGCCGCCAAGCCCGCCCGCCAAGTCCTCGAAGGTTACGTCAAAGACGGCGTAGTCCATCTCCTAGGCGGCGAACTCCCTGACGGCATTTTCGTCAAAATCATCCGCGAATAGCCCCGGCAAAAGCTGACACTCCAACAACTCTGTCATCCTGAGCGGAGCAGGACGCGATCTATGCGGCTTGCGCAGTTGAAGGATCTGTGGTTGCCTTCACTAAGCCGGAATGTCCCCCGAATCATGCTCACGCACACTTAGTGCGATAAATATGCAAACCACTAGTTTCCATTCAGCGTCATTGAAGACTTTAATCGCATAGTCACTAGTAAACCAAGCTTTCGAACACTCAGCTACCACCTGATCTTCTTCTGAAATTAAGAACCTGCGCCTGCTTCGTTCCGAAATGCAAAGCAGCTTTCCTTCGCCTTTGCAGGTCCAAGTTTTTCTTGTCAGGTTATCGCGATCGAATTGATAGAATCCGCCGCCCGTAATGATGATATTGTAAACATCGCTAAGAAAAGACTTTCGCCCCACTCTGGCAATCTGTTTTTCTGAAGAGTTTGAAATGAGTATCTCTCCAGTTGGGAAAAGTGATACTTTTTTCGCGGAATAGTTTTCAAGCGGAGTACTGATATCAAATCCACTTGAGAATAAACGCGAATTAATTCGAACACTCAGCATTTTGAAGCTACCACGCTATCTTATCAAGATCGACAACAGACATGGGAAGAGAAAAAACGTCTAGTCCCTCAGTCACTAGTCCCTTAGTCCCTGCTCTTCATGCTTTCCGTCCCAGATCATTCCGCCACGCGCGACCGCCGCGGGCGATGAGGTGGTCGGCGCAATCAGGGCCCCAGGAACCGGCCGCGTAGTTGGGAAAGACCTCCGGTTTTTTATTCGCCCAAGCTTCCAGAACCGGGGTAAAGAGCGCCCAGGTGGTCTCCACGCCATCGCGGTGGGAGAAGAGCGTTTGATCGCCCAGCAATGCGTCCAGCAGCAGCCGCTCGTAGCCGTTGGCGCTGGATTTGCCAAAGGCTGCCGCGTAGTCAAAGTCCATATTCACCGGGCAGACGGCCATCTCCATCGTGGTGGGAACCTTGGCGCCGAAGCGCAGCGCAATGCCCTCGTCCGGCTGAATGCGAATCGTCAGCAAGTTAGGCTGAATGACCTGGCAGGCTTGCTGATGAGCGATTCGGTCAAAGATCAACAGCGGCGGCTGTTTGAATTGAATGCTGATCTCCGTGGCGCGCTTCTGCATCCTCTTGCCCGCGCGCAAGTAAAACGGAACCCCAGCCCAGCGCCAGTTTTCTATCTCCACGCGCGCCGCCGCATACGTTTCAGTGCCGGATTGCGGGCTAACTCGCTGCTCCTCACGGTAACCTGGAACTAACTGGCCGTCTTCCGTTCCGGCGCCGTATTGCCCGCGCACCACATCCAAGATGGGAATGGAAGGAATCGCCCGCCAAACCTTCAGTTTCTCGCGCCGCACACTCTCCGCCTCAAAGCTCGACGGCGGCTCCAGAGCTACCAGGCTCACTAACTCCATCACGTGATTCTGCACAACATCGCGCAGCGCTCCGGCCTTTTCATAAAATGGCCCGCGCCCCTCGACGCCAAGAGTTTCAGCCACGGTAATCTGCACATGATCGATATAATTCCGGTTCCAAATCGGCTCAAAGATTCCATTGGCAAAGCGGAAAACTAATATGTTCTGGACGGTTTCCTTGCCTAAATAGTGATCAATGCGAAAGACCTGCTCCTCACTGAAGACGGCATTGACCTGGCAGTTCAACGCTCGCGCCGAATTCAAGTCATGGCCAAAGGGCTTTTCAATCACCACCGCGGCCTTGCCCTGCTCGGGATGCGCCAATCCCTGCGCGCCTAGGTTCTGAATAATGGGAGCAAAGTATTCAGGCGCGGTGGCCAGATAATAAAGCCGATTGCCGCCGGTCCCCTTTTCCGCAGCAATTCGATCTATCTCAACCTTCAGACCGGCATAATCTTCAAATACGTCAAAGCGCAGCGGAAAGTAACTGATCCTTTGAACGAAGTGATCCAGTTTGGCGTCGTTCAAATCCACGCCGCTGAATTCAACAATTCCGGCGCGCATATCCTGGGCAAACTCATCGCCCAGCGGCCGGCGCGCCACACCTACAATGGCGAAGTGATTCGGCAGTAATCCTGCCTGCTCCAGATGAAAGAGCGCGGGCAGCAGCTTGCGACGGGTCAAGTCGCCCGACGCGCCAAAGATGACCAGAATTCCCGCCTCGGGGATTCGATCGTGGCCATGCGGAAGCTGAGAGAGATCTTCCGGACTTATGCTTATCTGTGCTGTCGCCATAACTACCTCCGCAGATGAAAAGTTTATTCCTTTAACGGCCTCTCATCGATCTGGTTGGTGGCCAGTTTTTCAAGTTGATTGCGCCAGTCGAGCGACTCGACAAATGCCTGCGACTCACGCCAACCAGGCTCGACGATGACGTGCAGCTCCAGATAGACTCGCGTTCCGATCAGAGACTCGATCTGGCGGCGGGCACCGGAGCCGATCTCTTTGAGCTTGGAGCCGCCTTTACCGATCAGAATCGCCTTTTGACCATCCCGCTCGCAGTAGATTGCAGCAGCGATGCGGGTGAGCGGCAGGCGCGCGGGCGGCTGGCCTTTCTTGCGTGGCGGAGCGGGCGGCTCAGCTTCCTCGTAGCGCTCAATGACCACGGCGGAGGCGTAAGGCACCTCTTCACCGGTCTCGACCAGAATGCTTTCACGAATCAGTTCGGCGACCATGAAGCGCTGCGGCTGATCGGTGTACTGATCCTTGGGATAAAAGCGCTCGCCCACCGGAAGAACTTCAACAATCTTGCGCAGCAGAATGTCCATGCCGTCGCGCTTGCGGGCGCTGATGGGAATGACCTGGGCAAAGCCGAAGTGGTGGGTGAGCGTGTCGATCAGCGGCAAAAGCTGATCCTTGGCGACCAAATCGATCTTGGTGAGCAGCAGAAAAACCGGGCAGTCCAGCTTGCGAATCAGGCCGAAGAGGAACTCATCCTCGCTGGCCCAGGCGCCGTGGGCGCTTTTACGTTCGGCTGTTGCGGCGTCTGTCACACCAGTCCCAGAATCGAAATCGGAAGCGCCCGATTCTCCCGCAGCCTTTTCCAACTGCACGCGGCGCGTTGCGTCCATCAAGACCAGCACCAGATCGGGAGTCTCCAGAGCATCATAGACCTCTTGCAGCATTCTGCGGTCGAGCTGCGAGCCGGGCTTGTGGACGCCAGGAGTATCGACAAAGACGATCTGCGCCGCCGGATGCGCGCCTTTACGCGCCGGAACCTCGACCACTCCGGCAATGCGGTTGCGGGTGGTTTGCGGCTTGGCGGAGACGATGGCGACTTTTTCACCGGTAAGGGCGTTGAGCAGCGTGCTTTTACCGGCGTTGGGCCGGCCGAGAATAGCGACGAATCCAGATTTCAAAGAGCCTCCTGACTGAGTGTACGGCATTTCCGGATTCTTCAGAGAGCAATCTCATCCAATCGGCAAGCCTTCAAAGCATTGCGGGAAGAGCGAATCAGCGTGCGGGATTGTTCGACTGGCTGGAAGCGGGTTGGGCTTCGGCGGGCTCGTCCAACCGAGTGATGTGAACGCTGGTCTGAGTCTCCGGGACGACACCGTTGTTTACCTGAACGGAAACCGGCTTGCCCTGGATGAGGATGCGCGGTACGGCCTCGCCACGGGCAGGGATGCGAACACGCTGCGTAACAGCCGTTGCATCTGCGCCGGAACCGGCGCGCACTGTAACCGGAACCTCGACGGCGGCGTAGCCCGCGTTGGCGATGTGAATGGCCACCAGCCAGTAGCCCACAGATGCCGAGGTCGGATAGATGCCGTTGATGCTCAGGTCAGGCAGACCTTTGTCGGCATCGACCCAGTCGGCGAAAAACCAGGAAAGATCAGTCCGAGTGGAGGCATCTTCGATCAGTTTCTCGAGCGATCCATGGACAGTGGGATCATAGGCTCTGAGCGCTGCCGAAAGAGCCTGATCGCCCGCCAGATCACGAAGCATCCACAGGACATAGGCGGCTTTGGTGCGGTAGTAAACAGGAGAAATGGCCAGCGCAAGCGGCTGCCCGGAGCTCTGGCCTGGACTCTCCGGCTCGGCCAGCGCCAGCGCGCCACGATTGACCTCCAGTGTACTCAGAGCGGCCTCGCGTCCGTGCTGCCGCTCGACCCACAAGCTGCCCATGAAAGTGGCCAGACCCTCATTGAGCCAGGCGGGAGGAGGAGGCAGGTTGGGCGCGGTCATCCAGGCGTGGGTAAGAGCATGGACAAGAATACCGTTGAGCGCCTCCGGCGGAGCCTTTGCGTCAGGTTCGCAAAGCGGCGCGGCCAGCAAAGAGCCGGCCTCGAAGGGCGCATCCTGCGGATCGGGCAGGTCTAGCAGAACAAGCGGAGAGCTGGGCTGTAGACCGAGCCAGCCCTGCAGGAAGGGCGTGACCGCCGTGGCCGCGGTCGTCCAGAATTGCACGGCGAGATCGTTCTCCGGGAGGGTCCAGGCCATCAGGTTGGTTCCGGAATGGGCCGTGCGCGTGGCCACAAAAAGGCTGGGAACTTCAAAGCCCAGGGTCGCGCTGCCGGAGTCGGCCGTAGCCACGCCGGCTACCTCCTGGCTTTGATCGAGTGATGCGCCAGCTTCAGTAATGGTAAGCGGTACGGCGTGGCCGTTGATGACAGCAACTGTGGGAGCCTGACCGTGCGGGAACTCTACGGTGAGCCGCAGGCGAAAGCGAGCCCCGGTCAGTCGCAGCTTCTGCTTGCTCATCTCATCAAAGAGGCGTGCGCCGTCGCCCAGAAGAACGGGAGCGCTGGAGACGGGATACCAGAGGACGTTGCCAAAGCCGCGCAAGCCGGTGAAGGCCGAGCTGATCTGATCCCAGTCAGAGCGCAGGGCCGTCTGCTCAGGAGCGCCGATGGAAAGGAGCCTCTGCGAGTTTGGGACAATCAGGCCGGAGTATGAAACATCGAGTTGAAGGGATTGACCCGGAGCCAGCGGTTGCTCTAACGGAACGGCGGCTTCATGCAACTGGCCGGTGTGGTCGGCGTCGGAGTTGAGAGTGGCAACTTGAAAGGCAATGTCTTTACCATTCGCGCGGATGCGCTCCCAATGAAGCGACGAGGAGAGTTGCAATGGAATGGCGGAGAGCGGAGATTGGCCGTCATTGCGGATGCCGAGTAGGACGCGAACGGCGATCTGCCGCTCCGCTGGACGAAGATGAACGTCCAGGCCGTAGGAAGTGAAGGTGATGGCCTGGCGTTCGGCGTCTCCGACAGAGGGTTTGGCGTCTGCCGGAATGGCCGAGGCGGCGGGCGTGGTCATTCGGTCGGTGGTTTGGCCATTCTCGTCTGTGGAGCGGGAAAAGATTACTTGTCCCTTGCTGGGCTGGGCTTCCTGTTGGGTTGCGGGCGGAGCAGCAGGAGTGGTTTGCGCCTGGCTATAGCGGGCAATAAGACCGAAAACGAGCATCAAAGACAGGCAAGTTGAGAATACTGGTTTCCCACCCATTTCGCTAAAAACGCGAAATGGATGGGGCACCCAGCATTGTTGCACTGGATATTCTTGTACGAAGCATTTCTGCACGGTTCTGCCTGGAAATAACTTCATGAGCCAAGGCCTTTCTGCTTCTTTGGTTTCGACGCAGCGGCACCTGCGATAGATCCAACCTTCCCTTGGACGTTGGCAGTTGCGTTTCGACGCTGGCGGAAGGCTTCATAGAGCACTACCGCGCCGGCGGCGGAGACATTCAGCGAGCTGACGCCACCGCTCATGGGGATGCGCAATAGATGGTCGCAGGTGCGACGGACCAGATCGTGCAGCCCCGCGCCTTCGCGTCCCAGAACCAGAACGCAGTCGCCGGTAAGATCGAATTGATCGTAGTCCGAAGAGCCGCGTTCGTCCAGCCCGATGATCCAAAGATTGCGGCGCTTCAGCTCTTCCAGCGCGCGCACCAGATTTACCACGCGCGCAATGCGCAGATGCTCCGTTGCCCCGGCGCTGGCCTTGACCGCCACCGGGCTGATTGGAGCCGAGCGCCGCTCGGTCAGCAGCACACCATCCACCCCCGCGCCGTCGGCCACACGCAACAGAGCGCCCAGATTCTGAGGGTCTTCCACTCCGTCCAGAGCCAGCAAAAGCCGCGGCGCATTCGGTTTGACTGGCTCAAAGAGATCCTCAATGGTAAGAAACTCCTGCCCGTGAACCAGCGCCACCACGCCCTGATGCGCGGATGTCTGGGCCATCTGCGTCAACTGCTCGCGCCCCTCTTGGCGTACGCGCACACCGCTCTCGCGGCAGAGCGCCACCAGCTTCTCCAGGCGAAGATCGTCTCGCTCGCGCGCCACCAGAACGTGGTCAAAGCGCCGCCGTCCGGCCTTGAGCGCCTCTTCCACCGGATGCAACCCATACAGAACTTCCATAGTTACTAGTGTAGAAGACTCGTGAAGAGAGGCGCGCAGCGGTTCAATTGCCAGCAGGCTTTTTACCAGGGTACGGAAGCCATTCAGTGGAACGCCGGGTAGCTCCGTATACCGTCAAAATAGGCCATGGAAATGTGATGCTTACCTCCATAGCCACTGCTAAGGCATTTACTAACTTACAGCCATCTCCGTTTACATCAATTGAGTTGGGATGGCAACCATGTTTCGTTTGATAAATCAGGTCAGCGCCACCGCCCGTCAAGGAAAGGCCAATAAGAGTGTAGATTTTTCCGGGCGTTGTCCAATGGCGGTGAGGATACATTTGCGTCGAGGACGCCGTTTGACCATCATAATCCGCGCGCATATCCTCGTAACTGAAAGATGCGTTCGATTGCCGCGCCAGTTCGTTGAAGGGTATGGGATCCTGAGCTGTACAGGGCAAAGTTAAGGCTAACAAAGCCATTACCAAAAGAATGCCACTCAAACCTTTCATGCGTGTCCCTTCCAGAGATATAGCTTTTTCAGAAACAAACCTGAGAATACCATACACGCACCAGTGTACAGACCGCATATTTTGGTCATTCCTTCTAAGCAGGTGCGGGCAAGCAGATCCGCACGCAAGACTGTAAGTCAGAGACGGCGCTGGAAAATTGAGAGCACCTTAAAGGCCGTTTCGATAACTAATTTTTATGGGCGAGTTTGTTCTGGACTTGAGCACTGTTCAATGCGGGCTTGACGGTGGCAGCGGCTTTGACTTGAACGGGTTGGGCTTGCAAGACAGAATGCACCAGCGGCTTGCCGACCGGCGGAGGGGTTGACGGCTTGGCGGGCGTTTCCGCGGAGGCCTTCAATGCCGTGCTGCTATCTTGATCGCCGAGAAACTTCTCATCGTCTTTGCCAACAATGGCGGTGCGCATCAGCGTCATCCAGATAGGCAGCGCGGCCTTGGCTCCGGTCTCTTTTTCGCCGAGCGACTGGCGATTGTCAAAGCCCACCCAAACACCGCAGGTGACGGAGGGCGAAAAGCCAAGGAACCAGGCGTCGGTGTAGTCGCTGGTGGTTCCCGTCTTGCCGCCCAGGGGGTGCTTGAGCTGAGCGGCGGCCGCACCGGTGCCGTGCGTGGTAACGGCTTGCAGCAGCGTCATCATGGTACGGGCAGTTTCCTGGTCGATCACCTCAGTCACGGCAGGCGGCTCTTCCCAGAGCGTGATTCCGTCAGCGTTCTCCACCTTGCGGATCAGACGAGGCGCAACACGAATTCCGTCGTTGGGAAAAACCGAGTAGCTGGCCACCTGCTCCTGAAGAGTGATTTCAGCCGCGCCCAATGCAACCGGCAGATAGGCGGGAATGTTGGAGGTGACGCCAAAACGGTGCGCCAGATCAATGACCTTGTGGATGCCCACGCGCGCCGCCAGTTTGAGAGCGGGGATGTTGCGTGACTCGGCAAAGGCGGCGGTGATGGTCATGGCTCCTTTGTAGTCATTTTCGTAGTTGTGCGGTGTGTAACCGCCAAAGCTGACCGGTCCATCGACGATTTTGTCGTCCGGCTGAACACCGTCTTCGATGGCCGCGGTGTAGTCATAAATTTTGAAGCTCGATCCGGTCTGTCTTTCCGCCTGTGTGGAGCGGTTAAATTCGGAGATCGCGTAATCTCTCCCGCCCACCATGGCGAGCACGTCTCCCGTTGTGTTGTCCATGGCCATCAGAGCGCCCTGCACGCCGGAGTCCTGCTCCAACGTACCCCGGAGCAAGGGCTTGCCTGAAACGGTTTCGGCGGGCGCAAGGTGAACGTAGATCAGATCTCCGGGCTTGACCAGCGCATCGGCATAGTGTTGGCCGGTCCACTTCCAATCGTCGGGCAGCAGCAGAACTTCACTCTCCCCCACGCGGGCATGAATCTCCAGCGGCAGGACGCGGGTGACCAGAGCGTGCACATAGTCGCCGGGGCTGGTCTTAAGCGCCCAGTCCGGATGCTTGTACTCCTCCAGTGTGCTGCCCATGGAAAGCACATTTTCCATATGTCCAGGACCGCTTTCGCCAACCCAGCCGTGGCGTCGCTCGTAAGTGGCCAGGCCATCCACCACAGCCTGATTGGCAACCTTTTGCAGGTCCAGATCGAGCGTGGTTTCCACCTTCAGGCCGGCCTCATGCACCTGCTCCGCGCCAAAGCGTTTTTCCAGCTCCTGACGAACCTCCTCCTCAAACCAGGGCGCAACCGACATCTCCGGCTGAGCGACGTGCAAACCCAGCGGAGTATTGCGCGCCTGCTCGGCCTGTTCGTGGCTGATGGCTTTGTCCTGCTCCATCTCGGTCAGCACCAGATTGCGGCGGCGGAGTGCCTTTTCCGGATTGAGCAGTGGCGAGTAGGCGACCGGCCCTTTGGGTAGTCCGGCGAGAAGTGCGGCTTCAGTAAGGTTAAGATCTTTGGCGTGCTTGCTGAAGTAAAACTCCGAAGCAGCCTCAAAGCCGTACATTCCGCTGCCTAGATAAATTTGATTGCCATAGAGGGTAAAAATCTGCTCCTTGGTGAAGGATCGCTCGATCTGGATTGCCAGATATGCCTCTTGAATCTTGCGCGTGGCGGTGCGCTCGGAGGAAAGAAAGAGGTTGCGAGCCAGTTGCATAGTCAGCGTGGAGGCGCCCTGCGCGCGTCCATGACTGCGAATATCGTGCCACGCGGAACCGGCGATGCGAAAGACATTGATGCCCCAATGCGACTCGAAGCTCTTGTCTTCAATCGAGATGACCGCCTGGCGCAGCACCGGCGCAAAATCATCGTAGTTGACCACCTCGCGCCGCTGTAGCGCAAAGGAGCCAATGATGCGCCCTTTCTGGTCGTAGAGATCGGTGGTGGTGGAAGGCCGGTAACGCTCCAGATCGTGGATTTCAGGTAAATCGGCGGAGTAAGCCAGCGTCAGTCCGGCCAGCGACCCGGTAATGACGGCCAGCAGCAGCAGCGCGGCAAGGGTGAACTTGCCGGCCAGCTTGCGCCGATGCGGCGACGGCTCCGGTTCAAGCCGGTAGCTCCGGCCAAGGCCGCGCGGCGCAAACGGCTCGATGGGAGGTTCAACCAATTAAATCAGGCCTCGCGGGGCTTCTCATTACTATGCTTGCACGAGAATGCCCCATGCCCAAGGCTAGCACGGGAGCGCTGTGAATAAGCGCGCGGAACGGCTCTTGCGTACCCGATCCTGCAAGGGGCGGAATTGCGGAGCGGGTGTGGGAATGAGAGGATGCGCTACAGATTGAACAGCTCCCGCAGCCGCCGGGTTTGCGCGCGGCTCACCGGGATCTCGGTCTGCTTTTTGTCGTTCATACGCAACTGGTAGCTGGATTTGAACCACGGGACCACTTCGCGGATATGGTTGATATTGACTACAAAGCCGCGATGGGCGCGCCAGAATAGGGCTGGATCGAGCAAATCGAGTAGTTCCTCCAGCGTGCGGCACTTCGACGAGCCTTCAAAGCTCTGCGTCACCACGCGAATCACGCCCTCGTCGATGGCCGCGTAGCAGATCTCTGCCTGATCGACGAGCAGCAGCCGGCTCTGAGCCTGGACAATGAGCTTATTGGGCAACTTGGCCGGTTGCGGCGCGCCCTGCGGGCGATTGAGCAGGCGCAGCAGTGACTCGATTTGCGACTCCGGCAGCGGGCTGGCCACGCCATTCACGGAGTTACCCGATAACCGCTGGCGCACGCGCTCGACGGCCTGCTCGATGCGCGCACGGTCAAAGGGCTTGAGCAGGTAGTCAACGGCGTTCACGTCAAAGGCGCGCACGGCGTACTGGTCGTAGGCCGTGGCAAAGACAAACTGCGGCAACTGTGCGGTTGCCTCGTTCGCTTTTGCCCTGCATTCGAGTAGCTTTTCGATCACCGCAAAGCCGTCCAGCCCGGGCATTTGAACGTCGAGGAATACCACATCCGGTTGGTGCTCCTCGATCAGATCGAAGGCTTCGATACCGTTCGATCCCTGCGCCAGAACCTCCACTCCGCCCACCTGCTCCAGCAGATAGGCAAGTTCCTCGCGGGCCAGTTCTTCGTCGTCGATAATGAGCGCGGTGAGAAGCATTGGATTTGAACTTAGATTGTAGGCAGTGATGGATCGAAGACGCAACCACCCCTTCGCCAAGTAATCTCTGGTCCCTGATCCCTGCTTTATTCGCCCATCACCCGCAGCCGCGCGGGCATATGGTCCGAGGCCAGCTCATGACCGCAATTGGTGCAGAACTGATCCGTGGTGCGGACGGTGCGGAAGCAGTGGCCACAGTTGGCAGTGAGGCGGTAGTCGCATTGCGGGCAGAAGTGGAAGTCGCTCTGCACGTGCGTGGAGCAGGCCGGGCAGCGCGAAACCTCAGGCTGGCGCAGAAGGAAGTAGAGGACAGCGCCGATTCCTCCCGGCATCACCAGGCAAATTGCCATCCAAAGGCGCGAGCTCATCGCCCGCCGTGGAGCATCCTTGCTGACGTAACCCACCATCAGGAAGTAAAGCGAAACCAGCAATCCAAAGGAGAGATTGAAGTAAATGCGCAGGCCTAGCGGCGGCATATGCTGCTGCGTCTTGGGCAACACCAGCCAGAAATAATATTCGAGGATGGCGAAGGCTGCAACGGATACAACAATTGACCACACCGGAATCAGGCGTGGGTCTTCGTTGACGGAGATGGATTCTGGATTCCGCATAAGCGATCCCTCTCTCAGAGGTACATTCAGAAGATCAGGCTATGCTTGACCTCGTATTGAATAGGACGGAGGAGGGAATCGGGAAGTTGCGCCCGCAAAGGGAAGAATGTAAGGAATTTATTCAGGGTTTGCGACGCAGCCAGCCAGCCAGCACGGCCGAACTTAGCACAGCCGCGCCTAGAAAGGAGATCAGCACACTCAACTGCCCCATCAGACCCGTCAGATGCTCTTCTTCAATTACGGTCTCAGCGATCCACCAAAGCAGCGGACCCAACACAAACGCCATTACCAAGGCGACGGCCAGCGCCACCGAGCGGCAGTGCTTCCGTTCAGCCTTCTGTTCCTGCATCACGCCCTGCGAAGCGATCACCACGCGGCGCGTGCGATAAGCCAAGGCGCACTCCCGGTCAGCCTGCTTTCCAGCCAGAGCCGAAATCAGTTCACGGTCCGGATCGGCGCTTTCAGCAGTCTTCATACGGTCCTCGGAGCCAGATCCGTGGTTACAGATTGCGCGGCTACAGCCGCGCCGAAGGCGCTATTGGCCCCACCGCAAGTGGCCAGCTTGGGCTTGATGGCGGCCAATCCGCGATACAGCCTGGATTTCACAGTGGAAAGCGGCGCGTGCGTGACTTTGGCAATTTCATCCAGCGAGAGATCCTCGTGGAAGCGCAGCACCAGCACCTCCCGGTAAAGCGTGTCGAGCTGCATCAGAGCACCGGCAATCCGTTCCCGATCTTCCAGGTTGGAGAATCGATCAAAGGGCGTCGGCTCTTCTCCGGCGACTTCAAAGCTCATCGGCCGATCATCATCGCTGCCGCTCTCGAAGAGTTCATCCAGGCTGGACATGGTTTTTTTGCGGCGCAGATCGATGAGCAGGTTGCGGGCGATGGTGAAGAGCCAGGTATCAAAGCGCGCCTTGCCGTTAAACTGCCCACCGCGCACCAGCACCCGCATCCAGACCTCTTGGAAGAGGTCTTCGGCCACTTCACGGTTGCCGGTCAAGTAGAGCAGATAGCGCATCAGCCGATGCTGGTGGCGCACAATCAGCTGATCCAGCAGCCCGGGATCCTGGCGCTTGAGCCCCTCGGCTACGGCCAAATTCTCTTGCCGCGCCAGTTCATCGGCTGCGGAGGCCGAAGCTATTCCGAAAAATGGGCGAACAAAGGCAACTGTACTCATCTCATTCCATTAGACGCTAGAATTGCTCTCCGAGCCGCAGGAAATTAGTTTCTGACCGAAAGAAATCTCCGTAGGTAATAAAAACGCGTCGATCTGTCCAGAAGTTGTCCAATATGAATCTTCGGTGCCCCATTCTTTGAGCGTTTTTTTCAGAGGGTGGGAGACGGTGAACACTATTGTCGCCCGTAAACAAAAACTTTAACCCTTCCGCGCCACGTGCAACGCCTCTTCGATGGCCTTGGCGGCGCGGCGCTCGCGGGACTCAACGCTCTGATAGCCGAAGATGCCCAGCAGGTGCCCGCGCCGTTGCGTCGCCGTCATCGCCTCCCACCCCTGGCGCGCCAAAGGCTGGCGCTGAAAGGCAGCCTGCAGAATCGGCGGCGGCTCAATCTCACCCTCCAGCGTCAGCATCAGCCGTTCGGCCATCCGCTCCGCGCGCTGCTGGCGGGCTTCCATGCTCTTCGGCTCAGTGACCCAGGCTGCGATCTCCTTGCGATTCGAGTAACTCAGCTTGGCGAACCACTTGGGCAGCCGCCGATCGCTTTTCATGGCGCGAACCAATTCCGGAACCACTAGGGCAACTCGCTCCTCCAGGTCCGGTTCGAGGGAAATTTTTACCTTGTCGCCGATGGCAACTTTCGCCGCAGCCAGCATCTGCTTGTTGACCATGAGCATGCGGCCTTTCCCGGGGCCGGAAAAGAGCGATGTGCGGAAGGCGAATCCGCCGCCTTTGCTCTCGGCGGAGGAGATTTCGCCGCGCACTCGCACACCCCGCCGCTCCGGCCAAACCTCGGCTGGGTCAAAGGGAATCCGCGCAATCACCCATTGGAGCCGGGACTGGTCCGGCTCAAGCAGCGCGGTAAACGATTGGATGCGGTTCGAGGTCATGGGCCTCATTCTTCCTGCTACTTGGCCGTGCGTAGCTGCATCAGCATTCAAAACAATGAATCATCCGCGCACATCGGCGCCGGACTCGTAAAACCTTGCTCGGTTCTCAATCATTGGGCCTCTCCTTTCGCGTGAGCCGCCGCAATTCCATTGAGGCAAGAAGCCGGAGGATTTCCCAATTGCTGCTTCAAATCAGGCCAATACTCACTCTGCGTGAGTTGTCCACAAAACTCTCCTAGAAATTCTTCTTTGCCGGACTTTTTAGCTGGCCATACGGCATCCACAAGCTTCCAGGCCCAATCGGCTTGCCCACCGTAGATCAAGTTCAGCATAGGCTCCCATAATTGTGGTCCAGTATAGTATTTTTCAAAAGGCGCGTCTGGCGCAAATGCTTCACGCGCCTTTGGAATGAAATCTTGTTGCCATTCCTGCTCAGTTGGTGCATGGATAAGCATCTTTTTAAGGTCCAGTTGAAAGACCAGATTTCCTTTTGTATCAGACACAGGTTTAAGAATCAGCTTTGGCATCGGCGAACATAAATAGCACGCATGCCAATATGCAAAAGGCTCATCCCACGTAATAAAGTAATAAGTTCCATCCTCCATATTTCGCTCAAAATGGGCAGCATCATTGTCGCCTGTATCCAGGGTTGAGATCAATCTAAACTTAGGTTCTAATTCAAACAATAAAACAGAGGTGCAACAATGTGCGCCTCCGCTGTAATAAAAGGCAATCATATTCGGGTGGTCGCGTCCCGTTACATCTGTTCCATGTGGGATGCCGGGGACATTGTACTTAAGCTGAGCTTTCTGACCAAGGATGAATTCTCCGCCTTCTTCTACCTCGCGAAAAACAACCTTTCCTGCATGCAAAACCTCAAGACAAGCGGATTCATTCTTCAGTGTCAATTCCTGATATGTCTTGAAAATATAGCCGTTTATAGAAACAAAATGTTGATGGAATTTTGGAGAGCATGATTTGCCAGGTAGATCGACTTGTGCACAGAGAAACTGCGGAGCCATAGCAACCACCGCAATTGTTGTTAATAAAAAAGCTCTCCAATCATGCCGCAAAAAAATCATTCGAATTTTCCTCGGTCCATCTGCATAAGTCAACAATTAACAAGGTAACTTAAAATCTTAGAACTTTGCCTCAAAGTCATTGAATCGTCGCTCCAGCTCCCACTGTGCTGCGGCTTTTTCGCTTGTGTCCAGGAAGGCCTTGCAGCCGGCGGATGGCTTTGTTGTGCCGAGCGGTTGCATTTTGCAGACGGCGGCGGGGGTGGCGAAGGCGTCCGGCGCGGCCCAAAGGCTTGCTCCAGAAAGGAAGCTATGCTCCATGCCTGTGCGGGCCAGTTGCTTCAGGTCGGCGTAGCTGAGGTGATAGTCAAGGGCGGCGCGGACATACTCGGTGGTCAAGTCGATGCGGCTGACGCCTTCATCGTCTGTCGAAAGCGCCACCGGCACGTGCGCGGCGCGGTAGAGCGGAAAGGGATGCTGCGCGCCCTTGACTCCCAGGATGCCTTCGTTGGAAGAGAGATTGATTTCGACCATCACATGCCGGGCGGCCATCTCTTTGAGCAGGGCGGGAGCGTCGTCCTCATAGGCCACATCCACGCCGTGGCCGATGCGCTGGGCATGGCCGAGTTCGACGGCCTCACGGATGTGGAAGCGCAGGCCCTCGGGCGGCACAAGGCCGGGCGCCAGCTCGCCGGCGTGCAGGCTGATCGGCACTTGGGGATAGACGGAGTGCAGGTAGTCGAGCATCTTCATCTGCAGCGTGTAGTCGCGCATGGAAACCACGCCGTCCTCGGGCATAACAAAGTTGATGCCGACAAAGCCCGGCTCATGTGCCTCGATGCTGGCCTGAATCGTCTCAAAGCCGAGCAGCGTCTGCGCAAAGACCTGCTCGGGAGCAAAGCCGCGTAGAATCTGGTAGATGTAACGAACTTGAACCTGGCAGGCGAGAGCGGCTTGCGGCGTGCCGCAATGCTCAATCTGACGGCGCTGGGCCTCGACGGAGCGAACAGCTTCGCGGTCGCTGGCAACCTCGTCGCGCAGGCCGAGGGCGAGCAATTTTTGGCGGTACTCGGCAAAATCCTGGCCCATGGGGTTCGCGGCGGCAAGGGCGGCAGCGTGCGCAAAAGCGGGTGTTTCCATCAGCTCGAGATACTGCTGGTTTTGCGCGGCGGCGCGGCTCGCCACCTCATCCACCCATTCGCCGGTGTGGCTTTTGCTCAGTCCGCCAAAGCGGTCGAAAGTTGAGAAAAACTGGTCGTGGCCGCTCAAGCCCGGCGTAGGCACAAAACTGCGCATCGAGAAGGCATTGATCAGGTGGTCGTAAAGCGCCTGATTGGCTGGAACTTGCGCAGCCGGCACCAGCGGCGGTGTGCATGGCGGCTTGGCAAAACTCAGCGCTGCCGGGTCCACGCAAACGCCATCCTCGCCAGCATCTCGGATAAATGTCTCTGCATAAACCGCGCCTGAGAGGTGAACATGAAGATCGGCACCTTTCGGAAATAGTACAAGAAAGGCACGCAGTGCCAGCGGACCGGATTGCGCGGCCTTCTGATAGGCGTAAGCGGCGCGACCTTCGGGCGTGTGCGCCTGGGCCACAAGGCAGGCTGATGCAGCTGTAAAAACAAAACAGGCAGCGAGGCAAACACGGATGCGCATGATGCTTTTTAGTGTAGTGCAGCGCCGCTAAGAACTTCCATGCTTAAAATGGAAACCTCTTTCCGACGGAGAATTTCGTGGAAGAAGTTTCCTGTCACGTAGAATTCTTCTCATTCCTGCTTCTTCAAATCAACCGGCGGCGCAATTCTTTTCGCCTTCGTTCGGACACCAGCCAACGGCTTGGAGTGCCGCTCTGCGCTAACCAGAGTCTTCCGCGGCAGAGCTTTCTTCATACTCGTTTTAGCAGTGGGGGCATTGGTCGTCGGCGGTTGCACTGTACATACGGCTGGAACAGGCTTGGATCGATGCAGGGTTGGCTTAGAGCCAGCGCGCCGAAGATTAGAATGAACAATTACCTTTGGGAGGATCACCACCGCATTCGTTGCGGGAGGAGCCGTTGACGGTCCTGCGACAGAAACCGCCGGAGCAAGTATCGGAGTTGCTTCCACTGGAGCTTTGACTGGGGCAACCGTAACCGCTGCAACCGTTACCTCCGGCGGCACAACATGAGGAGCAACAGGTGCTACTGGCGCCTCTTCGGAAAGACCTGCCGTTGCCGCCGATTTTGTGAGGGTAAACGGCGATCTGACCGTAATCGACACACCCGTCCTGAGTTTTTCAGCTTGGTTTTTCACAAAGACCGTGAAGACACCCGGCGTCTCTTCCGCCGAAACCGGACCGCACAGATTGGGCGCGCTGAGGCCGTCGCGGCGAATCAACTCGACGCTGAAGCTGGTTTTGCGGGGATTCGATTGGCAGAGCGGCATTGAGCCGACCCAGACCTGGAGCCAGGGAAGATTGGCCAACTGCCTGGGCAAACGCGCGTTGCCCATAGAGTCAGTAAGCACTTCCTCACGGTAAAGTTGGTCATGCAGATCACTCTGGTCATAACCGCCGAGTAGCACCAGATGAAGGTTGCTGAGCGGCATACCATTGATTCCGCCAACAATCCGAACCGTGATAGGCTCGTTGTGGACCACTGGAAAGGTTTCATCCGCAAAGCAAACAGAGGCGGTGAAGAAGGTGATTCCCGCAGCCAGGAAGATGGAACGAGGATGGATCATGAGTTGCACCTAAAAAGACTATCGGCGCAACGGATTACACCTAGAGTTCTCTAATGATTGATCCCGTCCGGAAGTTTTGAAAGACTGTTCCCCAGCCATTCCGCGCTTTCTGTGGAATGGATGGGAAGGAATGTTGCATTTCTTCGGACCGGATCAATAGGATAATCAACGCCGTCCCGCGCAAAATATCAAATCGCACGGAGGATGCGCGCCGGCAGGCTGAAGAGCGCACCCACCAGCTCGAACACGCCACCTACGACGATTCCCACCAATCGAAAGGGTAGCAAGATCAGCCAGATCAGCGGAAACAGCACCAGCGCCGCGAGCGCCAGCGGCCAGCACAACACCAACAAAATGCACCACAAGAAAAACTTGAGCATCCTTGACCGCCTTTTGCGCAGGAAATTTACTCCCGCTTGAACTCTTCAGTACTACGAAAAACCGTCGCAAACAGTTCCGAAACTGAAAGTGCCTCACGACAGTTTCATCAAAATTTTCTTCCGTTAACCAGCCAGTTGCCTGGAAGAACGAGGAATGCGGGTTCCGAGGTGAATGCCGTTAAAATGGAAGTAGGTATCGGCGCGGGATTAACTTTCAGGAAGTTTCATCGCCCGGATGGCGAAATTGGCAGACGCAGCGGACTTAAAATCCGCAGGCCGCAAGGCCGTGGGGGTTCAAGTCCCCCTCCGGGCACCAAGTAACTTTAAAATCAACTATTTCACTATGCAGCTAACCTTCTGGCGTATTCACTCTTGAGGCTGAGGAGGCTATGCAGTTCAGGAGGCGCTGAAACAGCAGCGCAATTCGACCTCTCCTGCACGTCCGTTCGATGCGAAAAATCAAGGCCAAAATCTGCCTGTGAATCTCCCGACTGAGACCCTTACCCGAAACCGGCTCAAGCTTTGGCCGCGAATGGCGACTCTGGCCACATCGTAGGGATCAGTTTTGCCAAGCAAGTTGGCGCCACCATAATGTGAAAAAGCTGCACGGAAACCCGCCTTTTGCGCCGCTTGCCGTGTATGATTCGTGAAACTGAGCTTAGCGCCGACCGGATAGGCCAGCAAGTTGGCTTCGATGCCAAGTTGTTCCTTCAATATTGCGCGTGATCTGCATAGCTCCTCGTATTGCTGTTCCGGTTTCAACTGGCTGAGCACTTGGTGAGAATGCGTGTGAGATCCGATTGCCATGCCATTTCTGGCCATCTCCCTTGCCTCGTCCCAATTCAAAAATCGCCGCAAGTGTTCCGGCGGATCTTCTCCTTTCGCCTCTTCCGCCAGTTCACCAATAAAGCGAGCTGGGTCGGCATTATCAGGCCTTTTGTAGGACTTCAAGATAGCTCGCAAGCTCAACGACCGGCCGTTCTTATCCAAATCGACAGCCAAGTTAGCCGGATAGCGGAGTGAGAACCGGCGTCTTTGCGCCGTCTTTACCAGATAGGCAATATGGTCCCACCATGGAACCTGGCAACTGCCAACCAACCCAGTAGCTAGAAAGAAGACACTTTGCATGCCGTGCGAGCAGAGAATAGGATAAGCGATTTTGTAGTTATCCAGATAACCATCGTCGAAAGTGATCAACACACGGCATTGGTGATCTTTCACTCTCATTGAGCCGTCAATAAAAGATAGGGCCTCTTCTGGAGTCACCGGCGAAAGGTGTCGCTTCAGATAAGAAATCTGTTCGTTAAATTGATCAGCGCTCGTTGAAAAAACATTTGGATCAAAAATATCATCATCCGGGTTGCCTATACGATGGTAGTTTAATACCAGGAGTGAATCTTTCAACGGAAGGCGAGAGAGCACAAATGAAGTTCCGCTCCAAAGCAATCCGTGCGCCAGTAACTCGCGTTTTCCACCGAAACTTTGACGTCCTGTCATCGCGACTCAATCATAGCAGAAACTCAGTTCTAACTGACTACAGCCAACTTGCGCTGGGTCGCGACTTTCAAATCCTACTTAGGCGAACAAATCTCACTGCGGACATTGCAAAAAGATAACTCTGAACCATGACTGATTCAACACAAACTCTTTCAAAATACCGCCGTGGGCGCATCAAAACAAGGCATTATCGCCAGAAAGCTGAAACAGAAAATTCGGAGACAACGTGAGCTTTCACTTTAGAGTTTTCTTGCACACGGTGCAGGAGCTTCCAATTGCGGGGCCAAATCTCTTGTGCAATGGCCGGACTTGATCTTGAATCGCGACTTTACCCCGAAGGCGTAACCGCCACCGTCACTGGCCGCGCCACCATCGTCGGCCGGACCAGTTCGGCCGGCCAAACATACACCGCCAGCCGCCGCGAGTAATGAAGCACTGGCTCCTGCTCTGGCAGTTGAATTCCCAGCACCGATGCCAAATCATTTTGCTCAATTACTGCTTCAGCCTCCTCCAGCATCGAGGAAACGTGATGAAGATTGGCTCGGATCGGCTGACCATCCCGGTTACTGGAAAACAGGCAGTAGCGCTCCATCAGGAAGTATTCCAGCGAGCCTGCCCCGTACTCCATCAGCCGCCGCGACGGACCCATTCCCCGATAGCGCGCGCTAAAAGCCACCTGTCGCTGGCTCAACCGTCGACGGCTATAAAAAGAGAACTCACGCTCCGAACGCTGCTCCATCCTCATCTGCGACCAGTGATAGGGTAACGAATAAAAACTCCGCCCCACCCCCACTGCCAGCAGGTTACTGGCGTCCAGCGAAAGGCAAAAAACTCCCGGCGTTCCGCTGCTCTCCTCCTTGACGTAGGTGCGCAAACTCAAATCAGGAAAGCTGCGCACCCCCGGAATGGTTGGAATTCCCCGGACTTTAATCCGGTCCATCCAGAAGGGCATGATTCCCAGCCACGCAGAGCCATTAAACAAGTCCAACTGCAAGCCTTCGGGAATCAGATGGGCTAGTGACGAGGCTGGCACCGGCCAGTGGGCGAAGAGCAGGTCGTTCCAGCGCTGTTTCATTCGCCAGCGGCCAGAGGGCAAGGGCCGTGGCTTGTGCGACGTGCGTACCAGATATTCCAGCATGACCGTTTTGCTCCTAAATTGCCTTGTCCTTGCCTGCCCGGACTTGTTGGAGGGTTTTCTGACTGGCCGCCTGCCCGGTTGGATGCAACCAACCGCGCAAGGGATGCAAAGCACAATCCGCCCCGATGTCGTATTCTGTTCGCAAGTGCTTACAAATGTCCAGTGAATCTTTTATGCCTCCCGGCGCCCGCAATCAGACAGAGGTCTTCGCCGTGCATGGCGCGGACCCAGAGGTGCTGGCCTACGCCATGGCCAAGTACTCCCGCTCCGCACTTTCCATGCGCGAATCGCTTGCCGAGATCAGCCGCCAGCGCGCCGAGCAGTTTCTGAACACTTTTTATTTCCAATACGGTCACCGATCCATCGCCGATCTGGCGCACGTCGCCATGGCCATTGAGCGGCTCAGTCTGCTGGCCGCAATCGTGCTGGTGGACGAGCAGCGCTGGGATGGCCAGGAACGCTCTACGCGCTACCAGAACTTTCTCAAATCGGGATGGTTTTTTCCGGATTTCGGCGCAGATTCCACTTCGGCACAGATCTATTCCGAGACGATCACCAATCTTTTTGCCGTCTATCAGAAGACTACCGCCGAGGTCTTGGAGGCTCTGCGCCGCCGTGTTCCCTGCCCGGAATCGATGAAGCCGGAGGCCTACGAGCGCACCCTCAAAGCGCGCGCCTTTGACGTAGCCCGCTATCTGCTGCCGCTGGCCACCAACACTTCTTTGGGCCAAATCACGAACGCCCGCACGCTGGAGACTCAAGTCTCTCGCCTGCTCTCCCATCCTGTCGCCGAAGTGCGCGACCTGGGCGCAAAGCTGCGCGAAGCCGCCATAGGCCCCGCCTGGAACGTCAACGCCCAGGCCGGAGAAGAAATTGTCGAAAAAATTGATGAGACGGATGCGGAGCTGGCTGCTGAAGCCGCCAACTTGCTGACCCGCCAAGTCCGCAGTGCGCCTACACTTGTGAAATACGCTCAGCCCAACGACTACGAAATCCAAACCCGCGCCGAACTCGCCCAAGCTGCAATCGAACTGCTGGCCAAGCACCCCATTGCCGCAGCGCCGGTCGTCGATCTAGTCGAACCTACAGAAAGCCTTGAAGTTGAGTTAGCCGCCACGCTGCTGTATTCAGCCAGCCACCACCCCTACCGCCAAATCCGCGACCTTGTCGCCGCGCTCCCCGAATCCCGCATCAATGAAATCATTGAGCTAGGCCTGCGCCATCGCGGACGCCACGATGAGGCTCTGCGAGCCTTCCACGCTGGAGCGGCCCTGCGCTTTGACATTCTCATGGACATTGGCGGCTTCCGCGACATGCACCGCCATCGCCGCTGCACGCAGATCATTCAGCCCTTCACGTCGCTGCATGGCTACGAAACGCCAACCTGCGGCGATCTTGGCCCGGACGTGAACATTCTCGCTGAAGCCGGCGTTCTGGCTGGCTTTCAGTCCGCCCTCGACCGCGCTCACTCCGCCAGCGCCCGGATCGCCGCCAAGCCCGCACCGGAGGCCGCCCAGTCCGCTCTCTATCTGCTGCCGCTGGCTACACGCATCCGCTCGCTCTTCAAGATGGACTTCGCCGAAGCTCAATACATCATTGAACTGCGCAGCGGCCCCGCCGGCCACTTTAGCTATCGCCGCGTCGCCTGGGAGATGTTTCTGGCCCTTCAGCGCCAGCATCCGTCGCTCGCCGCGCATATCCGCGTCACCGACTTCACCCGCCCCATCGACCTGCTCCAGCGGTAAGTAGTCATAGGAAGATATGGGTACCCCAGCCTCGCCGCGTCATTGTTTTTCGCGGCAAGGTTGGGTTAACTCGAAGTTCGTATGATAGGAACGGTAAGAATGCATTAGAGTGAATTACATGAAGAACGCGAGGATTTTTCTTGCTTTTGCCTTGATAGCTGCGGCTTCTGTTGCCAGCTCTCAAGCGCCTGCTCCGCTGCGCCAACCTGAATTAGTCATCCTCGATACAGATATAGGAGACGACATCGATGATGCCTTTGCGCTGGCGCTGGCATTACATAGTCCAGAATTGAAGATTTTAGCGATTGACACGGCTTTCGGAGAAACAGAACTGCGAGCACGATTGGCGAACCGGTTCCTGGAAGCAGTTGGGAGGGCAGATATTCCGGTTGGCGTGGGGATATGGTCACCGCACAATAATGTTTTTACGCAGGCTGCATATGCTGAAAATGGTCCGGAACTCTGGCATCCGGAAGCGGTTGATGTCCTGCTCAAACAGGTTCGGATGCATCCGGGTCAAATCACGCTAATTGCCATTGGACCCTTAAATAATATCCAGGCGGCCATTGAACGCGATCCGGCGACATTTCGCATGCTCAAGCGGGTGGTGCTGATGGGTGGCAGCATCTATCGTGGCTACGACAGCAGGGATGGCGCGCACCGTCCACCTGACGCAGAATGGAATGTCAGCCGCGATCCAGCTGGGTTGCGGGCGCTCTTGGCTTCTGGCGTGCCGGTCTTTATGATGCCTCTCGACTCGACGCAAATTCATCTTGAAACGCCGGAACGGGAGAAGATCTTTTCGCATGGTTCTCCGCTCACCGATCAACTGACACTGCTCTATCACCAATGGCTGAGCAATTCAGAGGGCCATTCGCCCACGCCCACTCTCTTCGATCCGGTGGCTGTGGCCTATGCAATTCGTCCTGAGTTGTGTCCGACTACGCCGCTCCGCATTGAGGTGGACGACAAGGGCTTTACCCGGCCTGTGGAAGGAGCGCCGAACGTGCAAGTTTGCCTTCAATCGGATGAGAAAGGTTTTCTGAATTTTCTGATGGACCGAATTGCCGGAGAAAAAGTTCACTGAGGATTGTTGATTTGATTCAGTTAGTAATCTCTGCCGCCGGCCAGCGATAATGCCCTGCCGCGCGCTCAGGATGAAACTCTTCCAGTGCAATCAACTCCACGCCGCGACCGATATTATGCACCACCTGCTTCTGCGTGCCCGCGCTCACCACAATGCCCACGTGCGGCAGCCGCGCATCCAGCATCCAGGTTAGAATATCGCCCACCTCGATTGCCTTGGGGAAACCGTCCCCCGGCGTCGGCTTCTCCGCAGCCCACAGCCGCGCCCCGGTTCGCGTCCAATAAGTTTCCAGATTCAAAACCCGCCGATGGTCGATATTCGCATCCGGCCTGGTCATGCCCCACTTATCCAATTGATGATAGGCTTTGAAGTCCTTCACCATGTCTTCATGCACCAGCTTTTGCAGGTCGAGGCCCAGCCCATCGCGGGCGGCGCGAATCACCACATCCGCGCAAACACCGGTCGAGCGCGGCACATCGCCGTTAGGATAGCTCAGCTTGGTGTAAGTGGGATCGTAGCCAGTGGTCACGCCCAACTGAGTCAGCGCCGCGGCGGCCAGCTTTTCGCCATTCGTCTGAGCCGCCGCCGAAAGCCGCACGGCTGCCAAACCAAAGGCCGCCAAACCGCCTAGAAAATCGCGCCGCCGCATGATTTAGCCCTCTAGCGAATCTCGTAAACCGTGCTGCCGTGCGCAGGCAGAGTCACCGTCACTTCCTTCGACTCTTTGAAGCCTTCCTCGTTCCGGAGATTCTGTGCGTTGTGCTTGCTGCCATCCAGCCCCAGTTGCTTCCAGCTTGCGCGCAGCGTCACCGTCTTGTCGTCCAGATTGAAAAAGCCAAAGTACTCGGCGTAATTCCGCGCGCCTGGTTCATTGATCGAAGCCCGCCAGACGCGCGCGTTCGTAAAGCTCGCGCCCAATCCAGAAACATCCACCGGACGGCTGTATGTCGCATTCTGATCAATAAAAAGAATCGACTCATTGGCCAGCAGACCGCGCAGAAAATCGTCCAACTTGGTCAGATTTGCGCCCAGAATCAGCGGCGAGCGAGAGATCGACCAGAGGTTGAGCTCGGTTCTTTCCTCCTCTTGCGTCAGACGCGACTGGCGCGGCTCGCCCCAGCCCGGATGCGGCGTCAGAGAGCCCCACGGCAGCATATCCGGGTCCGGCCAGTTGCCCGGCCTCACATACGTAAACCACTTGGCGATGCGGTCGAATTCACCGCCGAGGCCAAAGGGAAACTCATCTGGTTCAGGCGAGGAGGGCAGCTTCCAGCCGTCCCAGTGATCATTGGTAATGCGCCACATCTGCGCGTACTCGGCCACCTCGGCTGCGTGCTCCAGTTGTGTTGGCCCCGGCGAGAGGCTCAGCACAATCGGCCGCCCGGTCTTTTGGATCGCGGCGGCTATCTGCTTGATCTCCGTAATCCGGTAAGGGTGGTCGCTGATGCAATCCACCTTGATGTAATCCAGCCCCCAACCGGCGTAGAGCTTCAGCATCGAGTCGTAATAGGCCTGTCCGGCGGCGTTGTCGGCGATACCCCAGTTGCCCTCATCCCACGGGCAGGGCGAGTTCTTGTCGGCGGCGTCCGTGGCGTGATAGTCCGTCCCGGCGATCGGCAGATTCTTCTCGACAGCCTGCCTGGGAATCCCGCGCACAATATGAATGCCGAACTTCAGCCCCTGCTGATGAACCCAGTCGGCCAGCGGCTTGAATCCCGCGCCCTCCACCGACGTGGGAAAGCGGTTAGCCACCGGAATCAGAATCCCATTCCCATCCAGCAGGTACTTCCGCTCGGCCACATTCGCGCCGAAGGGATTCTCCATGTACCAGCCTTCGTCGATGACTGCATACTGCCAGCCGTACTGCTTGTACTTGGCTAGCACCGAGGCGTTGGCCTTGAAGTCGGCCTCATTGATGGTCAGCCCATAGGCATCCCAACTGTTCCAGCCCATCGGCGGCGTAGGCGCGGGGTTCTGCGCGGTTGCAATGGTTGCGGCGAAGACGAAAACGAGAGCGGCGAGAATAAGTATGCGGCGGTCCATAGGTAAACGTATACCACATTTACTCTGACAACTGCAGCGATTACAAATATCCCCACCGCGGCGCTATCCGGCTAGCGAATTGCATAGACGGTGCTGCCATGCGCCGGCAACTCCACCGTGACTTCTTTGGTCTCTTTGAAGCTATCCTTGCTCCACAGATTCTGCACCCAGTACTTGCCCTTCTCCAATCCCAACTGCTTCCAGTTGGCATGCAGCGTCACCGGCTTGTCGTCCAGGTTGAAGAATGCAATGAAGTCGGGAGCCATTTGGCCGGACAAAAGCGAGGCCTCCCAGACGCGCGCATTCTCAAAGCCCGCGGGCAGTTTCGTCACCGGACGACTCCAGGTAGCTTGCTGATTGATCTGTAACAACCGTTTGTTGGTCATCAGCGAGCGAGTGAAGTCATCCAGTTTGGTCAGGTTGCCGCAGAAGATCAGCGGCGAGCGAGAGAATGCCCAAAGGGTGAACTCCGTCTGCTGTTCGTCGCGAGTCAGGCGCGACTGGCGCGGATCTCCCCAGCCCGGATGCGGAGTCAGCGAGCCTTCGGGGAGCATGTCGGGATCGGGCCAGTTGCCGGGCTTCACATAAGGCGCCCAGGCAGCGATGCGGTCGAACTCGTCACCTACACCAAAGGGCCACTCGCCATCGCCGGGCTTGCGAGGAAACTTCCAGCCGTCCCAGTGGTCGTCGCTGATGCGCCACATCTGCGCATATTTGGCCACCTCGGCGGCGCGCTCGAGTTGCGTCGGCCCTGGCGAAAGGCTTAGCACGATCGGACGTCCCGTCTTGCGGATCGCCTCGGCAATCTGACGAATCTCGGTCGGCCGATACGGATGGTCGCTGACGCAATCCACTTTGAGGTAATCGAGCCCCCAACCTGCATACAGTTTCAGCATGGCATCGTAATAGGCTTGGCCGGCCTCATTGTCCTTCATCCCCCAGTTGCCGTCGTCCCATGGACAAACATCCGCGGAGTCAGCAGCATCCGCCGCATGATAATTCGATCCGGCAATCGGCAGATTCCGCTCGACAGCCTGCCGCGGAATTCCACGAATAATGTGGATGCCAAACTTCAATCCCTGCGCATGAACCCAATCGGCCAGCGGCTTAAAGCCCGCCCCTTCGGCCGAGTCAGGAAAGCGGCTGGCCACCGGAATCTCGATTCCATTCGCGTCCAGCAGATACTGCCGCTCGGCCAGATTTGCGCCCAAAGGATGCTCCATGTACCAGCCTTGATCGATGACCGCAAACTGCCAGCCGAATTGCTTGATGGAGGCGAGCACTGTAGCGTTGGCTTTGAATTCGGCCTCGCCAATCGTCCATCCATAAGCGTCCCAGCTATTCCAGCCCATCGGCGGCGTCGGCGCGGAAGACTGCGCGGTGCTAAAGGTTGCGGCGAAGACGAAAATGAGAGCGGCGAAAAAAAGTTTGCGGCGATCCATGGTTTGACGTATATCACAATCGCGGTGCCTTCTGCACCGGCTTTAAATTGTTTGCAAGTGCGAATCAATTATTGAGCTCAAGGCTCGTCGGCAAGCGTGTCCCGCTGGATGCCACGCTGAATTGCAGCAAAATTTTGCTCGGAATTTTCAGCAACACCGCACTCGTCGGGGCCAATATATCCTTTGCGGTCA
>Ga0181520_10001232_pt1 | contig 52838 bp, 36 predicted proteins | sample PEATcosm2014_Bin_29_FD_132451 | JGI IMG/M metagenome (GOLD analysis project Ga0181520, IMG submission 132451) | Peatland microbial communities from MTU Mesocosm Facility, Houghton, MI, USA - PEATcosm2014_Bin02_30_metaG | ecosystem: Environmental > Terrestrial > Soil > Wetlands > Peat | place... | reverse complement strand
TCGTTGTTCAGCGACTTCTCGACAAAGTCATTCTGAAACAGCCGATGCTGGAGGGCAACCTGCTCACAATTCAAAAACCTGTTTTGGACAGTAGTGAATAACCACTGCGCCTACGGCGCGGGCCGCGAGGGCGCTTCCGTGGAGGCCTTCAGCACTGGACTCTCCGGTTCATCGCCTAAAAACTTCTCGTCGTCCTTGCCGACAATTTCGGCGCGCATCCAGGTCATCCAGATGGGCAGCGCGGCCTTCGCGCCGGTCTCCTTTTCGCCCAACGACTCGCGGCTGTCAAAGCCCACCCAGACGCCGCAGGTGACCGAGGGCGAAAAGCCCAGGAACCAGGCGTCGGTATAATCACTCGTCGTACCGGTCTTGCCGCCCAGCGGGTGGTTCAGTTGCGCCGCCGCCTGGCCGGTACCGTGCGCGGTGACGGCGCGGAGCAGCGTCATCATGGTGCGCGCCGTCTGCTGGGCAATCACTTCGTTGACCGCGGGCGGCTCCTCCCACAGCGTGATGCCGTCGGCGTTGGCGACTTTTTTGATCAGCCGCGGCTTCACGCGAATTCCATCGTTGGGGAAGACCGAGTAGCTGGCCACCTGCTCTTCCAGCGTGATCTCCACCGCGCCCAGAGCCACCGGCAGGTAGGCGGGAATGTTGCTGGTGACGCCGAAGCGGTGGGCCACCTCGATGACATTGGCGATGCCGACGCGCGCGGCCAGCTTGAGGGCGGGAATGTTGCGCGACTCGGCGAAGGCGTTGAGCAGCGTCATCGAGCCCTTGTAGTCGTTTTCGTAGTTGTGCGGGGTGTAACTGCCAAAGCTGACAGGCCCGTCAATAATGATGTCGGTGGGCTTGGCGCCGTCCTCGATGGCCGCGGTGTAGACGTAGGGCTTGAAGCTGGAGCCGGTCTGCCGTTCCGCCTGGGTCGCGCGGTTGAATTGCGAGAGCGCGTAATCGCGCCCGCCCACCATCGCCAGCACGTCGCCGGTGGTGTTGTCGATGGCCAGCAGAGCGCCCTGAGCGCCGGAGTCCTGCTCCAGCGTGGCGCGGCGCGCCGTACCCTCCATCGCGTCGCCCAGATGCACGTAGATCACGTCGCCGGGCTTGACCAGCGCATCGCCGTAGCGCTGGCCGGTCCACTTCCAGTCGTCGGCGAGAAGCACAATCTCGTCCTTGCCCACGCGAGCGTGAATCTCCAGGGGCAGCACGCGGGTTACCACGGCATGAACGTAGTCGCCGGGCCCGGACTTCATCGCCCAGTCGGGATGCTTGTACTCCTCGATGGTGCTGCCGCCGGTCAGCATGTTTTCCTGTTTGCCGACCCAGCCTCGCCGCCGCTCATAGACAGCCAGGCCGTCCACGACAGCGCGATTGGCCGTTTGCTGCAGCTCCAGATCGAGCGTGGTTTGCACCTTCAGGCCGGCCTCGTGCACCTGCTCGGCGCCGAAGCGCTTTTCCAGCTCCTGCCGGACCTCCTCCTGAAACCACGGCGCCACCGACATCTCCGGCTGGGCAACGTGCAATCCCAGCGGAGCCTGGCGGGCCTGATCGGCCTGCTGGTGGCTGATGGCGCGGTCGATCTCCATCTCCGTGATCACCAGGTTGCGCCGGTGCAGCGCCTTCTCCGGATTCAACAGCGGCGAGTAGGCCACCGGCCCCTTGGGCAACCCGGCCAGCAGCGCCGCCTCGGTCAGCGTCAGATCGCGGGCATGCTTGCTGAAGTAATACTCCGAAGCAGCCTCAAAGCCGTACTGGCCGCTGCCCAGGTAAATCTGGTTGCCGTAGAGAGTGAAGATCTGCTGCTTGGTGAAGGCGCGCTCGATCTGGATGGCGAGGTAAGCCTCTTGAATTTTGCGCGTCGCGGTGCGCTCGGAGGAGAGAAAGAGGTTGCGCGCCAACTGCATGGTCAGCGTGGATGCGCCCTGAGCGCGTCCGTGGCTGCGCACGTCGTGCCACGCCGAGCCGGCGATGCGCAGCACGTTGATGCCCCAGTGCGACTCGAAGCTCTTGTCTTCAATCGAGATCACCGCCTGCCGCAGCACCGGCGCAAAGTCGTCGTAGTTGACCACCACGCGCCGCTCCAGCGCAAAAGAGCCGATGATGCGGCCCTTCTGGTCGTAAAGCTCCGTCAACGTCGAGGGCCGGAAGCGCTCCAGGTCGTGAATCTGCGGCAGATCGGCGGAGTAGACCAGCGTCAGCCCGGCCAGCGAGCCGGTAATCACCGCCAGCACCAGTAGCGCGGCCAGCACGAGCTTGCCGGCCAGCTTGCGCCGCCCATGCGCGGGCACATACTCGGCGTGCAGCCGCCGCCTGCGGGCAAGCTCGCGCGGTCCAATCGGCTCGTCAGAATTGTCTTGCAAGCAGTTCAAGCCTCGTCGGCATCTCTTCCGCGCACAGCGGAGAAATCCTCAAGCCCAAGGCTAGCATTTTCCCACGCAGAAATGCGGCGAAGAGCGCCGCCGCGTACCATGCCGTGCAAGAGCGGGAACGCGTGGAAGAGTTTAGCTATTCTTCGCCTTCAGCAGATCGATCGCCTTCAGAAGCGGCTCGTCGCTTTTGGGCGGCGCGGCTTCCTCTTCCTCGCCTTCGCCCGCCGTCTCGACCACCACGGTCGGCGCCACCGCTTCGTCCTGAATCTTCTTGCCGGCGGCGGTCTGGTACTTGGCCACGGTCAGCAGCAGCGCTGCGCCGTCGGGCAACTCGATGGTCTTCTGCACCGAACCCAGGCCGAAGCTGCGCTCGCCCACCACATCGCCGCGCTTCGCGTCTTCAATTGCCGCGGCCGTCAGCTCGGCCGGTCCATAGGTGCCGCGGTTGATGAGCACGGCCAGCGGCGCGCCGGAGATGAACTTGGCCGGATCGGCGGTGAAGGTCTGGCGGGGAAACTTCTGGCCTTCGAGCACGGCCAGCGTGCCCTGCTTGATGAAAAAGTTCGCCAGCCGCACTCCCTGTTCGGCGTCGCCGCCAGCTGAGTCGCGCAGGTCCAGCAGCACCTTGCGGCCCGCGGCCGATTTGAGCGCGGCGACCATCTCGTCCACCCGCGAGGCGGTCAGCGCGCCGGGTTTCAGATAGAGAATGGTCGCGTCTTCCAACTGCCGCTCGTCCAGCGCGGGCGCGGCGGTGATGGAGCGGGTCAGAGTAACTTTCTCCGGATCGGCCTTGCCGGGGCGCACCACCGAAAGCGCCACCGTGCTTCCCGGCTTGCCTTCCAGCATCAACCGGATCATTGCCAGCGAGAGCTCGCGGGTGGACAGATCGCCAATGGACTCGATCACGTCCCCGTCGGAAATATGCTCCTTGGCGGCCGCCGATCCGGGCAGCACGCTCACCACCAGCGCATAGCCGTAGCGCTTGGAGACAATAATGCCCACCTGCGCCGCGCCCACCGCCGGGTGCTCCTTATAGAGTGTGTACTCGGCCGGAGTCAGGTAGCTGGAGTCGGCGTCAAGCGACTCCAGCAGCCCGTGCAGCGCGCCGGTCGTCACATTGTTGAGGTTCGGCTCGGTGACGTAGTCGGTCTGAATCTTATTCAGCACCTCGCTATAGACATTGTTCTGCTTATACGCGCCATCATGGGCGCCGGCGCGCACGCCCAGCAGCCCGAACTCGCCCAAAACAACGCCGGAGACCAGGGCGAGGCAGAGCGCAATGGAAAGCAGGAAGACAAATCGCTGGAAGAATCGAGACAAAGCACCACCTCGTCGGCCCAACGGGGAATCAGGCCGCTCACCCTTTAGACGTTCATGATACCGCAAGGGGGTGAGCGGTGCGCGAAAAGCGTCTCCTCCGCCTGCTCAACATCCTCCTCGCCGCATGGTTACCAAAGATTCATTTCTTTAGTAACACAACCCACAGCCCAACCCGCTACAATCCCCCAAAGCCGCTTTTCCGGCAAAACGCGTCGCGAAACCACGGAAAGGATCGAGCCCATGCGCAAGACCTGGGGTAAATTGGGGGGCAATTGAAGGGCCATTCCTCCGCGCCTGCCTGCTTTTTCTGATGTTTTCTCCCACGATCTGCCACGCAGTTCCTGTTTGCCCCAACTCCATGACCTCTTTCACCCCCAGCACCTGGATGGCGGGAAAAACCTATAACATCACAATCAAGGGAACAGGCTTAACCGGTAACGGCACCGGATCACTTTGCTGGAATCCGGGCATCACTTTTTGGGTAGGGTAACTGTCGATACTGGAAACGTGTCAATCACAAACATTAATATCATCAGCGACACAAAGGCCACCGCCACCGTCACGCCTGACGCCTCCGACCCCACCGAAACCAGATGCATCGGCGTGGGGGAATTAATCATCGGAGCCGTTCCTATAGCACCAGTCCGCGCCGCAACCAATGCCAATGTCGCACCCGTTGCAACGCCAGCGGCGATGATAACTGCGAGTTGCATTGCTTCCGACGGTATCCCGGTGCAGATCGTTGGCGAACTAACCATCACTTCCGTCACTCCACTCGGCTGGTGGGCCGGACATACGCAAGAGATCACCATTACCAACTCGGGATTTCTAAAGGCTTCCGACCCGGGCGGCCCCACATCGCTCACGGTCTCCGCATCGGGAGTCAAAATGACGAATCCCGAGGTCGTCAGCGACACGCAGATCACGGCTACTGTGGACGTATCCAAGAAAACCCCTGCTGAGACCGTAACCCTGACCGTCACCAACCCCTCCACCAGCGGCACACCACAGACCGCCACGGCCAAACCCGCTCCCGTAGTTCTGCCCGTGCCTGAAATCAAGTGGAAGGGCAATACGATCAGCGGCGATGACGCGAAGACGCAGAAAGTGCAGGTCGACCAGCCCGTCGAATTAACCACGACACCGACCACTCTCCCTGGCGGATTCACCGTCAGCAAGAGCACCTGGGATATTGATGGAACAAATATCAAGCAATATCATGAAGAAGACGACGCCGGAATCTCGGTGGACGAGACTGATCTAGATTCCGCAAACACAAGCTTCTACTGGCTCTATCCGGATAGTGGGCTCAACGTGACCTACGAATACTGCGCGACAGACCCAAACGGCAATCAATTGTGCACCTCGCCGCAGGCTAAGGCCACCTTCAATGCAACAGAGAGAACGGTATCCTTGTCGACATGGGACTCCGAAGAAGCAACGATTGAACATCTCAATTTATGCACCATGGACAATATAACAGCACCGTATCTGGGGTATGGCGATCTTTCGGGGCCGGCTCCAGGTTGCCCAGGACAACAAAGTGGAACAGTCGGAATTAGACTCCCGGCTTCTGGGGCATCGGGAGGAAAATACGTGTTTGTGCAAGTCATCAACGCAGACTTTAGCTCATACACACACCAGGCTCCAAACGGTGGCGGCCCTGCACTACCGCCATATATTTGCGGTCCCCACGCGGGACTCGACAAAGGTTATCCATTCCCGGGCGTGTATCCGAATACTCCATGGATTGCCTATGACAGGCCGCAGATGCCGCTACCCGTTACCTACGCTACTGGAACCAGAAACTACTATGCCTCAATGTACCTCTTGTGGCAACCGGATCAGCTTTCATCCACGTCTACGCCGTCAATTCCTGTACCAATCGGATACCAGGATTGGCAATTCATTGATACGGCGTTCCAGAAGACACCCATAGGAAAAGACAAGTGGCGCACAGATAGGACGCCAACAGCAAGCGGAGACTATGGCGAGGGTTTTGTGCCGGCAACACCCTATGACAATGCAATCTACGGCTATCCGCAATGGAGCTACATAGCAAGTACCAGTTGCGGAGTCAGTCAGGAAATCGACGCAGATATGTTAAACAGATACTCGCTTTGGAACAACATATCAAGCACTGGACGCAGCATGAATAAGGAGGAACAATGATTACTTTTCTGAGAATTTTTCGGAGTATACTCCTCGTCGGAGTGTTGACGATTGGGGCATCGATTTCAATAGCTCAGGACGAGACACGATCCACAAATGTTGATCCGGATGGCGTACATATGCACTCAATCCGAAATCCGGGTCAAACCGCTCCGTCCTTCACGCTTGCGATAAGCACAAAAACAACCGAATTTCGTGTCGGTTCGAGCGCGCGGATCAACGTGGCAATCAACAACATTACCAAGCATACAATCGACTACTCAGATTGGTATTCGGACGCAAGAGAGATGTCCTACTCATATGATGTGAGAGACGAAGATGGAAATTCACCCCAGAAAATTGTGCACCAGCACCCGGAGTTGGATACTCCGAGTTATTACTGGGGTGCCATTTCGCCAGGAGAAAGCAGGACAACCCAGTTGCGGATAAGTCAGATTTATAAATTTGATAGACCTGGCAAGTATACTATCCAGCTCTTCCGCGCTGATCAGGATTGCCTCGACGAGAACGGCAAGCCGGTGGTCGTGAAATCCAACACCATCACTATCTTGATTACCGGCTAACTATTAACTGTCCGCCAGCTAAATGCTCCGGTGTGTACGTGGGAACCCCGGGCATAAGACTTACTGCATCTGGTGTATCGGGTGGGAATTAAGTGTTTGTGCAGGTCATCCAGTCTGACACGCTCACATGGAATGGTCCCACGCCCTATTCATGTGGGCCGTACCAGCTAGTTCTCGATGGAGCTTATCCGTTTCCAGGCGTAAACGACAAGAACAACCCAACTTTTGCGTATGACGGCCCTGGAATGTCCCTTCCCAACAAATACACTTTTGGACAAAGGGATTTCGATGCCAATATGTACTTGTTATGGCAGCCGGATTAGCTTTCAGGGACAGGCGCAGCATCCATCCCGGTTCCAATTGGCCACCAGGAATGGCATTTCGTAGCCACTACGAACCAGAAGCCACCAATCGGAAAAGGAAAATGGCAGAAGCAAGACACAACCGCTCACGGAGACAACGGCGGATATCAGGCATCGCAAGCAACGGACAATGAGCAGGATGGGTACCCCACTTGGCACGGAGTGTCTGACATCGGAAGCTGCAATCCAAACCTAGGAACTGAGGAGGTAGAAGAATGATTAAGAACATCTTTCTTGGCATGGCCTTCGCCGGTCTGTTGCTTTTCACCGCGCAGATGATGCGCGCACAAGATTCCGCGCAGTCGAGCAAAATAACCATAGACGACAATGCCTTAAAAGGCGATTCTTCCCAAACCCTTGAGGAGATGCGCGCAAAATCTGGCGCGGATGAAGCTCATTCAATTATTGACGTGTTCCCAACATTCTCATTAACTTTGAGCGCCAAGACATACGAATTTCGTGTGGGATCGCAGATGCGCATCACGATCACGCAGACCAACCTCACAAAACATGGGATCGATTGCACCTCAGAGTGGGATGGGATTGACCGCACCTATCAATACGAAGTTACTGATGAAGATGGTAAACCTGCTGAAAAACTCCACAGGGGCAACGCTGGATGGGACGTCCACCCTAGCATCTTGGCTGCGGGAGAAAGCAACTCGGCTAACATCATAATTAGTAGGATATTCACATTTGATCGCCCAGGAAAATACGTCATTCGAGTTTCCCGCAAGGAAAACTACCTGACTGACGAAAAAGGTGAGCCTCTAGTCGTTTGGTCCAATCCCATCACCATTACGATTACTGGCTAACCATTAACCATCCGCCCGGAGACCAAACCAACCTCCGGGGCCAACACTCAGCACTCTGACGTGAAATAGAAGAATGATTAAGAACATCTTTCTTGGCGGGTGGCCCACATCTGATCAATACAATTGGGTGGCTTACGTCTCGATTTTGAGATATGGGAGACGATGAACCTCAACCTGCGGCTTTTCGTACTCTGTATCTCCGAGGCGGGATGTTTTCCATGTCTGAAAATCCAGACCTGGGCCACCCATCGTTCATGGTAGGTTAAGATGTGGGCCACCCGTGCCTACATGGACCCCCGGTTATGCATTCCCAACCTGGCAGGAATATGCCCCCGACTTGGGGCAATATTACTGCCCGTAACGCTATCAACGATAGGATATTATGCGAATCTCCAGATTGGCCATTATCGGATTTCTCATCGCGCTGCAAGCCACTGCGGCCGACTCCACTATTCTGTCTCTTAAGATCGATATCCTCAACCTTACAGTCAAGCTTGGGGACGAAATCAGGATTCGGATCACTATAACCAATGAATCCAGCCAACCGGTCACATTTCACGAGACGAATCCCTTTTGCAATTACCCTCTGAAGGTCCTTGACTATACTGGGAACACAGCGCCGCCGACTGAATTCATGAAGCAGATCGGATGCGAATTCGCTAACGCCCAAACTGCGGGCAGAAATATACTCGTGTTCCTCAAACCCGGCGAATCCCATGTTGATTCTGATATGGAAGTCACCGAGGTCTGCGTCATCTCCGAGCCGGGAGAATACTCTGTCGAAGTGGACCGGATATTTTCCGGTATCGGTCTGGTCAGATCCAATGTTGTGAAAGTATCCATCACGCCCTGAAGTCGGGTGAACAGGTGGCAGGTGGCCCAGGTCTGACCAATAAAGTTGGGTACCCTCGATAAGGCCGAAGGCTTTGTCAAGCGCAAAGAACCGGGCGGTGCGTGAGTACCGCGCCTTTTGCCAGCTTGGCTGAGGACCGGAGCTCTCAAGAGATTTACGCTGCATTATCATTCGGCGGGCATTACGCCCTACCAACCATCGATTCGGCCTCGAAGATCCGGCTATGATCCTTCCATGCGGACATCTAGCCTATTGCTGGATGCGAGAGCGCCCATTCAACGTCACGACCTGGCTTGCGTCACCGGTGAGCCTCGTAACGGCTCGCCTGTGACGCCGCTCATGCCGGTCAGGGCCACCCACCGCCCGCTTCCCGTCCGTATAACCAAGTACTCATTGTTTAGGCATATACCGCGCCCTGTTTAGATGGAATCTCCGAACGATTCCCTTGAGGATTCGATCGTTTTGGGAGCTACTGCCGTCCCACCGTCCGCTCCAGCTCAGCGCGGGCTGCGCTGCGCTCCATCTCCGCCTGAAAGAGCCCGGCTTCGGCCTCGGCAAGCTGCACTTCGGCTTCCTTGAGCGCGGAGGGATTGGCCGTGCCCGCCTCCACCTGATTGGCTGTGATGCGCCGCATCTCGGCTCGCGCAGCCACACTTTCGCGCGCTGCCTCCAGGCCGGTCTCTGCGCGCCGCACCTTGCGCACATCTTTTTCCATCTCCACGCGCACCCGATTCTCAACTTGGCGGAGGTTCTCTTCGGCCTCGGCTACCTGCGCCCGGCGCTCATGCACTTGGCCGCTGCGCTTGCCGAATTCGAGCAGCGTCCAGTTCATTTTGAGACCCACAAGACCGTTGTTCTCCGTCAGCAACGGCACGCCATCCTGATGGACGTATTGCGCAAACGCTCCGATTTCGGGAATGTACTCCGCGTGCGCCGCGCTCAGGCCCGCCCGCGCTTTCTTCAGCGTCTCTTCGGCGGCCGCAACCTCCGGATTGTGAGCCAGCGCCTCGGTCTCCACATCGCCTGCTGTTGCATTCGAGGTCTCCGATTCTGGCGCGATGAGTTCCACGTCAGTGTCCAGCGGCAGGCCGGTCAGATCGTTGAACTCCACCTTCATGTCGGAGATGGCGTCTTCGAGCGATCCCAGCGCGTGACGAGCTTCGGCAATCTGCGCCTGGCCCTCCAGCACCTTCAACTCCAGCACCGCCCCGGCCTCGACGCCATTGCGCGCCTCGCCCAGGCGCTCTTCGCCGGCCGCGATGCGCAGCTCCGCCGCCTGCTCACGCCGTTCCGCCGACAAGAGGCCGTAATAGAGCTTCTTCACGTTCAAGGCGACCTCGTTCTCCGCCCGGTGTGCATCGTCCTGCGCGCCGCCCGCATCCGCTTTTGCTACTTCTACCCCTGCATGGATCTTGAAGACCTGCGTCAGCGGCTGAGCCGCCGTGGTTGTGCTCCGAATGAAGTTGTGGTGGCCCAGCGGCAGCGAACCATTCTCTCCAGGGATGGGACCGATGACCGGGTAGACGCCCAGGGCGCCCATCGGGATCTCCATGTGTTCAATGTTCTGGAGGTGCGCGGCGTCGCTTTCGTTGCTCAGTACCGGGAAGTAATTGGCGCGCGCTTCAGTCACGCGAGCCCGCATCTCTCTTTCCTTCAGGTGCGCCAGCTTCACGGTCGAGTTCTGCTTGGTGGCCAGTGCGACTGCCTCATCCAGCGTGATGCGCCGCGTGTCGGCTTTAGCAACGCCGGGAAGCGTGAGCAATAGCAGCGCGATGCCCGCGACCGAAGCCGGCACAGGCGCGGCGTGCTTGCGGTGCGCCACTACAAAGAGAACTGGAATGGCCACCAGCGTGAAGACCATCGAGCCCAGCAGCCCGAAGGCGAGGACGCTGGCCAGCGGCGACCACAGGCTCGATCCGGATAGAATCATGGGAATAACGCCCACGGCGGCGGCCGCAGAAGTGAGGAAGATGGGCCGCAGACGGCGTTCTCCGGCCTCCAGCGCCGCCTGCTCCAATTCCACCCCATTCTTCATCCTTTCGTGGATGTAATCGATCAAAATGATGGAGTTCCTCACCACCAGCCCGCCCACGCTGATAATGCCGATAAAAGCCGTAAATCCGAAGGTATTGTGGGTAATCAGCAGGCCCAGAGCCGCGCCCGGCAGCGCTAGGGGAAACGCCGCCATTACGATCAGCGGGTCCACCAGCGTGCGGAACTGGAAGAGCAAAATCAGGAAGATCAGCAGCAGGCTGAGCAGGAGCGCATTGCGCATCTCGCCAAAGGTCTCTTGCTGGTTCTGGTACTCGCCGCCAAATGCGATGTGGTAGCCTGGCGGCAGGGAGAGGCCGTCGAGTTGCTCGCGCGCGTCGCCCAGAATCTCGCTTGCCAGGCGATGGCCGCCGGGGAAGGCGCGCACCGTCAATGTGCGGACGCCGTTTCTGCGCACAATCCTGCCAGGCTCCCACTCTGAAGTGAGCGTCGCCACTGCCGCCAGTGGAACCTTTGCCCCGGTCACCGGGGACATCACGTAGGTGTCGGCCACGTTCTGGAAGCTCTGCCTCTCCGCGGGATCCAGCCGCAGAACCACATTCACGTCGCGGTCGCCCTCCCAGAATGTCGTCACCGGCGCGCCTTCAAAGCCCGCGGCCAGCTGCTGGGCGATGGCGGCGTTAGTCAATCCCATCCGGTTGGCCACTTCCTCGCGCACGTTCAGGCCCACCTGCCAGGCATCCTCGTGCCAGTCGGAATGGATGTAGGTCGCGCCAGGGGTGTGGCGGAAGATCTCCTCGACCTGGTTGCCCAGCGTCTCCAGCGTGGCAATGTCGTCTCCGGAGATCCGCACCTCAACCGGAGCCTCCATAATCTGTCCCTGCTGGAGTTCCTTGACGAAGACCTTCGCCTCCGGCGCGACATCGGGCAGCCGCTGCCGCAACTGCTCCACCAGTTTGGGCGTTTCCTTTACGTTTTTGGTGTTGACCAGAATCTGCGCATAGTTTGCCGCCGGGGCCTGCGGGTTCACGTTGTAGTAGAAGCGCGGCGCGCTCTCGCCCAGAAAGCTGGTATACATCTTGACCTGCGGCTCCTGCTTCAGGACCGCTTCAATCCGGCGCACGGCGGCGTCTGTGGCCTCGATCTTCGCGCCCTCCGTAAGCCACACGTCCATCACGAACTGGTTCCGCTCGGCCAGGGGAAAGAGCAGTTGCGGCACCAGCACAAGAATCCCGATCCCGGCCGCAACCGCCAGCACGCTCGATACCAGAACCGCCCGCTTGTTCCGCATAGCCCACACGATGACTCTGTTGTACTGCTTCTGCATGTGGTCCAGCGGAGTGAGCTTGCGCACTTTGTTGGAATCCTCCTGGCTGTGATCCACCAGGCCCTTGCGGATGAAGAAGCGCGCCATCAGCGGCGTCAGCAGCATAGCCACTAGGAACGAAGTGCCCAGCGAAATGGCCACGGCAATCGGCAGGGAGCGGATGAACTCACCCACCGGGCCGGTCAGCATCAACAGCGGGATGAAGGCCGCGATGATGGCCAGCGTAGCGGTCAGCACGGGAACAGCCATCTCCGTAGCGCACCTCTCCGCCGCCTCGTCGATCGGCACTTTGCGGTCGAGAAGGCCAACATAGTTGTCGACGATCACGATGGCGTTGTCCACCACCATACCCAGCACCGTAATCAGCGCCGAAATCGACACCTGCTGCAACTCGATGCCGCACGCGTGCAACACTCCGAAGGTCATCGCCACCGATACAGGAATGGCGATGGCGGAGACCAGCGAAACCCGCAGCGGCAGCAGCAGCATGGTCACCAGAATGACCGCGACAATCGCAATCCCGAATTCGCCGAAAAACTCGCGGATACGTTCGGAGACCACCCTGGGCTGGTCCGCTACCAGGTCGAGTTTCACGTCCGGCGGCAGAGTCGCCTGCACGCTCTTCAGCGTGGCGCGCAACGTGTTCCCGAAGTCCACAATGTTGTTGCCCTCGCGCATCTCGACCGTTAGCAGAATGCTCTGCTCGCCGCCTATGCGGGCGTATTCGGTAGGGTCTTTATAGACCCGCTCCACAGTGGCCAGATCGCCAATATAGACCGGCTGGCCGGTGGGAGATACATCGACCATCACCTGGCGAATCTGGTCTTCGGTCTGGAAGCGCCCGCCGGAGTCGATGGGCACCTTGCTCTCGCCGGCCGGCACGCGGCCCGCAAATTGCGGGGTGTTGCGCCCTTGCAGAGCGCCCATCACCTTCATCGGGTTCACGCCATACTGCGCCAGCCGTTCCGATGAAGTGCCGATGTCGATCTCTTCCTTCCGATCGCCGATGCGCTTGATCTTGGATACCGCCGGAATTGTGCGCAGCTCAGTTTCCACGGTCTGCGCGTAGCCCTTCAGTTCTCTGGGGCCATAGTTGCCGCCATACACCGCAATTAGCACCGCGGCCGTATCGCCGAAATCGGAGTCGACGACCGGGCCGAGCACGCCGGCGGGCAGGTCGGTGGCCTTCAGTTGCGCCATATCGAGGCGGAGCTTGGACCAGAACTCATCCGTGTCCTTGACTGACTTGTCCAGTTCGACATTGATAATCACCATGCCGTTGCGGGTGGTGGAATAAGTCTTGTCGCGGCGCACTTCGGCGAAGCGGAAGAGGCGCTCTTCAATCTTTCGCGTGACCTGGTCTTCCACCTCCCGGGAGGTTGCGCCGGGATACACGGCAGCGACAATGCCGATGTGGATGGTAATCTTGGGGTCTTCGCGCCGCGGCATGGTAACCAGGGAATACAGGCCTGCCGCGACCAGCATGGCCGAAAGAACCAGGGTCACCTGCGGATAGCGCAGAGCCGCGCGGACGGGGTTCACTGGCCGCCTCCGATAATCCTGGCAAGCGAACCTTCATGCACATTCTGCTGGCCGGCTGCCACCACCTGCTCGCCGCCAGTGAGGCCGCTCAGAATCTCCACCTCATTTCCAATCGGCCCGCCCACGTCAACCCGGTTGGCGTACACGCGCTGCCGCTCCGGCGAATACACATAGACCTGCGCCACGCCTTGCGGATCGTGAACAATTGCGCCGCCGGGCACAGTGATGGCGTCGATCATCGCCGATGAAAAAACCCGCGTTTCGCTCACCATCCCCGCCCGCAGCAGGCGCTCCGGGTTGGGGACGGCAATCCTGGCGCTGTAGGTGCGCGAGGCCGGGTCCGCCGCCACGCCCACCGATTCCACAGTTCCCTCAAACTGTTTGCCGTCGAGCGACGGTATCGTCACCATGGCGCGAGCGCCTTCACGTACCTTGCCGATCTCTGATTCCGGAATCGCCACGCGCACCTTGACCGGATTCAGGTCGAGTACGGCGATTACAGGGATTCCGGCTCCAACCGTGTCTCCCACGTCGATGCGCCGCATTCCGACAAAGCCTGAGATCGGCGCCCGCAACCGCGTATCTTCCAGCCGCTTTTGCGCCTCATGCAGTTGGGCCGCCGCCGCGCGAGACTGCCCGGTTGCGGCTTTCTTGTCCTCGACCCGCGTGCCTTGCCGCGCCATATCGTAACGCTGCTGCGCCGCCTGGTAGCCGGCTTCGATCTTCTTGAAGTCGTTGGCGGGCAAGCTCTTGTGGTCGTAGAGGAACTTCATGCGGTTGTACTGGTCTTGCCACTGCTCAGCGTCAATGCGCGCCTGCTCCAGCTCCTGCGAACGCGGGCCTTCTTGCGCCTTATCGTCCACCGCCCGCGCCGCATCCGCCTGCCCTTGCGCCGCGTCGTACGCGTTGCGGTAATCGGTCGAGTCCAGTTCCGCCAGCACCTGGCCCTTGGTCACCGCCTGCCCTTCTTCGACGAAAACCCTCGCCACCCGTCCGGCGATCTGGAATGCTCCCTGGGCCGTTACATTGGCCTCCACCGTACCGCTGACAGCTACGAAATCGGGCTGCCGGACGCGATTGGGCGCGCGAACGCGCACCGGAACCGGCTGGTCGGCAGCTACCTGGGGCTTGGGACCGCAAGCTGCCAGAGGCAATAGAGCTAACAGGAAGATTGCGGGGAGGCAGTAGTTCCGCGCTGATTTTGCTTGGTTTATGGTCGGGATGAGACCCCAGCCCGTTACAGGAGGCATTTCCAGAGTAGCCTTCCGCGCCGTTCTGACTGTTTTTGTTCGCATGAGAGTATTTCTTCCTTGACAAGAATAGAATGACGCGTCATTCTATTCTTGTCAAGAGGAGTATTGTAAAAAAATGGCCTACCGCAAAACAGTTGCCACGGAAGCACGCAAGGATGCACGGCGGAAGACGATTCTGGATGCTGCTACCCGTCTCTTCGGCGCCTATGGCTATCACTCCACTACCGTTCCTATGATCGTGGCAGAGTCGGATAGCTCCGTGGGCAGCTTTTACGCGCACTTCCGTAATAAGGAGGATGTCTTTGCGGCGGTCCTCGAAGCGCTGGGCCAGAAAGTGACGGAAGTGATGGATCAGGCCAGAGACTCCCAGGATGATGCGCTGCTGGGGATTCGCTGCGCCGTGGAGTCGCTTTTTCTGTTTCTGGCCGACAACCCCGGAGATGCGCGGATCCTTATCGTCGAGTCCTCCGGCCTGAGTCCCCGCCTGGAGCGGATGCGCCGCGCCATATTGAGGCAGTACGCCGAGCAGGTGTGCCAGACGCTGGAGTCGGCTCCAGGCGCATTTTTCGTTTCCGCGCCGGCAATTGCCGCCCGTTGCCTGGTGGGCGCCGTCTTCGAGTCTCTTTGCAGCTGGCTGGAAGAGAGTCCCGACGACCGCCGGCCTGCCGCGGAAGTTGCACGCGCCGTGGCAGATTACAACTCCCGGGCTATACAAAGCTGAGGTGAAAAAACGAATTGTCGCCATCGAAAGAGGGAGCGGGATGGCGGCAAAGAAGAAGGGAAGACAATGTTCAACGTTTTGACGATTGCAAGAGAATACGGCAGCGGAGGCTCCGACATTGGGCGCAAGGTTGCGGAGCTTCTGGGCTGGGAGTGCATTGACAAGCAGATCATCGAGCAGGTCGCAGCCATGGGAAAGGTGGAACCCTCCTGGGCCGCGCAGGCTGACGAACACGCCATCGCGTGGTGGGAGCGAGTGATGAAGAGCTTCCGCCAGGGAGGCCCGGAGTCGTATGTCGGGGAGGGGTCTGGACTCGCGGTGGATCGCGATGCGGTGCAGATATTCACTGCGAATATTATTCAACAGGCCGCCAGGGTGGGCAATTGCGTCATCATCGGACGCAGCGGGCAATGCGTCTTGCGCCACCATCCCCACGTGCTTCGCATGCTGGTCTATGCGCCGCTCAATGAGAAGATTGCACGCATGAAGATACGCCATCCGCATGAGCAAAACGTGCAAGCTCTGCTGCGCCGCGTAGACTCCGAGCGCCTCCACTATTCACAGTACTATTACGACTGCGACTCAGCTGATCCCCGGCTCTACCACATCACCATGAACAGCACTCTGGGCATTGATACCTGCGCCAAGATGGTCGCGCAGATTATCCAGTCTTCGTAGCCAGTCTTCTTGGGTTGGCCAAATCGGGAACGCAGGGCAGAGGCAACTGGGATATATCGTTCTGTAGCCGCGAGACAAATTCAACATCCGGCTGACATAGAATGGTCCTCGATGAAGGAACTGGAGCGATGGACGAATTTCTATCTACTCATGGCTGAGGCAGCCGAGGCTCCGATCAGTCTGTTTATCGTAATTACACTCGCCGCTGAGCGGAGGCAAGCAAATCTTGCCAGTTTCTGCAAGGCACTTGGAAGTCCTTACGCCATGCCAACCGATTGGATCTATGCCAGTCACACCTTCGGACTCTGCTGAAGGCGAACGGGGAGGATGTGAAGACCGTCCAGGATCTCTTACGGCACGCAACCAGCCGCATCACACTGGGGGTTTACACGCAGGCAATGACATGGCAGAAGCGGGCCGCGCAGACCTAAGATTGTAAGGATGATGGAAACGGGATGGAAGAACGAGCAAAATCAGCATGAGACCGGGCCTGTTGTGCCCATATCGTGCCCGGATTTTGCTGTCACCTTGATCGCCAAACACTCCTAAGCCATTTGGAATGAATGGCGGGGACGACGAGACTCGAACTCGCGACCTCTGCCGTGACAGGGCAGCGCTCTAACCGACTGAGCTACGTCCCCCGAAGAAGCTTACCTGCAACCGCGCCCTCGCCCTGGCGGGTGGGAAGCGATTCCTGCTTCAGCAACAAGAATGAGTGTATCAGAAAGGGCGGGGCCTGGGTGAGCCGGGTCGGGATCCAGCTGGAAGGCAGCCCCTCGGCCCGTCAGACGGCGCGCTGGCCACGGCCGCCGGTAACGAAGCCCATATCCACCGAGATTCCCCGCACGCATTGCAGCAGGTGAGTGGCGATAGAAGGCAGCTTCTGCGCCGTCACCCGGAAGGACGGCCCGGAAACGCTCACCGCCGCCACCGGCAGCCGCTGCGCATCCAGCACCGGCACGGCGATGCAGCGCAGGCCCTCCTCGAACTCTTCGTCGTCCACGGCATAACCGCGGCGGCGGGTCTTCTCGATCTCCGCGCGCAAGGCTTCCTGCGTGACGATGGTGCGTGGCGTAAAGCGCTCGAAGCGGGTGCGGCGCAACACCTCATTCAGGCGCTCCTCAGGCAGGAAGGCCAGCATCGCCTTGCCCACCGAGGTGCAATGCACCGGGTTGCTGGCGCCGATGCGGGTAATCATGCGCACCGAGCGGGCCGGCTCAATCTTGTCGATGTAGATCACGTGCGCGCCTTCCAGGATGCACAGGTGGGCCGTCTCTTCGGTCTCGGCCACCAGGCGCCTGAGGTGCTGCTGCGCGCGCTCGCGCAGGTCATATTGCTCGATGGCGCGATTGCCTAAATCAAAGAGCTTCAGCCCCAGGCGAAACTTGCCGCCGGCGGTGCGCTCCACCATGCGGTGCCGCTCCAGAACCATTAGGAAGCGGTGCGCGGTGCTCTTGTGCAGTTGCAGGGACAAGGCAACCTGCGCCAAACCCAGCGGCGTATCGCTCTCTCCCAGCAGATCCAGAACGGCAAAGGCGCGGTCGAGGGCCTGAACTTTGTAGGTGCCTTGCGGGGCTTCTTCTGGCATGATGATCCTTGATTTCGCAAAATGACTTACTTCCAGTTTGCTGAGATTGGGACGCCATGTCAAGTTCTGATACGCATTTTCGCTTTGTGGGAGGTGGAATAAGGGGGGAAGAACTCCAGGGAAGGGGCTTCGAAGTGGAGCGCGGCTCCCGGAGTTACGGTCTCTAATTATCAAAGAATACTCATGCAGATCATGCCATTGCCGATAACCAACATGAGAAGTTGTTAAGTTTTTGAAGACTCACAGCGTGCAGAACGCAACCAGGAGCAGCAAATCCGCCATGTCAACAGCAATCCAAATCTACGAACCGCCTTCCCTTAGCGCAGGCGCGATGACCGTTGCGGTGATCAGCCCGGACGAGCAGCGGCGCAACGCTGCCACTCTTGCTCTGGGCGACTGTCCGGGCGTGCAGATCCAAGAATTTATCTCCTTCCCTGCCGACATTGAAAATGTTTCACGGACGCTGGGGGCTGACTACGACGTGGTCCTCATTGACCTGGACAGCAACCCGGAGTACTCCCTTGAATTGCTGGAGGGAATCTGCCTCCATGGCCGGGCCACACCCATCGTCTATTCGGCGCAGGCCGATCCGGACCTGCTGGTTCGCTGCATGCACGCCGGCGCACGCGAATATCTCATGATGCCCTTCTGCTCCGGCGAGATGGCCGACGCTCTGGTTCGCGCCTCGGCACTGCGCGCGGTAGTTCGCGCCCCGAAAAAGACCGGCGGCAGGCTGCTGGTCTTCCTGAGCGCCAAAGGCGGCTCCGGAGTGACCACGCTGGCCTGCAACTATGCGGTCTCGCTGGCCGAGGAATCCCGGCAAAAGACCTTGCTGATCGACCTGAATCTCCCGCTGGGAGACGCGGCCATAAGTCTAGGAATCAAAGCGGAATACTCGACCTTGAACGCGCTGCAGAATTTTAGCCGGCTGGATTCAAATTTACTTTCGAGTATGCTGGTGCGGCACAGTTCCGGGCTATTCGTGCTGGCCGCGCCCACGGAATTGATTGCCGTGCAAAACTCCGATGACGCAGTCGATAAGCTGCTGGCCGTCGCCTGCCAGGATTTCGATTATGTGGTGGTTGACGCCGGATCGAGACTCGACCTGCAGCATACGCATCTCTTCGATGAATCCGCCACCATCTACCTGGTCACGCAGGTCGGCATCTCCGAACTGCGCAACTCTAACCGCGTGATTACAAAGCTCTCCGGCGAAGGCTCTCCGAAACTGGAGATCGTCATCAACCGCTACGACCCGCGCTCCCTGGAGATCGACGAGGCGCAGTTGACAAAAGCTCTCACCCGGCAGGCGGAGTGGCAGATTCCCAACAACTATAAGGCGGTGCGGCGGATGCAGAACACCGCGGTTTCGCTGATGGAGGACGACTCGCCCATCTCGCAGGCGATCCGGGAGATGAGCCGATCCGTGAGCGGCCAGCCGGCCGTCCCGGACAAGAAAAAGAAGAGAGGCTTCAGGCTCTTCCGGTGAGGGATTTTCCTGGGTGGTTCCCCACCTTTTGTGAAGTAAGCAAAGTGTGCGAAACCAGATCACCGTTTTATCTAAACTGTGAAGCTCAATGCAGCCGGTTTACCCCCAAAATGAGCAGCTACAGGTCACCGGTTTCGGGGAAAGTAGTGCATGGTAGCTGTCCAGTTTTGCATGAAATGGTGCCCCGTAGCTGTCCACTTTTACCGGGTATGGCTGCAACGACGTCATCAAAAAATTGATCTCGTCCGGGATGGCGGGAGTCCAGGGTGTTTGGGGGCGAAGATTTGGCGTTTTTTTCTGACTATGGTTGGTCAAGTTTTGCCAGGGGTCAGGGATCAGGGGTCAGGGGTCAGGATGACCCTGGCCGGGGTGAGGCCGTTTCCCTGGTTTCGGAGGCGAGACCTCGATACGGAGGGAGGCGGAGGTTTCAACTCCCGCAAACCTCCATCCACTGGTTTTTGGAAATCAATCAATTCGGAGTTGACGCGCTGCCATTCTCGCTGACCTCCCGCCACGCCAGTAGGACTATACGGCGGTCATCCCCCTTGTCCCAGCCTCTTGTTCCCTTGTTGGTAAAATACTCCTTGACTTCCTTTGAGATATATTCTGGCACCCGATCCGACTGAAGAAGGCCTGAAAGCGTCTCAATCTCGCTGAGAGAAAGCTCTTGTACCACTTCACCGGCATTGCAGAGCAGTTCAATCGCCTGGAGCGTCCTGCGGCGGCTACCTTTGGTCCCGACATTTGCCAGGAAAAACTCCCTTACTTCCTCTTTGAGATGCCAGAATTGGCTGAGAGCCCGTTTTGCGGCTGTCAGCCCTCTTACTTAATTCCTCTGGCTACTCTTCAGGTGTATCATTTAGTCATTCGTGCGATAGGCGCGCTAAAACCAAGATCTGGTTGATCGAAACGTAAACCGGCAATTGATGGGGATGCAGGAGTTAGTGAGTTGCCCGGAAAGGATACTATGTCCAACGAAGTATACCTTGACACTTTACAGCAAGTGCAGGAAAGCAGCGACGAGGAACTCCAAGCCTGGTGGGCTGGGTTTGGAGCCAGTGAAGATGACGGCCAGCTTCACGAAAGAGATAGCTGGTCAGGCTGGTATATTTTAGTGGTATCAGAGCTTATCTATCGCGGTTTCTGTTTCCATAAGGAAGAGGGTAAAGAGTGTGCTGATCGCGGTGTTTCAGTCGCGGATATGTGCCCCGGTTGCAAGAGGTACTGGATAAATGCGGCTTGGTTGGCAGGCAAGACTGCAAAGGAGTGGATTGCGGAATGTGCCGCCTAATTTATTAAGAGCGGACACACAGACGTTCTTTGGAAATTCAACGATAGTATTCGAAATCGTATAAATACCCAGGAGATCTTCAAATGAGCATTTTGTAAAAGCCCCGCCCGCCAAACTCCAAATACCCCAAATCACGTAGAACTTGTAGTTGCTGTCTCACTTTGGCACGGATATTGTTGTTCTCCGGGTACACAGCAGCGAATAAATGCACCTTCGTATAAACCTCACTAAGCGAAAACTCTTGTTGATTGAGACCGCGAATTATCCGCAGAGTGAGCGTCGTCCAACCCCTCGCTGACGGCGCAATCTCTTTCAGGCCATCGAATCGACGAAAAGCCGACCGAACCAAACACGGCTTACAGGGCTGTCCACCCCCAATGACCGATATTCGCGCATCCATCGCAATCTGGTCAAGCCGGATATTGCAGCCGACCCAGCCGGCTCTTCTGGCTGTTGTGGACAATGGCTTTCGCTGCACTATAACATTTGGTGTTAGGAAGAGATGGTGAATCGCGGTTAGACTATCGATCATCCATTGGTCGTTCCGCTCAAGCACCATTAGGGTTGGTGCTGTACCGTCGAGGATACGATTCATTAGTGGTTCGTAAGCACCGTCAACTATTGTTCGCCCCAAACGATGGCGCGTGGCCTTCAGTTCGTAGCTTTGTCGACAAGATGGGCAAATGAAATCTGTTGCCTTTGTATTAGCTCTTGTTGCAGTCAATCGATCACTATCGCAGGCAAGACAGTAGCCGTTGGATAAAAACCAGAACTCGGAAATCACCCGCGTCTTTTGTGCTTCGCTTGTATAGCTGTCGGCAACGGATTTGTCGCAACTCAAAAACATGAATTAACACCTTCTCAGTAGCGCAGCGTTCTATGCTTCGGACTTTCCATTCCAAGTGCATTCAAGCTATTCATACCTATTATGCTACGAGATATTCAACGATATTCAGAGACCCACCACATTTACTGGTAACTAATACCTAGTCGCTAAATTACTTATCCATCCGACGTTGGTACTCCCAGCAGGAAGGGCACGCTGTTGGGAGGTTGCGTTCAAGGCAATCCTCACCTTCAACGAGACTCGTACAAGCAAAGAATATACCTCTTGGCCAATCAACATTTACCCATCTCTCGAAAAAACTTCAGTTCACGGCATCTCCCTTGTGCTATTGCATTCATTTGCCCCACTCAACGACAGGGGTAAGGGCCTTTTCTTATGCTTCCGGAGGGAGCAGGGGCCTTCAGGCTCCTGAATATAATAGCTCAATGCAAGGCCTTTAGGCCCGGGCCTTATTCCCCTGCATGTGGAGAGGCATAGGGTCCAACGGTCCACAAGCCGCAGAGCTGAAGCGATACGCTTCCGGCGTCATCACAAGCCCACGCCGCACCGGGTTCTTCTCGATATACCGTACACAGCTCATGAACTTCTCTGCGGTCGAGATCTGGCTCTCGTTGAAGCTGCGCGTCCACACGTCGAACTTGCTCTTCAAGCGGAATGAGAAGCCACCCTTGATGAACTGCATCGCTTTTTCCAACGAAACATCCGGAGCAGGCGTAATCAGAGCGTGGAAATGGTCCGGCATGATGACGAACGCATGCAAGAGAAATTTCTCCTGACTGCGATAGTCAAGGACGGTTCGCTCCAGCAATTCCGCCGTGGCCGTAACCTGAAAAAGGCTGCGGCGTTCGGCCGTCACAGCGGTAACCAGATACGTCCGGGTTTCTTGGGGTGCAAGCCGCATATCAGCAGAATAAACGAAAAGCCCGTGGCTAAAGCCACTTGAATTCAGGCCTGCTTTCAGGGGGCTAAAGCCCCCTGTTCCCTCCGTTTCTTATCTTGGGTCTAAAGACCCCTACTCCCACCGTTAGGGAAGCGATCGAATTGCGGCTTATGCCACGCGGAGAGTTTCCACCAGCGGCTAAACCACGAGGATTGGGTTGGAGACGCGGACGCGAATGGGTGTGTCCAGAGGACGGCCCCAAAACTCGGCCTCGCGAAATGTCGAGGCGAGAAACTTGCCGCGCTGCTGGTACACCTCGGGGTCGGCAGGGGGAACGTGCCACCAATCCTTGCGGTTGATGCGCACCAGCAATTTTTCTCTGCTTGTAGTTTCCATGGCGGCGGACCCGGAAGAGGGCCAATGATTCGGTTACCTCCCCTACCGAATATCCTACAGCGAAAATATGTCGAAGTTGGCTGTGGGAATCAGAGCAGTTTACACGCGGTTTTTAATTCGGCACAGAATGCTGGCTTTCGGGAAAAAGCGCGGTTTCGCCGCTCGGGTTGATTTTCTTCAATCTTGCGGGTGGAGTTGAGCCGGGGTTGGAAACCAACTCCACGCTGAAGTGCGTGACGCCGCACCATCGTCTGGCCTTCTGAGCGAAGCGAATCTAAGAAGATCAACGAAAGGCCCGCGGCTAAAGCCACTTTGATTGTAAGCCTGCTTTCAGGAGCCTGAAGGCTCCTGCTCCCTCCGTCCCTCAGGGGCTAAAGCCAGTGCGTTATTTGTTGTACTGGCGGCACGACTAAAGCCGTGCCCTTTCAAAACATTGGCGGCGTCGGGGTTAAAACCTACCAGTTATGTCCTGTCGTAAAGATGCGGGTTGGGGTACTTCGTTTCCCCGGTCTCAAAATCGAGACCGGGGGCACCCAGCTTTATTGGGCCGCCCGCTTCTTCCGGTGAGCTTTTCGCAGGACTGGCGCCACACGCGGTAAAATGCGGTCATGCCAGTTTATCGCTCACGAACCTCGACGCATGGACGCAATATGGCCGGAGCGCGCAGCCTTTGGCGCGCCACCGGGATGCAGGACGGCGACTTCGGCAAGCCCATCATCGCCGTCGCCAACTCCTTCACTCAGTTTGTTCCCGGCCACGTCCATCTGAAGGACCTGGGCCAACTGGTGGCGCGAGAGATTGAGCGCGCGGGCGGCGTGGCCAAGGAGTTCAATACCATTGCGATTGACGACGGCATCGCCATGGGCCACGACGGAATGCTCTACAGCCTGCCCTCGCGCGAGCTGATCGCCGATTCGGTGGAGTACATGGTCAATGCCCATTGCGCCGATGCGCTGGTGTGCATCTCCAACTGCGACAAGATCACGCCGGGAATGCTGATGGCCTCGATGCGCCTGAACATCCCCGTGGTCTTCGTCTCCGGCGGGCCGATGGAGGCAGGCAAGGTCAAGTTGAGCGGCAATATCGTCAAGGCCGTGGACCTGATCGACGCGATGATCGTGGCCGGCGATCCCAAGGTCAGCGACGCGGATGTGGAGGAGTACGAGCGCTCGGCCTGCCCCACCTGCGGCTCCTGCTCGGGAATGTTTACCGCCAACTCGATGAACTGCCTGGTCGAGGCTTTGGGGCTGGGGCTGCCGGGCAACGGCTCCGTGCTGGCTACGCACAGCGACCGCAAGGAAATCTTCCTGCGGGCGGGGCGGACGATCGTCGATCTGGCCAAGCGCTACTACGAGCAGGGCGACAAAAGCGTGCTGCCGCGTTCGATTGCGAGCTTCGAAGCCTTTGAGAATGCCATGACGCTGGACATCGCGATGGGCGGCTCGACGAACACCGTTCTGCATCTGCTGGCGGTGGCGCAGGAGGCTAAGGCGGCCTTCACGATGGCCGACATCGACCGCCTCTCGCGCCGCGTTCCCAATCTTTGCAAGGTGGCTCCATCCGCGCCCAGCGTGCATCTGGAAGATGTGCATCGCGCCGGCGGAATCTTCGCCATTCTTGCCGAGCTGGATCGCGCCGGCCTGCTGCATCGCTCGGCGCACACCGTTCATGCGGCGACCATCGGCGAAGCCATCGACAAGCTGGATGTGAAAGGCGCGCCAACGGCCGCGATTGCCGAGTTCTATCGCGCCGCTCCGGGCGGCGTGCGCACCACAGAGGCCTTCAGTCAAAGTAATCGTTATGATGAGCTGGACCTGGATCGCGCCAGCGGCGTGATCCGCGATCTGGAGCACGCCTTCAGCAAGGATGGCGGGCTGGCCGTTCTCTTCGGCAATATCGCCGAGGAGGGCTGCATTGTGAAGACGGCGGGCGTCGATCCGGCGCACCTGACGTTCACGGGGCCGGCGCGCATCTTCGAGAGTCAGGACTCGGCGGTGGAGGCAATTCTGGGCGACAAGGTCATTCCCGGCGATGTGGTGCTGATCCGCTACGAAGGGCCTAGGGGCGGGCCGGGAATGCAGGAGATGCTCTATCCGACCAGCTATCTGAAATCGAAGGGGTTGGGGAAGGTCTGCGCGCTGATCACCGACGGGCGTTTCTCCGGCGGCTCCTCCGGACTTTGTGTTGGGCATATCTCGCCGGAAGCTGCCGATGGCGGCTCGCTGGCGCTGGTTGAAGAGGGCGACACCATCGAGATCGACATTCCCCGGCGCATTCTGCGCGTAGCTCTTTCAGATGAGGAATTGCACGCCCGGCGCAAGGCCGTGGAGGCCAAGGGCGCTGCCGCATGGAAGCCCGCCACGCGCAACCGCAAGGTTTCGCAGGCGTTGCAAGCCTATGCCGCGATGACCACCAGCGCATCACGCGGCGCGGTGCGCGACGTGAGCCGAATCCAGAAGTAAACAGTGTCCGTGACCGGACGAAGATGTTTTGTCGAATGAGCGAACGTGGGCCAAGAGGCCAACGTTACAGCCGGCCGGGAGGCCGGCGCTACACTTCCAAATGCTGCGCGATGTTCTATAGTGGCGATCTCGCGAAACTATAAAAATCGTCCGTCCGTCTTCTCACTGGAGATCTTTCGCCGCCGTGCGAAGTCGCTCCCGGATATGCGCTTGCAAATGCAACCACAAGTTCGCCACACAACAAAGATCGGATACCCACCGCTATGTCCTTTCGTTCAATCGCTGCATTGCCACAGACTATCCTGCTTTCCGCCTTGTTCGCTGCCCTGCCCGCGTCCTTTGCCGGGGCACAGATGAAGGTGACCGATAGCGGCTATCTGGATACGCAGGGCTTCAGCGTGATGCTCTACCAGAACACCTATCACCCGGTCTTCGTCGATGAGAAGAACGCTGCGATGCAGATGATCCTCCACGGCCAGCGCATCGCCACCAACGGCGACGTGCGCCTGATGCCCACGCCGGAGCAGTGGGATCTGGTGGCCAAGCTCAAGGGCCACAGCGCCGACAAGGAACACAATCGCCTCACGGCCGATCTCACATTCCCGGCCTACCAGATGGACTACACCCTGGAGGTGACTGCCGAACCGGGCGGCGTGCGGGTCAGCGTAAACCTGGACAAGCCTCTGCCGGAGAAGCTGGCCGGCCGCGCGGGCTTCAATCTGGAGTTTCTGCCGTCGATCTACACGGGAAAGAGCTATGCGGTGGACGGCAAGCAGTTCGGCGTGATTCCGCGCAGTCCGCAGGATCAGATGCAACAGGTGCTGCCGCCGGCCGACGATCCGAAGAAGCTGCCCTACCAGGATGCATGGGACCAGGCGAAGGGCTACACGCAGCCGCTTCCGCTGGTCACTGGAGGCAGCATTACGCTGGCGGCGGAAAACCCGCTCTACCGCATCAATGTCAGTTCGGAAACCGCTCCCGTCTCGCTCTATGACGGCCGCAATCGCGCGCAGAATGGCTGGTTCGTGCTGCGTTCGCTGATTCCATCGGGCAAAACCGTGGGCGCGGTAGTCTGGCATATTCACCCGGACCTGATCCCGAATTGGACGCGTCCGCCGATGGTCGCGCACAGCCAGGCCGGCTATCCACCCAACTTCCCCAAGGTCGCGGTGATCGAGCTCGATCCGAATTACGATGCGCCAAAAACAGCCAAGGTGCTTCGCCTGGGCGCGGACGGCTCTTATCGGCAGGTCTTCGAGGGGCCAATCAGCGCTCCCACACCGTGGCTGCGCTACCGCTATGCGCAGTTCGATTTCTCCACGGTGAATGAACCCGGCCTGTATGCGATCGAGTACGCGGGTCAGCGCACCGATCTCTTCCCCATCGCCAAAGACGTGTACAGCCGGACATGGCAATCCAGCCTGGATGGTTTTCTGGCCGTTGAGATGGACCACGTATCGGTGCGCGAGGGCTACCGGCTGTGGCACGGCGTCTCGCACATGGACGATGCCCGCCAGGCGCCGCCGAATACCCAGCACTTCGACGGCTACTCGACGGGCCCGAATCTCGATTCGCCCTACAAGCCGGGCGAACACATCCCCGGATTGAATGTAGGCGGCTGGTTCGACGCCGGCGATTACGACAACCTTGCCCCTAGCCAATACGCGGTCATTGAGAATCTTTCCCTGGCCTACAAGGAGTTCGGGCTACAGTGGGACGAACTCTCGGTGGACGAGACTGCCCGAACAGTCGAGATGCACCGGCCGGACGGCGTTCCGGATGCCGTGCAGCAGGTCAAGCACGGCGTATTGCAGGTGCTGGCTCAGTACAAGGCTGTCGGACACCCGTTCATGGGGATGATTGAGCCTACTCTGCGCGAGTATACGCACCTGGGCGACGCCGCCTCCATTACCGACGAGCGCATCTATTCCGACAAGCTCGGTCCCAACGAGATCGACGGCAATTACTCCGGCAAGCCGGATGACCGCTGGGCCTTCACTACCAAAATGCCGTTTCTACAATATGGTGCGGCAGCGGCGCTGGCCTCCGCATCCACGGCGCTGAAGGTCTGGGACGACCCGCTCGCCAAGGAGTGCCTGGAGACTGCCGTCAAGCTGTGGGATGAGGAACACGCGCATCCGACGCCCGCCCAGGGTTCTTTCTACGGACCTCGCGGAATAGGCGCAATCGGCGAGTGGAGGGCCGCTATACAGCTATTGATCGCCACCGAGGGCGGCGAGCCGTATAAGACGCGGGTCCGGGAGCTCTTCCCCACCGTAAGCAAGAACTTCGCGTTCGGCGGCTGGATGGCCGTTCTGGCTCTTCCTTATATGGATGCGGATTTCAAGCAACAGGTGGAAGAGGCGGTCAAATCCTACAAGACTGAAGTGGATGCCGAAATGGCCAAGACTCCCTTCGGAGTTCCGCCCAGCCTTGGCACCTGGGGCGGATCCAGCCAGGTGGCCACATTTGGCTCGCGGATGTACTTCCTGCACAAGGCATTCCCGCAGATCGTGGGTCCGGAGTATACGCTGCGGGCGGCCAACTACCTGCTGGGCACGCATCCGGGGTCGAGCACCTCGTATATCTCTTCGGTCGGGACGGTTTCCAAGATGAAAGCCTACGGAAACAATCGTGCCGACGGAACCTTCATTCCCGGCGGCATGATTCCGGGCTATATCGTGATCAAGCCGGATTTTCCGGAGTGCATCGACGACTTCGGCTTCCTGTGGTTTGAGAACGAATACACAGTCAGCGTCACCAGCGACTGGATTCTGGCGGCGAATGCGGCTGATGCACTGACCAAGTGAGTGACCTCAAAAGCAAGTAAGAAGCGCTGGTTATTCCAGAGCTTGGATGGACAAAACGCATATCGCAGCGCCCCTACAGGGCGCAATCCATTGATGGGTGGATATCCCCGGGTTGCGCTGCGCTCCACCCGGGGCTATTATCCACTACCCCTACGGGGTGAATTTTTAATGCGGCTCCTTCATTCCGTTGTAACTCGTTGGCGCGAGTAGGTCTGCTCCCGATGATGTCCATCGAAGCGTAGCTGACTCAGCTCCGCTTCCCGTGGGCGCGCCGGGAATGGGGCGCCGCAGTCGACTCGCGAATCACCAATTCGGGCAGGATGGGCACCGTATCCGGGAAGATCTCCTGGCCGCGAATCCGCTGCAAGAGGATGCGCGCGGCCATGATTCCCATCTGGTTGAGAGGCTGGCGAATGGTGGTCAGGCTGGGATTGTAGAAGGCCGCGCTGCGGATATCGTCGAAGCCGACCACGGAGACATCCCCGGGCACCCGCAGGCCATGATCCTTGCAGGCGCGGATCGCTCCGATGGCGGTCTCATCGTTGTAGCAGACAATGGACGTGAATTCGCCGCCGCGGCTGAGGAGTTCCTGGGCCGGCCCATATCCCAGCTCCGGGGTGGAAACGCGCAACTGGATCTGCACGGACAACTCCGGCGGAACCGCGATCTTCAACTCCCGGGCCACGTTCATCAGGCATTGCCAGCGTTCTTCGGCGTCGGCGCTATGGCTGCCGCCGCGTATAAAGGCGATTTTGCGGTGCCCTAAATCGTAGAGGTGGCGCAGAACCAGATCCGCGGCGCGGGAGTGATCGAGGACCACGTTCGTCACACCCTTGATCTGGCGATGGCCCGCGACAGCTACGACCGGCAGCTTCATGCTGCGCTCCAGCACGGTGTCGATCAGGAGAAACCCTTCCACTGACCGGTCCATGAGCAGACTCGCGTACTCCTCCAGCAACTCTGGCTTGCCGCGATGGCTGGCCGTGAAATAGAAGTACCCTTCCTCGACCAGGAGCTCCTCGACACCCGCGATCACCTGGGCGGCATAGTGGTCGTTCAGGTCGGGCACGAGCACGCCGACGGTGAAGGTCTGGCGCTTGCGCAGCGAGCGCGCGTAGAAGCTGGGCCGATAGTCGAATTTCGCGGCCGCCTCGGTCACCCGGTCCCTGGTCTCCTGGGGAATCGAGCGCACACCGGGAGCGTTATTCAGCACCAGCGAAATGGTGGCTGGAGAGAGATTCAGATACTCGCCCAGAGAGCGCAGTCCGACGGGTCGCGCGGGTTGCGGACTGGCCGCTGATTTCGTACGCCTGGCCATACAATCCCCTTACATAGCACCAAAGAAACTACCCAATCTCCCGGCCACTGCATCTCAACTCTTCCATCGCCTACTTTTCCGGCGATTCCGGCGCCGGCGGCTGCGCCTGGGGCGGATGGGCGCGCGAGTTATTGATCTTGTCGAAGAGCGCTTGATCGGCCGCCTTGTTGACCTGGTTGGCTTTGTCGAACTCGGCTTTGGCCTCGTCTTTCCTGCCCATCGTCCGGTAGAGCCGTCCCAGCCGCCAGTGAACGTCCACTTCCTCCGGAGCCAGCCGCTCGGCTTCCTTCATCTCCCGCAGGGCCTCGTCCTGGCGGCCCGCGCCGGCATAGAGAATGCCCAGGTCAAGATGAGCCAGTTCCTGTTCAGAATCGAGTTTGATGGCCTTCTCCAGCAAGGGGAGTGCGGCATCGGCATGGCCCAGTTGTAAATCCACGTCGGCCAGATAGGTCATGGCCTGAGCGTGATCCGGGTTGTTGTCCAGCTCGGCCTGAAACTCGCTTGCCGCCTCGGGGTATTGCTTGAGAATCCACAGCACGTATCCCAGGCTGAAGTGCGCGTCGGGCATTTTGGGATTGACCTTGAGCGCGGCGCGAAACTGCTCGATCGCGCCGTTTCTGTCTTTCATCTCGTCCAGCGCCTCGCCGACCAGCATATCGGCCTCGGCGGACTCCGCATCCAGCGACAGAATCTCATGATTGGTATTCACAACGCATTGGAACTGCCTGGACCACAGGCAACTGTGCGCCAGGGCCAGCCGCAAGGGCAGATTCCGCGTGTCGCGCGCGGCAGCCTGCTGTAGATAAGGAACCGCCTCGGCGTATTCGGCCAGCCCATAGTGGGCCATCCCGATCAGGATCGTCAGGCGCTGGCTCTCGGCGGAAGCCGGCCCCTGGCTTTTAAGCAGCGATTGGAATTCCACAATGGCCTGCTTCAGTTCGCCGCCCTTGAAGAGCGCAAGGCCAAGATTCAACCGCAGGCCGGGAATCGCGGGATTCAGCGCCAACGCCTTGCGATAAAGCGGCACCGCATCCGCATAGTGTTCCTGGCGCGCTTCCAGAAGTCCCAGGTGAGCGTAAGGCTCCGGGTTCGAGGGATGAGCCTTGAGGTAAAGGCGCCATGCATCCTCCGCCTCGACATTCTTGCCTTGCTGCTCCAGGGCCAACGCAGTTTGCCGCTCTCTCGCAGCGTCGCCGTCGGCCTGCCCTATCAAGTGGGCCGCGGCCAAGGCCAGCGTTATCGCGAGTGGGAGGCAGATTATACGTCGTAGCGCGCGTCTCACTTGTGCACCTAGTTTAATCCAATTGAAAGTAGCAATTCATCGGCGCTTGAAGAAAAGGGGCGCGGCAGGGGTTGCCTGCCGCGCCCCGGTTGAGGGTTGAGCTTAGAAGACGAACTTGCCGCCAAGCTCGAGCGCGCGTGGATCCCACGTGCCCGTGACCTGACCGTAGTTGCCGTTGCCCATGGTTGTGTTGATGCCATTCCATTCAGTATGGTTGGCGGTGTTGAACGATTCAAAGCGAAGCTCGAAGCGAGCCGTATCGTAAATCTGGAACGATTTGTACAGTGAAGTGGTGAAGTTGACACGGCCGGGTCCGACGATCTCATCCTTGCCGGAGTTGCCGAAGCCCAGGCTGGTTCCACCTGCCCAGACAGGAGTCGGGGCGTAGTAATGGGTGGTGTCAAACCAATTCAGGCGCGTCTTGGGCATGCCAATGTGCCAGGGTTCGGCATTCGGACGGACGGTGTATCCGCCGCCCAAGCCGACTGGATCGTAAGCAATGCTCTCGCCCGGCGCATTCGGTGTGCCGGACTCATCGATGATGGTACCTGCAATCTCCCATCCGCCGGCGATGGAGTGGAGAACGCCGGTGCTCTTGTTGAAGATGGGGAGCTTGTAGATGTAGTTGGCGCTGAGGATGTTACGGCGATCGAGCTGGCCCGATCCCTTGTCATACTTGAAGTACCAGGGATTGCTTACAGTAGAGCGGTCGTACGTGGTGATATCGATTTCATGCGAGTACGTGTAATCGACTTCGCCACTCAGGCCCCACTTGTTCTGGGCGCGAATGCCGGTCTGGAAACCGTTGTAGGAGCCGTTGGTTTGGTTTTGATCCTGGCTGATGCCGGTGTAGCCCTGGAACTGACGGAAGGCGTTGAAGCCGCCAAGGTTGTTGAAGGCGGTCACGGGATCCGAACCGTATTTGCCACCGCTGTCACCAGAGACCATGCGAGGATCTAGCATAACCGGAGCCGCTGCCGTGCCTACGTTCGAGACAGGGATGTTGGGCGACATGTTGTTGATGTTGTTGACGATGTTCTGATGCCATGCGATGTTGCCGACATACTGGACAACCCAGATGAGCGAGGGAGCCAGTTCATGCTGCACACCGAGGCTGAACATGGCCACGCCGGGTGCTTTGTAGGTCTTGGCGAGGCTGTCGCCGCCGCCGGCAAAGATCAGAGCCGTCGGAGCGATGGATGCGCCGGTGTTCCAGTTCTTTCCAGGGGTGCTGAAGTATGCGTTGTTGATGCCGAGCGAAGGATCGAAGGGGGCGCTGGTGGCGACACCGAAGATGTCGTTGCCCTGCATGCGCTCGTAGAAGGTTCCGAAGCCGCCGCGGAGAACGGTTTTGCCGTTGCCGGTCAAATCCTCGGAGAAGCCGACGCGGGGTTGCATTGTGTTGTAGTCGTTGTTGACCACACCCGGCTGGACATGCGCTACGCCTGCAAGCTCCATGCCGTTGATGTAGGAGGGAATGCCCAGGAAGGTATACAGAGTCGGGCTGGTTGGGTCAATGGCGCCGCTGGCATCCCAAACGGGTAGCGCATTGGACTGATAGTCGCTCTGAACAAAGTTGGCGAGGTAGTTCTGGCGCTCCCAGGCATGCGGCAGGGCGTCATAGCGGAGGCCGATCTGCAAGGTGAGGCGCGGGGTCACGTGCCAGTTGTCCATCGCATACGCCGAAGGAGTCTGGTTGACGTAGTGGCGGACGGGAGCGGACAGAGTCTGGCTGTAGCTGCCGGCCAGGCCCAACAGCATATCCATAATGCCATCGTTCGACAATTGGCCGAAGCCGTAGTCGCCCTGTTCGTCGCCATAGAGCATCTGGTTCTTGGTGTAGCGGTTGTAGCTGAACCCGAACTTGAAGGCATGCTGTCCCACCGTGTACGAGACGTCCAGCTTGGGCTCATAGTCCTGGGCCGCATTGTTATAAGGCTCGGTGGCCGTGTCTTCAGCCGTTCCATAAGGATTGCCGAAGCCGCTGATGCCGGGCCAGACCTTGCGGGTGATGGCATAGGCCGGAACAACCGGAGAGACGGACCAGCTGGACGGCAGGAAGGTGTTCGCGCTGGGCTGGATGAGGATCTCGTTGCCGTCATAGTTGATGCTGGCTTCCACCAGGAGGTTCGGCGTGATGGTGCCGCTCAACTTGATAGCCGCGCTGTGGGACGGAGAGTCAAGGATGCTAGTGAGGGTGTTGTAGCTGCACCAGCACCAGCCTAGTTCCGGTCCGCCTTCGTTCTGATTCTCCGTGTCGCCGATGTAGTGGCCGAGAATCGCCCACTTGTCGTTGATGTTGTGATCGACACGGACGATGTCATCGCGGACCACGAACGGCAGCGAGACGCTGGCGATGTTCTTGTCCTGGCCGGGTACGTTCGCCGGGGGAAGAATGCCCGCGTTGAGGTAGGTGATCGCGTTGGCGTCGAACAGTTTGCTGGGAATTACCTGTCCGGATGGGCACAAATCCACTTCTACACCTTTGTTGGCTGCGGTGGCAGTTGTATCCTTAGTCTTGGTTCCATTGAAGCAACCGCCGGGAGTCAGTGTCCCAAGGTGGTTCACCGCGTAATCCGAAGTAGCACTAACGCTGGGAACCTCCAACCATGAATGATCCGCATCGTGCCCTGGAGCAAACGATGGATCGACATAGGTGAGAGGCGTGCCCGACTTCGGGATATCCGCCGAATTGATGGTGGGGTTGTTGCTGGATGCGAGGTTGACGGTCTTGCGCCATTCTTCGTTCCAGAAGAAGAAGGTCTTCTGCTTGTTGGAGTTGTAGGTGTGAGGAATGTAGAGAGGGCCGCCGATGTTGAAGCCGTAGATGTTGTAATGCACCGTCGGCCTCGCGTTGCTGGCGAGATTGTTGAAGAAGGAGTTGGCGTCATAGTCGGTGTTGCGGTTTTCTTCCCATGCCGAGCCATGGAACCTCTTCGTGCCGGACTTCAGCGAAAGGCTGATAGTGGCGCCGGAGGAGATGCCGTAGTCGGGAGGATAGTTCGAGCTCATCACCTGGAACTCGGCGATGGCGTCCTGCGAAGGCTGAATCTGCATGCCGCCGGCACCGCCGCGGTCATCCGACTCGCCGCCGTCGATCAGCCAGATATTGTGGCTTTGGCGCAGGCCGTTGATGCTGATGGTGAAGTTGGAACCCACAGCGCCGGGCGTGTTGCTGTCTGGCAGAGCCGCGCTTACGCCCAGGCCCAAGGCAGCCAGAGCCGCGAAGTTGCGGTTCTCAGTGGCGATTTCGCTGATCTCTTCGGAGCTGATCAGGGTGCTGACCACGTTGGAGTCAGCCTGCACAGCCAGGGCGTCGGCCGAGACGGTGATCGTCTGGCTTTCGGCGCCGACGGTCAGCTTGACGTCAACACGGAAGGTCGCGGAAACGTTGATCACGATTCCGTTCTGCACGAAGGACTCGAAGTTCTTGGCTGAAACCTTCAGGTTGTAGGTGCCGGGGTTCAAACCGGCGATGTCATACAAGCCGGTGCTGCTGCTGGTGGTGGTGTGTTCAGTGCCGAGGGCCTGATCGGTGAGCGTGATCGACGCTCCCGCGACGACGGCTCCCGTCTGGTCCGTAACGATGCCGGTGAGATCGGAGTTGGCCTGCGCAAATGCTCCCACGCACGCCAGAACGAAAATCAGCGGCAACAGAAGGAACCTGTATCTCGCTTGTCTCATGTGACCTTCCTTTTCAAGTTTGGTTTCAGTTGGAATTGCGTACATCGTACAGTGCTCCATCTGCGATCTGGAATGAAGCCGTTAAAAAATGAATCACAAAACGCCGATTTACCACTTTCTGGCCCGCCTTGAAAGACTCCCGCAATGACGCCGGAAAGCCGCGATTTTCTCCGTTAAATGGAAGGGGAAAAATCGCCTTTCTCCGTATTTTGGAAATTTCCGCTTAAACGTTTGAATTACGGTAATCAAACGATTAAGCACACGTCGAGAAAAACCGCTACTCGCGAGCCGGGGCCATTACACGCCAATTAGCATCCTGTTGTCAAGTGCGATTTTACGTGCAAGTTAAAAAAACTTTATATGATTTCATAAAATCATATATATCAATAAGATAAGAAACTCCGTCCCGAGCGATTCAGGCGCGTTTTTCACAGAGAACTGAGAATTTTTCGCGCTTCGTCTTCCGGATCGGAAGTTGACCGAGGCCTCAGCGTGTACACCGTGGTCCGTTCGATCCGCTCGCCGGCGTTGAACGCCTGCAAAGGCCCCAAAGCCTCCAATTCGACGTACGGAAGAGGGTCGGGATTGGTGTAAACCTCGGTGACGCATCCGCCGTCAGGGTATTCTCCCGGCCCGGCTTCCGCGTCGATGCGCAACGCGCAGCGGGATCCCACCCAGACCATGCAGTTTCCATCCATTCCGATCTTGACCTGCTCGCTTGTGTGGCGTGTGAGCCACAGCAGCCGTCCGTCCAGCTTCAATTCTGCCGGCTGGACCGCGAGCAAACCAAGATAGCCGTTCGCAAACCGCGAATTGTCTTTGAGGAGGACGGCAACGCGCTCCGGCTCCCGCAATTGGGTGATGGTCCAGATGCCCACCCGGAGAGCGCCGCCAAGGAGCTTGCGGTACTCGGTGCGGATGCGCAGGACAGGCTGCCCGGCGTCCAACTCCACATAGCGCGCCACCTGTATGCCGAAACCCGGATCGACAAGCGAGGTCAGCGTCACGCCGAATTCGGTGGCCGCGGCCTGCGCGGGGCGCGAATCGAAGGCCACGGGCGGCGGCCACTCCCGGCCCTGCTGCCGGGGCCATGCGGATTGCGGAGCGGGCCAGCACTTGTCTCCGCCAAAGTTGATCCATTCGTCCGACGCCGTATCATGCAGTTGACCGTCCAAAGCCCGGTTCTCCCAGAAGGGGCCCTCCGCCTCACCCTTGAGGCGCAATTGCATCACGCGGCCGATGGCGGGCACAACAATGGCTTCCACGCATCCGTTCGAGAGGAGATAGCAATCGGGCCAGCCGTGATAGGTGATGCGCTCAACAGAGACCTCTGTCCGCATCTTGGCTGGCGAAGGCTGTGGAACCGGGGGGGGGGAGCCGTTTATCAAGAAATGAAGCCTTTCTGGCTAAATCAAGTTTGCTGACGTCAACATCTGAGAGAAAATGCGGGCGGCTGCCTTCCTGTGGAGAAAGCAGCCGCCCGGCGAGAGCTAGAGAGCCGCTTTGGCGGCTTCTTTGTTGGTCTCAACCTCGCGCTCATTCAGATGGTCGTACCAGGTGAACTTGAGAATCAGCGAAGTCACCAGGACCACGCCCAGGGCGATGGCGGCGCGATCAAATTCCTTGATCACAATGTACAAAGGCAGCGCCACCAGCGTAACCTGCCAGATGATTCCGATGGCGATATTGAACATATCGCGGGAGAAGTCCTTGTTGCGCTTGAAATCAGGATCCACGGCAAGCACCTTTTTCAGCACCGGTCCCCAGAAGCCCCATGGCCGCACACGGCGGTAGAAATCCATCAGCACCTCATCGGATTCCTGCTGGGTCAGCAGCGTGCCCAGCAAGCAGCCCAGCAGCGAAATGCACAGCACCAGCGGGAAGATGATAGTGACGTCCATGTTGATGGAATAGGTTGCCAGCAACCTCTTCACCCACGGCACATTGGCCATGATCGCCGGCATGGTCAGCGCGGCGGTGATGCCGCTGGCCATGCCCCAGAAGAACCCGTAGCCGTTGAAGCGCCACCAGTACCACTTCAGGACGTTGGCGGCGGTGTAGCCGCCCCACAGCCCGGAGACGATCCAGACTACCACCGAGTTGACCGAGGTGACGTTCCAACCGATGATGACGCCGATCACGATCACCGTGAAGGAGGAGAGATAGCTGAGGCGGACGTAGGTCTTGGGCGCCGCGTTGGGATTGATGTAGCGCTTGTAGATGTCGTTGACGAAGTACGGCGGCGCCGCGTTCACCGTGCCCGCGAAGTTCGACATGAAGGCGGCCAGCAGGCCGGCGATCAAAAAGCCCAGCAGGCCGGCTGGAACGAAGCGGCCCAGCGCCATGGGCAGCACCATCTCGAAGTCCAGATGAGGCATGGCTTTGATGTCATTACCGAAGGACGTAGCCGCCAGCACGGTAAGCCCGATGACCAGAAAGTAGCGCGGGAAGGTGAGCACGACATTGACCCAGCCGCTCAGCATCGAGGCCTCGCGGGGAGTTTTCGCGGAGAGCACGGCTTGCATGTCGTAATTCGGGGCCGGGCCCGCGGCGGAGATCAGGATGCCCTTGAAGAGCAGCATCATGACGAAGAAGCCGAAGAGGCCATAACCGTCGTGGGCGATCTGGGCATTGGCGGCCGGGAGCAGCGTTGACCAGTCCAGACCGAGATGCCAGCCGAAGAAGACGTTGTCCCAGCCGGCGGGCACCACCTTGCGCAGCGCCTCCGGAGCCACATTCATCATGGCGATGATGCCCACCGCGAACGAAGCGATGGCCAGAATGCAGAATTGCACCACCGCCGTAAAGACCACGCTGATCATGCCGCCCTTGATCACGTAAATCGACGTGAGGCAGATCAGGATCAGTGCATACATGTTCGGCGAATCCAGATGCACCAGCCAGGGTACGATATGCCCGCCCGAGAGAGCCCAGAGATGAACCGTGCAGGAGAGATCCCAGGGCAGAAACTCGGCGGCGAATTTGCCGATGCCCTTGAAGCCGTAAGTAAAGAATCCGATGATGCTGACAAAGGCGTAGATCACCACCACCAGGTGCGCCATCTGCGCGCCCCGCCCTACGCCGAAGCGGGTCCTCATCCAGGCCGCCCCGGTCATCACATTCGAGCGGCGCAGCCACGACGACAGATAGACCATCTGAAAAATCTGGTTGAAGGTGGGCCAGAGCCAGGGAATCCAGATGCTCTTCAGTCCGTAGACGTACATCCAGGAGACCAGCAGCATGGTGCCGCTGACATCGAACATCCCAGAGGCGTTGGAGATGCCCAGCACATACCAGGGTATTTTGTTCCCGCCCAGGAAGTAATTCTGTATGCTCAGCGATCCGCGTTTTGAAACCCAGTAGCCTACCAGCACCATGCTCAGCAGGTAGACCAGAATGATAACGATGTCAATGACGTGAAGGTGCAGCATTCCACTCCTCAATTTTCGTTTCACCGCTTTCCGCGGGAAATACTAACTCTTCTCATTTTCTCCGGCCGCTTTAATTGATCCGGCCCGTAAAAACTGACGCTCCGTGCCCCATACTTGCGGCGTTTTTCTGGCGCAAGGGTGGAAAACCTAAACGCTATTGATTGGCCGGATCAATAAACACTTATTTCATCTCGCCGGCCAGCAGGAATACCAGCGATGCCTGCCAATTGATGCAAATCTCGTTGCTTGCGTACGATGCCCATTCATCGGCATAGACCTTGGCCGGCGGCAAATCCTTCGGCAGCGCCGCCAGCACCCGGTCTTCGCGGTCCTTGTTCGGCCCTCCGGAGAGCAGCCCCGGCCAGGGGAGTGTTGCTGGACGCGCCGCGCTGGGCCGGTGATGCGGGTGCTGGTAGGGGTGTTCCCCGACCTGCGTTACCCACGACAGCGAAAACGCGTTGCGCCCCAGAAGATAATGCAGGTTATCCCGCGCCGCGTCCGCAAATTCCTTGTCCGACTTATCCTTGCGCATCAAATCGGCCATTAACAGAGTCATGCCATAACTCGCCGCGACGCCATTGGAACCCCAAACATAATCCGTGGCTTTCAGGCTGACATGATAGGGATTGCCGCGGGTGCGCTCGACAATCGCTCGCGCCGCCGCAAGGGTGCGCTCGCGGATCGCCGCGACCGCCTTGGCATCCGCGCCCTGGCGCGGAGAAAGCGCATAACTCCACAGCCCCATCTGCCCCACGTCGGCCCAGGTTGCCGTGGGCGGAGAATCCAGGCCTGGAAGAAAGGCGGCATAACTCGCCAGAAAGAAGTTATGATAGGCCGCCTCGCCGGTGGTGCGCCAAAGCTCCGCCGCCGCCCACAGGCGCTCGTCCCGGCAGTTAGCGTCGGCATAGGATCCGGAGTTGATGCCCGGCGGATTCTCAAAGGCAACATTGGGATACTTCTCGGTCCACGCCCAGGCGCGCCGCGCCGCTTGCAGAGCCTGCGCGGCAAACTGCGCATCATAGGGCTGGTAAACCCGCGCCGCGATGGCCGCCACAGCCGCCAGGTCCGCTGTCGCGCAGGTGCTCTTGTATGGCGCCGCGCCGGTGCCGATCACCTTGCTGGGCTCGGTATCCGCCTCCGGGGCGATAAAGTCGGGAAAGCCGGCGCTGGTCTGCTTCTGCCAGGCTCCGCCGTCGGTGTCCTGCATCTTCAGCATCCATTCCAGGCCCCAGCGCGCTTCATTCAAGATATCCGGCGTACCGTTGCCCGACTCGGGAATTCGCAGCGAAATGTTCTTGATCTTTTCGCCGTAGATCTCCCAGGTCCACATCAGCGTTCCCGCGCTGATGCCGGAGGTGACCATATAGCGCCCGTAATCGCCCGCGTCGTGCCAGCCGCCCACGTTGTCGCGTTCTCCCGTAGCGCCCGAGCTGGAGTGGAACTCGCCATGCAGGTGGCAGGCGGGGTGCGAGTACCCCGGAAACTCCGGGCCCATGTCCACCGCCGTCCCGCAGCGCTGCCCGTAAAAGCCGCGCATGGCCATGTAATACGCGTACTCAAAGACATTTGCGCCTATATCGAAGTTCCAACTGCGCCCCACGCCGGGAACCGCCAGGTAGTAGCGTCCCGGGCTGCGGAACTTGGAAAAATCCGCGGATTGCACTTGATCGCCGGAGTAGGGGTCGGCCTCGCCAGGCCCTAGCTTCCCCCGAAAAACTGCCTTATTGTCGCTGGAACGCCGCACTTCAAAGGTTGCCGCCGGAGAGCTGACCAGAGCGACCTTGGGGCCGTTCAGCGGATAGCCGACCTGGTCCACTTTGATCGCCAGTTGTGCAGTTTCGGCCCCATGCGCAAGAACGGCGGGACAAAAGAGAAGACCGGCCAAGGCGGCGGATTGAAGCAACTCTCGACGGGCCCGTATGCCTTTTGAGCATATAAACAAAGAATTTGCCATGCCTGCGACTTCGCTTCCCGGTGGCGCTCAGGGTATCTTCAGGAACATTTGATATTCTCACATTCGTCATCCTCTTGGCAACGATCCCGAAACACCGGCCGATTGCCTCTTTTCGTCCGGCAATGATTTTTCACACACGCATGGCGCCGCGCAAATCCACTGGACCGTTTCCGAAGGACGAAGGACTTTGAAGTGTTTTACAAAATCGTTTGATGAGGTTCTGTGCCGGGGGCTATACTGACGGCACGTTTCTTTGAAGGAGCATTCACCATGAAGTACGGCACTTTCGACGACCAGAACCGCGAATACGTGATCACGCAACCGGATACACCCCTGCCGTGGATCAACTACCTCGGTTGTCAGGCGTATTTTGGCATCATCTCCAACACCGCGGGAGGCTACTCGTTCTATCGCGACGCACGCCTGCGCCGCCTCACCCGCTATCGCTACAACAATGTGCCCTTCGACTTCGGCGGGCGCTACGTCTACCTGCGCGACGATGAATCCAGGGAGTTCTGGTCGCCCTCCTGGCAGCCCACGCGCCACGACCTCAAGGACTACTCCTGCCGCCACGGCATGGGCTACACCACTATCGGCTCGGAGTACGCCGGCATCGAGGCCCACACCCGGTACTTCGTGCCGCTGGACGAGAACCTGGAGATCTGGCAGCTCACGGTCACCAACAAGCGCGCCGTCAAGGCCTCCATCTCCGCCTTCTCCTCGATCGAGTTCTGCCTGTGGGATGCCCAGGACGACTCCACCAACTTCCAGCGCAACTTCTCCATCGGACAGGTGGAAGTGGAAGACGGCGTCATCTATCACAAGACCGAGTACCGCGAGCGCCGCGATCACTTCGCCTACTTCGCCTGTTCAGAGCCGCTCGCCGGCTTCGATACTCAGCGCGATGCCTTCCTGGGCCGCTATCGCGGCTGGGATTCACCGGCCGCCGTCGAGGCCGGACAGCTCACCAACTCGATCGCCCACGGCTGGGCGCCCATCGGCGCGCACCAGGTCAAGCTGGAACTCGAGCCCGGCGAGACAAAGCAGATCGTCTTCCTGCTCGGCTATCAGGAGAACCCGGTCGCCGATAAATTCGATCCGCCCGGTTCGCAGATCGTCAACAAGAAGCGGGTCAAGCCGACGATCGCCAAGTACATCGACGCCGCCAACGCCGACGCGGCCTTTGAGCAGCTCCGTCAGTACTGGGACAGCCTGCTGGGCATCTTCCAGGTCGCGACGCCCGACATCCATACCAACCGCATGGTCAATATCTGGAACGCCTATCAGTGCATGGCCACCTTCAATATGTCGCGCTCGGCGTCGTTCTATGAATCCGGCATAGGGCGCGGCCTGGGCTTCCGCGACTCCAACCAGGATTTGCTGGGTTTTGTGCACATGGCGCCGGCGCGCGCCCGCGAACGCATCATCGACCTGGCCGCCACACAACTGCCCACCGGCGGCGCGTACCACCAGTACCAGCCGCTCACCAAGCGTGGCAACAATGACGTAGGCAGCGGTTTTAACGACGATCCGCACTGGCTCATCATCGGCGTAGCGGCCTATATCAAGGAGACCGGCGACTGGAGCATTTTGGACGAACCCGTCCAGTACGACAACCAACCCGGCTCTGAACAGCCGCTCTACGAACACCTCCAGCGCAGCTTCCACTACACACTGGAGCGGCTTGGGCCGCATGGGCTGCCCCTGATCGGCCGCGCCGACTGGAACGACTGCCTCAACCTGAACTGCTTCTCCGACACTCCCGGCCAGAGCTTCCAAACCACCACCAACAAGGACGGCAAGGTGGCCGAGTCGGTTTTCATCGCCGGCTTGTTCGTCCATGCCGGTCAGGAGCTGGCGGCGATTGCCAAGCACCGCGGGCTGGATGCCGAGGCCGCAAAGTATCTGGCCGAGGTCGAGAAGATGGACCAGGTCGTCCGCAAGCACGGCTGGGACGGCGAGTGGTTCCTGCGCGCCTATGACGACTTCGGCGCCAAGATCGGCTCCAAGGAGTGTGAGGAAGGCAAGATCTTCATCGAGTCCAACGGTTACTGTGTGCTGGCCGGCATCGGCCTCGAAGACGGTCTGGCCGCCAAGGCGCTTGAGTCAACTCGCAAGCATCTATCCACCAAACACGGCATTGTCTTGCAGCAGCCGGCATACTCCCGGTATTACCTGAACCTCGGCGAAATCTCCTCCTACCCGCCGGGATACAAGGAGAACGCGGGCATCTTCTGCCACAACAATCCCTGGGTCATCATCGCGGAGACGCGGTTGGGCCACGGCGACGAGGCGCACGACTACTACAGCCGCATCAATCCCTCGGCGCGCGAGGAGATCAGCGACCTGCATCGCTGCGAGCCGTATGTCTACGCGCAGATGATCGCGGGCAAGGACGCGCCCAGCTTCGGCGAGGCCAAGAACTCCTGGCTCACCGGCACGGCGGCGTGGAACTACTACGCCATTGTGCAATGGATCCTGGGCGTCCGCACCACGCTCGACGGACTGGAGATCGCTCCGGTGATTCCCAAAAACTGGCCCGGCTTCACCGCGACGCGCCAGTACCGCGGAGTAACGTACAAAATCGCCATCGAGCGGCAGGGCGATGGTAACTCCATTGCGCTGAGCGTGGATGGAGTGCCTATCGAGGGCAATGTTGTAACTCCTCCCACGGACGGCCGGAAGGAAGTTACGGTCAAGGGGATTCTGACGTAAGGAACCAATGCTGGGTGCCCCAGGTCTGGATTGTCAGACCTGGGAATCCACAAACCTCGATCAGTTGGGCTCCCCATCCTTTCGCGTCTCTTAGCGGAAAGGGTGGGGCGCCTCGAACTCTACCGGCTTTGTTCATGAGGAGCACCGCAGTGGAAGACTTACGGCAGAGAGCGGAAGCGGAGTTACGCTCCAACATACTGCCCTTCTGGCTCAAATACGCCATCGACGACGTGTACGGCGGCTTTCGCGGCCAGATCGCCAACGATCTGACTATCGATCCGCACGCAGCCAAGGGACTCATCCTGAATGCGCGCATTCTGTGGACCTTCTCGAAGGCTTTCAGCGTCTATCGTGACCCGGTGTATCTTGCCACCGCTCGCCGCGCGTATGAATACCTGACCCGCTACTTCTGGGATGCTGAGTTTGGCGGCGTCTACTGGATGCTCGACTATCTGGGCAAACCCCACGACACCAAGAAACGCATCTACGGACAGGCGTTCACCGTCTACTCGCTGGCCGAGTATTTCCACGCTTCGGGCGATGCCGATGCTCTGGAAAAATCCCTGCGCATGGTCAGGTCCATCGAGTCTTCGGCCCACGATGCCGCGCACGGCGGCTACTTTGAGACCTACGAGCGCGACTGGACACTGGCCCTCGACCAGCGCCTCAGCGCGGTGGATATGGACGAGAAGAAGTCCATGAACACGCACCTCCATCTGTTGGAGGCCTATGCAACGCTGCTGCGCTTTCATGAAGGCGAGATCGTCCGCCTGCGCCTGCGGGAACTTATCGAAGCTTTTCTCGGCCACATCATCAATCCTGTAACTCATCACTTCATTCTCTTCTTCGACGAGCAGTGGCAGCCGCGCTCGGAGAAGATCTCGTTCGGCCATGACATCGAGGGAAGCTGGCTGCTCTGTGAGGCCGCGCAGATCCTTGGCGATCCTGAGTTATTGAAGCTCGTGCGAGAGACAGCCGTACAGATGGCACAGGCGGTCTACGCTCAAGGCCTCGACATCGACGGCGGCCTGCTCTACGAGGCCGACCCCACAGGAATCATCGACAGCGACAAGCATTGGTGGCCGCAGGCCGAGGCTGTTGTCGGCTTTTTGAACGCCTATGGGTTATCCGGACAGAAGCACTTCTTAACTGCCTCGGAACAAAGCTGGGAGTTTATCGATAAGTATATTGTCGATCACCAGAACGGAGAGTGGTTCTGGCGGGTTTCCAAGTCGGGAGTACCCAGCCAAGAGCAATACAAGGTTGACCCATGGAAGTGTCCCTACCACAACAGCCGCGCCTGCTTTGAAGTGATGGAGCGGCTGGACCGCGAAACTCAACGCTAAGATCGAAGAAAAGGATAAGCAAATGACGCAGGCATCTTTCAAGAAGAGTGTTCAGAACTTATTCAAGCAGCAGGAGAAGCTGCTCACACGCCGCAACCGCAAGTTATCCGGCGGCAACGGCGTTTATGACCGCTATGAGTTTCCGGTCCTGACCGCCGCGCACGCGCCTATCGCATGGCGCTACGACCTCAACCAGAAGACCAATCCCTTCCTGATGGAGCGCATGGGAATCAATGCGGCCTTCAATGCCGGCGCGATCCTGCACAAGGGCAAGTTCCTGGTGGCAGCGCGCGTGGAAGGCGCGGACCGCAAATCCTTCTTTGCCGTCGCTGAAAGTCCCAATGGCACGGATCACTTCCGCTTCTGGGATTACCCGGTTCTTATGCCGGAGACCGCAGATCCCGATACAAACGTCTATGACATACGCCTCGTCAAGCACGAAGACGGCTGGATCTACGGCCTTTTCTGTACCGAGCGCAAAGACCCCGCAACGCCGCAGTGGGATACCTCCTCGGCGGTCGCGCAGTGCGGCATTGCCCGCACCAGGGATCTGAAGACCTGGGAGCGGCTCGCCGACCTCAAGAGCAAATCGCCGCAGCAACGCAACGTGGTGCTGCACCCCGAGTTTGTCGATGGAAAGTATGCCTTCTACACCCGCCCGCAGGACGACTTCATCCAGGCCGGCAAGGGCGGCGGCATCGGCTGGGGGTTGTCGTCCAGCATCGAGCAGGCCGTGATCGACGAGGAGATCATCCTCGACAACCGCGAGTACCACACCATTCAAGAGGTGAAAAACGGCCTCGGCCCCGCGCCGATCAAGACTCCTCAGGGCTGGCTGCATCTGGCCCATGGCGTCCGTAACACGGCCGCCGGCCTGCGCTACGTGCTTTATATGTTCCTCTGCGAACTGGAGCGGCCTTGGGTGGTCACGCACAAGCCGGCCGGCTACTTCATTGCTCCCGAAGGCGCGGAGCGCGTCGGCGACGTCTCCAACGTGGTCTTCAGCAATGGCTGGATTGAGCGCAAGAATGGCGATGTGCTGATCTATTACGCCTCATCGGACACGCGGCTGCATGTGGCCATCAGCACGGTTCCCAAGCTGCTGGACTATGTGCTGCATACTCCGGCCGATCCGCTGCGCAGCCACGCCTGCGTGGAGCAGCGCTGCACTCTGATCGAGAAGAATCTGGCCGTGCTGAAGGCGCTGAAACGGCCAGGGAAAAAGCGCGCCGCCCATCGGTAAGGATGAGTGCTATACTTGTATAGCACTACCGCAGGAGACCACAATGCTCGCCATTCGCTTGCCCGAAGAGATTGAAAAACGCCTGAATGCCTTGGCACAGGAAACCGGCCGGACCAAGAGCTTTTACGTGCGCGAGGCGATTCTTGAACATTTGGACGACCTTGAAGACATTTATCTGGCCGAGCAGCGGTTAGCCGACATCCATGCAGGCCGCGTGAAGACGATTCCTCTGGAAGAAGTGATGAAGCGTTATGAAATGGTCGATTAATCTGGACCCTCGGGCCGCGCGCGAATTGGAGCGCCTCGATCCGCAGATTGTGCGCCGCATCAACCGCTTCATCTTCCAGCGCATCGCTTTCCTTGAGGACCCGCGCAGCATTGGCGAAGCGCTGAAGGGCAAGGAGTTCGGCGAACTCTGGAAGTACCGAGTCGGCGACTACCGAATCATCGCCAAAATCGAAGACAAGCTGGTGCGCATTCTGGTCGTGCGCATCGGCAACCGGCGCGAAGTCTATCGCTAGCGCAATAATTCCGGATCAAGGCTTACGGCTTCTCCCGCACCTTCATCACCAGACAGGTGACCGTCTGCTCGTCCTGGACCAGCATCTGATGGGGCAAGCCCGCAGGAACGTGCGCCACATCGCCCGTCCTCAGTTCCTGCCTGTTGCCCCACTCCACCGTGGAGCCGCGAATCTCTCCCTGCCCAATGCTGGCCTCGCCCGCCATCGCGCCGCCGGTCACCGGCGTTGCATGGCCGTCGAGCACGTAGAAGATGTCGGCAAAGTTCTCATGTACCTCTGCCCCGCCGTCGCGGCAGCGAACCAGCAGCATCGCGCAATGCCCCGGATACTCCCGCAGCGTCTCGCTGGCCGCGCCATCTCCCTGCCGGGCCAGCTCATACAGCGCCGCCGCACGCTCCACAGCTCGGCAGCAGACCAGTGATCGGATTCCCCAGGACTTTCCTTCGGCAACGTGTCCATCACTCTCCCAGTTTACCCCCGGAATAGCTAAACACAGTTCAGACAAATACAGGCAATTTTCAGAAGTATCATCCGCAAATCAGAAACAGTCCACAACATTCCGATTGATCTGGTGTTCGATTCATCAATACATCTTACGGGAAGACGGTAACTTTACAATGCAGGAAGTCTTACGGAGTTTAAGCATGAGCAGGTTCTGGTCACTGACAGGGAGATTTTTGAGGAATCGCCGCAACCCACTGTGGGTTGCCGGCCTGGGGATGGCCTCGATGCTGGCGCTGAGCGGCTGCGCGGCCGTTCAGGTCAAGCTGGGGATGAAGGTCTACCTAGCCAAGATTCCCGTCACCTCCGTCGAGGTAAGACAAGCGAACGATCCGGGAATCGGGCCGGGACAGAAATCCTCGCTCATCGTCGAGGTCACCCAGCCGGACGGCAAAGTCTTGCAGACCGAAGGCGCGGGCAAGGGGAAGGTCATGTGGCAGGACCTGGTGGTCACGCCGACGATTGTGACCGTCAACAAGAAAGGCGTGATCACGCTGGCCAAGGATCCCCGCAAGAGCGACGGCAAGCTCCCGACCGTCATTATTACGGCGCCCAGCCATCCTGATCTTCACGCGGAGCTCGACATTCCGCTGCGCTACGACTACAAATTCGTCTCCAACTTCTCCGGCAACCCCGGCATGAGCGGCACGGATGGCCTCAGTGGACAGGACGGCATGAGCGGCAGCGCAGGCTCCAACGATCCCAATAATCCCTCCGCGGGCGGAAACGGCACAAACGGCAGCGATGGCGGGAATGGCTCGGATGGCGGTCCGGGAGGCGACGCGCCGCCGGTGCAGGTCCAGGTGACGCTCAGGCCGGGCAGCCATCCGCTGCTGCAGGCGAGCGTTTTTGCCGCAGGCCACAAGAGGTATTACCTGGTGGACCCGCAGGGCGGTTCGCTGACGGTCAAGGCGGACGGCGGACCCGGAGGATCGGGAGGCAGAGGCGGGCGTGGAGGCAGTGGCGGCGCGGGAGGCAGCGGATCGCCTCCGGGAATGAGCGGCCATGACGGCTCCAATGGACACGACGGCTCCGATGGGTCGCCGGGGCGTGGCGGACTGATCACGGTAACCTACGATCCGCAGGTCCAGCCCTACCTGGCAAATCTCATCTTATCCAGTTGGAATGGCCCCAAGCCGATCTTGATGGAGGCGCCAGTGGCTCCTCTGTGGTGAGCCTTTCATGATTGGCCCCAGCCCCGTGCCTTACCATGAGAGCGATGCAGGCCCCGTCAAATCCCGAGTTTTTGCGCCGCGCCATCGCGCTGGCCACGCGCAACGTCGAAAGCGGCGCGGGCGGACCCTTTGGCGCAGTGATTGTGCGCGATGGCCGCATCGTCGCCGAGGGCGTGAACACCGTCACCGAGACGAACGACCCCACCGCCCACGCCGAAGTGAACGCCATTCGCGCGGCCGCCAAGGCACTTGGCGTCTTCTCTCTGGCTGGCTGTCAGCTCTACTCCAGTTGTGAGCCCTGCCCCATGTGCCTGGCCGCCGCGCACTGGGCGCGCATGGACGCTATCTTCTACGGCGCCAGCGCCGAAGACGCCGCCCGCGCCGGCTTTGACGACGCCTTCCTCTACGATGAGCTGCGCAAGAACCCCGCCGAGCGCAAGCTCCTCCCCGCCACGCAACTGCTTAGCGAGGAAGCCTGGGCCAGCTTCGCCGCCTGGATCGCCTCGGCCAATAAGATCGCGTACTGAAGCGCTGCTGGAGGGCGTTGAAGGATGCGGGAATGAAGGGGTTGGGCATTGAAGGGTACGGGCTTCAGCCCGTACATCATGAGCATCAAGGATGCCCGGCTTTAGCCGCCGAGGGAATGCAGGTGACGCAAATTGCAATTCCTCAGGTGCTAAAGCCTCGCATCTCGATTGGCTGTATTGCGGCACGGCTGAAGCCTTGCCCTTGCAAAACACTGGCTTACGCAGAGGACTTTCGCTAGGAACAGTGTTTATACTGCGAGCCATGCAAGTTCTTCTGCTTACTCTGCTTTTGGCCGCCTCGGCCTTCGCCGCCGCTCAATCCCCGAAGCCTCCGCTCTGGCAGATGCAGGAGTCGGGCACGACCGCCGGTCTGCGCGGGATTGATTCAGTCGATGGCACAGTCGCCTGGGCCAGCGGGACGGGCGGAACGGTGCTGAAGACCATCGACGGCGGCGCGCATTGGACAACGTGCGCTGTTCCCGACGCGGCCAAGGACGGTGCAACACTGGACTTTCGCGGCGTGCAGGCATGGGATGCGACGACGGCTATCGTGATGTCGAGTGGCAAAGGCAAACTTTCGCGCTTATACAAGACGAAGGATGGTTGCAAGACATGGAAACTCAATTTCAAGAACCCTGATAAAGATGGGTTCTGGGATGCGCTCTATTTTAATGGCGACAGGAATCATAAGAGTAATTGGAGTGATGGATGGCTTCTAGGAGATCCGGTAAAAGGAATGTTCACGCTTTTCTATACCGATAATTTGGGAAAGGATTGGTACAGACATAGCAATAAAGGCTTGCGAGTTAAACAAGGTAGTCAGGGAGCTTTCGCTGCCAGTAACTCATCCTTATTTGCAGACAGTAATTTGGTCGCGTTTGGAACAGGTGGCACAGATGGCTCTTTCGTGAATACAGGTAGGAATTGGTGGATATGTGTTGATGATTGCTCGCCGAAGGATATGGGATACTATGGCGATCTGCACAAATGGAATCGACAGCCGGTTCAACTTGGACAATATTCAGATTCATCAGGTGTCTTTTCGATTGATGGTCGAACTACACCAAACGCTCCAAACGTTCTTGGTTACGTTACTAGCTACAATACATTTTTCGTCTCTGTCGGCGGAGACTACACCAAGCCCAATGAATCAGCCGGCACAGCCGCCTGGTCCGCCGATGGCGGCGAGCACTGGACCGCCTCCACCACCCCGCCGCACGGATTCCGCTCCGCCGTGCAATGGAGCGAAGCGCTGAAAGCCTGGATCACGGTCGGAACCAATGGATCGGATGTGAGCCGTGATGACGGAAAGACATGGCAGCCCCTCGACGACGGCAACTGGAATGCTCTCTCGCTGCCCTTCGTCGTCGGCCCCAACGGGCGTATTGCCTGCCTGAATCCCGCCGCGCTCCAAACTAGGAAGAATTGAACTGCACCGCCATTATCATCGGAACCCCATACGGCGCGTTATCAACCTCCGGCACGGTAAACTAACAGCAACCGGATGCCGCAAACTTCTCCAGCCACCGCGCCCAAGACCAACCGCTCCGCGCGGGACACGGAACCGCGCCCGCAAGCCGGCCGGGCCCCCATCATTCAACTTCTGAATCTCGAAAAGACCTACACCACCGCGCGCGGCCCGCTCACCCTCTTTCGCGGCCTGAATCTTGAGGTTCAGCCCGGCGAGATGGTGGCCATCGTCGGCCAGTCGGGCGCGGGCAAGAGCACGCTGCTGCACATTCTGGGAGCGCTGGATGCGCCCACCGCCGGAACGGTCACCTGCGCCTCGGTCAACGTGGCCCAGCTTTCGCCGCGCGAGGCCGCCGCTTTTCGCAATCGCGAGATCGGTTACGTCTGGCAGTTTCATTACCTGCTGCCGGAGTTCACGGCTCTGGAAAACGTCGCGATGCCGTTGCTGGCTCGCGGCCTGCGTAAATCCGAGGCGCTCGCGGCGGCGGCAAAGTGGCTCGGCGAGGTGGGCCTGGAGGATCGCGGCGACCATCGCCCCGGCGAGTTGAGCGGCGGCGAGCAGCAGCGCGTGGCGCTGGCCCGCTCGCTGGTCAACAATCCCCGGCTGCTGCTGGCCGACGAACCCACCGGCGATCTGGACGAGACTACCGCCGGCCGCGTCTTCGACCTGATTGAACGGCTGCACGCGACGCACGGCCTCACTTCGATTCTGGTGACACACAACCTTGACCTGGCTAGGCGCTGTACGCGAATCTTGAGACTCGAAGGCGGGCGGCTGGGCGCGTATACTTCACAATCGGAAGCTCGCGCCGGAAAGTTCTAGCGAAAAATGCGCCGTTCCGGGCGGTTTAAGAGTCTAATTGAGAAAGCAGCAACTGTAGGAGTAGCGATGGCCAAGGCAGTCGGAATCGGCGGAGTTTTTTTGAAGGCGCAAGATCCCCCGGCGCTTTCCGCCTGGTACGCCGCCCATCTCGGCATCCAGACGGTAGAAGGAGGCTCGCTGGTCTTCGATGGGCCGGAGTCGGCTGGAATGACCGTCTTTGCCCACTTCCCCCCTGCGACGGATTATTTTGGCGACGGGCCGCAGAGTTTCATGGTGAATCTTCGCGTCGACGATCTGGACCAACTGCTCACCGATCTGGCCTCGGCCGGGGTGCGCATCGATCCGCGCCGGGAAGAGCACAGCTACGGACGGTTTGCCTGGATATGGGATTTGGAAGGCAACCGGGTCGAGCTGTGGCAGCCGCCCAACAACGCATAAATCTCGATTTCATCTTTGAGCACGTTGGAACAAGTTTGAATAAGGGAGGCCATGATGTTCGAACGCTATACGGAAAAGGCGCGGCGCGTGATCTTCTTTGCGCGGTACGAGGCCAGCCAGTTCGGCTCGCCTTACATCGAGACCGAGCACCTGCTGCTGGGCCTGCTGCGCGAGGACAAGGCGCTCACCAACCGCTTCCTACGCTCGCACGCCTCGGTGGAGTCGATCCGCAAGCAGATTGAGACGCACACCACCATCCGCGAAAAGGTATCGACGAGCGTGGACCTGCCGCTCTCCAACGAGTGCAAGCGGGTGCTGGCCTATGCGGCGGAAGAGGCCGAGCGGCTGGGTCACAAGCACATCGGGACGGAGCATTTATTGCTCGGCTTGCTGCGCGAGGAAAAGTGCTTCGCCTCGGAGATTTTACAGGAGCGCGGCCTGAAGCTGGCGCAGATTCGCGAGGAGCTGGGCCGCGTGACCCAGGAAAAGGTTCAGCCGCAGCAGCAGCGTCAGCGCGAATCCAGCCTGCTGGCCGAGTTCAGCCGCGACCTCACCCAGGCGGCGATGGACGGCCAGCTTGATCCCCTGGTGGGCCGCGACGGCGAACTGGAGCGCGTCATCCAGATCCTCTGCCGCCGCACCAAAAACAATCCTGTCCTCATCGGCGAGCCGGGCGTCGGCAAGACCGCCATCGTCGAGGGCCTCGCGCAGCGCATCGCCGACGGCGAAGTGCCCAGCTTCCTCGCCGAGAAGCGCGTCCTCGGCCTCGATCTCTCGCTCATCGTCGCCGGAACCAAGTACCGCGGCCAGTTCGAAGAGCGCCTCAAGACCATCATGAAAGAGCTGATGGAAAACCAGAACTCCATCATCTTCATCGACGAGCTGCACACCCTGGTCGGCGCGGGCTCCGCTGAGGGCTCGCTGGATGCGGCCAACATTCTCAAGCCGGCGCTCTCGCGCGGAGAGATTCAGTGCATCGGCGCCACCACCCCCGGCGAGTACCGCAAATCCATCGAAAAGGACCGCTCCCTGGAACGCCGCTTTCAGGCCGTCAAGGTGCCGCCGCCCAACGAGGCCGACGCCATCAAGATCATCCACGGCATCAAGGACCGCTACGAGAAGTTTCACGCGGTCAGCTACACCGATGCCGCCGTCGAGTTTGCCGTCTCGCACTCCAATCGCTACATTCCGGATCGCTTCCTGCCCGACAAGGCCATCGACCTGATCGACGAGGCCGGCGCACGCGTCAAGCTGCGCCAGACCTCGCTGCCTGAGGAGATCACCGAAGTCCAGAAGCGCATCAAGTTCATCGTGCATCGCATGGATTCGGCGATTGCCAATCACGAATTCGAGAAGGCCCGCTTCTACTCCGACGAAGAGCGGAAGGAGCGCGAAAGCCTGCGCGGCCTGCGCGACAAGTACCACCTCGACGATTCCGCCGCGGGCATCGTCAGCCGCGAAGACATCGAAGACGTGGTCAGCCGCTGGACAGGGGTGCCCATCACCAGCATTAAGGAAGAAGAGACGCAAAAACTACTGCGCGTCGAAGAAGAGCTGCACAAGCGCGTGATCTCGCAAGAGAAAGCCATTTCGGCCTTGGCGCGCGCGATCCGCCGCTCACGGGCCGGACTGAAGTCGCCGTCACGGCCAATTGGGAGTTTCTTGTTCCTCGGGCCTACCGGCGTCGGCAAAACCGAGATGGCCCGGACACTGGCTCACTTTTTATTCGGGTCGGACAAGGCGCTGATCCGCTTCGATATGTCCGAGTTTATGGAGAAGCACTCCGTCTCCAAGCTGATCGGTTCGCCTCCGGGCTACGTGGGCTACGAGGAGGGCGGCCAGCTCACCGAGCGCGTCAAGCGGTCGCCGTATTCTGTCGTCCTGCTCGACGAGATCGAGAAGGCCCACCCCGATGTCTTCAACATTCTGTTGCAGGTTTTTGAGGACGGCCAGTTGACCGACGGCCTGGGCAACACGGTCGATTTCAAGAACGTGATCCTCATCATGACCTCGAATATCGGCGCGCGCCACCTGCAAAAGAAGCAGGGCCTGGGCTTTGCCAGCGACCGCGAAGAGCTGGTAAGCGACAAGGTCGAGGAGCTGGTCAAGAGCGAGGTGAAGAAGACCTTCAATCCCGAGTTCCTCAACCGCCTCGACGAAGTGATCATCTTCCAGGCGCTGGGCGACGCTGATCTGATCCAGATTGTCGAGCTGCTGGTCCAGCAGTTGAATGCCAACCTGGCGCAGAAGTCGATTACCATCTCGGTCACCGAGGAGGCCAAGAAGTGGATTCTTGACAAGACCCTCGGCGACCGCAGCTACGGCGCGCGCCCCCTGCGCCGCGCCCTGCAACGCTACGTCGAGGACCCCTTGAGCGAAGCCCTGATCGCGGGAAAGATTTCCGAGCGCCCGGCCTTCCTCGAAGTCTACCTGGAGATCGACCAGCTCTTTTATCGCCCCATCACCGCCGACGAAACAGCCAGCGAAGAAAAGCCCGCCGGCATGCTGCTCTTCAGCAACTGAGGCGGTTGCCGCTCGGCCCAGCAAAAAGCCCCTGCTTCACAGGCTGTTACGAAACCGGGTTTGCAGAACAAAGAGAAGCGAGGTTCCTGAGACGGATCTTCGCTTCTCTTTTTTTTTGCGGCAGGTTTTGGCTTGTAGAGTACTCGGCAAAGCAACCTCG
>Ga0181520_10001230_pt1 | contig 52888 bp, 41 predicted proteins | sample PEATcosm2014_Bin_29_FD_132451 | JGI IMG/M metagenome (GOLD analysis project Ga0181520, IMG submission 132451) | Peatland microbial communities from MTU Mesocosm Facility, Houghton, MI, USA - PEATcosm2014_Bin02_30_metaG | ecosystem: Environmental > Terrestrial > Soil > Wetlands > Peat | place... | reverse complement strand
TACCTAATTTTTATATTTGTAGTCTTAAAAAAAGGGCGCGTAGCTCAGGGGTAGAGCATCTGCCTTTTAAGCAGAGGGTCGGTGGTTCGAGCCCACCCGCGCTCACATAAGCCCTGTTTTTTTTACATAATAAGCCTAAAGAATTAAAACCTCTTTAGGTTTTTTTTTAAAGAATTTATTAATCACCCTAAAGTTAATATTTAACGGTATAATTGTATACAAAAATAAATTAAATCTTGAAAATTAGAAACAATTAATATTATCAATGAAATGATCGATTATGTATTGCAATTAGGTTTTATACTAAAAATCTTGGATAAGTCATTATTATAATAACCCGATTATCTCTCTTTTAAGTTCGACTTATTTAATAATTATTTTAGTTCTTTAAATATGATCAGTAACTTTGAAAGATAACCAAACTTTGGTGTAATATAACGATTATAAGTTTGCGTTTAAATAATAATGATTATGAAGCAAATTGTTAAAGTTTAATTAATATAAATTATAGGGTTTATATCTTTTGTTTTTATTGTTAACAATTTTTAAGTTTTATATTATTAAATAATTACTAATCATGCCGGAGTGCCTATGGGTGAGATTGTATTTTGGACTATAATAAGAATTGCAATAGTTATCCCTGTCCTTTGGATATTAGGAACATATATTTCGCACCAACTTTGGTGGTTAGTTAGTACTGCAACCATATATGCTGCCATTCTACATCCGGCTGTAATTCATTACAGGCTTTTTAAATCGAAAAATAAAGATATCCTTGAATCAACTCTTTGTTCAACTTGTGAACACTTTGATGAAACTGCCGTCTTGTGCATGCTTCATGATAAACATCCATCCAAGATTTTTCTTCCATGCGAGGGATTGGACTGGGTACCTGGCTCAACAAACCTAGACAGTAAAGATATTTTCAGGAGTTAGTCTTCTCATTTTTAAATTGTATTTTTATTTTTTAAATTGATTTTTGGTTATGCCGATAAAGTATTTTATAATTTTTCTTGTAAAAATTCTAATTTAAAGGAGAGCTATGCCTATTAAAGCCAACCAGGTTATTACTATAAATTTTACATTAAAAGACAAAGATGAGAATATCATTGAAGCAACAACTAAAGAAAAACCTTTTTCTTTTATAAGCGGTACTAACCAAATATTACCAAAACTTGAAGAACATATAGGTGAAATGTTAATAGGTAGTAAAAGAACAGTCGTTCTGTCACCCGAAGAAGCATACGGTTTATATGATGATTCCTCATTGCAAGATATAACACGTTCTGAATTTCCTGAGGATACAGATATCCAGGAAGGAATGACATTTATTGCAGATGCACCTGATGGCCAACAGATACCATTCGTCATTAAAAAAATAAATGGTGAAGATATTACAATTGATTTTAATCATCCTTTAGCAGGCCAAACCTTAAAATTTGATTTGGAGTTACTAACATTGAGGAATGCTACAATGGAAGAATTACACCATGGCCATGTTCATGGAATTGAGGGACATCACCATTAAAATTAATTTTTCTATGTTATTTGAATCCGGATTGCTATGTGTCTTCCGCCGTATATTGATATAATGACTTTCGACATTCTTAAATTATTTGAAATGTTTTAATAAGTTTTTTCTAAAACTAAACTTTTTTTTTAAAAAATTATTAGATTCAAGCATGTTTAATAAAATGCTGGCCTAAATAAACGGTGATTTAACCTTTTAAAAAAATCGTTTTTCAATATCCAAATACTGAAAGTAAATCACTTATAACACCGTATGCAGTATCCAAAATTGACGGATTTTCCTGAACAATCATTATTGGATTCATTAAATCAGTTTCAATTCTTAGAACCGCACCAGTGTTTGATATTTTAGAAAATATATGATCGTCCGGAACTTCCTCCAGCATTACTCTTGCCAGTAATTTTTTCTGTTCATAATAAGCACGGCAAATTAATTTCAAATGGTAACCACGTTCACAAGCGTTCTGGACTTGTTCTTTAGTAATATTTCCAATTCCCTCCTTTATAACTTGGGTTGGAGTTATCGAGGCTGCCATTAATTTGTTAGCTAGAATTGTTATTTTTACAACAGAATCCCACCCATCGATATCGTTCATAATATTATCTTCACCGAATCCGAGCTTCCGGACCTCTTTAACCGATTTTTCAAAAGATATTCCTTCTTCCATCTTTGTCAAAATGAAATTCGTAGTTAAGTTCAGTATTCCAGATAATCCTTTTATTTCACAACCTTTTAGATCGTCCTTGTATAAATTAAAAATAGGTGCACCGTCCATTACGGTAGATTCGTGGAGAAATTTACAATTATATTTAGATGCCAAAGCATAAAGGTCGGAAGAAGAAAATGCGGCCGGGCCTTTATTTGCTGAAACTACACTTATCCCACGTTTTAATGCTTCCTTTGTATATGAAACAGCGGGTTCCCCTTTCTCTTTAATTGTTAATGTTGAAATATCCACCATGCAATCATAATTTAACTTTTGAATGGCTTCAATAACAGGAATATTTGAAAAATCCGGATTAGATTTAGTGAACTGTTTTTCTTTAACAAATTGATCGACTGAATTTACAAGATCAATGCCCCCCTGGTTCACTATAGCACCGTGCCATTTTGTAAATATTCCCACAATTTTGGGGTCAAACTTTGAAAGGCCGGGATAATGCTTACTTTTGGACACAAATAATTCTGCTATTTTTTGTCCCACGTTTCCAAATCCAATAAATAGAAGCCGCTGGTTTGAAGATTTTTGCATTAACATCCTGGTTTCCCTTTTAAATTAAATTTATTAATGACGATTAAATAAATTTCAGTAATTAATTATACATGTAAATAAATATACTTAAATAAAAGGCTTTTTAGATATGCGTTAAATTTAATAAAAATTCTTTTTTAAAAAATGTAAAATAGTTCTATTAAAATACTCTAAATTTTCAACAGGAGACATGTGTCCGGCGCCGGGAATAATTTCAAATTTAGAATTTACTATTTTTTCTGCCATTTTTTTCATTATTGTTGGCGGAGTAAATTTATCTTCTTCTCCACAAACAACCAAAGTTGGAATTTGAATTTTGGATAAATATGCAGTTACATCGGTTCTCCCCTGCATAGCAAGCAGGCAACCTTTCAAACCTACAGGATCAGAATTTAAAGATCTGCTAAGTATTTCATTATAGTCCCTTGCGCATGAATTAATGAAATATTCGGCAAAACAATTAGGAACAAACCCACTGATGAATTTCTGCACTCCAAATTGATTGATTGTTTTGATTCCATCTGCTCTCTTTAATTTTCCTTCATCAGTATCTGACTCGGATTTGGTGTCACAAAGTATCAGCCCGCCAAGTTTATTTTCCATTCGTTCAACACTTCTTAAGGTAATATACCCTCCCATTGATAACCCGCACAAAATCGGTTTATTTAGCTCTAGTTCGTTTATAATTGATTCTAAATCATCAACAAAACTTTCTATTGTAAACTGACCATCGCCCGATGGGGAAATACCCAATCCTCGAATATCATAAGTAATACAGTAATAAAATGATGATAATTCATTTATCTCTTTATCCCACATATGATGGTCAAACGGGAAACCGTGAATAAAAACTATTGGCATTTTCTCAGGTTTACCGGTTTTATATATTTTGATTTTTTGTCCAATCATTTTAATCACTCAAAATTTGGAATTTTTATCATATATTTACATTAAAGCAAAATTAAACATTCTGTTTTATAAATAAAACTTAAGATTATTTGAAAACAAATTGTTTGTAAAATCTTTCGTAGATTGAAAATTTTTAATTTTATAAATATAACTATTAATTATTAAGATCTTTCCATAATGAAAATTGCTTTTATATGCTCAGAAGCAGTGCCATATGCCAAAACCGGTGGATTAGCAGATGTTGCCGGATCTCTCCCAAAAGCGCTAGAAGAATTAGGTTGCAAAGTAAAGCTTTTTATCCCCAAATATTATTCGATAGATGAATCTGAATTTGGATTGCGTTACAATTGGGAAATAGGCGAAATCCCTGTAAAAATAAATAACCATACCCGGTATGCACATGTATACCAATCAATTTTACCTGGTTCTTCAGTTGAAGTCAATTTTATTGATTGTCCACATTATTTTCATAGAGACCAAATTTACACAGATGGCTTTGATGAAGATGAACGGTTTATACTATTCTGCCGAAGTGTTATTGAAGCAATTCAAAGATTGAAATGGTCCCCTGACATAATACATTGCAACGACTGGCAAACCGGTTTAATACCATTATATTTAAAAGAAAACTATGCCTGGGATAAATTGTATAAGTCAACCGCAACCATATTTACTATTCATAATATTGCTTACCAGGGAAGATTCTCAAGAAACACCGTTAAGAATGCCTTAATCAGAGAGCAATTATTTTATCCTGAAAGCCCGATCGAATACCACGGTGATTTTTCTTTTATGAAAACAGCGATAATGTTCTCAGATGTAATTAATACAGTAAGTACTACATACGCAAAAGAAATACTTACCCCCGAGTTCGGAGGCGGTATGGAAACCGTCTTAAAGCAGAGGGAAAAATCTCTTTATGGAATACTAAATGGAGTCGATTACTCGGAATGGAACCCTGAAAATGATAAATTTTTACCTTTCCATTATTCTTTAGATAACCTTGAAGGAAAAGCAAAAAACAAACAATATCTTTTGAACAAATTCGGATTAAAATTTAATATTAATCTTCCGGTTATTGGAATAGTATCAAGAATGGTAAGTCAAAAAGGATTCGACCTGGTAGAAGAAGCTTCGAAAGAATTAATGAAATTTAATGCCCAATGGATTATACTGGGAACCGGCGAGGATCGTTTTGAAGAAATGTTTAGAAACCTCCAGCTATCCTATCCGGAAAAGGTTGCCGTTTATATAGGTTTTAACAATGAACTTTCACATCTTGTTGAAGCAGGTGTAGATATGTTCTTAATGCCTTCTCAATATGAGCCTTGCGGCTTAAATCAAATTTATAGCTTAAAGTACGGAACTGTACCAATAGTAAGGAAAATTGGCGGACTAGCAGATACAGTAAACGATTGGTTCGAATGTAAATTAAAAGGAAATGAATCAGGTACAGGATTCACATTTTATAATTATGAATATCACGCCCTAATTGATACCGTAAAAAAAGCAATAAATACTTTTGCAGACAACAAAATTTGGGGGAAAATCCAATTGAATGGAATGAAAAATAATTTCTCCTGGCAGGCATCGGCAGGTAAATATTTGGAATTATACAATGAAATATTAAGAAAAAAAAAGAATTGAGATAAATACTTTTTTTCTATAACTGTTATTATAAAAAGAAATTATTATAACTAAAATGGATTCCAAATTAAAGCAAGAGCTTGAAGAAATATTCAGGACTTCTAATTCAGCGGATGAATTATTCGATTCATTCAGGGTTGCTATTGAAAGGAGAATACATGATGAAGAGTTATATAAAATTTTACTTCGTAACAAAGCTCTCTCAGTTGATGAAATTTCCATGTATACGGGAAAAATCTGCAAAGAATTCCCTGATCTTTCCTATAATATATTTTTTTGTGTCGGGCAATTATTAGAATCCATTTCAACATACAGTAAGCACAATGAAATTGCACTCCAGTACTTTGAAAAAGCTTTGAGTATTAATCCAGAATCGGATGAACCTTATCTTGCAATCGCTAAGATGTACAACAATGAACTGAATATACCAAAATTTGAAACCGTGACAAAAATAATTGAAGAAGGTATAGCCAGGGTAAAAATAAAAAGTTCACTCTGCTTTGCCCTTGCTGGGCTTTTTACAAAAAATGGCGAAAAGGAAAAGAGCCAGAATTATAAAAAGTTAGGTGAGATTTATTTAAGAGAGGGGATATAAAACATTTTTTAATAATAATATCCTATTGAAAAATAAAAGAATGTATCGCCGAAACTAAGAGGATTTTCAGGTAATTTTTTTACAAATAAAAAACTTTTCCCGACAGAAAAATCGGCCGGTCCGATCGGCGTATCAAAAGACAGTGCCGTACCAATACCATGTCGTAAATCTGTAAAGCTAATTTCTTGCGGATTCGTCCAGGCTGAACCAAGATCATACCTCAACTTAAAGTAAGTATCAAAAAATATTTTAAAAGGAATTTGATATCGGTATTCAAGCGATGTTAAAAAGATCTGCCTTCCCATAAATTCATTATCCCTCATACCAAAAAAACTGTTTTGGCCTCCTAGTGAATAAAGTTCGCTAAATGGAAGGGTATTATCAGCAAAGCCCATCATAACTCTTGGCGACAAAGTCTGGACACCATCAAGCGTAAAATATCCCTTATAATCGAAATTGAAATTAGTATATCCAACACTTCCTCCAAATATTTTTTGTGCCAGTTCATAATCAGCCTTAAAATAAAATCCTTTCAGAGGATAAGGATATTTATCTTGTGTATCTATTGTAGAACTAGCTTTAATTGATACTATTCTGATATTTAAAGGTTCAATTAATGACCCAATGGTTTGTTGTTGAAGAACATCCACATCGTCAAATTGGTATTTTCCTTCAAATATCAAATTACCAAATCGCTCTACTTGTGTACCAACGGAAAAAGATGCCCCGTAAAACGTTTGGTTATATTCACCAATTTGCTGGAGGGTGAATGATGAAGATGATGCTGAAGAAACATTCGCATAGGTATAAATATCTTCACTTTTATAGAAAGCATCAATTTTATAAGTAAGATAAGTACTAAAAATTCTGTAAGCTTTTTGTTCAATACTTACAGCCCTCTCTCTTGATCCATCAAACAAAAGAAGCCCTAACTCTGTACCGCTTCCAAAAAGATTTTCATTATTTAAATCCAGGCTTAATTGGGCCTTATTTTCGTTATCTATTCTAAAGCCCACTCTTAATATATTTTCCGGTTTTTCTCTAACCTGAATTAAAAGGATATTTTCACCGCTAATTTTTTTAACATTAAGAAATATATCATCAAATAGGTTGGTACTGCGTAAGTTAACAAGACCCTGTTCAATGTTATTATAATTGAAGTAATCCCCGCTTTTCAAGGGTATCTCGCGTGTTATAATTGAAGTACTTGTATAACTATTGCCCTCTACTTCAATTTCAGATATTTTTCCTTCATTAAAACTTAAACTCAATACAGTTGAATCCTGAGTAAAGTTTACATCTTCAAGTTCAGCTAAAGAATAACCCCTTTCTCTGTATAGATCCAATATTTGAATTATTTTTGATACAATATTATCGGCATTATAAGGGTTTCCAATCAAAGGCTGCAACAAAGAATCAACAAGATATTTATTGATCAATGTAATTCCCTTATAATTTATTTTCTGTATAACCGGGTTGTAGTTGTAATTAAACTTTATAGTAGAATATGTGGGATATGAATTAACCACTGCCTCCAAATACCTAAAAACGCCCTTCGTATAAAGTGAACAGATATCGGTTAATATTTCTATGCTGGAAACGGAATCATGGGCAGAATATTTTTGTATATACGGTTCTTCCAGCTCGGACGTACTTTTATCGAATAACACGTTTTTTACATAATATTCATCTACTTTCAGATTCTTTCTAAACACCGAATCAATCCCTGTTTTAATATGATTTATATGAGGAAGTGTAGATTGATATCCCTCATCAATTACTGCCCCTATATCTAAAAAGTTAGTATTTGCTCTGTCTTTTAAATTTGGCGTAATAAGAGCGTTCGTATAATCCAATTGATATTCGTCCAACAGCTTCATTGGAATGCTAACAACCTGATCGGCTACAGCCCACGGAAGAGCAAGCTCATTTTCAGTGTGCAACGGACTGGTAGTATTCACTGATATAATATAATTAGCCCCTAAGCTTATTGCAGCTTTAACAGGGATATTTGCAACCAGGCCGCCGTCTACCAATAGAAGCGAATCTATTTTAATAGGCGACAATAAAAATGAGACACTGGAGCTTGCACGCATCGCTTCGCTTAATGAACCTGATGATATAATTACAGGCCGGCCTGTAACAAGATCGGTACACACAGCTCTAAACTTTCCATTTAATTCATTAAAGCTGGAATCAACATGTATAGGTGCCTGAAAAGTAAGAAGATTTAAAAAGCTGGCCATTTTCTGGCCATTATTCAATGATGTAGGTAAAATGGGTTTAAATCCTTCCCACCTTAAAGAAAAAACCGCTTTATCTTCTGTTATTTTTTGGTCAACAAACAACTCTCGTCTGTTGGTCTCCCTGTCAGAAGCAAGAAGTGCATCCCAATCAGTATTTGCCACAATAGAATCAATTTGATCAAAACTATATCCGGCAGCATACAATCCACCAACTATACTGCCCATACTCGTCCCTGTAATAATATCGATAGGAATATCAGCTTCTTTCAAAGCCCTGAGAACACCGATTTGAGAAAGCCCCCTGGCCCCGCCTCCGCTTAATACTACTCCCACCTCGGGTTCTTGTTTTGGAACTGTTTTTGTTAAACCGAAAGGTAAGTTTTCTGTTCTGCATTCAACTGAAAGAATTTTAGTTGTTTGCGCAAAAGAACTAGAAATTATAAACAATAAAACAAAAAAAACTATTTTTTTTGAGATCGCCATTTGTATATAACAAAAGTATCTATAAACTGCAGCTATTTAATTTTTGTTGATGTTCAAAAGACTTAACAAAATATTACTTCAAAAGGTATAACAATTTATCATTTGACTGCAATTTAATATTGGAAATAACTTGATTAATGTTTCCTTTTCTGTTGCTGTGTTTTCGCGTTTTGTTCTGCAGCTTCCATCATCCTAGACATAAATCCCTTGCTTTTTTTGGGATTTTTCACAGGAACCAGCTCCATCCCGTCATGTTTCTGATTGATATAATATTGTTGGGCTATCGAAAATACGTTAAACATAAAATAATAAAGATTTAGCCCTGCTGGAAAGCTCATAAATAAAATAGTCAGGAATATCGGCATTATATAAACCAATGATTGCTGTTTAGGATCTTTAACGGACATTTTCTGTTGTACAAACGTCGTTATTCCCATCAATAATGCCAGACCGCTGATCTGATCAATCCCAAAAAACGGGAGCTTAAAAGGCAAGGTAAAAATATGATCAGGACGTGAAAGATCTGTTATCCAAAAAACAAAAGGCTGTTGTCTCAGCTCAATTGCAACCTTTAATAGTCCCCATAAAGCAATAAAGATGGGCATCTGCAAAAGCAATGGCAAACACCCGCCTGCAGGATTTACGCCATAGGTTGAATAAAGCTTCATTGTTTCTTTGCTCTTTTTCTGCGGATCATCCTTATACTTCTCATTTAACTCAGCTATCTTTGGTTGCAAAAGCTGCATCTTTTTCATTGATTGGAAGCTCGACTTGGTAAGCGGGTACAAAATTAATTTAATTATCAATGAAAAAACGATTATTACCACGCCATAATTTGGTATAAATGAATGAAGAATATTAAACAATGGCAAAAGAAAATAAAGTGAAATAATACGGATAAGAAATTTTAACCCGAGAAAATTTCCAAACTCAACAATTTCATCGAAATTATGACCATATGTTTTTAATATATTGTAATCAGCAGGACCGATATATAGGGTGAAGCTTTTCTGTTCAAGTTCCGAACTATTAAAAGGAATCATGAGGCGGATATTGTAGTAAGTATTCAGGCCATTATTATCAATAGCGGATTTAAATCCCTGCACATAAGCACCATCAACACCCGCAGCACTTTGCGGAGCTATTATAGCAGCAAAATATTTGTTTCTAACGGCAACCCAATCAACCATCCCATTGAAATCTTTTTCAGCTTTTTCTCCAACTTTAGGTGGATCAACAACTACATGGTCGCCTCCATAAAATACGCTTGCATTTGAATATGTTGTTTCATCAACGGAATTTTCCTCAACACTTCTTAAGCCCTTATTCCAGACAAGATCAATATCGTTACTGCCAATAACATTGCTCAACCCGACCAATTTTAGGTCGCACTTCATACTATATTTATCTCCGTAAATAACAAAAGTTTTTTCGAGATATTTGTTATCGGCTACCTTAAATGTATAAACAATAATTAATGAATCTGTCCCGGTTAATCTAAAGTAGGAGTGAGTAGCATTAGAAATAAAATCAAGCTTTGAAGTATTAACTGCTTTTCCATCTGTTGACACAAACGATAAATCCGGACCGCCGCCATTATCAGGATAATCTATAAGCTGAACCTGTGAGCTGTAAAAATCTTTACTCAAATCAGATTTACTTACAAACCAGTTCTTATAATTCTTAAGATAATACTTTTTAATACTCCCGCCCTGGCTACTCAATTCCAATTTAACAAGATCATTTTCAATAGTAATAATCTGTTCTTTGCCAGATGGTGCCGGAAAATATTTACCAAAGGAACTGTCAACTTTATCGGTATGTGTCTTTTTAAGGCTTTCTGATTCCAGGTTATTATTTTTTTGTTCGGTTCCGGAATTTATTTTATTTGTATCATAACTAATTGAGGTTGTATCTGGTTTCCCGGATTGTTCAGGCGTTTTTGGGGAACTAATATATAACCAGATAACCAATATTCCCGCCATTAACCCAAAAGCTATTATTGTTTGTTTGTCCATTCCATTTCCATTATTCTACGGGGTCAAATCCCCCTTTGTTGAAAGGATTGCATCTTAATACTCGCCATACTGCCTTAATCCCGCCTTTAACAATTCCATATTTTTTAATTGCTTGTATTGCGTACTCTGAGCAGGTTGGATAAAATCTACAAGAAGGCGGGAAAAGCGGAGATAATAATTTTTGATAGCATTTTATAAAAAATACAAATATTCTCCACATTAGAGCCTGCTTGCAATTTTTGTCATTATCTCAAAAATATGCGGCATTATATCATTATAGCTTAAAATCTTATTTTTTTTTTCGCTTAACGTATTTGGCGAAAAAACAACCTTAAGTAAAACATGTTTTCTTAAACTAACTTCGGTAAGTATTTCTTTATTTAATCTATAAGATTCTTTGATTAGTCTTTTAACCTTATTTCTCCAGACAGCATTTCCCAGTTTTTTACTGACAACCGGTGCTATTTTTACTCCGCCATCTTCAGTATTAAGTTTAGCTAAGTAATGTGCACGTAACACCTTACCGGATGAATAAACTAATCTGCCAGTAGAAAAAATATGTTGAAAATCATTTCTTTTTTTTATTCTTTCAAATGCTGAAAGACTAAAATTTTTCAAGGTTTTTATTTCTCATCGCTTACAGTAAGCTTTTTTCTACCCCTTAACCTTCTTCTTGCTAATACTTTACGGCCATTTTTGGATTTCATTCTTTCTCTGAAACCATGCTTATTTTTTCTTTTTCTAATACTTGGTTGAAAAGTCCTTTTCATAAACTAACTCCTATTATCACAAAGACAGTAAATTTAAATAATGATATACAAATATACAATAAACATTTTTTCCTTTCATAATGTTTGCTTTTTAAATAATCCGGATTTTCAATAAAAATTTAAAAATTAATTTGGAATGTAAGGCTTTACTTCCTATTTTTTCATCGGGTTGGGTGAGTATATTTTTTGTTAATATGTTGTGGATAATTTTACTTTGTGAAAACGTTTCACAATTGGCCAGATGCTAATATCATCTTTTTTTCCTAATTCGCTGTGATAGCGAATCAACGAAACTCCCGTAATCCCCTTTGGTATAATGGCTTATAGTCTTGCATTTAATGTTGATAAGTTGTTAATAGTGTTCTGCCTTTTAATTGTTTTTATTAAATCCATCAAAATTTTGAAGACTTTTTGTCTTTCAATTGTTGATAAGTGCATATGAATGAGATCGTAATTTCTGAAAAAAAAATTCTTTTAGAGCCCACAAAAATATGGAGAGATTGCCTTAAAACCATTAAAGATAACGTTACTTTAATGACTTATAACACGTGGTTCGTACCTATAAAGCCAGTAGAATTATATAGTTCCACACTAAAAGTACAGCTGCCAAGCCAGTTTTTCTGGGAATGGATCGATGAGCACTATAATACGCTAATAACAAAAACCATCCGCGATGTTATCGGCCCGGAAGCAAAACTTGCATACATAATTTCTGATGAAAAGGATGTTGAAGAAATATCCGCTAAGGTTACTAATAATATTGCAAAACCACCTGTAATTCATGAAACAATAAAACAGGATTTTGAATCATTCTTAAACCCAAGATATGCATTTGATAATTTTATTAAGGGGGAGGGAAATCAATTAGCCCGGGCCGCTGCCGGAGCTATTAGTGATAATCCGGGCGGGACTTCATTTAATCCACTTTTCGTGTATGGCGGAGTTGGATTAGGAAAAACACATTTAATTCAGGCCATTGGAAATAAGATATTACAAAACATGCCTGAGAAAAGGGTTATTTACCTTTCTGCAGACATGTTTACCGTGGAATTTGTAGAATCAATTCAAAATAATACTCTTAATGATTTTTCTAATTTTTACAGAAAAATGGATGTACTTATAATTGACGATATTCAATCTTTAATTGGTAAAGAAAAAACGCAGGACTTATTCTTTCAAATATTTAATACTCTTCATCAATCAAGAAAACAAATTATTTTATCTAGCGATAAACCTCCAAAAGATCTGAAAGGGCTGGATGATAGATTAATTTCCCGCTTTCAATGGGGATTAACTGCCGATATCCAACCCCCTGACCTTGAAACAAGAATTGCTATTCTAAAGAGAAAGGCAGAAGATTATGGAATGTTTATTTCTAATGAAATCTTAGAGTATATTGCTAATAATATAACATCAAACATCCGTGAACTTGAAGGATGTTTGATTAAATTGCTTGCAAATGCATCTTTAAACTCTAAAGAAATAAACCTTGAACTTACCAAAAATATTGTTAAGGAAATTGCTACAGACGTTAAAATAAATATAACTATAGAGGATATTACTAAATGTGTTTGTGATTATTTCAAGATAGATGAAAACAAAATTCGAGATAAAACAAGAAGAAAAGAAGTGGTCATGGCCAGACAGATTGCTATGTACTTATCAAAAGAACTTACGAAATCTTCTTTGAAAACAATCGGATTGCATTTTGGTGGAAGGGACCATTCTACGGTTATTCATGCCTATAATTCTATCGACTCTGCTATACAGACCGATCCCCAGCTCAAAGATAAGTTAAATTCTTTAAGAAATAATATTGAGTTAAATTGCTCCTGAAATAATTAGAACATTTTGGAATAATAAAGCTCCGCAAAAGCGGAGCTTTATTATTTTAAATTAGTATTTTTCCGGGAAATTGTATGAAAATTTTTATTTCAATTGTTGTTGGTATCTTGTTAATAATATTATGATTAGATGGTAGTTATTAACAACGTTCAAATAACTCAGTATTCATCTACAACTTATTAACAATGTATATTTATTGAATGTGTCCAATTCTAATCAGGTTTGAATCTTTTGATCTATATTAACATATACACAGTATTATTAATTATTATTAATATTTTAAATATATATTATATTAATAATAAGTATGTTAATATATGTTCGTTTGATACTACTGGTAAAATCTTGTTAGCGGATTTTTAAAGCATTTTAATTTTTCATATTTTGTTTTAATAAGCAATTGATATTGATTATTATAAACAATTAAGCTAATTTTTATTATGATAAACGTACTAAATATTATAATAATTTTTTAGAGAGTACTATGAAAACATGGCTACTTTCAACAGGGGTTATAGTTCTTATAATTCTGTTCTATGTTGGATGTTCTAATTCCATAAATAATAGCGTAACATTTCAAAACATGGCTGATGCCGATGTTTATGTGAATTTCAGAGGATCAGTAATCGATGTCGCATCTGGACAAAAAACGGTAATCAACAATATTCCCAAGGGAAATTATAATTATTCGACTACTTATACAGTACCTGCCGGGGCAACCGGCTCTGCTACGCTTGGAAATCTAAGCGGTACTGTAGCATTGAAGGCAGGAACAAAGATTTTTTTCCTTTATTCAAGTACATTGCTCGAAGGGACATATACAATCTCTCTAAACATTTCGAGTAGTGATAGTGTTTCTACAACAAGTTCGAGTATTACTTTACCAAGACAAAATGAACATAAATCCAATACAACGCTTACCGGGCCATAAAATATTTCGTGTTTATTTTTTGGAGCTTTGATACCAATTTACTTAATATTTCATTGAGATTAGCGTGTAATTTTTGTAATTTTATTATCTTAATAGGAGTTTATTTAAATGGAATTTAAAGTCAATAGTAAGGTTCTGGAAAAGCTGCTGGCGAAAATAGTACCCGCAGTACCATCGCGCACTCCAATGCCTATACTTGAGAATTTTCTCTTTGATATCAAGGATGGTTTATTAAATGTTTGTGCGACGGATCTTGAAATAGCATTGAGATCGTCGATAAATGTTGCAGCAGACGAAAATTTAAAAATGATAGTACCTGCAAGACTTTTGTATGATATTATTCGTTCATTGGACGATACACAAATACATTTTGAAACAGAATCAAATTTAAAACTGAAACTTACTACTGAAAAAGGAGTGTATAATTTAAGCTACGCATTGCCTGAAGATTTTCCTGCAATACCAACAGTAAGTGAAGAGAAACAATTTACTTTCAGCGGTATCGATTTAAAAAAAGCTTTTGATCTTACATCATTTGCAATGAGTAAAGAAGATATGCGCCCGGCGATGACGGGAACATTATTTGAATTTTCGGGAGATGGTCTTCGTTTTGTTGCAACAGATGGTCATCGTTTAGTAAAATATGTTAATAAAAATATAAGTTCTGAACTTGAAGAACAATATGTTATTCCCGAAAGAGCTATATCGGTTTTGACAAAATTGCTTGGTGAAACAGATGTGAAATTTAGTTTAAGCAAAACAAATATTGCTTTCCAGATGGGTAACTTAGAATTTATTTCAAGACTTATTGGAGAAAAATATCCAGCTTATAACAGTGTAATACCTATGGAAAACGAGAATTTGCTTAAGGTAAAAACAGCTGATTTACTTTCAACAATAAAAAGAATGGGCTTATTTTCAACTTCAAGCTCAAAACAAGTAAAGTTTTCATTAAATAAAAATTTATTGGAAGTTTCAGCTGAAGATATTGACCATGGCTCAAACGCAAAGGAAACCGTTGATTGTGAATATAAAGGCGAGTCTATGGATATTGGATTTAATACAGCGTATGTTAATGATGTTTTGTCACATATAGAAGCAGAAGATATTGTTTTTAAACTTCATTCACCAACCAAGGCTTGTATAATTGAACCGGTAGTTATCAAGGAAAATGAAGACTTAATGATGCTTCTTATGCCGGTTCGATTAAATAATTAGTATGGTTTTATCTTCTATTTATTTAAGAAATTTTAGAATTCATCAAGATACACAATTAAATTTTTCCGGCCAGTTAAATTATATAATTGGCGGAAATGGCCAGGGTAAGACATCGATTTTAGAGGCTATTTACTATTTGTGTACCACGAAAAGCAGTATCGCCAAATTTGATAACGAAGCTGTAAAATTCCGGGAAAATGAATTTGAAATTATTGGTAAATTTAGGGAATTAACTGAAAACACGACACGACTGTTTTATTCCTTGAAAGAAAATAAAAAGTATTGTTTCCAAAACGGAAAACAAATATCAAGATCTGCAGATATTATTGGTAAATTCCCTATAGTATTGTTAGCTCCAGCCGATCATTCAATTACTCAGGGTTCTCCGATTGAAAGAAGAAAATTTATTGACTCCGTTATCTCACAAGCAAGCGAAACATACTTGAATTTACTTTTGGATTATAATAAAACATTACGGCATAGAGCCTCACTCCTCTATCGAATTAAGGAGGAACGAACAAAAATTCTTTTTGATGAACTGGATGCATGGACATTAAAGCTTATTAATTCAGGCTCGGAAATAATCAGGCATAGATTAAAATTTATTGCTGAATTTAATATTTATATGAAAGATTCATATGAAAAAATAATGGAAAATATCGAAATTCCGGAAGTTAAATACTTGTACCTTGATGAATGTGTTGAAGAGAAAATAGAAGTCTCATTTAAAAAACAAATTGATGCAAAAAAGACAGATGAATTAAGAAGAGCAGCAAATCTTTGCGGACCTCATAGAGACGACTTTGTTTTCTTGATTAATGGAATAAACCTAAAGATATTTGGTTCACAAGGACAGCACAAAACATTTCAAACGGCTCTGCGTTTTGCCCAGTTTTTTTATCTTAAAGAGAGAACCGGTAAAACGCCTATTTTTCTCCTGGATGATGTTTTCGGGGAACTTGATAAGGAACGTTCACAAAAAATAAGTGAATATCTCAAAAGTGTAGGACAGGTGTTTATCACTCTAACAGATTTTACAAATTTTTCATTTTTAAAACGTGAAGAAAATGATTCCCTTATTTATATAAACGGAGGGAAAGTTGCTTATGCATAACGGTTTTATGAGCTTATCTGAAATATTTAATACCGATCCGGCGCTTGCAAGAGTAAGAAAAATTGTTAAAGAATCTGATGTTACGATAGAATTTACTAAAATATTTCCTGAACTGGAAAAAGTTGCCGAAGCTGTAAAGGTAGAAAAAACTGTACTTATTCTTCGGGTAGAAAATCCGGCGTGGCGAAATGAACTAAAGTTTAAAGAAAATTTAATTGTTAATAAGATAAATAGTTACTTTAACGAACAACGTATAGCCAGGGTTAAGTTTGTTTTTTAATTGCTGCTTGTTCAAAGAAAAATAATGATTTAAAAAAAAGAACTTGGAAATATTTTATGCCAAATGATAAAAACGAAAATGAATATAGTGCGAAAAATATAAATGTCCTTAAGGGGCTTGATGCAGTAAGAAAAAGACCTGCGATGTATATTGGCGATGTGGGAACACGAGGACTTCATCATTTAGTTAATGAGGTTGTTGATAATAGTATTGATGAGGCTCTGGCCGGTTATGCCGATACGATTACAATTATTATAAATAAAGATGAATCGGTTTCGGTTGAAGATAACGGCCGCGGAATACCGGTTGACATGCACCCGGAAGAAAAAAAATCTGCTCTCGAAGTTGTTATGACAGTTCTGCATGCAGGTGGAAAATTTGATAAAAATTCGTATAAGGTGTCCGGCGGACTTCATGGTGTCGGAGTATCGGTTGTTAATGCATTATCGGAATGGCTTAAGGTTGAGGTCAAAAGAAACGGTAATGTTTATTTTCAGGAATATAGACAAGGTGTAGCTGTTAAACCCGTTAAAGAAATTGGTAAAGCTAAGAAGAATGAAACCGGGACTAAAGTTACTTTTCTTGCTGATAAGGAAATATTCAAAGCGTTTAAATTTAAATTTGATACGCTTGCCGAAAGAATGAGAGAACTTGCTTATTTAAATAAAACTATTACTATCAGCATTAAAGATGAAAGAAACGGCGGCGAGGAAGAAGTTTTTCATTTTAAGGGCGGGTTAGTCGAATTTGTAAAATACCTTGACGAAACAAGAGAACCAATTCATAAAACGGTTTATATTGAAGGCGAAAGGGACAATACTCCGATTGAAATAGCCTTCCAGTATAGTGATACTTATAATGAAAATATTTTTTCATATGTAAATAATATAAATACACACGAGGGCGGCACTCACCTTGTTGGATTTAAAACCGCACTTACCAGGACTTTTAATAATTATGCAAGTAAAAATGGTTTAATTAAAGAGGGTAAAATAACATTAACGGGCGATGATTTTAGAGAAGGATTGACTGCCGTGTTATCGGTTAAGGTTGCAGAGCCGCAGTTTGAAGGCCAAACTAAAACCAAGCTTGGTAACAGCGAAACAAAATCTGCTGTAGAAATGCTGGTTGGTGAAAAGCTGGCAGAATATCTGGAAGAAAACCCAGGCGTTGGGAAAAAAATTATTGAAAAATGTATGCGTGCTGCTGAGGCCAGGGAAGCAGCCAGGAGGGCCAGGGACCTATCCAGAAGGAAAGGAGCCCTTGATAACATGAATCTCCCGGGTAAACTGGCGGATTGCTCTATAACAGACCCTGAGCATTGTGAGATGTACATTGTTGAAGGTGACTCAGCAGGTGGTTCTGCAAAACAAGGGCGCGACAGAAGATTTCAGGCAATTCTTCCACTCAGAGGTAAAATTTTAAATGTTGAGAAAGCAAAACTCAATAAAATACTTGAAAATAATGAAATAAAAGCAATGATTTCTGCTATCGGCGCTGGCCTGGGTGCTGATTTTGATGCATCCAAATCACGCTATGGCAAAATCATATTAATGACTGATGCGGATGTGGACGGTAGTCATATCAGAACGCTCCTTTTAACGTTTTTTTATAGGCATATGAAAGAACTTATCGATCAGGGAAAGGTATATATTGCTCAACCCCCATTGTATAAAATTAAAAAAGGGAAAGAAGAATTTTATGCTTTTGATGACACTGAAAGAGACGAGGTATTAAAAAGACTAAAAGTGAATGGTAAGGTAGTTGAAGAACATGCAGAGGAAGGCGAAGAAGTACACGCAAAAGGTGTCGCTATTTCAAGATATAAAGGGCTTGGTGAAATGAACCCGGAGCAGCTCTGGGAAACTACCATGAACCCTGAAACAAGAACAGTACTTCAGATAACTCTTGAAAGCGCCGCTGCAGCAGATAAAATTTTTGAAACCCTGATGGGAGATGCTGTTGAGCCGCGCCGAGATTTTATCGAAAAGAATGCCAGGTATGTTAGAAATCTTGACGTATAGGCATTTAATTTGGTAAGTGTTTTATAAAGTCGTATAGATTAAAAATATTTAAAAAAAAGTAAAAGTTTTATGGCTACAATTTTTGAAAAAATAGTTCCGGTTTCTCTAGAAGAAGAAATGAAATCATCATATATCGACTATTCAATGTCGGTTATAGTTTCACGTGCATTACCGGATGTAAGAGATGGGTTAAAACCAGTTCACCGCAGGGTTCTGTTCGGCATGCATGAACTTGGTGTGGCATTTAATAAGTCGTATAAAAAATCTGCAAGAATTGTAGGTGAAGTGCTTGGTAAATATCATCCACATGGGGACACTGCTGTTTACGATTCAATGGTAAGAATGGTGCAGGAGTTTTCTCTTCGTTATCCTCTGGTAGACGGGCAGGGGAATTTTGGCTCCGTTGACGGGGATTCACCAGCCGCTATGCGTTATACTGAAGCGCGCCTTGATAGAATTGCTGACGAAATGCTGCGGGATTTGGATAAAAACACGGTTGATTTTGCTCCTAACTTCGATGACTCTCTTCAAGAGCCCACGGTTCTTCCTTCTTATTTGCCTAATTTACTTGTAAACGGCTCAAGTGGAATAGCCGTTGGGATGGCAACAAATATTCCGCCGCATAATCTTAATGAAATTATTGACGGTTTGATTGCATTAATCAAAAATCCGGAAATTACTTCCGAAAAATTAATGAAATATGTAACTGCGCCCGATTTTCCAACTGCTGGTATTATCTATGGATATGAGGGAGTTAAAGAAGCTTATCTGACAGGCCGGGGACGTATAATTATCCGCGCTAAAGCTAATGTAGAAACTCTTAAAAACAATAGAGAGAATATTATTATTACGGAACTTCCGTACCAGGTGAATAAAGCAAACTTAATTGAAAAAATGGCTGATCTTGTTCGTGAAGGAAAACTTTCCGATATATCAAATATCAGAGATGAATCGGACCGTGACGGAATGAGAGTTGTAATAGAGCTAAAGCGCGATGCTCAGCCTTCTGTAGTGCTGAACCAATTGTTCAAACACACTCAAATGCAGACAACCTTCGGCGTTATAATGCTGGCCCTGGTTAACGGCGCCCCCAAGGTTCTTACATTGAAAGAAATGATGCAGCATTTTATCAAACATCGCATGGATGTTCTGATAAGAAGAACAAAATATGATCTTGATACAGCCGAAAGACGCGCGCACATTTTAGAAGGATATGTAATTGCTCTCGATAATATTGATGCTGTAATCGAAACTATTAAAAAATCTAAGGATGTTGAAACTGCAAAGAATAATTTGATTAGAAAATTCAAATTATCGGAAATACAGGCAAAGGCTATCCTTGACATGCGTTTACAACGCCTCACGGGCCTTGAAAGAAAAAAGATCGAGGATGAATATAAAGAGATCATTAAACTTATTGAAAAATTAAAGGGAATATTAGCCAGCGAAGAAAAAAGATTTCTGATTATAAAAGACGAATTACTAGCGCTAAAGGAAAGATATGGCGATGCCCGGAGAACTGAAATTATTTATAACCATGAAGAGTTTTCGCTTGAAGATATTATAGCTGAAGAAGATGTTGTTGTTACAATATCACATAAAGGTTTTATTAAACGGTTTCCCGTAAGCGGCTACAGGAAACAAGGCAGGGGTGGTAAGGGTGTTACTGGTGCCGGTACAAAGGATGATGATTTTATTGAACACATGTTTATAGCTTCCACTCATCATTACATCTTGTTTTTTACGGATAAAGGAAAAGTTTATTGGCTTAAAGTTTTCGAAATTCCCGAAGGTGGCAGAGCAACCCGCGGGAGGTCAATCATAAATCTTATAGAGAAAGAGCAGGATGAAGAGATTGCGGCTTTTGTTTCTGTAAAGGAATTTAACGATGACAGTTATCTAATAATGGCTACGGAAAAGGGTACTATCAAGAAAACAGTTTTATCTGCCTATGGGAACGTGAGAAAAGGCGGCATAAATGCAATTAACGTTGTTAAAGGTGACAGGCTTATTTCTGTTAAATTATCAGACGGTACTAATGATGTTGTACTTGGTACCAGGAATGGTTTTGCAATACGTTTTAACGAGAAAGATGTTCGGGATATGGGCCGAACAGCTACGGGTGTTAGGGGAATTAATCTTGCTAAAACTGATATAGTTGTTGGACTTCTCGTTATTAAAAGAAATGACAATATTTTAGTCGTTACTGAGAACGGTTTTGGTAAACGCTCGGATATAAATGATTATAGGATTACACATCGCGGGGGTAGGGGAGTAATTACAGTTAAAACAACCGATAAAGTAGGTAAAATGATCGCAATGATGGAGGTTGTCGATGGCGATGAGTTCGTCATTATTTCTTCAAGAGGTATGGTCATCAGGCAAAGTGTAAAAGAGATCAGGGTAATGGGTAGAAATACGCAGGGAGTCAGGGTAATCAGGCTGAATGAAGGAGATAAAATTGCAGACATTGCCAAAGTGGTTCCCGAAGAAGAAGAAGAAAATATTGAAACCAGTAAAGGACTAATCGAATAACATTCTTTTCATAACAATTATTTTAAAAGGACGGGCCGTTAACCCGTTCTTTTAATAACCAACTTTTATAATAAATTTTTAATAATCAATATTATATTGGTTCATGTAATCGTGCTCATACGTTTTATAAATAGAAATATATTATATATGCTGACAGGAAAATTTCGTGCGATGGTAGTTAATCGAAGTTATAATTAATCTCAGGATCGCTTTATGCAGTTTTTAATCCGCATTCTGCTTTTTGTCTTTCTTATTTTCGCTATAGAATTTTATTTTATACGCAAATTCAATAACTCTATAAATATCCTTTTTCATAGGATACTACCAGGGAAAGTTAAAGAAATATCAAAAATTATTTTGTGTTTACTAAATATTTATCCGGTTTTTTTAGTTATAAATTGGAGCTATGCTGAAATTACCGGCACTCCGGTATTTATTCCTCAGAATAATTTTTTTGACTTTTTGATTATTTATCCGTTTTGGAGCTTTATTTTTCTTGCAATACAAACTACCCTTGTATTTCTTCTAATAGAACTAATAAAACTAATTTTATTTCCTGTATATAAAAAAAATAAACAAAGAATTGTAAATATTGAAGCCTGGATTGTTTTAGCCTCGATAATTTGTTTTTTGATTTATATTCCTATAAGAGAAACTTATGATTATTTTTCAGTAGAGGTTAGGAATGTAGTTTTTAAAAAACCCGGCCTGGCTGCCGCATTAAATAATTTTAAAATTGTATTAATATCCGATATCCATGCTGATAGATACACGAACAAAAAAAGACTGGATAATTTTATTTCAAAAATAAATGAAGTTTGCCCTGACCTTGTTTTAATTGGCGGTGATTTTATTTCATCTCATCCCGATTATATTCAACTTGCAGCAATGGAAGTAGGAAAGATTAAATCAAAATATGGCGTTTATTCCTGCGTTGGAGATCATGATAACTGGGCTTATCCGGATAATTCCCAAAGAAGTTTATTCGAGATTAAAAATGCTCTAAATAAATACAATGTTTTAATGATGGATGATACTAATAAAATATTAATGATAAAAAACGAAACTATTCTTATTACATTTGCTACCGATACTTATGTTAGAAGAATTTCGCAGGCCACGCTGAATAATCTTGTTTCGGATAATAATAAATACTCTTTGAAAATCCTTTTAACGCACCAGCCGGGAGATTATTTAATAAATTCTGCATATTTGCATAATTATAACTTATTGCTGGCAGGGCATACGCACGGAGGCCAAATTACTTTTCTTTTTCCATTTCTAAATTTGACTCCTACTATGTTCGAGACTAAATATATCCGGGGCGACTATAGTTTGGGCAAGATGGTAATAATTATTACGCGTGGGCTTGGAATGTCTCTGGTTCCAATAAGGTATAATTCAACTCCCGAAATTACGATAATAAATTTAACAGAATAAAATTTTTATGTATTTTAGGGCAGCTTAAATTTTTAGTCATTTTTTTAAGTTTCAATGAAACCAGGAAAAACCACAATGATCCTTGATAATCCCAAAAAACAAAAAACAGAAGCAATATTAAACTCGATAAAAGATTTACCATCTATCCCGAAAGTTGTTTTTGAAGTTACAAGTTTATTGAATGATTCAAAGACATCTACTAACCGTTTATCCGATGTAATAGGTAAAGATCAGGGCTTGACTTCTAAATTGCTGGCAATATCAAACTCTCCGTTATATGGTCTCAAAAGAAAAGTGTCTTCTATCGAGTTTGCTGTTTTAGTACTGGGTTTTCAAGAAATCAGAAATATTGTTGCGGCACTATCTTTTGTTGATGCTATAGAAGTTTTACCATCAAATTATTTTGATCCGCAGGAATTTTGGCTGCATTCAATGTTGGTTGGAACTGCAGCAAAAGGTATATCGCAGCATTTAGGTTTTGAATTCGGAAGCGAGGCGTTTGTTGCAGGTCTATTGCATGATCTTGGAATTTTAGTTATTCATAAATTTTTTAGTAAAGAGTTTGTAGAAATTATTACAAAAGCCAGTTCCGAGAATATGACTATTCTTGAAGCGGAGGCAAATGTTCTTGGATTAACACATCAGGAAATAGGAAAATTCCTTGCGGAAAAATGGGAACTTCCATTATTGTTATGTGACTCAATTAATTATCATCATAATCCCTCAGAAGCTAATGAAAATAAATATTTTGTTTCTATAATCCATCTTGTCGATTTAATGACTCAACGTCTTAGAGTTGGCCAGTTTTATTGGGATAAAGATATAATATTAGATAATAAAATTTTTGAGCTCCTTAATTTTCATTCCGAAGAAGCAATCGATAACTTTATTGCAGATTATGATGAAATGTTTAAAGTTACATCCGAATCACTGAAAATTTAATCGGTATTTTTTAGATACTCAGTGGAAGCTAATAATAGATTATTAATTAAATAACTTTTTTCAATATGAAAATAGAATTAAATGGCAAAGAATAATAGACCCGCATGGGATGAATATTTTTTAAAACTAGCTATGCTTGCATCGGAAAGATCAACCTGCCCGAGAATGCATTGTGGATGCGTATTTGTTAAGGATAAATTTGTCCTTGCAACTGGTTATAACGGCTCACTTCCGGGCCATCCTCATTGTGATGATGTTGGATGTCTTGTTGTGGAGAATCATTGTGTCAGAACCAATCATGCGGAAATAAATGCTTTAACACAAGCCGCTATTCATGGTGTTAATATCAAAGGAGCAACCGCTTACATAACAAACATGTCTTGTACAACATGCGCCAAAGCTTTAATCGCTGCCGGAATAAAATGCGTTATTGTATTCTCCGATTTTCACGACACTCTTGCAACTCAATTTTATACACAGTCAGGAGTAGAAATAGTTAAGCTTGATATGCCTGGCAGAACTATTAACTATGAAATTGAGAAATATTCCTCTGCAAGAAAAACAGAAAGTTCCAAGTAAAAAATCATTCATTAATGAGAAAGTTTTCTAAGTGAGGCATAGCCTGCTCCGGTTTTGGAAACCTCTTCTGGCAGTTGTGTTTTGGGGAATATCTTTTATTGCTACAAAAATAGCTTTGAATGAAATCTCCCCGGAAGCCATCATATTGCTGAGACTGCTTATTGCAATTATACTCTTACTGTTTATAGCCTTATATACTAAAAAAGATTTTTCAATTAGTCTTAATAATCATTTGAGAATATTTATTCTTGCATTAATTGCAGTTTTTCATTTATGGATTCAAATAACAGGGTTAAAATATACTTCTGCATCAAACACAGGATGGATCGTGGGAGTTACGCCTGTATTTATGGCTATTCTTGGGTTCACCTTATTTAAAGAAAAGATCACGACCGTTAGTGTTTTGGGAATTATTATTGCGTTTGCCGGACTTGCATTACTAATGAGTAAAGGCTTTATGCTGACCATCGGATTTATGTCTCATAAAGGCGACTTGCTTGTGCTTGCCAGTGCATTTACCTGGAGTTTATATTCCATAATGAACAAAAAAATATCTGTTAGTTATTCCCCTTTTTTGACAATATTATTTCTCTTTTTGATGATGACCGTCCTCATCATTCCATTTACTTTAAATAAAGAAACAATCAATGCTGTGTTAAACCTTTCAATCAGGGGATGGCTTGCAATCCTTTTTCTGGGTATTTTCTGTTCCGGTATTGCCTATGTTTTATGGGCGCAGGCTCTTAAGGAATTGGAAGCGGTTAAAGTTGGAGTATTTTTATATTTCGAGCCGTTTGTAACTGTTTTCGCTGCCTGGCTCCTTTTGGCTGAAATAATTAGTTATATAACTATTATTAGCGGAATAATTATTACCCTCGGAGTTGTCCTGGTAAACAGGAAAAAAATCTGATATTCAAAAAATAATTTATTTATCTATTAAAATTTTATTATTTAGAATGAGCAGGATGTTTGATATCCTGCCCGTTTATTAGGAAATCTTTTTAAATAAAAGTACTATTTTATTTCAGTAAACAATTCTTCTTCGATTGCTTTTTTAAGAGTTTCTTTAGGCAGAGCCCCTACAGCCATTTTGGGCTGGCCTTCTTTTGGTACGAATAATAGAGAGGGTATGCTTTGTATTCCGAAGACTGAGCCAAGTTCCTGCTCTTCGTCGGTATTGATTTTATAAAAGTTTACCTTCCCGGAGTATTCATTAGATAATTCATCTAAGACAGGTCCGACTACTTTACACGGGCCGCACCATGGAGCCCAAAAATCTACTACACAAGGTAACTCTCCCTCAAATTTCCATTCTTTGTTTGTTTCATAGTTAAAAACTTTTTGTAAAAAAGTATCTTTTGTTAAGTGCTCTGACATTTTATCACCATATTTTGTTATTTTCTTAAACTCTGGATTAGTTAAAATTCCAATTTTTAATTCCACCGCCCAGATTGGCAGAATTAAATCCAAATTTCTTTAATTTGACGGCTGCAATTCGACTCCTGTTTCCTGATTGGCAATAGCATATTATCTCTTTGTTTTTATACTTATTCAATTCAGAATTTCTTCTGTCAAGTTCCTGCAATGGTATATGTATGGAGCCTTTAATAGATTGACTTTTGTGTTCTGGAATTGTTCTTACATCAAGTAAAATTAAATCATTTGTAGTTTTTAATTTGTCTTTTATTTCATATGGTAGATAACTCCGGATTTTCACAGAGAAAAATAATTTTTTAAAAACATGATAAAGTGCTATTAATAATATTGCGATGAAAATTGAAGATAGTATCATAAGTTATTCTTAATTAATTAATAAATAAATATAATTATAAGATACTGTTTTTATGAAAAGGGTTCAGGTGTAATGGTTTTATAAAATTTCTCTTAAAATGAGACAGTTTAATAAAATTGAATTTTTTTGTTGAAAGCAAAAGTAGTTTCTATTATCTTATTAACCATAAAATTATATAATTTAAAATTGTCTAGAACCAATTGGGGAAGTTATATGAAATTATTGCTTTTCTATTTATTAACTATTATTACTTTTCTCATATTTCTCAGCTGCTCATCGGAATCATTTGTAAATTTAAATTCACTTAAAGAAGAATTAAAATTAAAAGATTTTCCAGGGCAGAAAGATTTTCCCGAAGCAGATGCTGTAGTACTTAATGAAGTTTATGATGTGAATGTTAAAATTAATGATGATTATGAATATGAAGCTAATGAAAAAGTGAAGAATGTAATAAAACTTTTTAAAAATATAGATACTTATGCTTCGGTCGAAATTCCTATAGCCAACATTGATAAAATTTCAGATCTTCGAGCAAGAACAATAAAACCGGATGGCTCAATAACGGAATTAAACGACAATGACTTTCACACTATTGCCGGTAACAGTTATGGTTATACTTTTTACACAGATAATAAGACCATAAGATTTACTTTCCCTTCAATCGAGAAAAATTGTATAATTGAGTATGATTATACTCTTGATAAAATAAACCCGAGTTTTGAGGAAGAGTGGCCAGTACAAAGTGAAATACCTAAACTTCAGACTGTTTATAAATTAACCGCACCTTTGGTACTCATTAATAAAGGGAATAGTGAATTTAGGTTCGGATTAAAATATAAATCATACAACTGTCCTGTTTCTGATTTGAATAAATATAATGATTCTGTTATTAGTTATTCCGATAAAAGCATTTCTTTTAATTGGAAACAAAAAAATATTCCGGCTTTTGAACCTGACCCCATGATGCCTCCACATTCAAATTATCTCCGGTATATTGAAATTGTTCCATCAAAATGGGAGCATTGGAATGACTTCTCTGACTGGTACTATAATCATTTATACAAATCACGTTTAATAATTACTGAAGATGTCTCAAATAAAGCAAAAGAATTAACTAAAGGTTGTACCAACGAGATTGATAAAATTAGATGTATTTATAAATTTGTTCAGAAAATGCGTTATGTTGCGATTGAATTAGGGAAATCCGGAAGAATCCCGGCTACCCCGCAAGAAGTATTAATACACAACTATGGCGACTGCAAAGACAAATCTACGTTACTTGTTGCCCTGTTAAAAAGCATTGGTATAATGGCAAAACCGGTATTGGTATTAACTTCAAACGAAGGGCATATAGACAGAGAATTTCCAACCGGGAAATTTAATCACATGATTGTTAAAGCCTTAACAATGGGAGGAAAAGATTTTTGGCTGGATGCTACGATAGAACACTGTGGCTTAGGCGTCCTTGCTTCCGATTGCCAAAATATTGATGTATTGGTACTGAATGATGATGGAACAAGCCAAATTGAAACCACGCCGAATAGTACTTGTAATGATAATGTTGAAGATATTAGTATGAAAATAAATTTTTCAAACGCGGATTCTACTATTTTCAATATATCAATTAAATACAAAGGAGAGTTTAATATTGAACGAAAGGATTACTTCTTTGATAAGACCAGGGAAGAAATGATTAAACTCTGCAAATCGTTGGTTTCCGATAATTATTTAAAAGACGAAGTTTTGGATTATTCATTAAATAATATCGATTCGACTGATTCAGACCTGGAATTGAAATTTAGACTAAATGTCCCAAATATTATAAAGAGGCAAGGTGATTTTTCGTTTCTGAATATAGATCCGTTCCAACTGTCCGCTGGTTGGAACTGGTTGGGGAGTGATAAAAGAAAATATGATATTGAAGTTAATTATCCTTATACTATAAAAAAATCTATAGAAGTAAATCTTCCTAACAACAAATATAATATTAGAAATCTTCCCTCGAATTTATTAATTACAGACAGTAGTTTTTTCTATTCTAAAGAATATCAAACACTGGGTAATAATAAATTTATTATAAATGAGGATTTTTCAGTTAAGGCCAAAGATATTAATGTATCTGATTTTTTTAAAGTCAGAAAATTTATTGATCAGGTGAAATTACGGCAGAATGAAAGAATTATTCTGACTTCACAATAAGTTGCAATATTTAGAAAATCTTTAATTTGTTAAATTCGGGAAATAAGTATTATAACGAAATACTTAGGATTATTAAACAAAAAGGGTACCAGTCATGAGAATAATTATTGTCTTTTTATTTTCAATTAGTTTATCATGTCTATTTCTTTCATGTGCGTCAAGTACTTTTGAAAGTTTGGATTCACTTAAAGAACATTTAAACATAAAGGAATTTCCTGAACAAAAAGATTATCCGGAAGCTGACGCCCTGGTCCTTTCGGAAGTCCATGATGTCAAAATAGTTGATGATACAAAGCAAAGTATGAATGTAGTATCCAGCGCAGAGCCAAGTTTTGCTACTGAAGAAAAGCGGGTAGAAATTATTAAACTGTATAAAAATATTGAGAAGCGAGCCTTTGTTGAAATTCAGTTAGCTTCGGGAAAAGAATTAGTTAATATACATGCCAGAACGATCAAACCGGATGGAACTATAATTGAGTTAAAAGATGAAGATTTTCATACAATTACCGGAGCCGGTTCTGATGATGCTTTTTATTCAGATATTAAAGACGTAAGATTTACTTTTCCGGGAGCAGAAAAAAATTGTATTGTAGAATTTGAATATACTCTTAAGGATAAATATCCTTTTATAAGGGATGAATGGAATATACAAAGCAGTCTTCCAAAATTACAAAATATATACAGGTTAACAGTTCCTGTTTTCTTTTTGAAAAATGGAGACGATGGTAAAGATCATGGATGGAAATTTAAAGCATTTAATTGTACTCTTAAAGATCCTGCAGTAGAAGCCCAGGAATCTACTTATGGGAGCTATCATTTGAATACAGCTTCTTTTACATGGGAACAGAGAGATATTTCTGCATTCGAACCGGATCCTTTTATGGCAGCTGAAGAAAATTATATAAAGAATGTTAAATTTATTCCTGCAGAATGGGAGAGCTGGAGCGATGTTTCAAAATGGTATTATGGACATTTATTTAAACCAAAACTTGTACTATCAGATAAGGTAACCAATAAAGCTAATGAACTTATAAAAAACTGTGCAAGTGAAGTTGAAAAAATAATGTGTATTTATGATTTTGTTCAATCTATCCGATATATAGATATAGAATTAGGCATGGGGGGGTTTATTCCTCATACACCGACGGAGGTATTAGACCGAAAAAAAGGTGATTGTACAGATAAATCAATATTATTGCTAGCATTGCTTAAGGCTGTTGGTATTGAAGCAAAACCCGTTTTGGTTTTAACAAAGAATGAAGGCTTTATTCATACAAAATTTCCAAATTGGAGTTTTAATCATATGATAGTAAAAGCATCCACACATGAAAAATCAGATTATTGGATGGATCCTTCCGTTAAATTCTGTAAGTTAGGTGCTTTGCCCTATCAATGTGAAGGTATTAACGTGTTGGTTCTTAATGATGATGAAACATCACAAATTGAACTCACTCCCTCAAGTACTTCTAATGATAATATCAAAAGCTTATTTATGAAAATTGATCTTACTAATATTGATTCTATATACTATGGGATTCAAGCCAGATATAAGGGGGAGTTCGGGATAGATTATAAAAAATTCTTGAATGAAAAATCACATGATGAAATGCTTAAATATTGTAAATCACTGGTCTCTGATAAATATTTAAATGCAGAAGTTTTAAATTATTCAATAAGTAATCTTGATTCGATAAATTCAGATTTGATATTGAAATTTAATTTTAAAGTACCAACTATATTAGAAAAACAAACAAATCTGGTTTTTCTTAATATGGACCCTTTTCCTTTATCTCATGATTGGGAATGGCTTGGCAGGGAAAAACGGAACTATGATATTGACTTCGATTATCAGTATACTTTGAATAAATCAATAGAAATAATTTTGCCGGAAAATAAATATTTAATAAAAAGTTTACCCGCAAATTTCAGAAGTACGGAACAGGGGATAAATTATTTTAGAGATATAAATTCTATCGGCAACAACCAGATTGTTGAAAATGAAAAATTTTCAATTACTAAAACGAAGATAAGTGTGCAAAATTATAAAGAAGTAAAAGATTATTTTGATAAGGTTAAAAATAAACTGGATGAAAGAATCATTTTAACTACAAAATAATCTTATCGGGAAACAAAAATATTTTAAAAGGATTGATGCCGATCAAAGTGAAACAAAACAAAAATTAGATTAAAAGAAGAATATTATAAATTCGAAAATAACAGGATTTATTCTGCCTGCAATGTATTATTTCAATAGCGATGTATTATCATGGATTATCATTTCCCGGGATATTTTTAATGTCGTTCCCGAATAGATTCATGACTCTTTCTGAAAAGTTGATCAGAAACTTTATTAAACTTTCCGGCGAGTCAAATTTATTTTGAATAACCAGCCTCATTTTATCTTTTTGCTGTTCAAATTTTATTGTATTATGATATTCATTCATAATAAACTTCATTAAATCAAGGAATTTACTTTTATAGTAATCCTCCTTTTGTCCTTTAGGTAAAATTACGAGAGTATGTTTATTCTGAATAATTATTTTTTCAAACAATGCATGGGATGCAAAAAGTTTAAGAGTAGCTACTGCAATCAGCCTTTCTACAAGTATCGGCAGTTGGCCGAACCGGTCATTCATTTCTTCTTTGAGTTCTTCCAATTCTGAAATATTTTTAATGGAATACATGGCAGTATAAAAATTTAACCTGTCCATTTGTTCCGGCATATAAGCCGGCGGAATTCCAATCTCAAAATATGTGTCGATTGTAGGTTCTGTTCTTTCTTCAGGTTTTGGTAAGTCCTTAAATACTTCTTTAAACTCTTCATATTTTAGTTCCTCAACCGCTTCATTTATAAGTTTTACATAAAGGTCAAAACCAACTTCATTAATAAAACCTGATTGTTCTGTACCCAGTAAGTTACCTGCTCCGCGTATTTCAAGATCACGCATCGAAATATTAAAACCGGAGCCTATATCCGTAAATTCTTCAATAGCCTGTAATCTTCTTAGGGCTTTTTTACTTATTCCGTTAATTGAGGGTACAATAAAAAACGCATGAGCCTGTCGGTTGGACCTCCCTACTCTTCCTCTCAATTGATGGAGCTCTGCAAGGCCGAACCGGTCTGCCCTGTTAACGATGATAGTATTTACATTTGGGATATCCATTCCCGATTCAATTATTTTAGTGGAAATTAGTACATCAAATTTCCGGTTAAGGAATCCATGAATAACACTTTCCAGTTGTGAAGGCTTCATTTGCCCATGAGCAATAGCAATTTTTACATCCGGGAGATTTCTTTGTATATAACCGGCAAGTTTGTCTATTGATTGAACTCTGTCATGTACAATGTAAACTTGGCCGTTTCGCCTTAATTCGTTCGATATCCACTCTTTTATTTTAAAAATATCAAATACAGAAACCTGTGTGTAAATAGGCTGCCTGTTAGGCGGCGGAGTTGAAATTATTGATAAATCTCTTGCTCCCAATAAAGAAAGGTTTAAAGTTCGCGGAATTGGAGTTGCTGTTAATGTAAGCGTATCAACATTTAATTTCAACGAGCGTAGCTTTTCTTTTGCCATTACTCCAAAACGGTGTTCTTCATCGATTATAAGTAAGCCGAGATCCTTAAATTTTACGTCCTTCGAAAGTATTCTGTGAGTCCCAATAATAACATCAACTTTCCCTAAGCTTAATTCATTTAAAGTTTCAATTTGTTGCTTTTTAGTTTGGAATCTTGAGATGGAAGCTACTTTAACAGGAAATTGCATTAGCCTGTCTGAGAAGGTGTTGAAATGTTGTTCGGCTAAAATTGTAGTTGGAACTAGTATTGCGGTTTGTTTCCCTTCCTGGGCGGCTTTAAACGCAGCTCTAACTGCTATTTCAGTCTTGCCGAACCCAACATCGCCGCAAACCAGCCTGTCCATTGGATTTTCAGCTTCCATATCTTTTTTTATTTCTTCAGTTACTTTTTCCTGGTCAGGAGTATCTTCATAGAAAAAGGATGCTTCCAGCTCTTTCTGCCAGACCGTATCGGGATTAAATTGATAACCTTTAGTCGCCTTACGCTTAGCATATAACTCGATCAGGTCGCGGGCGGCTTCTTTGATTTTCTTTTTAGTCTTTTGTTTGGTATTCGTCCAATCAGCTGTGCCAAGAGTAGATAGAGTTGGAGTAAGGTTTTCGTTTGAAGAATATTTTTTTACTAAAGTAAGATAATTAAGATTAACATAAACAATGCTTCCCGCATTAAAGATAATCTTCATTGATTCCTGGTTTATATCTCCAATTTTTATTGTTTCAAGCCCTGCATATTTGCCTATTCCATAATCTTCATGAACTACATAATCTCCTCTTTTAATCGAAGCAAAAGTCTTTGCTTTGGATTTTTTATATTTTTTATTGGTTGATACTTTTGTCCGGTACGGTTTATTAAAAATTTGATAGTCGGTAAGCAGAAGTATTTTTTCAACCTTATTAATGAATCCTTTTTTTATTGCAAGAGTTTCAACTATTAGTTTATCAGATTCAATCAGATTTTCCAGCTCTTTTCTGTCAATGCTTATGTTTTGCTGCCGGGATACAAGGGATTCTCCAAGGTCCATAAGGAGATCTTTTAACCTGGATGATTGAAGTTCATTCTCTGCAGTGATTGTAATGTTAAAACCGAGTTCTGTATATTCTTTCAGTGTAGAGAAAAGAATTGAGTAATTTGAATTAATCGGTGGTGCTTCTGAAAATCCAAGATCAATTCTATTTTGCGATACCGCAAGTTCTTCTTCTATAATCCAGCGAGTACTTTCTTTTGAGGTGTAATCGAATGTTTCCGGATCTACAAATATTGTATCTTTTACAGGCTCTGTATTATTTTCAGGGAATTCAACATCAAAGTTTTCACTATTGGTCTTTGTTTCTGGTTCTTTTCCATCATTAGACTCAGTGAAAAGATTAATTTTTTTATATGTTAAATTATTTAACTCGTATGACGAGGCAATAATAATTGGGTTATCCAAATAGTTGAAAATATCCGTCAATTCTTGGGGGGTATTACCTATTGTGGATAATGACCCGGCTAGTGTTACTATTTCAACAGTTTCAATTGACCTTTGGCTTTCTGAATCAAAGTATCTGATAGACTCCAGGAAATCGCCATCGTATTCAAGACGTGCCGGATTACTCTCACTATAAGACCAAAAATCAATAATTGCCCCACGCTGGGAGTAATAGCCCGGAGCTTCAACAAATTTATCTTTTTGATAGTTGAGGAGATTCAAATATTCAATGAGGTCATTATATGTAAGTTTGCCCCCCGCCTGAATTTTTGTTGTTTCCAATTCAATTTGCTGTTTTAGAGGCAATTGACAATTTAACAACTCATATGTAGCAACAAGAATAAATTTTGTTTTTTTCGAAATTTCTGTAAGCTTTTCCTGGATCAATTCAGGTTTTAGTTCAGTTAAGAGTACGGCACTTTCTGAGATATCCAGTACATTAAGCTCTACAAAAAATTCCGCTGCGCTCTGAACATCCGGAGAAAAAACTATAATTTGATTTTCTGATTTTAATAAACTTTTTACGAAGATACTCTTAACCGAGCCAAATAAAGGCGAGATATTAGTTATTCTCCCCTTTTTTATAATTTTCCGCAGCGAACTTAAACTATGGCTGCCAACAATAGAATTTTCAATATTCATGAATCAAAATTAGTCAAAACGAAAGTACCAAAATACTATATTAAATATTTAAAAATGATAAGATTGCATAATATTAAAATGCTAAAGATATGTTAACTCCTGTTAAGGAAAAGTTTAATGAAATATTACTATCTCCAGGATTGCCGGCAGTTGTTATATTGCTGACATAATTTCCCGAGAAATATCCGATAAAACTGCCGGTTATTACATCAGAAAACCAGTGATCATTATGGTAGATTCTTGCGAAGGAGACCAATGATGAAGCAGAAAAAAAAAATATTTTTAGATATATATTGTCCGTATTATTTGCCAGCACTGTTGATACCGCAAAAGATACTGTAGAATGGCCGGATGGAAACGAGGTAGTTGCAGCACTAAAATTAATAGGATGAAAATTAGCTTTCCCTTCATTCGTATATGGTCTGCTTCTACCAACTACGGATTTTAGAATAGATTCTATTATTCCTGAATAACCGACTGCTTCAATAGTTTGGAGGCCAAGTTTTCTTACATCTTTGTCACTAAATATCAGTCCATACCCGTAGAGTCCACCGATTGCTATAAAAGTATATTCGCTTCCATAATAATTATCTATTGAGAATAAATCGTTATTAAAAGTTGATATGTTTCTTTGTGAAAAATTCTTTACATTATTATCTATTGAATATCCGGTACCAATCAGTACTGCCGAACCTAAAAAATTTAACTGTGTAGATTTATCAAATTTAATGAAATCAGAAGCCAGATGTCCGCCTTTATTAATAAAATCACAAAAGTCGTCGCCTACTTCATTCAATACTTGGGAATAATCTGACTGATGATTTAAAGTAATAAATAAAAAGAGTATTATGAAAAAATTTTTCAATGGATGAAAAAGTTAAATTAGTTTCGGTATGTTAATTAAAAGTTCCCCTCAATAGCTTTGCGGACAAAACCGTGTGTTTTTATTAATCTTTGTTTCGCATTATCAATATCAACACCTGCATTAATCATAACAAGCGCAGTTTTCACATGTCCGCCAGCTTTCTCTAACAACTCAGAAGCTTTATCGTATGAGATCCCTGTAATTGTCATAATAATTTTTTTTGATCGTTCTACAAGTTTCTTATTTGTCATTTGCAGATCAATCATCATATTTTCATACACCTTGCCCAGCCTTATCATCGATGCGGTTGTTAACATATTAAGAACAAGTTTTTGGGCTGTACCGCTTTTCATCCTCGTCGATCCCATTATTACCTCAGGGCCGACAACAGGACAAATTGCAATATCAACCTCTTGAAAATTTAATTCTGCTCTCGGATTACACGTAACAAAAATTGTTGAAGCGCCAATCTGTTTTGCCTTTTTTAATGCACCCACAACATAAGGAGTTCTGCTGCTTGCAGCAATTCCGCAAACAACATCTTTATTTGTAATTTCAGCTTTTAAAACATCTTTAGCTCCGTTTTCTTCAAGGTCTTCTGCCCCCTCCTGGGCAATAAACATTGCTTCCTTTCCTCCGGCTATAAAACCGCTTATTAGATAATCGGGAGTTCCAAAGGTTGGAGGGCATTCGGCAGCATCAATAACGCCGAGTCTTCCGCTTGTGCCAGCTCCAAAGTATACTAATCTGCCCCCACTTTCTAGCGCACTTACAATAATTTCCACAGCTTTTTCAATAAAGGGTAATTCTTTTTCAACGGCAAGAGGAACCAACTTATCTTCGTTATTAATAATTTTCAATATCTCAGGCAAAGGTCTGTTATCAATATCCATAGATCGGGGATTTCTTTGCTCGGTAGCAAGTTTGCTGATTTCAGTGAATAATTCCTCGGAATCTGAAAAGGATTTCACTTCTGTAGTTCCAATAATACCAGCTTTTTCCCTTTTTGATTTCTCATATTTGACGGTTTATAAAATAGTTCAAACACGGTCGATTTTTTAATATAGGCTTTATATTTTAAAACAGCTTTTTGAAGTTCATCTTCAATATCACCGCCTTTTATAGAAGCAAGAAATGCTTTATCTTTAACAAGTGGTACAGCATATCTAAGCAGAATAATGAGCGGAACAGTTGCTCTGCTGATAATTAAATCAAATGATTCGGAATATTCCGAAAGAAACAACTGGCTTTCAACACGGTCATTTATAACTGTAACGTTGCTAAGTTTTAAACGATCGACGAATTCTTTTACAGCTTCTATTTTTTTCCCTGTCGAATCAATTAAAACGCCTTTTGATTCAGGCCGCATAATTGCAAGAGGAATGCCGGGAAAACCACCGCCTGTACCGATATCCAAAAAGTGGGTACACTTTTCCGGTAAATATTTTGTAATGTACGATGATAAGAAAATATGGTTTTCAATAATTGATTCGACATCTTTGCGTGAAATTAAATTAACCTTTTCGTTTTTTTCTGCCACAAGTTCTGCAAAATAGGCAAGGCGCTCTATTTTTGTAGGATCGGGATTGAATGCATTATCCCAATAAAAAGATTGTAACTCCTTATAGTACTGTTCCTGTACGTCAACCATAAGAAATCCTCTCGAATTAGTTTTTCAAATATACCAATAAAATCGAAATATCTGAAGGTGTAACTCCCGATATTCTTGATGCTTGTGCTAGTGAGCGGGGTTTTACCCGGTTTAATTTTTCCCTTCCTTCGGTGGAAAGAGCTTTTAATGTTGAATAATTTAATGTTAAAGGAATTATTGTCTCTTCATATCTTTCAAGCCGTTCAACCATCTCGTACTGTCTTTTAATATATCCTTCATATTTAAGTTCAATTTCAACTTGTTCTAAAGCAATATCATCATTCAGAAGAGCTTTCACTTCTGGGTATTGTTCTGTCCCGTTTATACGAATGATTTCCCTTAAAGTTAATTCAGGCCGTTTACATAGTTTAGAAATAGTTTCAGTAGAATCAATTCCAGAAGAACCTTTTAATTCAAGGAAAGTATTTACATCTCTTGCATGAAGCTTTATTGTGTCGAACAGCTTAATACAATCTGAAATTATTTTCTCTCTTTGCTGAACCCTATTGCCTAAAGCCGAAGGAATTAATCCGAATTCATGGCCATACTTCATTAGTCTCCTGTCTGCATTATCCTGCCTAAGCAATAACCTGTGTTCTGCCCGGGAAGTAAACATTCGGTAAGGTTCATAGGTAGACTTTGTAACTAGATCATCTATTAAGACACCGATATAAGCCTCACTTCTTTTCAAAACAAATTCGGGTTTTTTCTGAATTTTCAGCGCTGCATTTATGCCGGCAATTATTCCCTGCGCAGCTGCTTCTTCATACCCGGAAGTTCCGTTTATTTGTCCGGCAAAATATAAATTTTTAATAATCTTAGTTTCTAAAGTAAGGTCAACCTGGTGCGGGGGGAAGTAGTCATATTCTACAGCATATCCGGCTCTGATCATTTCAACATTTTCCAGACCTTTTATTTTATGTAATGCTTCGTTTTGAATTTCAGACGGCAGCGAGGTTGAAAAACCATTTAAATAAATTTGATTGCTCTCTAAACCTTCCGGCTCTAAAAATAGTTGGTGTTGTTTTTTATCCGCAAAACGTACAATTTTATCTTCGATTGATGGACAGTATCTTGGGCCTACTCCTTTGATCCTACCTGTGAACATCGGAGAACGGTCAAAACCTTTTTCCAAAATCTTATGTACAGATTCATCTGTGTATGTTATATAACAGCTTAACTGAGGAAGCACAGGGAAATTATTTAAATCGGTTCTATATGAAAATGGGTGCACAATTTCATCGCCAGGCTGTTCTTCCAGGATATCCCAATCAATGGAATCCTTTTTAAGTCGTGGAGGTGTCCCGGTTTTCAAACGACCAGCTTCAAATCCCATTTTAATTAAAGATTGAGTTATACCGATTGCTGGTTGTTCACCATACCTGCCGCCTACTGTCGAATTTAATCCAGTATGCATTAATCCATTTAAAAATGTTCCGGAAGAAAGTACTAATGCTGAACATTGCAAATGTGTTCCATCCGAAGTAACGATTCCTTTAACTTTTCCATTCTCTTCAACAATATCTATTACTGAAGCCTCAAGAATTTCAAGATTTTTAGTTGCAGAAACTAATGTATATGCTTCTTCGGAATATAATTTCCTATCCGATTGACATCTGGGTGACCAAACTGCCGGACCTTTAGACTTATTCAGCATCCTAAATTGGATTCCGGTATTATCAGCGATTATCCCCATCATCCCCCCAAGAGAATCAATTTCCCTTACAAGATGTCCTTTTGCCGTACCTCCGATTGCCGGGTTACATGACATTCTTCCTATTGCATATCTTTCCATCGTAACGAGTCCGACGAAACAACCCATATTCGCTGCCGCACAAGCCGCTTCGATACCGGCATGTCCCCCACCAACAACAATTAGATCGTAATTATTCATATTATCTCTTTATAGATTATCTACTCTCTCTTTAACATCTTTAATTATTCTGATAAAAAAATATTATTTTATTTCTGATACTTCTGCCTAAAATCGCATTAAAAATAATAAAAATCCTATCAATTCTACGTGTTCCACGTGGAACTCTACAAATTGAATTTTTTGAACTTCGATTATAATAAATCTCAAAATGATTAAAAAAGTTAGTTCCACGTGGAACTATTGAATTTGTTTTGTTAATATTTGGGTCATTATTTGCCAATACAAAAACTCATAAAAATGTTATTTAAGATATCATCTGTCGTAACTATACCAATTATTTCACCCAGACTATTTTCTGCATTTCTTAAATCGACAGAAATAAATTCGCTGCTGAGTTTATTTAAAATTGATTTCTTGGCAAGTTCTAGATACTCATTCGCCTTACTCAGGCAATGATAGTGTCTTAAGCTCGAAATTACCTCAGACTTCTCACTATAAACCGAATTTCCAAGGGCCAGGCTTTTCAGCTTATTTAACAAGTTTTCCATGCCTTTCCCTGTTAAAGCAGAAACGCAAATTTTTTCCAGAGCTTGCTCAGTTTTGATAAGATCTATTTTATTAAGAACAATTAAGACTTTTTCTTTTGTAGTCAATGAATAAATTTCATTTAATATTTTATCATCTAATTGCTGTTCTACATCATGGATCAGAAGTACGATGTCTGCATTTTTAATTGCCTCACGGCTTCTAAAAATCCCTTCTTTTTCAATCTCGTCTTCTGAAGATCTAATACCTGCGGTATCAAATAGTTTAAATAGAATTCCGTCAATCGAAACTTCTTCTCTTATGATATCGCGTGTTGTTCCAGGTATCTTGCTTACAATTGATCTGGATTCCTTAAGTATATAATTTAATATGGATGATTTACCCACATTAGGTTGCCCCACCAAAGCCACATTTACCCCGTCTCTTATTACTCTACCGAATGAATATGTATCAAGGAGGTTGTTAATTTCATTACTTATTTTTTCAATTCTATTTAATAATTCTGAATTGTCAATAAACTCAATATCTTCTTCGGCAAAATCCAATCCAAGTTCTACAAATGATGATGCGTTTATTAAGCCCGATCTTAGTTCTTGAACTTTTTTTGAAAGCAACCCATCAAGTTGGTTTCTTGCTCCCTTTAAAGAAGCTTCGGTTCTTGAGTTAATGATATCCGCAACAGCTTCTGCCTGTGCAAGATCTAGCCGGTTATTCATAAATGCTCTTTTTGTAAATTCTCCAGGTTCGGCTAATCTTACGTCTCTTTTTAAAAGAAGATCAATAATTTTTTCTGATATTACAGGACTGCCATGGGTGCTTATCTCTACACTGTCTTCTCCCGTATATGAATTGGGTCCTTTATATATAAAGATCAGTACATCATCAATTAAATTATTATTCTCTGAATAAATTTTACCATAATGAATTGTATGGCTTAATGCATTTGTAAGTTTTATCTTGCCTTGAAAAATTGAATCGACTGATTTAATGGATTGATTCCCGCTTATTCTGATTATTGAAATTGCACCTATTCCTGGAGGGGTAGCAAGAGCAATAATTGTATCTTCAGTGAAATTGTTCACCGTTAATAAGCCTATGGCCTGGTTGATGAATAGATTTTCAAATTTATAATCAAAATTAACTTTTGGAGTAAATTTTCAAATTTAAGTTTGCAAAAATAACTAAATTCAAATGAAATAACAATCAGGAAATAAGTTACAGGTATTAACTCGCAAGAAAAAATTAGATGCTCTGTCAATAGAGCATAATATGCTGACAAAAATCAATTTATTGTTGATTAAACGTCACGAACTTTGCCATTTTGGCACACTACTTATTAAACAGTTTCTGATTAACTAATTATAAAACAAGTACTTATAATTTTATTTTCTTATGGCATTCAACTTGCTATGCCATAAATTGTAATTATGATATTAAAATAAAAAATTATTTTAATGAAAGGAGATAAAATTATGGCAATAGTAAAATGGAACCCGGCTCGCGAACTGCTTAATGTTGAACGCGAATTTAATAAAATATTCAATTCATTCGGTGGAAGATTTGGTCTTACAGATACATCGAATGATAATGAATATGAGAATGCTGTTTGGTCACCTCTGACGGATGTTTCGGAAGATAAAGATAACTATGTGCTCAGGCTTGACCTTCCCGGCGTAAATAAAGAAGATGTTAAAATTTCTTTTTCCGATGGACAGCTAAATATCAGCGGTGAACGCAAGCAAGAAAAGGAAACTAAGGAACTTAAATTCCACAGGGTTGAAAGAGTCTATGGAAAATATTTCAGATCATTTTCTTTACCAGGCAAAATTAAAGAGGATAAAATTGATGCCGAATTTAAAAACGGGCAATTACTGATTACAATTCCAAAAGCCGATGAAGTAAAGCCCAAAGAAATATCAATTAAATTTAATTAACTTATATTATAGTCAAATTAAATTTATATTTTGAAAGGGTAGCTATTATAGTTACCCTTTCATTTTTACGTAATTAATTTTGACCGGTCTATTCAATAAATATTAATCCGGGGTAACTTAATGGAATATAAGGACTACTATAAAACACTTGGTGTTAATAAAAATGCAACTACTGAAGAAATTAGGAAAGCCTATCGTCAGTTGGCAAAAAAATATCACCCGGATAAAAACCCGGGAAATAAATCCTCGGAAGAAAAATTCAAAGAGTTAACCGAAGCAAATGAAGTTCTTAGCGATGCTGAAAAGAGAAAAAAATATGATATGCTGGGTGCCAACTGGAAACAATATCAAACTGCTGGCAACCAGGAGAATAATAATTGGTATAGTCAGTTCAACACCGGGGGAGGCGGCAGGCAATTCGATTTTTCTTCCGACGCAGGAGGTATGTTCGGGGGTGAAGGAGGATTTTCTGAGTTTTTTGAAAGTTTTTTTGGCGGCAATTTAAAAGACAAAGCCCGGACGAACGCCAGAACACAACCGCGTAAAGGAAAGGATTATGAATCGAAGCTCAATGTTTCATTGAACGAAGCTTACTCTGGTAGTGAGCGTGAATTTACTATTAATGGTAAAAGATTAAAAATAAAAATAACTCCAGGTATTGAGTATGGTAAAAAACTTCGATTGAAAAACCAGGGCGGTGAAGGTACCCGTGGTGGCGAAAGAGGTGATCTGTATTTAACTATAAATATTGAAAAACATCCTTTATATGAAAGAAAGGGAGATGATCTTTATTTAAACATGGATATCGACCTTTATACTGCAATTTTGGGAGGGAAAAAGCAGTTAAAAACGCTTGATGGAAAAACAATTAATATTACAATACCTAAAGAAACTGATAACGAAACAATATTAAGAATGAAAGATCTCGGGATGCCTAAGTCCGGTGGCGGTAAAGGTGATTTGTTCGTAACAATCAAAATTAGGATTCCCAAAGGTTTATCAGTTGAAGAAAGATCATTATTTGAAAAATTAGCATATTTAAGAAAATAATTATAAAAATATCAAATTCCAGAGGACTAAAAATGGATTCAAAACAAACTAGCACAAAGAAATATGAATTTAAAGCTGAAGTGAAACAACTGCTTGATATATTGGTTCATTCTTTATATACCAGCCGGGAGATCTTTTTAAGAGAAATAATTTCAAACGCCTCCGATGCACTGGATAAATTAAGATTTGAATCAACTCGCGGTAGTGAGATCGCCGATAAAGATTTAACCCTTGAGATAAAAATTGATTTTGATGAAACAAAAAAAATAATAACCGTTACCGATACAGGCATAGGAATGACGCGTGATGAATTAATAACTAACATTGGTACAATTGCAAAATCCGGTTCTGCTGAATTCCTGAAACAATTAAAAGATAATCAGAGCGATACTAATAATATAATCGGCAAATTCGGGGTGGGCTTTTATTCTGTTTTTATGGTTGCTGAAGATGTTGTAATAAAAACAAAATCTTTTAAACCAGGTGAACCTGCAATTGAATGGCAGTCAAATGGCTTGGGGGATTATGAAATTGCGGAACTTGATGGAAGTATGAACCGCGGTACAAGCATCGAAATTCATTTAAAAGAAGATGCAAAAGAATTTGCGGAAAAATATCGGCTTGAAACTGTAATTAAAAAGCACTCAAATTTTATCTCTTTCCCTATTTATTTAGGCAGTGAAAAAATTAATACAGTAGCAGCTCTTTGGCGGGAACCTAAATCGTCTGTTAAAAAAGAGCAGTATAATGAATTTTATAAATTCTTATCTTATGATTCCGAAGAACCTGCAGATGTAATTCATATTACCATCGATGCGCCAATTCAATTTAATTCTTTAATGTTTATACCAAAAAAAAGCTTTGATTTCTTTGGTTATAACAGGGATGATCATGGATTAGATTTATACGTTCGAAGAGTATTAATACAGCATAAAAACAAAGATTTGTTACCGGAATATTTAGGTTTTGTTAAAGGAGTTGTTGATTCGGAAGATTTGCCGCTTAATATTTCAAGAGAAACACTACAGGAAAATATTGTTTTTACTAAAATTGCACAAAACATTACCGGGCAGATTTTATCATACTTGACAAAAAAAGCTAAAGATGAACCGGAGAAATATGCTGAATTCTGGAAGGAACACGGCAAAATATTTAAACTCGGATATTCTGATTTTGTCAATCTTGAAAAATATAACGAACTTTTAAGATTTAATTCATCTACTAATACAGATGCTAACGGATTAACTTCATTAGAAGAATATGTTTCAAGATTTAAAGAAGAACAGAAAGAAATTTATTATGCATTCGGCAACAGCAGGGATGCTATAATTCAGGATCCTCACCTTGAAATATTTAAAAACAAAGGATTAGAGGTATTATTCTTATATGATCCCATTGATGAGTTTGTTTTAAGCACGGTTAGAAAGTATAAAGATTTTGATTTTAAATCAGTAGACTCCGTGGAATTGAAAAACTTTGAGAAATATAAAGATACTGATGAGAAAAAAGACAAACCGGAAGAGTTAAATAAGGAAGATGAAAAACATTTTGACAGCCTCTTAAGCCGTATGAAAGATATTTTAGGCGATAGAGTTGTTGAAGTGAAAGAATCAAAAAGGCTGTCCGGCAGTCCTGCAATACTTGTTAATCCGGATGATAGTATGTCTTCTACTATGCAGAAAATTTTACGGATGACAAATAAAGATATGAGTGTACAGAAAAAAGTTTTTGAGATAAACAGGGATCATAAATTAATTAGAAATCTTTTGAAATTGTTTAAATCGAATTCAAAGGATGAATATATATCTAATGTTGTTGAAGAATTATTCGAATCTGCCCTGCTATTGGATGGTAGCTTAAATGATCCTCATACTTTAGTAAGCAGGCTTAACCAATTGCTTGAACAATCAAGTGATTGGTACACGGAGATAAAAAAATTGTAATATTATTGTGATATTATGTGAGACTTACTTTAGAAGTGAGCCTTACATTTTTCACTTTGGATAAGGAAAAATAAGATGGCATTTAATTTTAATAAATTCACCGTCAAAGCACAGGAAATTGTGCAGGCTGCAATTGAGATAGCTCAGAATTATAATAATCAGGTAATTGAACCGGAACATGTGCTTGCAGCTTTAGTACAGGATAGCGGGAATATAGCCGATACAGTAATTCAAAAGACGGGCGGCAATGTAAATCGTTTGAAATTGAAAGTAAACGAATTACTTGAAAGTTTACCAAAAGTAAGCGGGGCCGGAATAGGCAGCCAGGCCATGTCCAATTCCACTGCGAAGCTTTTTGATGTCGCTTCTGCAGAAGCGCGTAACTTAAAGGATGAATACATTTCCTCGGAACATATACTTTTGGCTTTATCGGCAAGTGATGGTAAAGCAGGCAGGCTGTTAAAAGAAAATGGGATTTCGCACGAAGAAATATTAACAGCACTCAAAGATTTACGTGGTACGCAGAGAGTTACAACTCAAAACCCGGAAGACACTTATCAGGCACTTCAAAAATACGGCAGGGATCTGAATGAACTCGCAAAGGCAGGTAAGCTGGATCCGGTTATAGGGCGAGATGAAGAAATTAGAAGAGTGCTTCAGGTCCTTTCCCGCAGGACGAAGAATAATCCGGTTTTAATCGGAGAACCAGGCGTTGGCAAAACCGCAATTGCGGAAGGTATTGCTCACAGGATTATTTCAGGTGATGTACCCGAAAATTTAAAAACCAAAAGAATTGTTGCTCTTGATATGGGTGCCCTAATAGCCGGGACACAGTTTCGCGGGCAGTTTGAAGAACGAATGAAAGCGGTACTAAAAGAAGTTCAGGACTCAAACGGTGAGATAATTCTTTTTATAGATGAACTGCACACACTTGTGGGTGCCGGATCGGTTGGGGGTTCAATGGATGCAGCAAATATTCTTAAACCTGCTCTAGCCCGCGGTGAATTACATGCAATTGGTGCAACAACGCTGGATGAATATAAGAAATATATTGAGAAGGATGCAGCACTTGAAAGAAGATTCCAACCGGTAGTTGTAAGTGAGCCCTCCGAAGAAGATACTATTTCTATTCTTCGCGGTTTGAAGGAACGTTACGAAGTTCATCATGGTGTCAGGATAACCGATGGCGCTATTGTTGCTGCCACACAGCTTTCAAACAGGTACATTGCAGATAGATTTCTGCCGGATAAAGCTATCGATCTCATTGATGAAGCGGCTTCAAAAATAAGAATTGAGATTGATTCAATGCCTGAAGAGCTTGATACCGTTGAACGAAAAATAAAACAGCTTGAAATTGAACGTGAAGCTTTAAAACGTGAAAAAGATGAAGCTTCGGCAAAACGTCTTATAGAACTAAAAGAAGAACTAAGTGAACTTGCAGAAGAAAGAAATAAATTCCGGATGCATTGGGATCTTGAAAAAGGTAAAATTCAAAAAATCCGTTCTATGAAGAGCGAGATTGAAAATGCAAAATCTCTGTCTGATAAATATGAACGTGAAGGAGATCTTGGTAAAGTTGCGGAACTTAGATACGGCAAGATTGTAACACTGGAAAAACAGCTCAAAGAAGAAACGAAAAAACTTTCTGAAATTCAAAAAGACGAAAAGATGCTAAAAGAGGAAGTGGATTCTGAAGATATTGCTGAAATTGTTTCCAAATGGACGGGAATCCCGGTTAGCAGAATGCTTGAGAGCGAACGAAGTAAATTATTGCGGTTGGAAGATGAACTCCATAAACGTGTAGTCGGGCAAAATGATGCAGTTTATGCCGTGTCTAATGCTATACGAAGGTCCAGAACAGGCTTGCAGGATATTAACCGTCCGCTCGGCTCATTTATATTTTTAGGCACTACAGGTGTGGGAAAAACCGAACTTGCACGTACGCTTGCAGATTTTTTGTTTGATGATGAGCATGCAATGATAAGGCTGGATATGTCAGAGTACATGGAAAAGTTTTCAGTTTCCAGGCTTATAGGCGCACCTCCGGGGTACGTGGGTTATGAAGAAGGCGGACAGTTAACTGAAGCGGTAAGAAGAAGACCATATTCTGTAGTACTTCTTGATGAAATTGAAAAGGCCCATCCGGATGTATTTAATGTTTTGCTTCAGGTTTTGGATGATGGACGGTTAACCGATAACCAGGGAAGAACGGTGAACTTCAAGAATACAATTATTATTATGACTTCAAATCTCGGTTCACATCTTATCCAGGAAAAACTGGAAAATGTTCCAGAACTTGAAATTGAAGATGCATTGGGTGATCTAAGAACTAAACTGTTGGAATTATTGCGAAAGACAATACGTCCGGAGTTTTTGAATAGAATTGACGAGGTTGTATTATTCAAACCTCTAACTAGAAGTGAGATCAGAAAAATAGTTGACATTCAGATAAGTAGTGTACAGAAAATGCTGATTCAAAAAGATATAACCATTAATATTGATGATGAAGCAAAAGACTGGTTGGCAAAACTTGGTTACGATGTTACTTTTGGAGCCCGCCCGCTTAAAAGAACAATTCAGCGGCATCTTATAAATCCCTTGTCGCAGGAATTATTGGCCGGTAATTTTGAAGATGGTGATAATATCCTTGTTACACTTGGCGAAACCGGGCACCTGGAATTTAAAAAAGTAGAGACGAAACATGAGTCGTCTCCTAAAAATTTGTAAAAATGGGGCATGCCTGTCCTGCCAAGGCGGTAGCCCCGTCTTTATTTCCTCAATTCTTTCCTTTTAATTAACCACTTCTTTAATTAATTTTTAACGGTAAAAATTAAGCAATTAATCTCTTGTCAGAATTTATAACAATTCAATTTGAACGCTCGAATCAGCGGGAGTCGATAGATAGTCATGGATAAAGCGCAACAAATATTAAAAGATATTTTCGGCTATGATTCATTCCGGCCTTTACAGTTGGATATAATACAAAATGTATTAAATAAAAAAGATTCCCTGGTTGTTATGCCTACCGGGGGCGGAAAATCTATTTGTTACCAGATACCCGCGCTTATTTTTGAAGGGTTAACAATAGTAGTCTCGCCGCTTATTTCTTTAATGAAGGACCAGGTTGAACAACTTAGACAGCTTGGCGTTAAGGCTGCACTACTAAACAGTTCGCTTTCCCCCGAAGTTTACAGATATAATTATGATAATGTTAAAAGCCTTAAAGCAAAACTTTTATATATCGCACCGGAATCCCTTTTAAAAGAGGAAATTATCAAACTTCTTAAAAGTGTAACGGTCGATTGCATTACTGTAGATGAAGCACATTGTATTTCTGAATGGGGGCATGATTTCAGAAAAGAATACAGGCAGCTTGGAAAATTCAGAACAATTTTTCCTTCCGCTGCCTGCATTGGGCTAACTGCCACAGCCACTCCAAGAGTTCAGGATGATATCGTAAAAAATTTGAATATGACTGACAATAAAAGATTTATTGCCAGCTTTAACAGGGAAAATTTATTTTTACAAGTAATTCCAAAGCAGGATCCTTTTCACCAGACAGTTGATTTCTTAAAGGAACATCCGGATCAATCCGGAATCATTTACTGCTTTTCAAGAAAACAAGTTGACAGCCTGCATGAAGATTTATCTTCGCTTGGGTATTTTACAAAACCATATCACGCTGGTTTGACTGATATAGAAAGAAACCGGAATCAGGATGTTTTTATTAAGGATCAGGTTCAGATCATTATTGCTACAATTGCATTCGGCATGGGTATAAATAAATCAAATGTCCGCTTTGTTATACATTATGATCTTCCAAAGAACCTTGAATCATATTATCAGGAAATCGGCAGATCAGGGCGCGATGGGTTAAGATCGGACTGCCTCCTTCTATTCAGTTATGCCGATATTTCTAAAATAAATTATTTTATTGACCAAAAAGAAGATGAGGTAGAAAGACTCTCTGCTAAAGCCCACTTAAATGCAATGGTCAGGTATGCAGAATCTGAAATTTGCCGGAGACATCCCCTTATTAATTACTTCGGCGAATCATATAAGACTTTTGATTGCCGGATGTGCGATAATTGTATTGCTGCCGAAAAAGAAATGACGGATATTACCATTCCGGCACAAAAGCTTCTATCTGCCGTAAAAAGAACCGGGCAAGTATTCGGCATGAATTATTTGATTGATGTTTTAATGGGGAATGATACCGACAGAATACTAAGCAACGGCCATCAGAATTTAACTGTTTTTGGAATAGGAAAAGAATATACTAAAAAACAGTGGCATATGATTGCAAACCAATTAGTGAATAAAGAACTTTTAATTAGAGACCTGGAATTCGGCAGTATAAAACTTACTGAAAGAGCCCCGGAAATTTTATTTAAGAACCAAAAAGTGTTAGGCTATGTAAAGGAAGCTAAAACTTCAACTAAAAAGCCTAAACAGATTGTTCAGGCATATGATCCGGAATTATTTGAGCTACTCCGCAGGAAAAGGAAAGAACTGGCTGATGAACAGGATATTCCGCCATATGTAATCTTTTCAGATAAAGCTTTGGGGCAGATGGCTGCAGATTACCCTCGGGATGAGAATGGCCTGTTAAATATAGGTGGAATAGGAATAAATAAACTTGAACGCTACGGCAATATATTTCTTTCTATTATAAATAGGTACTGCATTAAAAAAAACATTACAGGGGGTTTAAATAAACCCGGGTTGTTATCCGGCAGCAGGCGCAGACCAAAGAAAAATTCATCGCAATTATTAAAATATGTTATCGTAGCCCAATCTTTTAATGAAGGGACCTCAATTAAACAACTAACTGAAGATTTCGGGATAAAGGCCCAGACTATTGTTACCCATATAGCAAGATATGCAAGTGAAGGTCATAAGATAAGAATGAAAGGTCTGATGGAAGAGCTTTCACTGCCCGCAGAACAACATCAAAAAGTTTTTGAAGCTTTTAAAGAAGAAGGCACAATAACAATGAAAACTATCTATGAAAAGTTTAATAACGAAATTTCTTACGAAGATTTACATATATTGAAAATAATTTATTTAGATAAGCTTCAGCCTAATCTATAGTTTCCTTGATTTATACAATTATTAATTCTATTAGTTTAAATACAATTCATTAATTATCAAAACAAATAAACTATTGCCGCAATGATTTTATATGTGTTTATTTACACTTGTTTATACACAAAGGATTTAATATGAGAACTAATATTGAGATAAATGATAAGTTGATGAAATCAGCAATGAAAACTTTAGGCAAAAAAACAAAACGGGAGACTGTTGAGGAAACATTACGCAGGGTAGTCGACCTCGGCAAGCAAGCAGAAATAAAAAAACTCTTCGGAAAAATCCGGTGGGAAGGCAATCTTGATGAAATGAGGCAAAATCGTTGGTAATGGTAGATTCATCTGTTTGGATAGATGCTTTTAACGGGGTTAATTCCAGACAGGTTAAAGGGCTGTCGAATATTCTTGGAAGAGAAAATATTTTTGTCGGGGATTTTATCCTGACTGAAGTTTTGCAGGGTGTCCATAACGATGAAGATTTTAAGGACATAAAAGCAGCACTTAATGAGTTTCCATGTGTCCGTTTGCTGAACAAAGAAATTGCTATTAAGAGCGCTGAGAATTATCGGGTGTTGAGAAAAACCGGGATTACTTTCCGAAAAACCATTAATGTTATTATCGCTACATTCTGTATCGAGAATAATTTTATTCTGCTTCATAATGACCGTGACTTTGATCCAATCGAAAAACATCTCGGACTAAAAGTGTTCATATTTCAATAAATAGTAGATTTATATTAATCCTGTAAATCATTTAATCCGAAAAATTTAGATTTGGACTATATAATTCTGCGATGTGGAATTCAACCCGCAACTATTAATCTCATGGGATGGACTATGTTTGTTTCAACTTTTCAAACGGCCAATCCTTTATATAATAAGAGCGTATAAAAAATACAAACGTACCTATAATTATTATAACAACTGCCCCAATTGCAAAATACATTCCGGTTGAAAAAAACAATCCTATCCACATAAGTATTGCAATAAGTGCAGGCAAAGGGTACAGCCACATCTTAAATGGAAAAAATGAAGAATGTTTCCGGCGTCTTAATATCATAATGCCAACTGCCTGGCCGATGAATTGGATGAGAATTCTCATGGCAAGTATTGCACTGATAACTTCTTTTAATCTAAAAAAAAGGCTAAATACAAAAGCAATCGTACCAAGAATTACCAGTGAGGCATCCGGAAAGTTTTTCTTAGGGTGAGTATGTGAGAATATCTTAAAAAATGATCCGTCAACAGCAGCAGCATATGGAATTCTTGAATAACCAAGTGTAGCCGAAAACAACGAAGAAAATGCTATCCATAATATTAAAATTGTAGCAATTATCGCCGCACCCGAACCGTAAATTTTTTCTACAAAAGTACTCACTATAAATTTTGAATTCATAGCTTCGCGCCAGGGAACAACACCAAGTACGCTTAACTGCATTAAAAGATATAGTATCGCAATACCAACAATCGAAATAAGAATGCTCTTTGGAATGTTTTTTTCAGGATCTATTATTTCAGAACCTAAATTGCAGGCATTGTAATAACCGAGATAAGTATATATCGTTTGGACTGAAGCGCTGCCAAGTCCCGCGAAAAAAATAAAAGAAAAATCAAAAGCGCCCGGAGGAAAATCAAAAGCTAATTTTGGATTGAAATGTGTAGCCCCTCCAAATATAAGCCATAGAATAGTTGCAATTACTCCAATCCATAAGAATAAAGAAATTTTGCCCACGGTTGTTATCTTGCGGTAAAGAAGGATAACAATGGAAATAACTATAAGTCCGGAAATGATCTTTTGTCCTACTGTTCCAAGCGGAACTAAGAAAGTAAAATATTGTGAAAAACCTATAGCTCCTGATGCAATAACAAGCGGCGCCTGAAAAATTATCTGCCAGATTAAAAGGAAAGAAAATAATTTCCCCCAGCTTTTAGGTCCGTAAATTTCTTTTAGAAAAACGTAACTGCCCCCTGCTGCCGGCATTGCAGCACCGAGTTCCGACCAGACTGCACCATCCATAAGGGAAAGTACGGCCCCCAGTATCCACGCAAGTAAGCACTGCGGGCCTCTCATCTCCTGTATTACAATAGGCAATACAATGAAGGGCCCTATGCCTATCATGTCAAGCATATTGAGCGAAGCAGCTTCTTTTAATCCTAATCCCCGCTCAAGTTTTATAGATTTAGTATTACTCAATTATTTATTTACAATTCTTGTCTTATTCTACTTTTTTTGTATCCGTATGAGAAATAAATTACCATTCCGATTAGTAACCAAACAGCAAATCTAAGCCATGTTATCCAAGGTAGGCCGAGAATTAAATAAAAACATGCAACGATACCAAGAACCGGAATTAATGGTACCCAGGGCGTCCTGAAAGATCGCGGTCGATCGGGTTCTCTTTTGCGAAGTATTAAAATGCCGATGCATACTAAAATAAAAGCAAACAAAGTTCCTATATTGGTCAGATCAACCATCTCATCAATCGTTGTAAACATGGCGCAAACTCCAACAACAACGCCTGTTACTATAGTAGTTATATGAGGTGTTTTAAATTTATGATGTACTTTAGCAAAGCTTTGGGGAAGCAGGCCGTCTCTTGCCATTGAGAAAAAGATTCTCGGCTGTCCCAGTTGAAATACAAGCAATACGGCAGTATGAGCAATAACCGAACCGAATGCTATAATGCCTATAAGGATATTACCCCAGTTCTGAATATTAGCATACTGAATTGCAAGAGTAAGCGGTTCCGCCTGGCTTGTTGCAAGCGTCTTAACCAAAGCTCTATACGGGATTATTCCGGTGAAAACTGCAGCCACCAAAATGTATATTACTGTGCACACTATTAATGAGCCTATTATTCCTATTGGAAGATCACGGGTTGGATTTTTTACTTCTTCTGCAACAGTTGATACTGCGTCAAATCCGATGTAGGCAAAAAATACAACAGCAGCTCCTGCCTGAACTCCGGCCCATCCGTTGGGGGCGAATGGCGTCCAATTAGCAGGTTTTACATAATGAAAGCCAATCCATACGAAAATTGCCAGTACAACAAGTTTGATTAGAACCATTATAGTGTTTAACCTTGCACTTTCGCGTATGCCGATTACGAGCACAATAGTTATAAGTGCTACAATAGAAAAAGCAGGCAGGTTAAATACAATAGGAACACCAAATATGTGAGGCGCATGTTCAAGCAGCCCGGGAATTTTGGACGCTGTTCTGTAATCAATTGAAATCCAATCGGGAATAATTATTCCGAATCCCGAAACAAAAGTCTTAAAATAATTTGACCAGCTTATTGCAACTGCAACATTGCCCACTGCATATTCAATAATTAAATCCCAGCCTATTATCCAGGCTACTAATTCCCCCAGAGTTCCGTAGGAATAAGTATAAGCGCTTCCCGAAATCGGGACCATAGCAGCAAATTCGGCATAACATAATGCTGCAAATCCGCACGCAATTCCGGTCAGTATAAACGAAAGCATTAGTGCCGGGCCAGCACCCGGCCTGGCTACATCACCTGCAGCGGCTGTGCCGATTGTAGCGAATATTCCCGCGCCGATTATAGCGCCTATTCCCAGCATTACAACATCAAAAGCGCCAAGTGCGCGTTTAAGCTGATGGGTAGGGTCTTCACCTTCGTGAACTAAAGCATCAAGGCTTTTTGTCCTGAATAATTGTTTCAGCAATTGCAGGTCCTTAAAATAATTATTGCGAAAAAAAATTTATTGCCGGGGCTAATTTGATTGATGTGCAGATATTATTTACCAATGTGTACCCGGCAAAATTGAATTGATTTAAATTTTAATATAGTTAATTTGTTCTTGAAATTGAAGAAGAATATAGAATACATATAATACACATACCTGCCGGATAACGACAGGTAT
>Ga0181520_10001229_pt1 | contig 52894 bp, 33 predicted proteins | sample PEATcosm2014_Bin_29_FD_132451 | JGI IMG/M metagenome (GOLD analysis project Ga0181520, IMG submission 132451) | Peatland microbial communities from MTU Mesocosm Facility, Houghton, MI, USA - PEATcosm2014_Bin02_30_metaG | ecosystem: Environmental > Terrestrial > Soil > Wetlands > Peat | place... | reverse complement strand
TGTCGTTGTCGTCGTCATTGTCGTCATCGTCGTCGACGGTGTCGTTGTCGTCGTCATTGTCGTCATCGTCGTCGACGGTGTCGTTGTCGTCGTCATTGTCGTCATCGTCGTCGACGGTGTCGTTGTCGTCGTCATTGTCGTCATCGTCGTCCGGCGAGGCGTCGTCGTTATCGTTGTCGTCGTCGTCCACAGCAGGGCGGCTGCTGCCGCTGCTGCTGCTCTTGCCGCCGCAGGCTGCGACCAGCAGAACGCATGACAAAAGTGCAATCAAAAGAATTAGCCATCGAAGATTTTTCATCTCGCGGACTCCTGTTCGCCGTGTGGCGTTCGTCAAGAAAACAAACCTGTCTCGTTGCCGAAGCGTTTGTTGAAAAATCCAAGGTGCGAGCACTTCTGGAAGGCGATTGTAAGTTATCGAGCGGGGGGGGCGTCAAGACTTATTTTCACGTATGTCGCAGTCGATGCCCGGCGAGATTCTAATTCGCCTCAACAAGGAGAAAGGCGTTCCGTTGGCGGCCGTCAAAGCCGATCTGATCAAACGCGGACGCCTGCGTGGCTACGTACGCCATCGACGTCAAACCGTCGGCGCCCAAGGAAATGGAGAATGAGCTTGAAATCGTCAAGCTGAGAGACGGACGGGGCTACGGGCCTCGCCCGTTGTTATGGGCCGGGTTCCTCGATGATGAATTCATCGGGCCGGTTCGGATCGGCGCGCAGATTTACCCCGCGGTCCGCCAACGCCTGCCGGATGAGCGGCAGATTCGTCAGCGGCGGCTCCATCGTGAAACGGGTGCGGGTGGTCAATAGATAGAGCGCCTGGCCATCGGCAACGCCTTGCGCAAAGGCCGCGGTCGCCGCCGCGTCCATTTCGCAACCGAGGATTTGGGTCCAAATCGCCGCCGCGGCCGGCGCGGGCGGGTTGATGAGAAAGCCGAGCCAGCGGCCGCCGCCGCGAAAGAACGCGGCGGCAGGGTTCGGCATTTTTTCCGCGGCGTGGGCAAAAAAGGCGCGGAGCGGCCCGGAAAATGCGGCGTAATCGATTCGTTCCAGGCGATCGCCGGTCGCCGGCGACGTCTTGGCGAAATAAACGCGATCGATGACCGCGGTGCGCGACATCAGCGCCGCGGCGTAGCCCTCCATAAACGACGCCGCCAACGCCGGGTCGAGCTGCGCCAATTCGTCGATCGCCGCCGCCGCGGTTGCCAGGTTGTCGTCGCGTTCGGGCCACGACACGGCCTCCGTCGCACAGCGCGCCGCCAGCGACCGCCGGCCCCCCGCCCATTGGCGATCGTTGACGAGGCGGTAGACGACGTTCTCCGGACCCAGCGCCCGCGCGAACGCGCACCAGCCGTCGCCCTGCCACGCCGGCGGCAGTCGCGAGATCGCGGCCAGCCGTGCGTCCTCGGGCCGCTTCATTTGGCCCCACCAACGGGGCAGGTTGACGTAAACGAAGGCCTGATTGTCATCGCCGCGGACGGTCGCCAGCCGGCGCCACCCGTCGCGGAAGTAAGCCGCGTGGTGCGGCGCGGACGCCGCCAGAAAAACCGCCCCGGCAGCCAGAAACGGCGCCGGCAGCAGCCATTTCGCGACCCGGGGAACGCGCTCGACGAGCATGGAAAAACACGCCAGGCTCAGCGCAAACAACGGCGTGAGATAGCGCAGACCCTTGAAATATTCCTGCTGGAACTGCAGTTCGGCGCGGCTCGCGGCGGCCAGGAAAAAAACGGCGTACAGCAGCGCCAGGCGGCTCAGCCAGACATCGCGCGCCGGACGCCCGGCCGTCGCAGCCGGCCTCGTCAAATGAACGGCCAGCCCCACGCCCGCCAGCGCCATCAGCGCCGGCGACAGCCCCGGCCAAGCGTAGCCCGGCAGTTGCGCCAAGGCGCCGAGTTGACTGCGCGCCCACAACGCGAATCCCGGCGCCTGCCGCAGACTCCCCGGCGTGACGACCGTCATCGCCCACGGCGACAGCCAGTGCGGCGCGAAGCCGAGCGCGAACGCCGGCCCGACGGGCCAGAGCAGCCGCGCGACGCCGTGCGCCCGCCAACGCCAGCCGATCGCGACGCCGACCGCCGCAGCCATCGCCAGGTTATGGAAGCAAAAGAACGACGCGAATCCGGCGAGCCAACCAATTTCGGCCGCCGGCCAGGTCCGCAACGAAATGTTTTCCTGCCGGAGAAAGAGCCAGGCCAGCAGGCCGACGAAAAAGATGCTCTCCATATGGTTGGCGACCGCCAGATGGAGCCGCCGATCCAGAAACGGCGACGGCAGCAGGCACAACAGGAAAAATGTGACGGCGGCGGCGAATCCGCACCAGCGGCGCAGAACGACCGTCCAGATCGCGACCCCGCCGGCGGCGAACGCCGCGCCGAGGAGTTTGATCCACAGCAGTTTCGAGCCGCCGAGCCAAAAGAAAGGCAGCAACAGCAAACCGTAAACCAGCGGGCCGTGGGCATACGGCATATATTGATAACACCACGGCGAATCGACGAGGCCGTCGCGCAGACCGCGGGTCAGCATGCCGTCGGTAGTCTGCTCGTTTTCGTAGACGTAATCGGTGTAATAGAAGAAACGCACCCCGAACAGCAGCAGCCACAGCACTGCCAGGGCGACCCACACCGCCGCCTCGCGCCGAAAGGGATGCGCGCCGCGGTCGGCCGGGCCGGTGTCGTCGAGTGCTTCGACGCGGCTGACGGGTTCGACGTCCATCGGTTCCTTTCCGGCAAAACGGCGATTATCCAAACGGGTCGAAGTTCGTCAGCGGCTTTGTATCACGGCCCGCGGGGCGAGCGCAAAGTTCGCGCATCCGCCTGACGGTCGCGCCCGTTCGGTCGTTGTTATTCCTCACGGGGTCGTTGGATAATCTCATTTCCGCCGCGGCGAGGTTTGACCGCGGCGCGGGCTTGGAATAGGATGATGTCGTCGAAAACACCCGCCAATTTCGGGGGTCGCCATGAATCGTCGTAGTTTTCTCGCGCCGCTCCTGACGTTCGCCGTTTTGCTGGCCGCCGTCGCCGCCCACGCGGAATATCTCGTGGGCCTGACGCACGGTACGGACAAGCAGCGGCCGGAGTTTTCCTTCACCGTCAACTCGACCTATCACTTGTACGCGGCGAAGAACGAGTGGGAGCCGTTCCAGGTGCTGTTGCGCGACCCCGACGCCGTGCAAAACGTCGATGTCGCGGTCACGGAGTTCACGGGCCCCGGCGACCCGATCGCCGCGCCGGAACTGTACCGCGTCTGGTACGTGCCGGTGACCGCGGACACGATCAGCCACACCCCGCCGGATCTGAGCAAGGTCGGCGACTGGCCGGACGGCCTGGTGCCGTTCGTCGACCACTTTTTCAACGAGAAACGCATCGGCGCGCCGTTCGACCTGAAGCCCAACTACACCCAGGCCGTCTTCGCCGACGTCTACGTGCCCGCCGGCCAGACGCCCGGCGATTACCAGGCGACGGTCACGGTCACCGCCGACGACCGCCCGACGTGGACCGGCACGGTGACGTTGACGGTCTGGAATTTTGCGTTGCCCAACAGCATTTCGATCGCCAGCAACTACGGCTTTGGCAACATCTGCGGCTGGCACCAGGCGCGCGGCTACACGGGTGACTGCGGCGCGTTGATGGCCCGTTATTACCTCGAATTTGCGCGGCATCGCATGAGCTTGCAGAACTGGAGCAACGCCGACCCGGTCTGCACCTGGGATTACGGCATCAACTCGTTCGATTGGGATTGGACCGCGTTCGACGCCGCGAACGGCCCCTACTTCAACGGCACGTTTTACACGCCGGGCTTCAAATTCACGGGGTTGACGCTGCCGGGCGCGCCGAGCGGCTGCCCGAGCGATGTCGATCCGAACGTGTGGCAGCGCGAGTATTGGCGCGGTTGGGCCGCCCATTTCCGCGCGAACGGCTGGCTGGATCAGCTTTATTACTATCTGCCCGATGAGCCGCCGCAGTCGGAATGGGCGCAGGTGGCGGCCATCGCGGCGAGCGTGCACGCCGCCGACCCCGGCCTGCGGACGATGGTGACCAAAGAATACCACGTGGAATTGGCCGGCAACATCGACATCTGGGATCCGGACGAGCCGCGGTTCAGCGATTCGATGCCGTACCCGCCGTTTCCCGACCAATATCCGATATTGCAGGCGGCCGGCCAAACGGTGTGGTGGTATAACTGCGTCAGCGCCACTGCGTTCTTCGACTACGCCAATCATTTCGTCGACGGCGTGGCGGCGTACCAGCGCATCTGGTTGTGGCTGACTCGCCGTTACCAATTCACGGGCACGCTTTATTGGTCGACGATCTACCTGATGGGCGGAACCAACGACCCGTGGGCGTCCGAATGGTCGCCGCCGTACGCCCAGGGCGACGGCCAATTGATCTACCCCGGCACGCTCGATCGGGTCGGCGGCGCGGCGAACACGGATATCCCGGTCGCGTCACTGCGCATGAAGTACATCCGCGAGTCGATGGAAGACTATGAGTATTTCCACATCCTCGACCAAATGGGCTACGGCGACTGGGTCACGAATATGCTGATGACGGTCGCGTCCAAGTCGTTCCAGTGGGAGCACGATTTCCAGACGCTGCTGGACTGGCGGCAGAAAGCCGCGGAGAAAATTCTCGGCACGCTCGACGAGACCCCGCCGAACCCGCCCAGCAACGTCGCCGCCACCGGCCTCGTGAAAGCGATTTCGCTTTCCTGGACCAAGCCGACCGCGCCCGATCTCGCCGGCTACGACATTCACTACGCGGTTTACCAGGGCGACGATTTCTTCGGCGGCACGGTCGGCGCCAACGCGACCGCCGCGGTCGTCGACGGCCTGACGCCCGGGCGCGAATACAGCCTGTGGGTCGTGGCCTTCGATCAAAACGCCAACCGTTCGGCGGACAGCGCCGTCGTCACCGCCACGCCGCTCGCCGCCGATGACGACGCGTCGCCGCCGGGCGACGGCGCGGGCGGTCCGCCCGATGACGACACCCAAGACAATCCCAACGGCGTGAGCGTCAAGACGCCGGCCGGTTCGCCGGCCGCCGCCGGCTGCGGGAGGTGACCGATGACCACGCGCGGCCCCCTGCTTTGGCTGTTGGCGATCTTGTTGCCGGCGCTGCTTGTCGCCGGCTACGGTTGCGGCGGCTCCAGTTCGAGCCACAGCCGCAATGTGCTGGCGGACGACGACAATGACGCCACGCCGGACGACGACGCGTCGCCGGACGACGACGTCTCGCCCGACGACGACGTCTCGCCGGCCGACGACGACACCGCCTGCGACTGGAACACGTTCGATCCCTTGATCGTCGCCGGCAAAGCGCGCCTTTCGGCCGACGACCCGAACGGCGCCGCCGATCAGTTCCTGGCGGCGCTCGGCGTTTGCCCGGGCCAGCCCGACGGCGAAATCGGCATGGTGATCGCCGACGTCCAATGGTATTGGACGTGGATCGGCCGCTGGATCCAGTACCTTTCGTCGTACAACCCGAACCCGAACGGCCACAAGAAGGGCGTCGGCTCGACGATTCAAGCCGTGCTGCGCGATGAGTTCCTGCCGATCAACGCCGAGGTGTTCAAGTACGCGGCGGACCTGGAAGCCAACCACGCGGACGAGGAGTTTTACGTCGAGCCGTTGCCGATGTACGTCGACAGCGGCCAGGTCGTGCTCGACATGGGCGGCGTCTGGGACATCGAGGCGGTGCAAGCCGAGAACGCTTTCATCATGGCGCTCGACGGCTTCGAACGCCTGGCGCTGTCCTACGATCTGTCGTTCGATTTTTCGATTATCGCCAACAGCTCGCCGCCGTCCGGCGCGGACACGACGCAATTGATCAACTACTACTGCGGCCTCTTGCTGAAGATCTTCGCCGACCCGAATTATCCCAATTTCCTGACGTTCCTGCCCGGCGGGCAACAGCAACTCACGCAAGCCGCCACCGAAATCGGCCTGGCCGGGGTCGACGCGAACGCCGCGTTTGAAGCCATCCGCACGGTCGTCGGCCCGCAAGAGGGCCTCGTGTTCGGCTACGTCGACCTGAACGGCAACGGCCGGTGGGATCCGGGCGAGCCATACCACGTGCCCTACCTCGGCGACCTGACCGGCGAGATGGAGATCGGCGTGGAAGATCTGTTGAAGATGGCGCACGATTTCGGCACGGCGTTTCTCTACAGCGGGCCGGCCGGCCAGCCAGGGCTGAAGCCCTATTTCTTCCCGCTCCAGGATCTGGACCCTCTGGACAACCCGATTCGCCGCTTCATCTACCCGGAATGGACCACGTTCCTGCCCCTCTACATTCCGATCGGGCCGTTCTTTTACAATCCGCCGGCCGACGGCGCCCGGTCGCTTGTCGAGGATGTGGCGCAGGTCCTGTACGACTTGACGGCGGACGACGACACGACGGCGGAGGGCGCCCAATGAACACGCGGCTGATTGCGATTCTCACCTTGCTGGCGGCCGGCGCATTCGTCGCGTGCAGCCAGGCGGCCAAGCCGGCCGGCAATCCCGCCGCCGATCGCGGCGCCGCCGCCGTGGCGACCGCCGACCCGGGCGACAATCGCAGTCGCGCGGTTTCCACCGGCAATCCGATCCCGCGGCAATGCAAGGCGGTCACGCCTCCGGCGTGGCCGGCGGCGAATATCACGAGCCCGTCGACGATCGCATTCGACGACCAGAATTTCTACACGATCGACGGCCGGCGTTTCTTCCCGCTGGGGTTCTACGACATGCCGACGGATGCGGCGGGGCTGGCGCAATACAAAAGCGAGGGCTTCAACATCGGCCTGGGCGGCGGCGGCTGCTGCGACGGGACGGACTTGCAGACTCAGCTCGATCTGCTGACGGCGGCCCAAACGGCGGGCGTCTTCCTGATTTTGACGCCGCTTTCGAACATCGGCGATTTGCTGACGATGACGCCGGCCCGGCTCGCGGCGGATTTTGGCCCGCGCGACGCCATCGGCAGTCTGTTCGGCTGGTACACGTTCGACGAGCCGAGCCTGACGGGCGTCAGCAAAACGCTCGCGGCGGGTGTGCATTCGGTGTTGTCGACCATCGACGCGACGCACCTGGACACCTTGACCGACGCGCCGGTCAGCAACCTCGATCAATACGTCAACGACTGCGCGGCGTTCATGGTCGACGCGTACCCGTCGAACTGGATTCCGCTCAGCTACGTCAAGGAAGTCATGGTCGAGGCCGAAGCGGCGACGCAGGGCAAGAAGCCGGTCGGCGGCGTCATGCAGGCGTTCAGTTGGAATTGCGTCTGGGGCAACGATTCCTCGGATTACCATCCCAACGCCGTGGAAGTGCGGAACATGGCGTGGCAATTCATCATTCAGGGGGCCAAGGGCCTGATTCCGTACTCGTACGACGGCACGTGCACGATCCACGAGCAGCCCGACATTTGGTCGGCGTTCCTGACCGACGTGGCCGAAATGAATGCGCTGATGGGCGTGCTGCTCGCCGACGACTTTACGCTCGATCTCGCGCCGCAAACCGACTTCCCGACGATGTTCGACTACCTGGTCAAACGGGAAGCGACGGCGACCTGGGCGCTGACGATTTCCTCGAGCGAACGCACGCTCGCGGTCAACCTCGATTTCTCGGCGCTCGGCTCCGATTTGTGCATCGTCGATTACACGACGGGCGATGTGTTCGTGCAGGACGCGCAGGGCCGAGTCAACGTCAGCTACGACGCGTATCAGGTGAGGATTTTGGAGGTGTTGAATTAAGTGCTCGATCGCGGGAATCGCGCAATCTGGCAGTTGACAAACGCCACCATCGCCATCATTCTTCATGTACGTACGCAAAATCCGTACGTACGGAGGCGATGATGACCATATCCGCGACAGAATTTCGGGCAAATCTTTATCGGATACTTGATCGGGTCGCCGACCACGGCGAGGTCGTCGAAATAGTGCGGCATGGGAAAGTCATCAGAGTGATCTCGGCTTCGGCGCCGCGAGATTTGAGCCGCTTGCCCAAGCACCCCGAGTATCTAAAGTGCGATCCGGACGAAATCGTCCACATGGACTGGTCGAACGAATGGAAACCGTGATTCATCTCGACACGCATGTCGCGGTTTGGCTTTTCGGGGGCGATGAACGTCGTTTGGCGCCGGTTCGACAGCTGCTTGAGCAGGCGCAGCTGGTAATTTCGCCAGCGGTCATACTCGAAATGCAGTTGCTTTTCGAGATCGGCCGAGCGGATCGGCCAGCCGACCGGGTCTACGCGGAACTCGTCGAAACGTCTGGCGTTCGTCTCTCAGGCGCCCCGTTCGCCGACGTTGTCATGGAAGCGTTGAAACAAAGCTGGACACGGGATCCATTCGATCGACTAATTGTCGCCAGCGCGTTGGTGGATGGTAACCGATTGGTCACCTGTGATGAGAAAATTCACGAACACTGCCCCCGCGCAATGTGGGGCTAAGGCCTTTCACGGGCAGACAAAAAGAGCGTTTGCGCTGTTCATTCCGCCCCAGTAAACTCGTTTCATGCGCAACCAGAAAGTCATCGTCGTCATGCCCGCCTACAACGCCGCGAGCACGTTGGAGCGCACGGTCCGCGACATCCCGGAGGGCGTCGCCGACGAAATCATCATCGTCGACGATTGCAGCACCGACGACACGGTGGAGATCGGCCGGAAGCTGGGGCTGGCCGTCGTGCGTCACGAGCGGAACACCGGCTACGGCGGCAACCAAAAAACCTGCTACACGCTCGCGCTGGCGCACGGGGCGGACGTGGTAATCATGATCCACCCGGATTACCAATACGACAGCCGGCTTGCCAGCCACCTGACCAGTTTCATCGTCGACGGCTATTTCGACATCATGCTCGGCACGCGCATCCGCACCCGGCGCGAGGCGCTCGCCGGCGGCATGCCCATTTGGAAATACCTCTCGAACCGTTTTCTGACGATCGTCGAGAACCTGTTGCTCGGCCAGAACTTATCCGAATATCACACCGGTTACCGGGCCTACAGTCGGCGGGTGCTGGACACAATTCCATGGGAGAACAACACCGACGATTTCGCCTTCGACGCCCAGTTCCTGGCGCAGGCGATTCACTTCGGCTTCAAAATCGCGGAAATTCCCGTGCCCGTGCGGTACATGGCCGAGGCCTCGAGCATCAATTTTCGGCGATCGGCGCGTTACGGCCTCGAAAACCTGTACGTCATCTGGCAGTTCTGGCTGCACCGGCTGGGCGTGCGCAAATCGCCGCTCTTCATTGCCAAGAACGCCGGCGCCGCGCCAGCCACAGCCCCGCCAGCGGCGCCAGAGTGATCAGCGCCTCCAGCGGCCCGGCCGCCGGCGCCGCGCCAGCCACAGCCCCGCCAGCGGCGCCAGAGTGATCAGCGCCTCCAGCGGCCCGGCCGCCGGCGCCGCGCCGCAGCCCGCCGCGCTCCGCGCCTTGCCGCCGGATGATGACCCCGGCCCGACCGTAATCGTCGTTTGATCGGAGGCGCCGTTGCCGTTGCTGTCGGTCACCGAGAGCAGCACCGTGTACTGCCCCGGCTGGTCGAACGTGTACGTGAACGACGGCACGTTGAACGTCTCGCCCGTCGAAAACGACCAGATATACGTTGTCACCTGGCCGGCGGAATCGGTGGCCCCCGCCGTGAACTCGACGCGCAACGGCGCCGCGCCGCCCGTCGGATTCGCCAGGATGCTGCACGTCGGCGGCGGCTCCACCACCGCCCCCGCGAGCGCGGTCATCGCGGCGTCGGCGTCGACTTCGCCCCAACCCAGTTCGTTGCTCTTGCCCGACCCCGGCGGCCGGTTGGCCGATTGTTCGATCGCCTGGCGGATGCCGGCGACCGTGTATTTGCCGTCGACCAGCGCAATCAGCAACGCCGCCGTGCCCGCGACGTGCGGCGAGGACAAGCTCGTGCCGGAGGCGGCATAGTAGCCGATTTTGCCGCCGAAATCCGTTTCGCCGATGATGTTTTCGCCGGGCGCCACGACGGAAAGCTGCGGGCCGTAGTTCGAGAAACTGCTGCGCACGGGCAGGTCGCCAAGCGCGTGGATGCCGCAACTGCCGACCGCGATCACGTCGGGATAGGCGGCGGGGTAGCTCACCTGGTCCGTGCCGTCGTTGCCCGAGGCGGCGACCAGCACCACATTCGCCTCCACCGCGTCGTGCATCGTCGTATTGGAAACGTCGTCGTAGCCGCCGCCGCCCAGGCTCATATTGACCACCCGGGCGCCCTGCGTCACCGCCCAATCGATCGCCCGCAGGATGTCGCTTTCGGCCGCGCCATCCGAGCCGTTGGCGAAAACTTTGCATGGAAGGATCTCGGCTTCGCCCGCCACCGCGGCCGTGCCGATGCCGTTGTTGGTCGCGCCCGCGATGGTGTTGGAGACGAGCGTGCCATGACCTTCTTCGTCGTAGACGTTTGTCGTTTCATCCGGGAAATCGTAGCCGGGCAGCAAATGCACGACGCCGTCCAACAGGCCCGAAGTAACATAGCCGGTGTCGACGACGGCGACGATCACCCCGGCGCCGAATGAGCGGTCCCAGGCCAATTCGAGGTCGATTTGGCGCAGGTTCTGCTGGTCGTCCCCATACATCGGATCGTTGGGAACCCAGAACTCGTGCAGCATCTGGTCGGGGAACGCGCCGTCCACGCCGTCCAGCGCCGTCAACGCCGCCAGAGCGTCATCCAACGGACGGTCCGGCGCAAATTTGACGAGCACAAATCGCTCGGCGCCGGCGCGCGTGACATGCGCCGCCCATTCGTCCGCCGCCTGCGAGACGCCGTCGCGCCCGGCCACGAGCGAGGCCGTGAAGCCGTGCGCCGCCAACTGGCTCACGAGCCGCGCCGGCGCGGCGTCGGGCGCCAGCGTGATCAAAACCCGGCCCGCCACGACGGAGCGGCCCTGCCACAGGGTCGTGTCCAGCGCCGCCGCACGCGCCGCCGACGCCGGCAGCACAATCAATATGAATAGAACAAACGATCGAAAAATCTTGCCCGGCATGTTTTTCCTCGAAAAAGGGCCTCAGAATTTCTACACACTGATCACAAGACGGGCGCCGCGAGGGCCCGTCGCGTCTCGTCTATCTATGCTTGACGTCGCGTCGCGAGCCGGCGCCGCGCCAGCAGCCACGCCAACGGCGTCAGGATGACCGCGGCGTCCAACGGACTGGCATTCGGGCCGATCCCGCATGGTGGCCCGCCGGACCCACCGGATCCGGTAGACGGCAGCGACGGCGGCGGGCCCACCAGGGCATTCATCGCGGCCTCGACGTTGATTTCGCCCCAACCGATTTCCTCGTTCCACTGCGTGTTGGCCGGCCGACTGGCGGTCTGCTCCAGGGCCGTCTGAATGTTGGCCTGCGAATAGTTGCCCTTCGCCTGCGCAATCATGAGCGCGGCGGCCGCGGCGACGTGGGGCGAAGACACGCTTGTGCCCTCGACGATGTAAACGCTGATGACATTGTCCCCGTTGGCGTTGGCGAAGTTGGACTCGCCGTAAATATTTTCGCCGGGCGCGACGACAGCGAGTCCTTGGCCGTAGTTGGAGAACGAACTGCGCGTCGGCAAGACGCCCGTGTCGTGAATGCCGCAACTGCCGACGGCCATCACGTCGGGATACGCCGCTGGATAACTGACCTCGTCGACGCCGTCGTTGCCGGTCGCCGCCACCAACACGACATTCGCCGCGGCGGCGTCGTGCATCGCCGCGGCGGCCACCGTGTCGTAGCCGGAGCCGCCCAGGCTCATGTTGATGACCTGCGCGCCCTGCTTTACGGCCCAATCGACGGCCAGCGTGACGTCGCTTTCCAAAGCGCCGGAACCGCCGGTTGCGAACACCTTGCACGGCAAAATCGAAACGTTTGGGGCCGCGCCGGCCGTGTCGATGCCGTTGTTAGTGGCCTCGGCGATGACGTTGGCGACAAACGTGCCATGGCCGTCCGTGTCGGCGACGTCCGTGTCGTTGTCCGGGAAATTGTAACCGGGAAGAAGGTGAAGCGCGCCGTCGTCCAAGCCCGCTGAGGCATAACCCGTGTCGACCACCGCGACGGTCACCCCGTCGCCGAACGTGCGGTCCCAGACGCTCTCCAGGTAGATTTGACGCAGGTTCTGTTGGTACAGGGCATAAAGCGGATCATTCGGCACGAAAAATGGCGACAGCACCTGATTGGGAACTACAGCCGTCACTTCGTCGAGTGCGGCGAGCTGGGCCAACGCGTCGTCCAGCACCCGCGCGGCCGGGAATTCGACCAGCATGAAACGATCGGCGGCCGGCGATTCGCCCCGCGCTAGCCATTCGTCCGGCGTGCGCGCAATGCCGTCGCGCCCCGCAATGCGCTTCGCGGTGAAACCGTGCGCCGCCAGCCGCGACAACGTTTGCGCCGGTTGCGCCGCAGACGACAAGGTGATCATGGCTTGTCCGGCGGCGACCGCGTGTCCGCGCCAGGTTATCGTTTCGAACGCCGCGGCGCGACTGATGGGCGCCAGCAGCAGGACCAGCAGAATCACGCACGTTGTTTTCGCCCGCATTCGTCACCCCTCCTTTGCCGCAATTCGACCGCGATAAATGATAAACCCACGCTCCACGGGACGCCAGAGGCAGTCAAAAAAGAGCCCGGCTCCCTCGCGGGAGCCGGGCGGTGTTCACACAGAGGCAGCCGGGGTGCGGTTTAGAGCAGTCCGGCGATGTTGTAGTTCGTCCACACGTTGATGCCGGCCAGGTCGTAGGCCAGGATCGTGGTCGGGTCGTACGCGTTCGCGGTGGGCCCGGTGGGGAACTTCACCGACGCCAGGATGACGGTGTCGGTCGTGGCCGGCGTATAGCCGAAGATGGTCGCCGCGTCGAAGGTCAACACGGTGTTCGGCACCAAGGCGATGCCGACGCTGCCGGTCGTCGGCTTGACGATGACGACGAAAAGGTCCGGCGCCAGGGTCGTGTCGGAGCCGAGCGCCCAGGACACGGTGCCATTGGTGTAGGCGGTGTTGTTGGGATCGAATTCCGTCACGAAATCGGCGTTGTTGTCCACCGACACGGTGGCCAAGTCGTTCAGATTGCCGGCGAATTTCGTCGCCAATTCGACGACCAGCGGTTGCGTCGCGCCGCCCAGGATGGTCAGCAAGTTGGTCTTGGCCACGGCCAACATGTAGTCAGCGTCGGTCAGGGGCGCCGCCGCGATGGTCGCCGCGCCAGTGGAATCCGCGAGTTGCAAGCCGATCGGCCAGAACGCGACGTTTGGCACTTCGCCCGCGAGCACGGTCAGATAATTGTAGCCGCCCTCGGCGTTGGCCACGGTCACGTCGACCGTTTCCTTCGCCGCCGGGATGTCGACCGTGTCGAGGTTCGGGGCGCTGGTCCCGTCCCACGTCGGATTGACACCTGCATATTCAAACGCCAGCGCTTTGTTGATGACGTCCGGAACCAGAGGCAGCAGATCCGCAATGATGTCGCTGGGGTTGGCGATGATCGCCGGAATCAGGGCGATCAGGCTGGACAGACTGATCGCGTTGCCGACGGTCGCGCTCAACACGAAGCCTTCCACCGGCTGCGTGGTGGTGGCGGGCGCCGGATTGACGGGAATCATGTAGGAGGGGTTGCCGCCGCTCGCGGAGCCGCCGTAGCCGAGGATGCTGATGTCGACGTTGATCGGCGGGAAGTAAATGTTGGCCGGCAAGGCGATCGTGCCGGTCTTGCTCGATTTCACGTTATAGCCGTACGTCAGATCCCAGTCGTTCGCGCTCGCCGCGAAGATGTTGTCGAAATCCGTCTCCAGCACGGTCTTGCGGCTGATGCCCGGAATCGTCGCGCCGAGGTAAATCGGGGAAGTCAGCACGGTGCCGATGCTGGTCGTGTTCGGATTGCTGAGCGCCAGATCCGTGCCGCCGCTCTGGAAGTTGCCGGCCGAAGAAACGGCCCACGCGGTCGACGAACTGGTTTGCAGACGGAAATACATCGTGTTCGCATTGGCCGTGTACGACCACGTCCAATAGCCGGCCGCCATCGCCGTCACCGGGGCCGGTGTGGTCATGTCGAGAACGACTTTGCCGGTCGAATCGACCGCTTGGCCGTTGACGGTCGCCGAAGTGATCGGAGCGCAGGTAAAGTTGTCGAACACGTACGCGGTCACCGTCGTGGTGATCGCACCGCCGCCCACCGTGTTCGGGGCGATGCTGCCCGGGTCGGGCAACGTGCAGGTGACCTGCGGGTAAACGGTCTGCGGGCTGCTGTCGTCGTCGTTGTCGTCGTCGTCGTCGGGGGTTGCATCGTCGTTGTCGTCGTCGTTGTCGTCGTCGTCGGGGGTTGCGTCATCGTTGTCGTTGTCGTCGTCGTCGACCGCGGGCGTCGACGAGGAGCTGGATTTGCTGCTGCCGCAGGCGATCAACAAGGTCGCGCCGAGCGTCACCAGCAAAATGAGCAATAGAAAGTTCCACCTGAGTTTCATTTTTCGTCTCCCTCGTTTGGTTGGTTGGTCGGTAAAAACGAAATACACCACCGCCGGCGAGTTGTTGCCGGCGCCTGCACACAAATCCTTTGCACCGCATCCCCGTGGTCAAATCGAGTCATATAGGCCCCGCCCAGACACAGAGCGAAGCTTAACTAATATAACTCCGATTCGTAAAAAGCAAAAGGGGGCGCTCTTCAGCGCCCCCACTTACTACGTGAAGCGTACCGGTTTCGCGGCCCGGCGTCAAGAAAAAACGACGCTCGGCCTCGCCGGACGCGGGCCGGCGCAAACCAGCCGCTGCGGCAGGACTCGAAAAAATCTGCGGCGGACGGTTAACCGGCCTCCGGACAGGCGTGTCGTTCCAACAGAGCGATCAGAGCGAAGCCCAAGAAAGGCGGCGCGGTGCGCGGAGATTCTTGGCGGCATGCGATAGCGTAGCGCGCGTTCATCCGCCTTCACGAACAAAGGCGCGGTTGGTCCAACCTCCCCAACCGCGCCTTTGTTCAATTAAATAAAGGCTATGAAAAGCCGCAAAACGTGCGTCGATGAGCGCCTGGTGGCGCTGCGTTGCAGGCTAGGCAGCGCCGGGCGAACTCGACGCGCGCCGGCTGGGCCGCGCCGGTGAAAGCGGGTGAGGCCTGGCCGCTCGCGCAATTCGCGCAATTCCGGCCGCAGTAGGATTGAACATGGCGACCGTCCGGACTCATCGCCTCGCCTTCGTGCGGCAGTTTTTCACCGGCCGGGCGCCGGTGCATATTATGGATAGGATCTATCATTAAAAAGGAACGCGCATTCGGCGGTGCGGTCACCGCCGCTCGTCGCGAATCGTGAATTCCGGCGCCATGGCCGCGGCGCCCGGCGAGAGATACCGCCGTTCGAGTTCGTTCTGCGTTTGCAGATAATCGAACAGCGGCGGGTGCAGCGGATAGCCGTGAAAATTGCCGAGGTAGTATTCGAACTCGCCCTCGGCATAGCCCTGATTCAGCGCGTCCTGCGCTTCGCCGGTCGGCTCGAGGCCGAACAACACCCCGAAAAACGGCAGCATTTGCGTGCGTAATTTGTGAAATTGCTGATTGACGCCGATCCAGCGGCCGATGCCGCGCAGGAAAAAGTAATACGCGCCCGGCTCCTGCCCGGCGGCGCGCTGCAACACGAGCGCCAGCGGCGATTTGCGCCAGCGGCGGATCTCTTCTTCGTCGTCGCTGCGGCCGAAGACCATGCGCTGCGCCGTCTCCAGCAACGCGAAATCGCTCGGCGCCACCGCGTCGAAATTCGCCGTCTCCCACGGATTGCGCGGCGGCGCCAGCATCTCGAGCCGGCGCTGGAGGAAGTAGGAGTACGCATCGGGCAGGCGGCCGGCGGCGCGCTCGACGAAATACGTTTCGGCTTCGGCGCGCCATTGACGGCGGTCGCGCCGCACGCCTTCGATATGCGTCGCCGACTGGCGCACGGTCTCCCAATAGGCCGGTTCGAGGGCGGTCGGCGGACCGGAATTGGCGGCCTCCCAATCGCTCGCCGCGGGCCGAAAACGCGGCGGAGTCAGCGATTCCCAGCGGCGGCGCAGGAAATAGCCGTACGTGTCCGGCAACGCGGCGACGGCCGGATTCGCCAGCGCCGCCGTCCGGGCGTCGCGGACCAGCGCGGTTTCCCGCCGCTCGGTCTCGCGCCGGTCGAAGGTCGTCTCGACGTCGTAAAGATATTGCACCTGAAACGGCTCCATCAGGCCGAAACCGGCGCCGTCGAGAAAATTGACGGCCAGCCGCGGGTCCAGCTGGTTCAGCTTATCCAGCCATTTCTCGCATTGGCGCGCGGTTTTTTCCGCGGAGCCGGCCGTCGGGTCGCGGTAGCCGCAGCCGCTGGCCTCGCCCGCGCCGCGTGCGACGCTCGTCTGCCGCTCCTCCATCCAGGTCGGGTTCTTGGTCAGCTTGTCGACGATCGCCTGCGGGCCGGCTACGTAGCCGAGCGCCACCGCGCCTTCGTTGCGCCACGGCGGCGGCAGCCGGTCGATCGACGCGGGCGCCTGCGTGAGATCGCCGTTCCAACTGCGGGGCAGCGCGGAACGGACGAGCCAGCGATAGTTGTCGCCGCGGGCGAGCCAATGATATTTCCAGCCATATTGGAAATAGCCCGCCGGCGGCGGGAAGCGACTTGCGATGTTCGCGAAGCCGAAGAACAAGAACGGCGCCAGCGGCAGTAGTTTCCAGATTCCGGGCATCCGGGCCGCGAGGCCCGCGATGCAGGCGAGCGCCGCGACGACCGCCGGCACGAGATAGCGATCATGCACCGTATTGTTGTTGAAGCGGACGTATTCGTTCAGCGGCAGGACCGCGATGAAAAACAGCACATAAAGGAACAACAGCCGGCCGAGCCAGTCGGGCTTTTTTCGTTCGGCGCCGCGCCGCGCGAAGAACGGCGCCTCCTTGGCGATCGTCCAGACCAGACACACGCCGGCGAAAGCCGCCCACGCGATGGACACGGCCGGCTCCTCGTAGCGCGCCAAATCGCGCATGACCACGCCGAACAGCTTGCCCCAGCAGTCGAACGGCTGGAATTTCTCGAGGCCGCCCTGCGTCAACGGCGAAACGTGCCCCGGCGCCAGCCAATGCGGCGCGAGCCCCAGCAGAAACGCCGGCGCGCCGGCCTGGAGCAGCCGCGGCGCCACTTTGCCGCGCCACCGCCAGAGCGCGGCGACGGCGACCGCGCCGGTCATCAGCAGATTTTGCCAGCAGAAGAAGGTGGCGAAGCCGGCGAACAGCCCGAGGGCGGCAATCTGGCGGAAACTCGGCGGCTGATGGGCCGAGCGCGCGAAGGCCCAGACCAGGACGCCCATCAACGCCATGCTCTCCATGTGGTTCGCATAGACCAAGTGAAAGTGACTTTCCAAAAACGGCGGGGGCGCGAGGCAAAACAGGAAAAACAACACGGCGGGCCAGAGGCCCCAGGCGCGGCGCACGGCCGCCGTCCAGAAACCGACGCCGGCCGCGGCGAAGCAGGCCCCGAGCAGCTTGAGCCACAGCAGCCGCGAGCCGCCGAAATAGAAAAACGGCCACAGGATGATGCCGAAAATCAGCGGTCCATGCTCTTGCGGATGGTATTGATAGTACCAGGGCGAAAACAGCAGGCCGTCGACGAGCCCGCGCGCCAGCAGGCCGTCGTACATCTGCTCGATGTTTTGCCAGTGCTCGGTGAGCCCGAAGAATCGGTACGCGAAAACCACGAGCCAGAGCCCGCCCAATATGCACCACAGGATTTTTTCGCGACGCGCTTGTTGGACGTGGGAGAAATCGGTCAGTTGGGGACTCCAGCGCGCGATTCGCGGAGGATGGCTAGCGTCGCTGGTCGCGCCAATTTCGCTGTGCAAGTCATTATCGATTTGCGGAAAACCGTTGTCAAACGGGCGGTTCGCGGTCGGGAACCGTCGGCCGCGTCGCCAGGCTTCGTCGGTTTGACCGTGATTCGGCGAAGGGAGTAAGATAAGAACGCTGGGGGTCACCACCGAAACGGAGGGTCAACCCATGCGCATTTTCCTGACGGCGATGTTGGCGACGATGTTGACAGCGGCAGCGGCGTGGAACGCGGTCGCGGACGACGACGTGATTCCGTTGCAAGGCACGGTGCCGCAGGCAGCGGCGGGCTACGTCACCGGCCAAGGCCTGGCGTTCATCGGCGACGTGGCGACGACGGTGCTGGAAAATTACAACATCGCCCCCCTCATCGCAAAATACAATCCGCTGTTCAACCTGCAAAGTTGCGAATTGATTTTCGACGGCTCGGGGAGCATCACCAGTTACTCGCTCGACCAACGCGTAGTCACGATTTCGACGGAGCCGGTGCTCGGCCTCAACCCGGTCGCCAACGCGTTGTACGTGGACATCGCCATCTCCCCGGCGGCCGGCCAATCACTCATCACCCTCACGATCGACGGCAACTGGGGCATCGGCTGCACCACGCCCTTCGTGGCGACGGCGACGATCAACGCCGACCCGTTGGAACTGGCCGCCTCGATCACGGTCGCGTATTCGACGAGCGCCGGCTTCCAGATCACCGTGCAGCAAGTCGCGCTCAATACGTCGGACATCACGTTCTCGTTCAACGGTTTGCCGGACACGGACCTCGGGCCGCTGATCCAGGAGTTGATCCTGGATCTCTTGCCGGGAATCATTGACGACATGGCCCCGGAATTGATAAATCAGGCGCTGAGTCAGGAGCTGGCGGGCATCGTGCTGCAAGGCTCCAAGGCCTTCGGCAGTTACACGATCGATTATTCGTTCGTACCCGCATTGACCACAGACCCGTTGGGCCTGCAGATCGCCGCCGACGGCCAGTTGTATGTCGCCGGGACGACGATCGACGCGTGCATCGATGCGGGGCCGAATCCGGGCAGTCCGTACACCGCCGGCGACTTGCCGGTCTTCGAACAGCTCACGCCGGGCGGCGACCCGTACGATCTCGCCTTGGCCGTGTCGGACAATATCCTCAATCAACTCCTGTACAGCCTGGTCGCCAAGGGCGCGCTGTGCCTGATGTTCCCGTTCAGCTTCGATCAAACAGCGGCGCTCGACGGCCGCGCCGATCTTGCGGCCGGTTTCCAGATCGGCGGCGGGCAGAAAACGGCGGACAACCTGATCGATCTGTACCCGGTGGACATTCCCCATTTCGTCGTCGGGACGAGCGGCACGGACCTGGCGCTGGTCTCCAACCCGTTCCGGCTCGATTGGTTCATTCAGGAGCAGGGCCGCTGGGTGGCGATGTTGTCGGCGTTTATCGACATCGACCTGGGGTTGTCCGTGACGGTGACCGCCAACAACGATTTGCAGATCTCGCTGGGATCCTCCCAAGTCACGTTCGACGTGAAGGGCACGGATTTCAACGTACTGCCGGCGGCCTTGATTCAAACGCTGCTCAATACGCTGATCAACACCTACCTGATTCCGCTGCTGTCCAACGCCATGCCCACGATTCCGCTGCCGACCTTCGACGGCTATCAGTTGCAGTTGCAGGAGATCGGGGCCATGGGCGATTCGTTCAACTACCTGACCCTCTTTCTCAACTTCGCGCAGACCGGGGTCGCCGACCGTCCCGCGACGGTGAAGGTTCGCCCCGCTGTCGCGCCGGCGTTGAAGATCGCGCCGCGCTAAGCAGGATGCCGCGCTGCGCTGTGCCGCTATCCCTTTGTTTCTCGTTGGTGCGCCAAGATTTTTTCATGCGGCCGAAGGCTGCGCGATGAATTGGTCGACGTGCAGGGAGTGCCCCTCACCCTCGATCCGCATAGGCGCTAGAATAGGCGTGGGGCGAATTGCCACGCCGTGTTTTTCGCGCGGACCTCTCCCTAGTCGATCACGCGGTCGCGTGTTCGACCCGCCCCTCCCTGTGTCGGGAAGGGGCGCGGCGACGCTGGGCGTGGCCGGGGGAGAGGTCGGCGCGGAAAAAGGAAACAGGCAAATGCCCTTTTCGAGGATCTGCGGGCCTTAACCTAACGTCTATGCCCCGACGCGGAGAGGGGCTGCTTTGCGGTTGCAAATGCCGCCCAAAGTGGATTTCCCGCGTCCGCGGGAATGACGAATCGAGAAATCAGTAGCCAGAAGTCAGAAGTCAGAAGACGGAACTTTCGAAAATAGCAGGCAGTAGTTGCCTGTTGGCGACCAAGAATGAAGAAACGAAGTCCGAAGGCGGGAGAAGGAGAGAGGGATTAACCGGACGGATTGCGGGGCTCGCATCCCGAGTCCCGAGTCCTGAGGCCCGAGTCCCGAATACCGCCTCGCCGAGGAGACCCCATGTCCGACGACGAAAAACTCGCGGCCGAGTTGGCACGGTGGGAAAAAACCACGGTCGGCCAATCGCTTGAGCGTTCGCCCGAGCGGCGCGCGAATTTTTGCACGACCAGCGGCATCGAGATCAAGCGGCTGTACACGCCGCTCGACGCCGCGCGCTGCGATTACGTGGACGCCGACGGTTTCGCCGGCGAGTATCCGTTCACCCGGGGCGTGCAGCCGACGATGTACCGCGCGCGCTACTGGACGATGCGGCAGTATTCCGGCTTCGGCTCGGCGGCCGACACGAACCGGCGCTTCCGCTATCTGCTTGAAAAAGGGCAGACCGGGCTGTCGGTGGCGTTCGATTTGCCGACGCAGATGGGCTACGACTCCGACGACCCCGTGGCGCGCGGCGAGGTCGGCAAAACCGGCGTCGCCATCGACTCGCTCGCCGACATGGAAACGCTCTTCGCCGGCCTGCCGCTCGGCCAGGTCAGCGCCTCGATGACGATCAACGCGCCGGCCGCGATTCTGCTGGCGATGTACGTCGCCGCCGCGAAGAGACAGGGCGTGCCGCTGCGCGAGTTGCGCGGCACCATCCAGAACGACGTGCTCAAGGAATACATCGCCCGCGGCACGTTCATTTTCCCGCCCGACCCCTCGCTGCGCCTGGTCGGCGACATTTTCGCCTACTGCGCGCGCGAGTTGCCGAATTGGAACGCGATCAGCGTCAGCGGTTATCATATCCGCGAGGCCGGTTGCAGCGCCGTGCAGGAGGTCGCGTTCACGCTCGCCAACGGCCTGGCCTACGTCGAAACGGCAGTGCGCGCCGGGCTCGGCGTCGACGACGTCGCCGGGCAACTCAGCTTTTTCTTCAACGGCCACAACAATTTCCTCGAGGAGGTCGCCAAGTTCCGCGCGGCGCGGCGGCTGTGGGCGCGGCTGATGAAGGAGCGGTGCGGCGCCAAGAATCCGAAGAGCATGATGCTGCGCTTCCACACGCAAACCGCCGGCTCGATGCTCACCGCGCAACAGCCGCTCAACAACGTCGTGCGCGTCGCCTTGCAGGCGCTGGCCGCGGTGTTCGGCGGCACGCAGAGCCTGCACACGAACAGCTACGACGAGGCGCTCGCGTTGCCGTCGGAGAACGCGGCGACCGTGGCGCTGCGCACGCAGCAGATCATCGCCGAAGAGACGGGCGTCGCTGATTTCATCGACCCGTTCGCCGGCTCGTACGCGGTGGAGGCGCTGACCGACGAGATCGAGCGCGGCGCCGAGGCCTACATTCGAAAGGTCGATGAATTGGGCGGCATGCCGCAGGCGATCCTGACCGGTTACGTGCAGCGCGAGATTCAGGACAAGGCGTACGATTGGGAAAAAGAGATCAACGCCAAGGAGCGGATCATCGTCGGCGTCAATCGCCACCAGCAAGCCGCCGAGCCGGTGCACAATCTGCTGCGCGTCGACCCCATTGTGGAAAAGGAGCAGGTCGCGCGGCTGACGAAGCTGCGCGCCGAACGCGACGACGCCGCGGTCCGCGCCGCCCTCGCCGCGCTCGCCCGCGCCGCGGCCGACGGCGCCAACTTGATGCCGCCGATCCTCGCCGCGGTCGAGGTCTACGCCACGCTCGGCGAAATCGTCGGCGAGTTGGTGGCGCTGTGGGGGCGGCACCGGGAGACAGTGGTCGTTTGAACGGGATTCGGGATTGGGGACTGGGGACCGGAAACGGATGGCCGACCCCTGACCACTGCTTCCGGGTTCCGGCATTCGTAATTCGCGGCGGCGCCGCCTCTGGTGTAACGTGAGCGGCATCGCCGCGACCGGCTAATTTCAGCGCGGCCCGAGCAAGAACGAAACAGCGAGTCGAAACGCATGGCGGATGAGATATCCGGACAGGTCGTCAGGGTCGTGTACGCCAACGCGGACACCGGTTATTGCGTGGCCGTCCTCGAAACCGGCCCGCGGCGCGAGGCGACGATCGTCGGCGAATTGCCGCAGTTGGCGCCGGGCGAACTGATCCGCGCGGCCGGGCGCTGGGAACTGGACGCGCGGCACGGCCGGCAATTCCGCGTCGCCAGTTACGAACCGCTGCTGCCTGACGGGGCCGAGGCGATCGCCCGGTACTTGGGCTCGGGCCTGATCAAGGGCATCGGGTCGTCGATGGCCGAGGCGATCGTGCGCGAGTTCGGGGCAAAAACGTTCGACGTGATCGACCGGCAGCCGGAGCGCCTGCGGAAGGTGCCGGGCATCGGCCGGAAAAAAGCGGCGGCGATCCGCGAGGCGTGGAACGGCGTCCGCCAGGTCCGCCAACTGGGGATGATGCTGCAAAAAGCCGGCGCGCCGCGGGGCCTCGCCGCGAAGCTGCTGCAAGCGCTCGGCGAGAACGCGTACGACGTAGTGCGCGCCGACCCCTATCGCCTGGTCGGCACGGTGCGCGGCGTCGGCTTCCTGACGGCGGACCGCGTCGCGGCGAGCGCGGGCATTGTCGGCGACGATCCGCGGCGGCTGCGCGCCGGGCTGCTGCAGGCCGTGCAGGAAGCGGTCGACGACGGCAACACCGTGGTGACCGCCGCCGGGGCCGTCGCGACGGCCGCGCGGTTGCTCGACGCCCCGCCGGAGACGATCGACCCGCAGGTCGAGCCGCTGATCGCCGAGGGCCGCGTCAAACGCGAGGCGCTCGACGGCGAAATGGCGCTCGCCCTGCCGGCGCTGGCCGCGGCGGAGAAGCGCCTCGCCCGATCGTTGGCGGCGATCGCTCGCGCGACGAGCCGGTTCCGCGCGATCCGCGAGGACAAGGCGATCGCCTGGGTCGAAGACCGCCTGCAGATCGAACTGGCCGACGAGCAGCGCCGCGCCGTCGTCGCCGCGATCGCCCGGCCGTTGCTGGTCGTCACCGGCGGCCCCGGCGCCGGCAAGACGACGATCGTCCAGGCCATCTGCGAACTCGCCGAGCAGATGGAGCGGCGCGTCGCGCTCTGCGCCCCGACCGGCCGCGCGGCGAAACGGCTCGCCGAGGCCTCGGGCCGGCCGGCGAAGACCGTCCACCGCCTGCTCGAAATCAACCCCGGGCTGCAACGGTTCGAACGCGACGCCGAGAACCCGCTGGAGGCCGACCTGATCGTCTGCGACGAGGCGAGCATGCTCGACGCTCAACTGGCGATGCGCTTGGCGGACGCCGTCCCGCTCGGCGCGCATTTCGTGCTTGTCGGCGACGCCGATCAACTGCCGAGCGTCGGGCCGGGCAACGTGCTGGCCGACCTGATCGCCTGCCCGTGGGTCGCGACGCAGCGGCTCGACAAAATCTTCCGCCAGGCGGCGCACAGCCGGATCATCGTCGGCGCGCACCGCATCCGCGAAGGCCGCATGCCGGAGCTGGTCGGCGGCAAGGACAGCGATTTCTTCTTCATCGAGGAAAACGACCCCGAGCGGCTGCGAGACTTGGTGGTCGATCTCGTCGCGCGCCGGCTGCCGCTCGCCTACGATTTCGACCCGTGGCAGGACATCATGGTCCTGGCGCCGATGCACCGCGGCGAGGTCGGCGTGACGCGGCTGAACGAGGCGCTGCGCGAGCGGCTCAATCCGCGCGGCGTGGAACTGATGGTCGGCGAGCGGCTCTTTCGCGCCGGCGACAAGGTCATGCAGACGGCCAACAACTACGATTACGAAATTTACAACGGCGACCTGGGCCGCGTGCTGGAGGCGGAGCCGGCGGCGCGCGCGCTGACCGTCGACTTCGACGGCCGGCGCATCAAATTGTCGGGCGCCGAACTGGACGACCTGGCGCCGGCGTATGCGGTGAGCATCCATAAATCGCAGGGCAGCGAATATCCCTGCGTCGTGGTCGCGTTGCACACGCAGCATTACATCATGCTGGCGCGCAACCTGCTGTACACGGCCGTGACGCGCGGCAAGCGGCTGGCGGTGCTCTGCGGCTCGCGCCGCGCGCTCGAACGCGCCGTCGCCAACGACGCCGCGCAGCAACGGCGCACGCTGCTGCCGCAACGGCTCGCCGAACAAGCGGCGAGCACAGTGAATAGTGAACGGTGAACAATGAGCAATCGTTCGCCACGCCCCCGCGAAATCAGAACATCGACGATTTGATCCCGCGACTTATTTAACCGCTAATGCACGCGAATTCACACGAATGCGCGCGAATACGCCCAAGTCAGGGTATAATCCCGTTTATGACGCTGCCGACTTATTCGGTGATACGGAGAAAAGTTTGTCCCCCACGACTGCGCGGCTCCGGCGCGCCATATCTCGTTCCCGCCGCCGCGGGGATGACGTATCAAGGGGCGAAACCCCGTAATCGGCGGGAAACATCAGAATTTCTGAATCGCCAAGAAAGTCGGCAATCTCCACTCGTCCCATAGGTCCCATAAGTCCCATAACTTCCACCGCAGCGGTTCCGGCGGCATCACACGCACCTTATGCAGTTGACGGGCCCCCACATCTGGCACGATCAACATCCCGCCGATCATCATCCATTCGGCAAGCCTTCCAACATTTCTTTCCAATCTGAAACGAGGGCCGAAAAAGACCGGCTGCAGCCCGCCGCGATAGCCTCTTCCTCCGGGCGGTCGCCCTGCGTTAACAAGGTTTTCATGCGCTCCAGGACGTAGGCGTCGCTTAAGTGCTTGTTGAACGAAGCGGCGACCAGATAGCTCGACCCGATGTCGTGACACTAGTCCCGCAGGAAGTCGGAAGGCGCGAGGCCCGCAGAGCGGACGGCCGAACGGGCGTCGACATGAAGCAGATATTGCGGCATCCCGTTGAAAAGCGTCGCCCGGCCCTAGCTGACAAGCGGCGACTGAAAGATCCTGCGGCCGTACAATCGATGGAGAATCATGTGTGATCTCATGGCCGGGCGTCTCGGCGTACGAGGCAAAAATCATTTTGCCGGCCGGCAACGCAAACCCGAGAGTCAGGCCGAAGCGTTCGCCTTGCTCTTCGCTGTGGAACACATAACACGCGACCGGCGCAAAAGCGCACGGCAACCCAAAATATTCGCCGCTGCGGCGAAACAGCGCACTGCGGCGCCGCAGCCATTCCGCCGGATCGTTCGCGATCGCGCCGTGCGGCCGATAATAGACGACTAACGGACATTCTTGATATCGCAACCAAAAATGCTCGATGTAAAACGTGACCCCGAAACGGCCAGCGTCGCCTGGCCTCCGTTTGCCGTCGCGCGAAAAACTCGCAGGGGGACGCTTTTCTCAGTCCTGTGAATCATTTTTGTTTCGAGGCGTCGCGTACAAGAATCGGCGCCTTTTCCTAGTTTCTGTCCCTGGTTTCTACTTCGCCGGCGGCGAGGAGGCCGCAACGGCGGTTGTCGGTTGCGGCAACGCGCCACCTCGTAATTCCCATATTTGTTCGTCGATCCGTTCGGCCAAGAGCTTGTTCCCATCCGGCGTCAGGTGCGCGAAGTCGAAGAACAGCGGCGGGCCTGCGTGCGCCGCGAATTCGTTTTGCACTCGCACCACCGGTGCGCCGTTGGCTTCGCAAAGCGAAACGAGCGCCGCTTGATAGCGCTGCGTCGGGTTCCGTCCGCGAAAATATTCGACGTTCACCGGCTCTTCCACAAAGACCACCAGGCAATTGTTTTGGCGGGCGACATCGATCATTTCCTGGATGGCGTGGCGAAAGCGGCGACCCGGTTCCGCGGGTCGCCGCGGCGGCAGGCGCACGACGCACAAAAGACCCACCACGATCTTTTGGTCGGCGAAAAAATTGTTGAACACGTTGTCGACGACCACGACGTCGGGCTGCATTTGTGCGACAACGATCCGAAAAATTTCCGATAGGTGGAGGGCGAACGTTTCGCCCACCACGCCGAGATTGATTGCTTCTGCGTCGCCGAATTGGTCCCGCAACTTGTTTTGCAGGATTTCGACCCAAGTGCGCGGATCGCCAGGCGCGAAAGGCTCGCCGAACGTCGTCGAGCCGCCGAGCGCGACCACGCGAAACGCGTGCGCCTTTTGCAGCGGCGCCGAAACGTGGCCATTGCGGATGATTCGCGCCGCTGCCACGAGCCGTTCGTCGATCGTCCCGCCGCGCAAGAACGGCGCGTACCAGGCGATGTTCGCCACCAGGCGCTTCATCCAAAAGTCGCTGGAAGCCACCGACGCGCCGATGACCGCCGCGACGGCGGCGGCGAGAAGCAACCAGCAAAGAACGACGAACACACGAAACGCGGTCGACCGCCGCCTGCCGCATCTTTTGCCCGGCCACCGGAACCGCGCTGACGTCATGCGGTTTTCCATTTTGTGGACCGCGCCAGGCGGGAATCGAAACGGCACGAAGCGATCCGCCCGGCCAGGAGGCGTGGATTGAGAGGCGATTGCGGCAAACGGCTGACCGGCACGAGGGAACCTCAACGAATCGGCAATGCCGTGAGCCTACCGAACGGGCGCGGCGTTGCCAAGCGGTCGGATAACGCGCGCGCGGATTCCGAGGACGCATTACCTAATCGCTTTCGCATCGCCAACGGCAATCGCATTGGCAACCGTGTGCAACGCCCATGACGTAACCGGCGAGTTTGTACGCCAGCGCGCGGCGCCGAACAAAATGCCGAGGCCGAGAAAGTGCACCGCCGCCAGCGGACTTCCGACATGATGAATCGCCGCGAATAACACGCCCGTAATGACGACCGCGCCCACCGCCCCAAGGCGCGACAATTCGATTGCCCGAAGAAGGAGTCCCCGAAATAGCAGCTCTTCATGAATTGGCACGCATATGACGTTCATCGCCACAAGGCCGACTTCGCTTGGCAACGAGAAAAACTCAGGAGCCGCGCCGCTGTGGCCCCACAAACGCCAGGCATTCGCGCCACGGAGTCTCCTTCCAAATGCGTGCCGCGGCGAGCAACAGCGCAAAAAAAAGGACGTCCGCGCCGATCGAGTAAAACTGGTGAACGCGCCAGCTCAGCTTGTCGTGACGGCTGATCGTGTCGAAGGCCCGCGCCGCCGCCACCACGGCGACGATTACGTTCGCGGTCAAATACGCTCCGGCGGCGACGCCAATCACCCGCCAGATGCCCAATGGACGAAATTGTCGGTCCCTCGGATTGTCCGCCGCCTCTCGCCCCGCGCCAGCGGGGCCAGATTGCTTAATCCGGCAAGTCGATTCCGGTTCGAGGCGCCGCGGAAAAGGGACGGTGGTTGTCCCTCGTTTCTTTGATCCTGTCGAGCCGGTCAAAAAACGCGTCATTTCCGGGCAGTGTTCACTGTTCACTGCTCGCCGATCCCGTTGATCCCGTCAAAGAAAACCCAAAGGCCCCCGTGCGCGGCGGAGCGGCCGCCGGCGGCGCCCGTTGCATTCGACGCGCCGAAGCGTTTAATGGCGGTTGTTCCACAACGGAGGCGGCCGATGAAAGTCGCGGTGACGGGAATTTCCGGCTACCTCGGTCAGTTGATCGCGCCCCGGCTGGACGCCGCGCCCGACGTGGACGCGATTCTCGGGCTCGACCGCGTCCCGCCCCAACACCAATCGCCGAAAATGACCTTCGCCAGCGTCGATGTGCGCACGGCCGATTTCGCGACGCTGCTGCGCGGCTGCGACGCGGTCATTCATTTGGCGTTCATCGTGCAGCCGCCGCGGCGCATGCCGATGGCGGCGATCGACGAGATCAACGTCGAAGGCAGCCGGCGGGTCTTCGCCGGCGCCGTCGCGGCGGGCGTCGGGCGCATCGTCTGCGCCAGTTCCGTCGCGGCTTACGGCGCGCACCCGGACAACCCGGAGCCGCTGACCGAGGATTCGCCGCTGCGGCCGAATGACGATTGGTATTACTCGCGCGCCAAGGGCAAGGTCGAGGCGATCCTCGACGAGGTGCAGGCGGGCAGCCCGGGAACCGCGATCGTACGCCTGCGGCCGGTGATCTTTCTCGGGCCGACGATCAACAACATGCTCGGCCAGCAGTTTTCGGCGAAGACGCTGGTCAGCTTCGACCGCGGGACGCGGATAAATTTTTGCTGGGACGACGACGTGGCCGCGGCGTTCGTGCTGGCGCTGCGGCACAGCAAGTCCGACGCGTTCAACATCACCGGCGACGGCGCGCTGAGCGTGGACGACATGGGCCGGCTCGCGGGCCGGCGCGTGATTCACCTGCCCCGCGGCCTGGCGCTCGGCGCGGCGCGGACGGCGCTTGCGCTCGGGCTGATCAACGAGGGCGACTTCGAATGGGCGAAAATCGCCACGGGCGCATCGATCGTGGTGTCGGCGGAGAAGGCCAAACGCGTACTCGGCTGGAAGCCGCAGTTCGACACGGCCGGCGCGTATGTCGAATTCATCCGGCGCAGAAAAGGCCCGTAAGCCAATGGCGAATGGGGAATGGCGAATGGCAAATTTCGCAAAAGCCGATTCGGCTGCGTGCCGCGGTTGCGGAGACTCTTATAAGACGTATAGGTCCGATAGGTCCGATAAGTCCGATCTTCCTCGCTTTGCGTGGCCGCAGGCCGTTTTTGATGTGGGGCGCGGCAAGCGGCGCCCCTGCATCGAAACCGTTTCGACGCGCAGGCGCGTCGAAAAGCACGTTACGAGCGCAGTGCAGCCGCGCTCCGCGCGACTGACCACTGGCCACTGGCCACTGACCACTGTCCGAGGCTCCGATGACTGATTTCTTGCACGTCGAAATCGGCAAGCGCAGCCTGTTCGAGATGGCGCCGCGGCTCAAAGTGCTCGCCGCGCACGCGCCGGAGTACGCCGCGGAGCTCGAAGACTGGCAGGCCCGCGCGCGCGAGTACGGCGATAAATACGTGCGGCCCAAGGCGCTGGAGATCGACCGCAAGTGCGCCGCGGACGCGCGTTACTTCGATTGGGACGTGATCAAGAAGGCCGCGCCGTTCGGCTTTCTGTCGATGCTGGCGCCCAAGGCGGTCGGCGGCGCGGGGCAGATGTCGACCGCGTTTGCGATCGTCATGGAAGAGTTGTGCGCCGCGTGCTCCGGCGTGGCGAACGTCTTCGGCGCCAACGGCCTGGGCGTCTCGGGCATTTTGCTCGGCATGGATTTCTATCACTACGACCACGCGCTCGCGGAACTCGCCGCGGGCGAAAAGCGCGGCGAACCGGTCATCTTCGCGGCGGCGATCACCGAGCCGCTGGCGGGCTCCGACGTCGAAGACCCCAAGTATTTGAAAACCGCCAAACTGATGACCGAAGCGAAACCGACCAAGGGCGGGTACGTGCTCAACGGCCGCAAGGTTTTCATCAGCAACGGTTCGATCGCGAAATTCGTCAACGTCATCGCGCCCACCGACAAACGCCGGCCGCTCGAAACGCAGAGCGGCTTCCTGGTGACGGCCGGCGACCGCGGTTTCTCGGTCGGCCGCGTCGAAGAAAAAATGGGCATGAAGGCGTGCCCCGCGACGGAACTCGTGTTCGAAGATTGTTTCGTGCCCGAGCGCAACGTCGTCGGCCGCGCGGGCGAGGCGCTGCGCTATGTCGAATACGTGCTCGGCGGCTCGCGCGGGCCCGTCGGCGCCATTGCGGTCGGCACGGCGCGCGGCGCGTTCGAGCGGGTCGTCGACTTCGCCAAGCGGAAAAAGATCGGCGGCCGGCGGCTGATCGATCAGCAATGGGTGCAGATCAAACTGGCCGAAATGGCGCGGCAGATTCATTTGGCGCGCCAGGCGTACCTCGACGCCTGCATGGCGTTCGACTTTTTCGGCATTCCGAAGCTGATGAAGACGCTGACGACGCGCCTGTTGCTCGACGCCACGCCGTCGTTCGTGCGGAAAAGCGCGCCGCTGACGGCGATGCTGCGTTCCGATTTCACGTATCGCCAAACGCAGGCGCTGTTCGCGAAAAACATCGACGCGGAAGACTTGCGGCGCATCCAACAGCTTTCGTCGCTGGCGAAGATTTCGGGCAGCGACACGGCGATGGCCGTCGCCTACGACGCGCTGCAGATCGCCGGGCTGGAGGCGTCGCTGCACCGGCTCGAACTGGAGAAAATCTACCGCGACGCGAAGCTGACGCAGATTTACGAAGGGACGAATCAGCTCAATCGCCACAATTTGTTCGTCAATTATTTCCCGGGGGAAGGCGAAAATGAATTCTGACCTTCGCCGCGAAATCGCGCAGACCGCGGAGAAATTCGCCGCCCGGCATCTCGCGCCCGCCGCGGCGGCGATCGACCACGCCGCCCCCGCTTTCCCGGCCGAGATCTTTCGGCATGGCGTCGACGCCGGCTTCGATCGCTTCGTCCTGCCGGAAAGCGCCGGCGGCGCCGGCGGCGAACTCGCCGATTTGTCCGGCTTGATCCAGACCCTGGCGCGGACCTGCGCCGGTTGCGCCATGGTCTTTGGCGCCCAGGCCGCTACGCTGCACGCCCTGTGCGCCGGCGGCGACGCCGACGGCCCGGCGGCGCGGCTGTTGGCGGCGTCGCTCCCGGTCGGCGTCGTTTTTCCGGAGCCGCTCGACGCCGACGATTTCGATGCGCCGGCCGCCGCCGAAGCCGACGGCGCCTGGCGGCTGACCGGCTGGGCCGGCCTGGTCGCCAATGCCGCGCCCGACGGTTTCGTCGTCGTTTTCGCGAAAGGCGCCGACGGCCGGCCGCTGGCGCTGCTGCTGGACGCGGTTGACCTCGGCGCGCAACTGGGGCCGCCGGAGCCGACGCTCGGCCTGCGCGCGATGCCGTTGCGCGAAGTGACTTTCGCGGACTTTGCCGCGTCGCCGTCGGCGCTGCTCGCGACGGGCCGGCCTGCGACTGATCTGGGGCGCGCTCTCTTGCGGGATTGGTCGCTGGTGGTCGCGGCGGCGGCGGCCGGGGCGGCGGCGCAGGCCTGCCGCCGGACCTACGAATACGCCGCCGAACGCTATCAGGGCGGCAAACAGATCATCGATCATTCGCATTTGCGCAGCCTGCTCGGGCGGATGACGGCGGACGCCGCGGCGGCCGACGGCGCGGCCTTGCGCGCGGCGGCGCGGCCGGACGACCTGACCGCGGCGCTGGCGGCCAAGATGACGGCGAGCGATGCCGCGGTGCGGGTGTGCACGGACGCGGTGCAATTGCTGGGCGGCTACGGCTACATGCGGGATTTCGGCGTCGAGAAGATCATGCGCGACGCCGCGGCGCTCTCGCTGCTGCCGGTGTCGAATGCCCGCGCCGAATTGCTGATCGCGGCGCTGGAAAAAGATAAACGGGCGTGAACGCCAATCCCAATTTCGGGGGACAGTTTACGGCAAACTGTCCCCGAATTTGGAATGTGGCAGTAAACTGTCCCCGGATTTGAAAGGAGGCGAACATGGCCGGAGAATTGTTTCGCGGAGTCATGCAGTGGGAGTTCACCTGGCAGGGACGGCAAGCCAAATTGCCCGTCTTTTATTACGACAACACCTCGCTGACGGCGATCTTCACCGCTTCGTCGGCCGCGGTCAAAAAACTGCTGCCGCATCCGGACATGCGCCTGGCCGAATTGTATCCGGGCAAATGCCTCGCGGCATTCACCGCCTTCGAATATCGCAAAACGGACATCGACCCCTACAACGAATTCAGCATCTCGTTCCCGATTTCCTTCGGCGCCCCGGCGATTCCCGGCGCGACGATCGGCTGGCAGATGCTGAACCGCCGCTTCACCGCGTACGTCTGGCAGCTCCCCGTGACCACCGAGATCGCGCGCATCGGCGGCGTTGATTTGTATGGATATCCCAAATTCCTCGCCGACATCGTCTTCCGCCGCGAGCCGGAGTGGATCGAGTGCAAGCTGTCGGAAAAGGGGCAGGAGATCCTGACCCTGCGCGGCAAAGTCCTGCGCACGCTGCCGGGCAAAACGCTGCGCTACTGCACGTACTCGATGAAAGACGGCATCCCGCTGGTCGCGAACGTCGCGACCAATCCGCTGGAATTCGCGCAGACCAACGCCCGCGACGCCGCGACGCTGACCCTGGGCGACGCGCACCCGATCGCGACGGCGCTCAAGGGCATCGGCCTCAACCCGTTGCCGATGATGTATCAATACAGCCCGCTCAATGAGTCGATCTTGTTCGCGGGGAGAAATTTGATCGACGATTGATACGTCCCGTAGGTCCTATAGGTCGTATAAGTCCGATAAGACCTGTCGCCTTCAGGCCGAAGTTAACCCAATTTCTCGAACCGCGCCCAGATGCCGAAATGGTCCGAGCCCAGCCGGCCCTGCCAGGGTTGGTCGGCGAACAGCCCGGCGGCGGCGGGCGCCAGCCAGCCGTCGAAGCCGCGATAGAAGATGTAGTCGAGTCGCTTGGTCTGCTGCACAATGGCCGCCTGCAAGGCCGCCATGGCCGCCGGCTCGAACTGGTGGACCGGTTTGAAATCCGCAAAAAAATGCGTGTTCGGGTTGCGCCGATAATCCCAACTCATCAGCAGCTTTGCCGGGTCGTCGTCCGCGGTGGCGGAGCGAAAACCGTGCTCGCGCTTGAGCCGCAGCAACTCCGGCGCATCCGGCGAGGCGTTGAAATCGCCGGCGAAAAGGATGGGCGTTTCGGCCGGCGCGAGGCGGCGCGCAAAGGCCAGCGCCCGGGCGATTTCGCGCTCGCGGCGGGCGGACGCAAGATTGAAAATGCCGACAATTTCCTGCGCGCGGCGGGCCGTGATTTTTTTCTCGGCGACGAGCCGCTCGATCGCCGCCCGAATGTCGGCGTCGGCCTCGGGCCCGTGGTGCAGGTGCGCGCCGAGCAGCAGGATCCGGCGGCCGTCGATCGTCGCCTCGGCCGCGATCGCGTGGCGGAACTCGTCGCCTTGCAGCGAAAGCCAGCGCCGCACGAAGCCGAAACCGCCCGACAGCTTGCAGCCGCCGCGCCGCCGCAGCCGCAGGGCCTTTTTGGCGAGGATGGCCAACCCCGAGCGCAAATTGAACGGCGGCCCGAACGCGCCGATCTTGATCCCCGCGTTGTCCACGGTGAAATGCGCGTCGCAATCGAGTTCGCGCGCGATGCGCCGGGCGAGGCGCGGCGCCGGATTGACCTCCTCCAGAAACATCACATCAGGGTTCAACTCGCGCGCGTGGTGAAGAAAAGTTTGCAGCCGCGCTTCGCGCTCCGTCGGCGTATCCTGCTCGGCGAAGCGCACCGGCCCGTCGGGGTTCAACGCGTGCCAGAGGTTGTAGGTCAGAATCGTCAGCAACTCGCGGTCGCCCGCGCCGCGGCCGGTCTGGTCGCTTCCGGGTTTGATCGACGGAGGGGGTATGTCGCGCTGATTTTGTTTCGCCACAGGCAACTTTCCTAGAGCCGACTCGAACCATTTAGCCGCATAACCGGCCCGCCCGCAACCCGCGGGGGTTTGCCGCGCCGCGTTTCTTTCCTTTGTCATTCCGCCGTTTCTTGCTAAGATCGCGCATTCCCACGTTGCGGCAAGTCGGGGAAATGGAAACAAAAGAAGCGAAAACTCCTCCGTCGGACCGGGCGTTTTCCTGGCAGAACGTCGTGGTGTACGTCTTGCTGGGCGCGACGTTGGCCGGCGCGGCGATCCTGCTCGGTTGGCGCAACACGCTGCCGCGCACGTCGTTTCCGTATCCGAACTGTTCCTACGAGGGGCACACGCTCTCGAGCGTCGGTTCGTTCAAGGACATGGGTTTCCTGCCCTCGTTTTTCCTGCCGTACGATTCGCCGGACGATTATTACCTGCCGCTGAGTTACTGGAGCTATACGCATATCCCGCCCTTCAGCGAAGACTTTTTCGGCCTCGTGCACGTGGCGGGGGTCGACACCGTTCACGGGCTGCGGTGGTTTTCGATTCTGCTGAACGTCGCCGCGCTCGCCCTGCTCTTCGTCGCGATGACGCTCTTGAAAGACCGGATCTTCGGCCTGCTCATGGTGTGGGCGATTTTGGCGAACCCGCTCTTTTGGATCCGGGCGCACGGGCTTTACGAATACGCGTTTCAATTGCCGCATCAGGCGCTGCTGCTTTTCGGCCTGGCCGTCTTTGCGCGCACGAAGCGCAACTGGGGTCTCGCGCTCGCCTTCGCCGGCGCGTTCTGGCAGGGCCAGTGCACGGTCGTTTATCAGTTGCTGACCTACTTCATCATTTTGGGGTTTCTCTTTTCCGGCAACCGGCGCGAACGGCAGTCGTATTTTCTCGTCGCCTGCGCCGGGCCGCTCAGCTTCGCCGTACACATCCTGCAAATCGTGCTGCTCAACCGCTCGTTCGTCGACGCCTACCACGACCTCGCGGCTTCGTACTTGCAGAAATCCAGCGCGACCGGTCCGCACGTCCGCTACGCGGCGGCCTTTCACAAGTTCCCGTCGTTTGGCGCGTATCTCAAAGACACCGTGCACTACTTGTCGTACGCGACGGGCGTCAGCGGCTACTTCTTTTTCGCGGCGCTCGTGACCTTCGCCGTCCTGGCCGCGGCGGCTTTCCGCAAGAACGAACCCGCGAATCGGGCGAATCTCATTCGCGTGGCGTTTCTCTATGCCGGCTCGTGGCTCTGGTTCTTCGCCATGCCGGAAGTGGTGCTGAGCGACCCGGCGCCGGGGTTGCACCACCTGTCGCTGTGGCTCGCGGTGTCGCTGGTCGTGCCGCTTTACGCCTGCGGCGTGGCGGCGAAAAAATATCTGACGGGACCGTGGTGGGCGCCGCCGGCGGCGCTGGCGCTGGCGCTGGTCGCCTATTTGCTGTTGTCGACGCGCGTCGACGACCTCGTCGAATATCGACGAAACGACCACAACATTTTGGCTTCGTACACGGAGCCGGCGCGCGGTTTCGAGGAATCGCTGTGGTCGGTCGGCCGTTCGGAAGGCCTGACCGGCGAAGACTGGCTCGCCCTGTTCAACAGCCGCGCCGCGGAAAAAGACAAATATGCGCGGCGGAATTGCGGCCCGAACCCCGGCCTTGCCTGCGCCAGTCCGACGCAAGGGCTGCGGCTGTTCTACTGGAACGTGCTGCGGCCGCGCGCCGTGTCGGTCCGGCTGACCTGCGGCCGGCCGGGCGAGACGCGCGTCGCGTTTTATCACGTCGGCATCGACCAGCAGAAAGGCTCGCTGCTGGGCGAGAAAACGGTCGCCGATTTTGCCGGCGGCGCCATCGACGTGCCGTTGACGCTGCTGGTCGCCGGCCGGGTGTTCGTGATGGAGATCGGTCCCGCGGCGTGCGACTCGTATGTCATCGAGCAGATGATCGTCAAATGAGGCAGCATCGCTGGGCCCGGGACTCGGGACTCGGGACTCGGGAGTTGGGATTCGGTATTCTTTATTCGGCGGTCGTCATTCCGCATTCCGCATTCGGCATTCTGCAATAATGACTTGCCGCTGGTCGCCTGGCAGTTCCGGCAGCGCGGCGCAATCGAAAAACTCCATGGCGTCTACTTCACGGCTGGGCCGGAATTCGCCATCGACGACGCGCACGCGATAGAGCAATTCGATGTGCGGATACGCCGGCCGCGCCGACGCCCGCAGCAGTTCGCCGACCTCAATTTGCAAATTTGCCTCTTCGCGGAATTCGCGCGCGAGCGCCTCGGCCGGGTCCTCGCCTCGGCCGAGCCAGCCGCCGGGCAGCGACCAGGAAAAACGGCGGCGGTAGGTGTGGTGGAAGAGCAGCGCGCGGCCCCGGTCGTCGAACGCCAGGCCGACGACGCCGACCAGAAAACGCGGATTCAGCAACCGCAAGGCGAGCCGCTGGACCCACGGCCAGCGCTCCAGCCATTTCCACAGCCGCATCAGCCACATAGTCAAGACTTTACGCGAATCGGCGGGATGACCTGGTTCAATTCGGACATGAACGACTCGGCGTCTTCGACGTTGGCGAGAATCACCTTCACCTGGTCCGCCGCTTCCGCCGGCTGGTTCAAGCCGACGCCGACTTCGCCGAGCAGTTCGATCGCGTTTTCCAGGGTGGACAGGCGGTGGTCGATCATCCGCCGCCGCTCGGTCAGATCGCGGAACGCCTCGCGACGTTTGCGCAGCACCTCGACGTTGCCGGCCAGGATTTCTTTTTCTTTCTCCGTGGCCTGCTCGAGCCCGGCTGTTGCGTCGGCGATCGCCGCGTCGAAATTATGGGACCGGGACAAGGCGTATTGGTCGATCCGTTGCGCCGCGAGCAGCAAATCGAGGCAGGTGACCAGCAGGCGCTTCAGTTGGCCGGCGTCGGCAGCCATCGCGCCGACCTGATGCTTGTTCTGCGCCAGATCGCCCTCGACCCGCCGGCAGGTTTCCCAAAGCCGGAAGTACCGATTGCGTTCGCGCGCCGGCAGCCGCCGGATTTGGAACAGCCGCGACCGGCTGCGGTCGAGTACGCCGCGAACGACCAGGTACGCGGCTTCGACGCCGAGCGTCGCCCAGCCGACGGGCACATCGGGCCCCGTGGCGATCACGCCGACGAGGCCCAGCGTGAGGAACGCGAGATTAAAGCGATTGAGCCACGGATGCAGCAGGAAACTTCGGACCCACTTCAACACGCGCTCCTTCGCGAAACGCCGGCGTCGCCCGACGGTCGGCGCCGGGCCGCGTCATTTCTCGTTAGCGAAGTTGACGCGGATGTCGACGTACGATTTCTTCCGCAACTCGGCGCCCAGCCGGTCCATCTCGGTGTCGGCCTGTTGCTTGCGCAGCACCATCGCGATCTTGTCTTTGACCTCGTCGAAGGCGAGCGCGCCGCCGGCTTTCTTTTCGAGCAGCTTCAGGATGACGAACCCGTTGCGGTCGCGGTAGATCGTCGAGAACTCACCCGGCTTGAGCGCCGCGACGGCTTTGCGATACGTCGGCTGCAGTTCGGAGTCGATCTTGAATTCGCCGAGCACGCCGCCGTCGGCCGCGGTCGAGCCCTGGCTGTGCGCGCGCGCGAGTTCGGCGAAGTCGGCGCCGCCGAGCAGTTTTTCATACAGGCCGTTGATGACGGCGTAGATTGATTTCAACTGCTCTTCGGTCACGTCGGGCGCGGCGTTGACGCGCAGCTCGGCGATGCGAACGACCTGCTCGGACGCGAACTCGTCGGGATGCTGGTCGTAGTACGCCCGGATGTCTTCGTCGCGGGTGCGCAATTTGTCGCGCATGCGGAAGGAAACGTATTGTTCGCGGAGGATTTCTTTTTTGATCCGTTCGCGAAAATCGTTCATCGTCAGGCCCTGCCGCGACAGCGCCAGCTTCAGGGTTTCGTCGGTGTAATTGTTGGCCGTCTTGACCCGCAACGCGTAGGCGTCGATCTCCTGATCGGTGACCTCGATGCCCAGGCGCCGCACTTCGCTTTCGATGAGCTTGGTCTCGATCAACCCCTGAAGAATCTGCTGCTTGGTCGCGGCGATCATTTTTTTCTTGTCGGCGTCGCTCATCTCCGGGTTTTTCTGGAGGTTTTCGGCGACCGTCGAGGCGGCCATTGTCTCGACCTCGTGCAACGTGATCACTTCATTGTCCACCACCGCCGCGACGCGATTGAGCACCTCGCCGGCGTGGGCTGCCGTCGCCGCGAGGCACAACGCCAGCAAGATCAAACAAAACTTGGGCACACTCCCTCCTCGTTCACCCCGGCAAACGCGACGGGTCGGCGACGATCGTCGCCGCGCGGCGCAGGTCTTCCCGATAACGCCGCCAAGCCTCGTCGATCCGCTGCTTACGGAGCGCTCGTTCGATTGTGGAACGCGCCTGGGTGAAGGTCAAGGTCGTCGCCGGCGCGCGTTCGAGCACCTGAATGATGTGCAGGCCGAAGGGCGTCTCGATGAGCGTGCTGATTTCACCGAGCGGCAGGCGGAACGCGGCTTCCTCGATTTCCGGCGGCATTTCGCCGCGCGCGACGAAACCCAGATCGCCGCCCCGATCGGCTTCCGGCGCCATGGAATACGCCCGGGCGGCGTCGGCGAAATCGCGGCCGGTCAGCAGGTCGGTCAGCGCGGCGGTCGCCTGGCTGCGCTCGCGGCAAATCACCTGCCGCAGGTGCGCCTGTTCGGGACGATGAAACTGGTCCGGATGCGTTTGAAAGTATTCCTCGATTTCGGTCTCCGCAATCTGCACTTGCGGTTCGATGACGCGTGCCGCCAGTTCGTCGGCCAGGCGCGCCAGGCGAAGCTGCTCGCGCAGCCACGGCAGGCTCTGTTGCTGGGTTTGCATTTCGCGCTGAAACGCCTTCGCCGGCCAACCGGCCTGCAGGCGGCGCAGTTCCTCATCCACCGCGGCTTCGTCTACGGTCACGCCCAGACGCGCGGCGGTCTGTTGCACCAACAGGCGGTCGATCAGCGCGTCCAAAAACGCCATTTGCACGGCCAGCGCCTCGGCGCGGCCCACCGGCGGCCCTTCGATGCCGCCTTTTTGCGCCGCGGCGAATTGCTCGGCGAATTCCTGCGCCGTCACCGTGGCGCCGTTCACCTGCGCCAGCACGCCCGGCGGCAATTTGGGCGCGGTCTTGCACGCCCCGCACAAAAGCAGCGCGCCCAGCGTCGCCAGCCCGACGCCGGCCAAGAAAAAGGGGCGACGCCGCTCGGCGGCGCCGCCCCTGGCGTTGCGTTCTCGCAAAACTATTTGGTTGCTCCGGGGGCCGCCGGGGCCGGCTTCGGCGCAGCGGGCGGCGGATTGTTCGGTTGCGGCGGTTGCATTTTCAACTGCTGGAGGACTTTCTGTTGCGCGTCCGAGGGGTTGGCGCCGGGGCCAGCAGCGCCGGGGGCGCCGGGGGCGCCGGGGGCTCCGCCGCCGCCCAGTTCGGGCAGGCCGGGCTGACCGGGCTGACCGCCCTCGGGGGCCGCTTCGACCGGGATCGCGTCGAGGACGTCTTCGTTGACCTTCACGTTCGCTTTTTCACGAAGCTGCTTCATCGTCGCGTCCATCTTGTCCTTTTGCTTTTCCTGCTTCAGACGGCGCTCGATCGTCTTCTTCACTTCTTCGAAATCTTTGGCCTTGGCGGCTTCTTTCTCTTCGAACTGCACGATGTTCCAGCCGCGCTTGTCCCAGAACGGCTCACTGATCTCGCCCTTCTTGGTCATCTTGAAGACGACGTTGTCAAATTCTTCGCCGCGCAGGCCTTTGCGCATGGCCGGCAACGAGCCGTCCTTCTTTTTCGAGGCGACGTCGTCGGAGTATTCGTCGCAGACCTTTTCCCACGGCGTGCCCGATTTCAGCTTCTTGTAAGCCTGGTCGGCCCGGACTTTGGCGGCGGCCTTTTCCTTGTCGTCGGTGAGGTTTTTGGGCTTGATGAGGATCAGCTTCAGCTTCACGGTTTCCGGATTTTCGAACTTATCGAGGTTCTTGTCGTAGTACTCTTTGATTTCCGCGTCGGTGACGGGAATGTCGGCCTCGTAGAGGTCTTTCTTCACCATGCTGGCCAAAATGCCGCGGCGGATTTGCTCCATCCGCTTTTCGAATTCCTTGTCCTTCTCAAGGCCCTTGCGCAGGGCTTCCTGATAGAACAGCTCTTCTTCGACGAGCTTGTCGAGCAGTTCCATCTTGCCGGCCTTCGTCGCATAGCGCTTGCGATTGAACGGCGGGATGCGTTTGAGCATGTCGTTGAATTCGTCGACCGAGATCGTGGCATTGCCCACGGTCGCCACGGCTCCGCCGGTTTTGGCCGGAGCCGCGCTCTTGCCGCCGCCGCACGAGGCCGCCAGCAACACGGCGGCAGCCGCTACGGCGACCACGCACAGGATTAACAAGGTCTTGTTCCGCATGGTCATCACCCTTCCTTACTAGTTTCGTTTATAAATTCGCGAAGTTTCGCCTGTTTGTCATGATCAACGCCTATTCGCGAAGGATGGTTAGGTAGCATAGTCGGCCAGCCGTTGCAAGCCCCGGGCCAGGGCCTCCAGCATTTTCTCCGGCGTCAAACCCGGGGTCGCCTGGTACAGCTTGCCCTCCGGCGACAGCGAGAATACGCGCGGATTGGCGGTGACCAGTTGAACCAGCCGCGCCGGCGTCACCGGCGTCGAGTCGTCGAACTCGAAGGCCAGTCGGTCGGGCCCGGCCTCGATCTTGCGAATCCGCAATTTCTCGGCCGTTCGCCGTAGCGACACGACGGCCAGCAGGTTCGCGACCGGCTCGCCCGGCCGGCCGAAGCGGTCGGTCAATTCTTCGCGCAGCCGCATCAGTTCGGCGTCGTCCTTCGCGTCGGCGATGCGTTTGTAGAGCGCCAGCCGCGTTTGCACTTCGCGTACGTAGTCTTCCGGCAAATAGGCCGGCACCGGGACGGCCACCTCGCACTCGATCGTCTCTTCGACCGTTTCGCCGCGCAGCCGGGCGACCTCTTCTTCCAAGAGCTTCGTATAAAGATCGAAACCGACGGCCGTGATGTGCCCCGATTGCGCCGCACCCAGCAGGTTGCCGGCGCCGCGGATTTCCAGGTCGCGCGCGGCGATCTTGTAGCCGCTGCCAAGTTCCGTGAAAGTGCGCAGCACGGCCAGCCGCTTGCGGGCTTCGGGCGTCATTGTGCCGGTCGCGGGCACGAGCAGGTAGCAGTAGGCGCGGCGTTTCGAACGGCCGACGCGGCCGCGCAGTTGGTAAAGTTGCGAAAGGCCGAGCGCGTCGGCGCGGTCGATGACGATGGTGTTCGCGCGCGGAAAATCCAGGCCGCTTTCGACGATCGTGGTGCACAGCAGGATGTCGAAGCGGTCTTCGGCGAAGTCGATCATCAATTGTTCGAGCGTTTTTTCGTCCATCTGCCCATGGCCGACGGCGAGGCGCGCGTGCGGCACGAGGCGGCGCAGGCGATCGGCGACCGACTGGATGCTCTTGACGCGGTTGTGAATGAAAAACGCCTGGCCGCCGCGGCTCAGCTCGCGTTCGAGCGCTTCGCGGATGGTGTCTTCGTCCCACCGCGTGACGAAGGTGCGGATCGCCAGGCGGTCTTCCGGCGGCGTGTTGATCACCGACATGTCGCGGATGCCGGCCAGGCTCATGTGCAGCGTCCGCGGGATCGGCGTCGCCGTCAGCGTGAACACGTCGATGTTCTTCGCCAGCGCCTTGATCTTCTCTTTCTGCGCCACGCCGAAATGCTGCTCTTCGTCGACGATCAGCAGCCCCAGGTCTTTCCACCGGACCGCCTTGCCCAGCAGCATGTGCGTGCCGACCGCCACGTCGACCCCGCCCTCCGCCAGCTTCTTGATCGTCGCCCGCCGCTCGGCCGCCGTCGCGAACCGGCTGAGCATCGCCGTCGTCGCGCCGAACGGGCCGAGCCGCTCGCGGAACGTGTTGAAGTGCTGAAACGCCAGCGTCGTCGTCGGGGCCAGCACCGCCGCCTGCTTGCCGGCGAGCACGGCGAGGAACGCGGCGCGCAGCGCGACTTCCGTTTTGCCGAAGCCGACGTCGCCGCAAATCAGCCGGTCCGCCGGCCGCTCCGAGACCATGTCGGCGATCGCGTCGCGGATCGCCAGCGCCTGGTCCGGCGTCTCTTCGTACGGGAACGTCGCCTCGAACTCGCGGAACGTCTCGTCGGGCGGCGGGAACGCGAAACCCGGCTCGGCCGCGCGCGCCGCGTAGATCGCCAGCAATTGCTTGGCAATTTGCCGCGCGGCCCCGCGCGCCTTGCGCTTCGCCACGAGCCACGCGCCACTGCCGAGGCGGTCGATCTTCGGCACGGAGCCGGCGCCGACGTAGCGCTGCACGGCGCCCAGGCGATCGACCGGCACGTAGAGCTTGTCGCCGCCGGCGTATTCGAGGTGCAAAAACTCGCCCGGCGTCGGGCCGAAGGTGAAGTGCGTCAGGCCGCGATAGATGCCCACGCCGTGCTTGGCGTGGACGACGAAATCGCCTTCGGCCAGATCGGCGAACGATCCGAGCATTTCGACTTTGCGTTTGTCGTACGCTTCCGTCCGCCGACGTTCGCCGAAGACATCTTCCTCGGCGATCACGGACAATTCGAGACCGGGCAGGCGGAACCCGGCCGACAGATCGCCCAGCAGAATCGGCGTTTGCGCCAGCCCCTGACCGCCGGACAACGCGGCGTCGAACGAGAGGTCGGCCCGCATCGCCACCGGCGCGCCGTGCGGGGCGAGCAGCCGTTCAAGCCGATCCGCGCCGCCGGCCGTGCGGCTGACCAGGATGATGCGGCCCTCGCCGCTCATGCCCCGGCGGATTTCTTCGAGCAGCGGTTGGAGCATGTGGTCGGTCTGGGCCTGAGCGAGGATTTTCTCGCGCAACTCGCGCCAGTCGGACGATTCGAAGCGGAGCGGCGCGACGTCTTCGAGCGCGGCTTCGCGGCCGATCGTCAACTGCCGCAACGGCGCCAGCGCGTCGCGCCAGGCCGTGGCGTCGAGATAGAGCGCCTCGGGCTTGACGCACAGCTTGCCGGCCTCGCGCGCCCGTTCGTAGCGCGAGGCGACCTTCTCGGCGAACGCTTCGACGGCGTTTTCGACATCGACCGGTTCGACCAGCACCACCAGGCCTTCGCCGCCGAAATGGGCCGGCAGCGGATCGAGCCGCTCGTGCAGCAGCGGCGTGAAAAATTCGATGCCGGGGAAGGCGATGCGGCGCGCGACCTCGTCGGTCATGCGGTCGCGGCGGGGTTTGGGCACATCCTGTTCGTCGGCGAGTTCCTTGAGCCGTAGCGCGAAGAGTTCGGCGTTTTTTGCGTCGAGGTGCACGTCGCTGCAGGAGTAGAGATCGACCGTACGCAGGTGGGCGCGGCTGGTTTGCGTCGACGGATCGAACAGCCGCACCGACTCGACCTCGTCGCCGAACAATTCGATGCGTACCGGCTGATCGTGGCCCGGCGAGAACACGTCGAGGATGCTGCCGCGCACCGCGATCTCGCCGACCTCTTCGACGATCGGCGCCAGGCGGTAGCCGATCGCCAGCAGGTCGGCCGCCAGGGCGTCGCGCTCGAACAGATCCGGCACGTTGACGGTTTGGCGGCCGGCGCTGAAATCCTCGCGTGTCACCACGCGGTTCATCGCGGCTTCGACCGGCGCGACGATGATCGGCCGCCGTTTGCCGGCTAGTTCCGCCAGGCACTTGGCGCGCCGGCCCATGATCGTCGCGTGCGGGCTGATCGATTCGAAGGGCGCGACGTCATAGGCCGGATACAGGTGCAAACGCCGCGAGTCGGCGCCGTCGGCGGCGCGCAGGAAAAAGGCGAGTTCTTCGAGAAACGCGTTGGCTTGTTTGACGCCCGCCGTCAGCGCCAGCACCGGGCCGTCGTAATCTTCCAACAGGGAGGCGAGCAGCAGGGCCGGACTGGCGCCGGCCAGCCCCGTCGCGGCCAGCCGGGGCGCACCCTCGCCGAACCGCCGGACCAACTCGTCCAGCGGCAGGTAGCGCCGTTTGCCGGCCAATGCGCGCAACGCACCTCCTCGCGCAAGGCGGCCGATGCTAGCAAACGTCGGGGCCGGGTGAAAGGGGTCGATCGACGCGCCTTTGACCGCGAAGTTGAGAGTGTTATCCTTGCGTATTGAGGAACGAAAAAAATGAAGACATTTGGGTTTTCGACCATCGTCGAAAAAGACCAGGATGGGTATTTTGCGTCCTGCCCTGAACTGCAAGGATGTTAGGCGCAAGGCGAATCCTATGAGGAAGCGCTGAATAACATCCGCGACGCGATCCGATTGCATGTAGAAGACCGTCTGGCGGCCGGCGAAGAAATTGCCCAGTCGGAGTCCGTCAGCCTGACCTCGTTAGAAATCGCCGTATGACGCCGACATTTCCGTCGAAAGACTGATCGAGTTGTTGTAGAAGCTCACCAACCGGGCACGTCCACCCGATATTTCCGCGCAAAGTCTTTCGCCGGCAGCTTCCGGGCGAAGACGGCCATGAGGTCGGCCATTTCGGCCTGCGGCGGGCCGGCGAGCCGGGCGGCGACGACCGGCGGCCACTTCGACAGCTCGACCCGCGTGGTCTTGCGCGCGGCGACGAAGCGCAGGGCCACGGGCAACAGGTGCGCGAAATAATCGGCGTGGCCCGCCGTCGCGGCCCAGAAGAGTTCGAGCCAGAACAGCAGTTCGCGTTCGTCGGGTTGCTTGACGAGCGGGTCGAGTTGCGAGACGAGGATGTCGTTGTCGCGATCGACGTTGTTCAGCAGCAGCGCCTCGAGCAGCAGCACGCCGACCTCGGTCGCCGTTGGGTCGGCGGCGAAGGCGGCGGCGTAGAGCTGAATCTGCAGCGACGCATCGCCCGCCTGTTCGGCCAGCCGCGCGGCCTCGGCCAGCCGCCGCGCATCGGGCGAGACGGCCGCGAATTCGCGAAAGTACGCCGCGCCGGCGTCGTACTCTTTCAGCGAAAAATGCAGCCGGCCCAGTTCGAAGAGCACGTTCGGCGGCCGGCTGCGGCGGCGCAGCAGGTTCTGATACGCCGCGATGGCGTCGCGCGGCCGGCCGAGCTTCACCAGCAGTTGACCCAGGGCGATCGCCGCGGCGGTCCGTTGCGTCTGGCCGGTCGCGGAATCCATCAGCCGGCGCAACAGCGTTTCGGCGCGGTCGGCGTGGCCGAGTTCCTGCGACAAGGCCACGTAATGGTCGAGTTCGTCGTTGCCGAACGACGAGCGGCCGGTCAGGCGCGCTTCGTAATAAGCCAGCGCGCGCTCCTTGTCGCCGGACAATTCGGCGCTCATGGCGAGCAGGCGTTCGAGTTGTTCGTCGCCGGGGTCGAGTTGGTGAGCCCGCGCGAACCACAACATCGCCCGGTCGTACCGGCGCGTGTGGTAATAGAGCCGGCCCATGGCGGTGGCGGCCCAGGCGGAATCCGGCCGCCCCTCGATGAATTTGGCCAGTTGCGGCTCCGCCTCGGCGTAGCGGCCCGCCCCGAGCAGCGAGAGGATGTGGTCGCGAAATAGCGATTCGTCGTTCGGATGTTGCTGGCGCAGGCGCGCGATGGTCTGCTCGGCGCCCGCGTAGTCGCGCGCGAGCATTTGATAATCGACCAATTCGCGCCACAGATCCTCGCCGCCGCCCGCGGTCTCCAGCACGCGGCGCAGCGCCGGCGCGGCGACCGGCCAGTCGTGGTTGATCTCCGCAACGTTCAGCAAGGCCAGGGGCGCATCCGGATCGTCGGGGTCGCGCCGCGCGGCTTCGACGAGCAGCGCCTGCGCCTCGTGCAGGCGGCCGGCGCGTTTGTACGCTGCCGCGGCGGTCATCAGCAGCGACGGCACGCGCGGCCCGACGCGCAACGCGGCTTCGGTCGCCTGCCGTTCCTCGTCATCCGCGCCGGTCGTTTCGTACAGGCGGGCGAGCCACATCCAGGCGAGATAATCGTTCGGGTTGCGCGACAGCGCCGCCCGGAACCACGGAATCGCGGCCTCCGGCCGGCCGGAGGCCAGATACATTTGGCCGGCGTCGCGGCACAGCGCCTCGGCGTGCGGCGTGACGATCAGCGCCTGCCGAAAAGCCAGGTCCGCCGCCGGCAGATCGCCCGCGCGCCAAGCCTTGCGGGCCTGCGTCCAGAGCGTCTCGGCGGCCGGCGCCAGCGGCATCTCCAGCGATTCCCACGCCAGACGGCAGGCGAGATCGAGCGGGCGGTCGTAACGCGGACCGAACGCGCCCGAGCGCACCGACGGCTCTTCGCGCGCTTCGTCGATCAGCCAGACGTATAGCGTCCGCTTTCCCTCGGCCGCCTCGACCGACAGCCAGAAGCCGCGGCCCAGCTTGTTTTTTTTCAGCTCCCGGCGAAATTCCGCGACCGAGGCGACGTCGGGCAGCAGCGTCAGCGCGAACCGGGCGTTGGCCTGCATCGCGTCCGGCGCGCCGCTCAGAAGCGGTTGCCGCAGATCGGCCGGGAAGGCGTTGTCGCCGGCCCAGCCGTATTTTGGCGGTTCCTGCGCGGCCGCGCGGCCGGCCAGCACGGCGGACAAAATCAGCGCGGCGAACAACCGTCTGCGCAAAGCGGGCTCTCCTTCGGGCGGAATTTTGGCCGGAGCATAGCACAACGGCGGCGGAGGCTGCGATCGGCTGTCATTGGAATTCTGGGAGTTCTGGGAATTCTGGGCGGTCTCGCCGTCAAACGACGTCCGGCGTCCCAGACCTCCCAGGATTCCCAGAACTCCCATGCTTCCCATGGCCTCCGTGCGACCGCTCCTGGTCGCGGCGCCTCTGTTGTCGAACGGCGCGCTGGCCCTTTGACCCGCAGCCCCGCCGCTGTGGTAAGTTAACGATTTGCCGCATGCGAGGGGAAGCAAATGCGCAAAGCGTCGATCGGTCTGGCGATGGCGGCCCTGGCGGCCCTGATCTCGTTCGCGGATTCGCGGGCGAACGAGGACCAGATTCTGCAAGCGTTGCGCGAGGAGATGGCCCGTTCGACGACGCGCCTGTCGTTGCCGGATTACGTCAAGCCGTATTTCATCGCCTACCGGCTCACCGAAACGGAGGGCTATGTAGTTACGGCGACGCTCGGCGCGCTGCTGCACGAGGGCGGCGGCAAGGAGCGGAAGTTGTATGTCGAGGTGCGCGTCGGCGATTACGCCTTCGACAACACCTCGACGCGCTCGGAGAACGACCGCTTCGATCCGGATCTGGACACCTTCAATTATCTGCAATACACCAACCTGCCGATCGAGGACGACGTCGACGCGATGCGCGCCCGGCTATGGCGGTTGACCGACCTGCGCTTCAAGAACGCCTTGGCCGATTACCTGCGGAAGAAGGCGCAGGCGGTTTACCGCGAGAACGCCGACGCGCGCCTGCCGGATTTCGCTCGGCAGGCGCCCGTCAAGCGCCTCGATCCGCCGCTGGTCGTGACCATCGACAAGGCCGCCTGGAAGGCGATCGCGCGCGACGCCAGCGCCGTGCTGAAGCAATACCCGGAGATTCTCGACGCAAACGTCACGCTGCAAACCCAACTCGGCACGCGGTGGCTGCTGACGTCAGAAGGCACGGAACTGGCAACGCGCGGCTTTTACTTTTCGTTCAACGTCGACGCCGCGGCGCTCGCCGACGACGGCATGACGGTGCGGCACTACTACTCGCGTTACGCGCGCACGCCGGCGGGGATGCCGACGCGCGACGAAATCCTGGCCGGCGTCAAAGAGATGGCCGAGCAACTGACGCAGTTGCGGCGCGCGCCAGCCATCGAGCCGTACGCGGGGCCGGCGCTGCTGGACCCCTCGGTCGCGGGCATCTTCTTTCACGAGGCGATCGGGCATCGGTTGGAGGGCAACCGCACCCGGGGCGTCGACGAAGGGCAGACGTTCAAGGGCCAATTGGGCCAGCCGATCCTGCCGGCGTTTCTGGACATCGCCGACGACCCGACGCTGGCGCGCTACGCGGGCGTCGACCTCAACGGGACCTACGATTTCGACGAGGAGGGAGTTCCCGCGCAGCGCGTCGAACTCGTCAGCGGCGGCGTGTTGCGCGATTTCCTGCGCTCGCGCATGCCCATCCTGGATTTCCGCGCGAGCAACGGGCACGGCCGCGCCGACGCGACGCGCGCGCCGATGAGCCGCATGAGCAACCTCATCGTGCACGCCCGTCGCACGGCGCCCGCCGCCAAACTGCGCGCGATGCTGCTGGCCCTCGCCCGCGAGAAGGGCAAGCCCTACGCCCTGCGGCTGCGCACCGGCATCAGCGGCGAAACGAGCACCGACCAGTTCAATTTTCAGGCGTTCGCCAATCGGCCGGTGCTGCTCTCGCGGATCGACGTGAAGACCGGCCGCGAGGAATTGGTGCGCGGCGCGGAACTCGTCGGCACGCCGCTGCTTTCGATCAGCAAGATCGTCGCCGCCGGCGACGACGTCGGCGTCTTCAACGGCTACTGCGGGGCGGAGTCGGGCTTCGTGGCGGTGAGCGCGTCGGCGCCGAGCGTGCTGATCGGCGAAATCGAATTGCAACGCGTGCAGGACAAGCCGACCAAGCCGCCGATCCTGCCGCCGCCGTACGCGCCGCCGAACAAGTGATAGCGGATTCATCGACGGATCAACAGGATCAAGGGGGGTATTGACCCGTCGTTCCTTGTCTCGCCAGATTATCGCGAACGATAGTCTTCGCTGTTCACTGTTCATCGTTCACTGCTCACCTGCGCGGTGAGCGGGTTACGCGCGTTTCTGCAGGAACACAAAGACGTTGTCGTCGGCGTAGGTCAGCCGACGGCCGGGATCGAGCGGCGTCAGGTCGCCGGCGAACAGCCCGGCGAGAACCAGCGGGCTGGCGGCGATCTGCGCATACAACAGCGGCTGATCCCATTTGCGATGCACGCGGTGCGAAATGAGACATTGCGGCGCCGCGCCGGCGCGTTCGATCGCCAGCCGCGCTTCGTAGATTGCCAGGCCGGCGGCGCCGTCCACGTCGACCAGCCGCCAATCCGCCTCGACGCGCAGATCGCCGCGCGTCATCGTCCACGGCGCTCCGCGGCCGACGCATTCCTTTTCGATCGGCGCGAACGACATTTCGACGACGTAAACGCCGCGCGGCGTGAGGTTGGCCGCCACCGCGGCCAGATGGCGCGCGAGGTCGTCCGGGCCGGTCAGGTCGCCGACCCCGTTGAGCGGGCACAACGCGATGTCGACCGGCGCGGCCAACGCGAAATCGCGCATGTCGGCGAGCGCCGTCTCGACCGTCAGCCCCAATTCGCCGGCGCGGCGCCGCGCCCACGCCAGCAAGCCGGGCTCGCGATCGAGGCCGATGGCCGTCAGCCCCAAGGCCGCCAGGTCGCGCAAAACGCGGCCCGGACCGCAGCCGACCTCGAGCGCGCGCGCGACGGGCCGGCCGCGCAACTGCGCCGCGCGTTGGATCAACTGCACCGTCTCGGCAAAGGAATCCCAACCGTAGGCGAGGTCGTACGCCTCGGGATCGGCATAGAACGGATCGTTCACAAATATCCCAATTGTTTCATCGACAGTTCGATTTTCTCGTCGCGCGGCGCGGTGAGGATGCCCGGCGGAAAAACCGGCGGTCGCCGCCGGTTGCCGCGCAATTCGGTTTGGAAGCGCCAGAGCAGGCCGGCCGGCGCCTGCTCGGCGAGATTCGTTCTTTCGCCGGGGTCCTTGGCGAGATCGTACAATTCCCAGGTTTCCCGATCGGCGGAATAGAGCAATTTGTAGTTGCCGCTGAGCGCGGCGTTCCAATCGTAGCCGTGGGCCCGGCGGGTCGCAGCGAAGAGGAAGCGATTGCGGTTCCAGCGTTGCCGCCAGGCGTCGAACAGATCGACGCCCGCCAAATAGGCGGGTTTTTTGGCGCCGGCGAGCGTGGCGAGGGTCGGATAGAGATCGACCAGGCTGGCCAGGACGTTGTCGACCTCGCCGCCGCGCCGGCCGTGCGGCAGACGGATGAACAACGGCACGCGCAGCGTTTCGGAATAGAGATCCTTGCTGTGCGACATGTGGCCGTGTTCGAGGAATTCTTCCCCGTGGTCGGCGGTGACGACGATCACCGCGTCGTCGAGGCCCGGCAGGGAATTGAGCAGCCAGCCGACCGAATCGTCGCAGGCGGCGATTTCCGCATCGTAGCAATCGACGAACATCGGGATTTTATCCGGATTCGCGTGAAAGTAGCCCTGGTCCATCAATTCTGTGAAGTGCGCATTGCCGGCGTTGATCTCGTCCAGCGGCGCGTCGGCCGGCCGAAAGCGGTCAAGGAACGGTTTGACGGGCATATACGGGTGATGCGGATCGAAGTAGTGCACGTAGAGGAAATACGGCCGGCCCGACTTCAAGCTCCGTTGCAACAGCGGGAGGCGTTCCTTCACCCCGCGATCGACTTCGGCGCGGTCGGCGAAATTCAGGACCCGATATTGCGTGAAACCCTGGCCCATGCCGAATTTCGCGTGCATGTGATAATTGGCGCTGACGCCGTACGTCGCATAACCGGCGTCGCGCAGCGTTTTGGCCAAGGTGACAAAGCGGTCGTTGAGCACTTGTTGTTCCGCCACGCCCAGCGGATCCGTGACGGCGTGCTCGATGCCGTGCTGCGACGGGTACACGCCGGTGAACAGCGACGCCATGCTCGGCACGGTCCAACTCGATGTGGCGTAGGCGCGGTCGAAACGGATCGCCGATTTGGCGAATTCGTCGATGTGCGGCGTGGTCGGCCGCGGATAGCCGTACGCGCCGACGTGGTCCGCCCGCCACGTGTCAATGACGATCAGCACGATCGGCGGCGCCGGCCCGCCCCGGCCCCGGCAGCCGCCGAGGCAAACGGCAAGCGCCGCCAGCGCCAGAGTGGCGATCGCCCGCCAGTTACTTTCTGAAGTGAAGAAGCCGCCGCGCATTCTCAGCCGCCGTTTCCCAGGTCGCCGGCGGTTGCGAGGTCGTGAAAATTGCCCAGCCGCACGCCCCGGCGTTCGACGGCCGCCGCCGCCGCGGGGTCGCAGAGCGCCGCCAACTCGTCTTCCCAGCGATATCCCCAGACGAACTGCGCGTGCATCGCGGGGTCGAACGCCGCCGGGTGCGTCATCAACTCGTGCGCGCCGGGCGTCAACGCCTCCAGAATCGCCAGCAGCCGCGCGCGCGTCAGGTCGCCCGAGCACGCCAGGCCCCAGAATTTGTCCGGATGGCTCAGGCCGCGAAACGCGCTGCCGCCGGTGCGCCGGCAGGCGTCGATCACCAGCGCCTTGAGCCATTCCTGCAGCGACCGCGCCGGCCCGCCCAGGCGCGGCAGGCGCATTTTTTGGATGCCGAATTTTTGCGCGGCTTCGACGAACGCGTTGCGCACCACCGGCAGGAGGTGCAGATGCTGGTGGCTGTCGACGTGCGAGATCCGGATGCCGAGATCCCGCGCCCGTTCGAGTTGCGCGACGAATTCCGCGAGAATTTCCCCACGCACGATGCGGCCCGCGAGCAACCGTTGCGCGAATTGGCGCGGACCGGACAGGAAATGTTCACCGCCGCCAATGAGACTGGGAACCTGCGCCGCCGGCAGCACCGGCGCAACTTGCGTCAGGGCGAGGTGCACGCCGACGCCCAGTCCGGGCCGCGCGGCCGCCAGCCGCGCCGCCTCGGCGGCGGCCGGCGCGCCGGCCAGCAGCGAGGCCGACCGCACGAGTCCGTGGTCGAACGCTTGCGCCACGCCGGCGTTGGTTCCGGCGGCGAGACCGAAATCGTCAGCGTTGACGATCAGCAGGAGGGGTGGATTCATCGAGCCGCCGGACCGGCGCCGCGCCGGGAATGTTGCGGTGGGCGAGCCAGAAGCGCAACAGTTCGCCGATAATGCGGAAGATGATGGTCGGCGACGCCAGCGTCGATTCGCCCAGTCGGCGCGAGTGATAATGCACGGGTATTTCGCCGACGCAGTAGCCGGCCTTTTGCAATTTGTAGAGAATCTCGGCGTCGATGAACGAGCCGTTGGATTCGATGACGATGGCGTCGAGCGCCTTTTTCGGGAACAGCTTGAAGCTGAAATTGACGTCTTTAAATTTCAGGCCGAGCAAAACCCGCAGCGCCAGCCGATAGCCGTTGGTGTACAGTTTGCGCAGAATCCCTTCCTGGTCGCGCGTCGTGCGGCAGCCGATCGCCACGTCGCAGGTCTCGATCAAGTCGAGCGCCTGATCGATGTCGTCGTATTCGATCGGGCAGTCGCCGTCGGTGTAGAACACGTACTCTTTCGTCGCCGCCGCGAAGCCCGCCTTGAGCGCGCCGGCGAACTTCGAGTTTTGCGCGAGGGCGACGATTTTGACGCGCGGCTCGGCGGCTTGCAACGCGTGGGCCAGTTCGAGCGTGCGGTCGCGGCTGCAATCGTCGACGGCCACGACTTCGAAATCGTCGAAGCGTTTGCGCAGATATTCGAGGGCGCCGTTGATCGAACGCTCGATGTTCAATTCCTCATTGTAGTAGGGCATGACGATCGAGAGCGAACGAGGACGGCGGGACGATCCGGCCATAAGCGGTTCCTTTTTCACTGCATCCAAGCGTCGAAACAAAAGTGACGCCAGGAAGCGTTTGTCGTTTCCGTCACGAACGAAAGCGTGGCGGTCTTGCCGACCAAATCGGCCGGAATCGGCGCCGCGAACGATTTCCAGCCGTTCTCGTTCTCGGCGGTCTGCTGATAAATCAGGCGCTCGTCGGCGTAAATCGAGAAGACGACCGGCGTGCTGTTCCACTTCACCTGCTTCCCGGTCTTCTTGTCAAGGATGCCATTGACCGACAGATCGGTGAAGCCCAGATACCCTTGCAACTCCGCCCGCAGCGGCAACGGGCCGTAGCTCAGGCGGCGTTTGGCGTCGGCGAGCGGGTGCAGCCAGATGGCCTTGCGCAGTTCCTTGCCGCTTTGCTGCAACGTCAGGCCCGCCGAATCCCACGGCTCCACGCCGCAGGCCCAGCGGCGGTACAGGACGCCTTCGCCGTACGGACCGTCTTCCTCGTGGCGCAGATTGCGGAACGTTTCATCCGGCCCGAGGCAGAGGCGCGTCTGGCCGTCCGGTTGTTCGACCGTGGCGCGGGCCTCCATGATGTGCTCGTCGAACCGGTATGGACGTTCCGCCATTTTGGCGACCGTTTCGGGGCCGCGGTGCACGATGGCCTCGACGCCGATGCCGTAATCCGCCCGCGGCGACGTTTCCACGACGAACGTCACATCCTGTTCCTGGCCGGCCCAGGCACTGGTGTCGACCGTCGCCGTATGCCAGCCGACCGTGCATTCGACCCATTGATTGAACGCGACCTTGTCGCCGACGGAGACGACCAATTTCTGATTTCCCAGGCGCCGCGTCGACACGCCCTCGTCGTTCAGGCCGTACACGAGCCGCATTTCCTCGCCCAGGAACACCTTGGGGAACGTCGTCGATACCTTGCCGTTGGCGCCCGGGTTCATCAACAGCACGCGGCGGAATTGGCCGAGACTGTCGATGCCCGCCGCGCCGACGTACGCGCCGCCGGCCGTGTAGCCTTCGTAGACCGTCGCACCCCCGCGGATCGCCGGATTGAAACGGCTGGCGGCCATCGGCTTCGTCGCGCCGCGTCCGGTCACCGTCACGCGCGCGTCGATGATCCGGTCGAGGAGGTTTTCCTC
>Ga0181520_10001228_pt1 | contig 52933 bp, 55 predicted proteins | sample PEATcosm2014_Bin_29_FD_132451 | JGI IMG/M metagenome (GOLD analysis project Ga0181520, IMG submission 132451) | Peatland microbial communities from MTU Mesocosm Facility, Houghton, MI, USA - PEATcosm2014_Bin02_30_metaG | ecosystem: Environmental > Terrestrial > Soil > Wetlands > Peat | place... | reverse complement strand
CGTCGTCCTGCTCATCGGCACCAACAACTTCCGCGACCCCGAGGATGCCATCTACCGCGGCGACAAGAAAATCATCGACGAAATCCACCAGAAACTCCCCGATTCCGGCCTCATCATCATGGGAATCTTCCCCCGCGGCGATGGACGCACCAACGCCCTGCTCGACTCGCGCTACCCCGACGGCCCGCACATCATCGACGGCCGGGCCAAGCTCCAGGCGGTCAACGCCCAACTTGCCAAGCTCGACGACGGCAAGAAGACCCGCTACCTGGACATCTGGGACAAGCTGCTCGATTCCAACGGCATGCTGACGACGGACATCATGGCCGACTACTTGCATCCGACGACCAAGGGATATCAAATCTGGGCCGACGCCATGCAGCCGTTGCTCGACGAAATGATGGCCGGTGGACCGGCAACCGCGCCGACGACAGCGCCGGCGAAATAGCCGCCAGATCGCGTTGAAGGACATTTTGCCTCAAGGAGAACCGACATGACCACACGCACGCCTCGAATAATTGCCAGTTTGCTGCTGGCCCTTTTCCTCACCACGCTGGCGCAGGCACAGCCGACCACCGCCCCCGCCACACAGCCCGGCGGCCGGGGCGCACGCGCTCGCGGGCCGGCAGGACCTGATCCCAATTCCGGCCCGTCGGACGTCGCGTTTGAAAAGACCGGCCGGGGCGGCACCGCCGATCCGACCTTCGTAACCCGGCACAACAGCTTCCTCGCCCGCGGCAAGGCCGGTCCCATCGGCGTCCTGTTCATGGGCGATTCCATCACCGAAGGCTGGCGCAACACCGGCGCCGCCGACATCTTCACCGCCCATTACGGCAAATACGACCCGGCCAATTTCGGCATCGGCGGCGATAAGACCCAGCATGTCCTGTGGCGCATCGACAACGGCGAACTGGATGGCATCCACCCCAAGGTCGTCGTCCTGATGATCGGCACCAACAACATCGGCGATACGCAGGAAGCCATCTATCGCGGCGTCAAGAAGATCATCGACGAAACCCAGGCCAAGCTCCCTGATGCCAGGCAGCTTGTGCTGGGCATCTTCCCCCGCGGCCACGACCCGGCCACCGAACCCAACACCGTCGCCATGCGCGCCAAGATCACCTGGGTCAATTCCCAGCTTGCCAAGCTCGATGATGGCAGCAAAATCCGCTATCTCGACATCGGCCCCAAGTTCCTCGACCCCACCGGCATTCTCGCCCAGCCGATCATGCGCGACTATCTCCACCCCACCACGGCCGGCTACCAGATCTGGGCCGAATCCATGCAGCCACTGCTGGATGAGATGATGAAAGGCTACACACCGGCGGCGAAGTGAGAAGCGAATAAGCCGTCAAGCCAATTGGTGGGCACCGCCCACCTGTTCCCTGGTCGGGCTGGCCCGGGCGATGAGTCTCTGCGCCCAGGGCCACGTAAATTCGGAGAATCCTCTTGACGCGCCCCGGTGATTAGTGTTATATATCTATAATCACTTAGGAAGCCCATGTTCATCCGCGTGGAATCAACCTCGGGCGTGCCGATCATCCGGCAGATTGGCGATCAGATTCGCAGCCTCGCCGCCAGCGGGGCGCTGGCGCCGGGGGACCGGCTGCCCAGCGTCCGCCAACTCGCGCGCGAACTGCTCGTCAATCAGAACACCATCCTCCGCGTCTACGAACGCCTGACGGCCGAGGGATTGCTCGAGCGCCGCCAGGGCGATGGAACCTATGTCGCCGACACTCTGCCGCGCGGGCGGGTGAAGGTGCAGCGGGAACTCCTCGAACAGGAAATCGACCGCCTTGCCCATCGCGCCCTGGATTTGGGCGTCTCGTTGGACGAACTGCGCAAGCTGTTCGATGCCTCTTATCTCCGCATCGAAAAGGAACGTGCCGTCAGCGAACAAAAGGCAAAGCCATGACCGACCAGCCCATCATCGAAATGCGCGGCATCACCAAGTCCTTCGGCAAGAAACCCGTCCTGCGCGGAGTGGATTTGAGCGTGCCGCCGGGGCAGACATTCGCCTTTCTCGGCCGCAACGGGGCGGGAAAGACCACCACCATCCGCATGCTGCTGGGCTTGCTGCATCCGGATTCGGGGACTGTGCGCGTGCTGGGTCTGGACCCCAAGACCAGCGCCCTGGAGATTCGCCGCCGAGTGGGTTACGTGGCGGAGGATCAGTCGATGTTCGGCTGGATGCGCGTGAGGGAATTGCTGTCATTCATCGCGCCGTTCTACCCGACATGGGAGGCCGCGTGGGCCAAAGACCTCAGCGATCGCTTTGAATTGCCCCTGAAGACCCGCGTGAAACATCTCTCCAAGGGACAGGGTGCGCGGGTGGCGCTGCTCCTGGCGCTGGCGCATCGGCCGCGGCTGGTGATCCTCGACGATCCGACGCTGGGTCTGGACCCGATCATGCGCAAGGAATTTCTGCGCGACCTTGTCACTCACCTGCAGGGCGAGAACGTCAGCGTGTTTTTCAGTTCGCACCTGCTCTACGAGATCGAGCCGGTGGCCGATTCGGTGGTGATTCTCGATCACGGCCGGGTCGTGCGCCAGGCGGCCACCGAAGATCTGCGCGCGGCCGTCAAGCGTCTGGTGGCGCCGATCGAGGCGGCGGAGGTTCTGCGGAAATTGCCGGGGGTGCTGGATTTCAGCCGCAACGGCCGGCAGGTGACGGTGGTGACGGAAACCATCGAGCCGGCCCGCGCAGCATTGCGAGCGGCGGGAGTCAGCGCCCAGGAATTCGATTTGAATCTGGACGAGATTTTCGAGGCCTACGTCATCGGCCGAAAGGAGGGCTCCGATGCGCAAACTGATTTGGAAAGAGTGGCATGAGCAAAGCTGGAAGCTCGGTTTCGGCTGCGTGGTGCTGGGGGCTCTGGCGGTGATCGGCCTGCAGGCACGGATCGTGGCGGATGAGACCATGATGATGTGGGTCTGCTTCCTCGGCCTGACATTGTTGCCGGTGCTGTCGAGCATGGGCCTGATCCCGGCCGAGCGAGCCGAGGGGAGTTTTGAATCGCTGCTGTCGCTGCCGATCGCGCCGTGGAAAATCCTGGCGGTAAAAACTGCAATGGGTGTTCTCCTGTGCGCCATTCCAATGCTGCTGGCGGCTGGGGCGAGCGTCTATATGGCCGGCGGGCGGGAAATGACCACTGCCGCAATTGTCGATCTCTACGGCCGAAGCACGTTGACGGCACTCTCGCTGTTCATTTGGATGCTGGCGCTGACGGCGCACTTGCCGAGCGAGGCGCGGGCAGGTCTGGTCGGCTTAGGCATCCTGATCTTCTGGATGTTGGCGACGATGGGATTGTCGGCCGGGCCGATGGAGGACTATGCGTTCCAGCACGAAAGCGGATTTGTCCAAAGGACTCTGCTGGCCGCATCGCCGCTGGCGTTTGTATACCGCTTTGACAGCTATAGTGCCGGCGCTCGACCGCCGACGATGGCGATGGCCGCTGGAATACAAGTGCTGGTCGCGGCGGCGCTGCTGGCGTGGGCCAGATTCCAATTCACCGCCGGGGAGGGCCGAAAATGAAAGCCTCCACGTCTCTTATCTGGAAAGAATGGCGCGAGACCCGCATTTATTTGTGGATTGGCCTGGGCGTGTTTCTCGGCCTGCCGCTGATCGGCGGGATCGAGGCGGCGATGCGGCACATGGGGCCGCGATTCGATATCCCCGTCGAGCTGTTTGTGATCCCCTTGGGCGGCGTGCTGGCGATTTTCGTGGCGGTCGGCGAAACCTGCCGTGATTTCGACGGCCACATCGCGGATTTCTGGCGGGCACGGCCGGTGGGAATTATCCGCTGGATGCTGATTAAGTATCTGGTCGGACTGGTTGTCGTGATCGTGTCATGCGCGATGCCACTGTTGGTGCAGTATTGTCTGGACCGCGAGAGTGGGGATTTGATCGTGCTGATCTGGTTCCCTTTTTTGTGGGCGGCGATGTACAGCATCGGGTTTCTGGCCGGGTGTTTGCTGCGCCGCACGGCCCACGCCGCGACACTGGCGCTGGGCGTGATGCTGCTGGTCTGGTTCCTGCCGATCATTCTCCGATTCCTGAGTTGGATGAACATCTGGTCGGTCCTCGACGTGGGCACAGCGGCGTATTGGGATCCTCAGCCGTTGTTCGGCCGGACGCTGGTGGAATTCGGGGTCGGAATGCTCGTGTTGTCGGCGACGGCATTGGCGGCCGCGCTGCTGGCGGTCAGGCGGGATTGGGTCATTGAATCGAGCGGGAAAATGATGTACGGCACGATCGCCGGCGCGGTGCTGCTGTTCCTGGGATCGCTGGTGCTTCAACTGGGGACGAATCTGCCGGTGCTTCAGCAGATCGAACTGCGCCAGGACGAGCAGGTTCGGGACATATGGGCTTCTGGCGAGCAGTACTTTGTTGAGACTTGGATGCCGACCCCCGAAAGCTATGTTGAATACTATCGCACATTGCGGGTGACGCCGTTGGGAATCGAGTTGGGTCCGCCGGGCGATATTGGTGCGGTGGGTGGTTCCAACGCCTTCGTGCGGCGCATATCGGCGCCGGGAAGTGCGGATATTGGATATCGCGCCATAAGCGATGCTGATAGTTTGGCTGAATTACTTCAGGTCTTATCTCACCCGGACAATTCCATTGTCGCGTCGCTGCCGCTTTGGAAAATCGACGCCAATGCTCAGAACCGGTCCCGCGCGGACGCCGATTTGTATGCCTGGCAGGATCGCCTGTATGTCATGAAGTTGAGCTTGAGTTACCCGACACCGGAAGGCTGGACGTTTTCCTTCACCGGCCTAACGACCTTCGACATCACCGACCCGCGCAGCCCGCGCCTCATATCCGATGGTCCGATTGACTATGGCCGTGTCTTCTTCAATGTGGCCCCCGATGAGATCGACATACCGCTGCCGCCGATTCCCGACATGCCGGCGGCCGAGCGCCTGAAGGCGGCGCTGGGCAACGGCTGGCGTTTGGGCCAATTCGAAGGCGATGTCCTGCTTCTCCAGACGCGCGAACTATCAGAATATCGATTGACGAAAATCACCGATGCCGTTGCGACATTCAAGAAAGTCGGCGACTTCCGCCTGCCCCTGCTGAGCGATGTCTTTGGCAAGCTCGGGTATGGTGAATCCTGGCTGCAAAACGGCCTGGTGTATGCCTCCACTGTCGTCGGACGCCCACAAGCGCAAAGCGGCGTGAATCCGAGCATAACGGTTTTCGACACGCGCTCGCCGCATCCCTTTCGGGCCGTGGGCCATTTCGCCGCGCCCGGCCTGAGCGCGGTCTGCCCGCTCCCCGACGGCCGGACCATCGCCGCCGGCGGCAACAAAATCTGGCTCCTCGGCCCGCCGCCCAGGCCTGCGGGGAATTAGCGCGGAGGGCACTACCGGTGTCGGCGCTATTCAATTCTGTTTAGCGTCCCAGCAGTTGCATGAACTGTTCGACCGTCAAACCGGCGTCGGTAATGATGCGGCGCAGCGTGCCCGAGCGGATTTGCTTGTGATCCGGCACGACGGCCCGCGTAGGGATCGTCGCGGCGCAAGATCATGTGGCTGCCGGTCTGGCGGCGGAAGATGAATCCGGCGCGTTCCAAGGCGGCGCGAACTTCACGGCCGGACAAGTCGGTGGGAAGTTTGGCCATGCGCGGCATCCTTGCTGGTGGCGGAGCATTCGTGCTCACGCCGCGTCAGGGTCAACAAACTCCAAGCCGGCTTCGGTCGGGACGGGATCGCCGGCATCCTTACAGTCCTGAACGTACAATTCGATCGCCTCGCGAATATTGGCCAGCGCCGCGGCGCGGTTGTCGCCCTGGCTGACGCAGCCCGGCAATGCGGGCACGCTGGCAACATAGCCTCCGTCGGCTTCCTGCTCCAAGACAACCGTATATCGCATCTGTGCTTCTCCTGATCGACAGGTACACGCATCGCTCGTCTCGCATCCCGCCCCCGCAGCCCCAGTCAACGCCTCGGGTGCGAAGTCGCCGCTGACACGGAAACATCATAGCAACGAATTGGCGCACATGCTCGGCTACTCCGGCCCATCCACCGGATTCGGCCCGGCCTGATCGATGTCGCCCTCATCCGCCGCGCCGTCGAAATCCATCAGGAATTGGATCCGCTTCATCGCCTCATCCCCCAGCCGCTGACGCAGCATGGCGCGGGCCTTGCGTATCCCCGTGCGCCGGCTCACGTGCGTCAGCAGGATGTTCGCATTCCGCAGCCTGGGAAACAGTTCGACGAAATGATCGATGTGCAAATGCCGGCCGGCCTTGGCTTTGCTGCGGTGCTCGCCCTCGAAGAACGTGCATTCGGTGATGAGCACCTCGGCCGATTGAATGTCGGGATGATCGAAGACGGCCCCGGCCGTGGTGTCGCCCAGATACGCCACCAGCGGGACTTCGATGCGGTATTGGATCTGCACGCCGCTCTTGCGCAGGGCGGCCAGTTCGGGGCCGGGCGTGCCGATGTATTCGGGTTTGAGCTTGTCGCGTTGCGAGATCAGGACGAATCCGAGGCTGGCCAGGCCGTGATGCGTGGCGACGGCCCGGATGGCGAAATCGCGGCGGACTTCGTGGACGTCGCCGGGGTTCATGGGAACCAGCGTATACGGTGTCGCCTGGCGCTCGATGTCGCGCCAGGTGCGGAGCATCTGATCGACATACGGGCTCAGCGACCGCGGCAACAGCACCGTGCCCGCCTTGACGCCCTGGAAATACCGCTGCGACAGGTAATACGGCAGCCCCGCCAGATGATCCATGTGGCCGTGCGTAATGCAGCAGATATCGCTGGTGAGGGCAAAGAAAGGACACCTGCCGATATCGAAGCAGACGTTCAGTTCCGGCACCTGCACGACGGTTTCCTCGCCGGCGACGCTGTACCCGACCACGTGGATATGGCCGTAGGGGATCTTGGCGAATCGCTGGGAGAGGAACGACCGGCGGGGAGGCGATGCGGGATCGGGGGTCTTGGCCGGCGCGGCGGATTTGCCGGCGGCAGGATCGGGCGGCCGTGGCGATGGATCTTTGGGGACTGGCATGGCTGGGTGGGGAAAATGGCGGGCGATGCCCGGTCTACAAGACTCCAATCGGCCGCACTGTCGCCGGCCGCACGCGATTCCTCAACAACATATCCTCGGCAAACGGCATTTGGCCATCCTACAGCGCCGCGTCTCCAGAACATATCGCCCGCCGGTGCGTAGGGCCAAAAGGAGTGTAACGCGATCGGCGGCCTTCCCTTTCCCCCTGCCCGTGTATTGAAGCCTTGGGCTACGGCGTCCAGAGGGGGTGACAGAATGTGACACTTTCCGCGTTTTTGTCACCCTGCACGCCCGCGAAAAAATCCCCCGCGGCGGCGAAAAACAGCGCCGACACGGTCGTTATCGGCTTGGCTCCCGCAATTGCCCACGCCGCGTCGCCCTGTATCCTATCGAAGGGTCGTGTCCCGTTTAATTGCTTGGCAAGAAGATGACATTGCGCGCGAAAGCTGGCTCCGGCCCGGTCTCGTGGCCCCTGCGACGCCGCACCGCTGAGTTGCGACTTCATTTTGAACCTCTTGCCGCCGCAGGAATTAGCGCAAACGTATCATTATCGACACAAACGTTTAACAAATCATAGTTCAACTGAGAGGGGGCTTGGGTCTATCAACCGACACATCGGGTTCTCGGTTGCCCCGGCCGATTGCGGGGACACTTGGCGCTTGCTCGCCAATTCTCGGGCGGATTTTCCATCGCACCACGCGACGACGCGGGTATCGGTCGTTTCCGGCCGGAGTTCCCAACGGCCATGGGCCGGATCAAGAGTGTCGGGAGTCACGGCGGAAGGAATCATTCCATGAAACGACTGGCATTTCTGGCAATTCTGGCGGTTGTCATCTCCGGTTGCGGAAAGTCCAACACCGACAATACCTCGTCGAATAAGGGCGCCACGCCGGATGGTGCCTCCACCCGACCGACCGATGAAAAGGTGCTTTACCGAAAGCCGCTGGGCGACGGCCGCGAACTTGTCGTGCTTCAGAGCGCCGTGGTCCCGCCCGCGGGACTTAAAGACATGCTGTCGCTAAGCACGCCCGGCGGCGGCACATTCTACACGGCCGGATTTTGCTCCGTGGACGTTGAGCTTCGTTCGGCATCCAATCCCACGTTGCGACTTTGGTCGCGTCCATACGAACTCACCTCTCCAGCGGCATATGAAAAATTCGAGGTGCTCGACCTGGTAGTTCTGCCCAACCAAGTAGTGCTGGCACTATCGGTAGCTGCATCGTCCAACCCCGTAGCTGCGTCGTCACCGACCATCGGCATCGCACAGATTGGCTTGCTTACTCCAAGCCGCTATGCGGAGATTTGGCAGCCGTTCGCGACCCAGGCCGTCCCCAACCCACCGCCGCGCCTCGGCGCAAAACTGATGTACGATGAGAAGCGTCAGATATTCGAGATCGACGCGACGCTGACAGTAGCGGGCGTCAGCGACCACTTTCCGCTCGAGCAGAAAGGCACGGATTGGGAGTTCGTCCAAGTGAAAAATCCGAGGCCGTGAACCTCTTTCGCATCCTGGCTCAGAGTGTCCTGTCTAACTGGACACTATCCTAAATATTGGAGTGAACCATGTCATTTTCGCGCATTTCGCCGGCTTTTTTCATGCTCATTGCCGTGCTGACTATAGAGGGCGCACAAGCCCAGCAGCCGGTTGAGGACGTGCTTTACCGCAAGCCGCAGCCGGATGGCAGCGAACTTGCGGTCGTGTGTGGCCCGATCCGTACATCGCCAGAGTTAACGCGTTTGCTGGGCAATCGCGGGTCGGCGGTTCGAGAGGTTTCGCTGGAATTACACGCCAAGCAAGGCGAACCTGTTCGGCTCTGGTCGCAGACGGAACTCTGCGATCAATCATCTGGGCACATTTGGTTTGAGGTGATGGACATGGCCGTCTTGAGAGACCGCGTTCTACTCGCCACGCGACAGGGAGTGGGGCCAATAGCGCTTCACGAGGTCAATTTCGGCGCCCCGAACCTTTGCGACGTATTGATCTCCCCGGATTCGGGATGGTCGATGGTCCAAGCCGAACTTCAACTCCCTGGCGACGAGTGGCCCAAGGCCAGTTTCAAGTACGACGAAAAAGCCCGTCAAATCGACGTGGAGATCGTGGATGTCTTCAGGGATAAAATGCAGCGGACGACCTTGCGAACAAGCGATGAGGAGTGGAAATTCGTCAAGGTCGCGCAGGTAATTGAAAACGCACCAGCGACCAAGCCGGCAACCGCACCCAGTGGGAACTGAAGGGCCGCGACCCTCCATCAAAATAATTGGCGCCGTGCGCAACTGACGTTCGCCAATTCACGCCGCCTCGCGCATCCTCGATCCGGCGGCGTATGGCTGCCGGACGGGTCGCGTTCCTTCCGGTCCGTCTGCGCCTGCCCGGGCGCTGGGCGCGATGCCCGGCGCCACCGCGATCATACCACATTCCCGGTGCCGCGTTACCTCCAGTGATTTACGGCGTGTTCACCGTCGGTTACCAAACGGGAGCCATGCTGATGGCGGAATTGTAACAGGGCCCGCGCCCATTTGTCCGCAAGAATTCAATCGTACCCGATGCTCACGACGCCGCGCCCTCAACGCTCACCGCCCCACGCGCAAACGCGCCCAGTTCGACCATGGTTTGCATGATATGCACGTTCTTGGTCGGCCGGATCGCCAGCGATTCGATGCCGCTGCCTCCGACAACCAGTTTGATTCCCAGCGTCCCCAGCCGGCCGGCCAGGTCATTGACCTCCCGCAGCAGTTTGGCCCGGTCCGCCACCGACTTGACCGACAGCCAGACAACGGCGGCCTTGTTCTCCTCGGCCGCGTTGGCCAGCAGCTCCAGCGGGGTTTCGGGGCCGAAGTTTACATCGCGATAACCGGACTCGGCCAGAACGCACCCGGCCATCATGGACGGCAGGAGATAAGGATCGCCATCGGGCGCACCGCCCAGGGCAACCGGCGCGCTGGCGGCCGGCTCGCCGATCATCTGCCGCAAGACGCCCAGCGCGTGCAGGCAGATCGTGGTGGCCCGGTGCTCGATCAGGATTCCGCGCACATCCTCGCGCCAAAGTTCGCCGATCCTCTGCATGGCGCTGCGAACGGCTCCGTCGCAGATGGAAGGCACGCTGACGCCGCTCAGAAACAGCCCCGACATACATCCCGTCGCCGTTTTCGTGTCTCCCGTGCGCAGTGCCTCGTAAAAGCGATTCTCAAGCGAGCGCTCACCGAGCGGTTCGCCGGCCGGGGTTGAGGGGAGGTCGGGCAGGCCGAGCAAATCGGGTCGGACGACGGTGGCCTTGGACTGGCGGACGAACCGGATGGCCTCGGAGAGCGCGATTCGCCGGTGGCCGCCGACGGTTCGGGCGGTGCGAATCGCGCCGCTGTTGGTCCATCGCCGCATCGAACTGGGGCTGGCCCCGATCGCTTCGCCCAGTTCCTTGGTTGTGAGTAGTTTTTCCATTATTGCCTGGCTGATTTGGATGAATAATACAACCATCTCCGCGATTTGTCGAACGGCGTTATCACTATTTTTCTCATGCACTTAAGCGAGTAACGGGAGAAATTCTGATTTTCCTGTTTGACTTTTGATCGGTCGCTTCTATGCTTGTGACTGAATTGGCTGAATTAACTGAATTGGACGAATTCAGCAAAGAAGCCAAGAAACAATCTGGAGCGATCTGTTTCTGAGGCGTCACCGGCCGCGTGGCTGGGACGCCGGGAGCAAGGCTCCGGTCAATCGGTCGAAAGACCGGAAGGAATCGCCATGATTCGCAGTCGTTTGTTGGTTGCGTCGTTGGTTGTGCTGGGCACGGTAGCTGGCCTGGCCTGTATGACCTTCTCCCGCGCGGTCGCCGATACGACCATGGGTGATGCCGCCCCGCAGCCCAAGGACATCGTGGACACTGCGGTTGGGGCTGGTCAGTTCAAGACACTGGCAACCGCCCTGACCGCCGCGGGATTGGTTGACACTCTCAAGGGCGCCGGGCCGTTCACCGTCTTTGCCCCGACGGATGCGGCCTTCGCCAAGCTCCCTGACGGCACCGTCGCCGATCTCCTCAAGCCGGAGAACAAGGCGAAACTCACCGCGATCCTGACCTACCACGTCGTGGCCGGTAAGGACATGGCCAAGGACATTACCGGCATGAGCTCGGTCAAAACCGTCAACGGCAAGGAACTATCCATCAAGGTGGTGGATGGAAAGGTGATGGTCGGCGATGCCACCGTGACCACCGCCGATATACAGGCCTCCAACGGCGTTATCCATGTGATCGACACCGTGCTGCTGCCGTGAGTTTGATGCATTCCCAAAAGCTGCCGGGTCGGACGTTGCAACACGGCGTCCGACCCTTTTTCATTTCGACAGGTCGATTCGAGTATGTAATTGGAAGAGCAATGCCGGCACTTGGCAATTTCATGCAATTTTCCAGATTTCAGCCCGCCCCGCAACGCATTATAATCCCTCCGCGCCGGGCAGGAGCCCGGCCGATAAAGCGCGGCGAGTTTGCGGCCGATGGTTGCGATATGGCAACGGGTCTGATCGCTCCATCGCGCGTGTGCCGGCCGGAAACACCGGCCCCAACTGAATTCGATCCCATGATCGATTGCCCGGATATGGAAACGCTGTTGCAGCCCGTCATTCTGCCGACCAGTCGCGGCCCCGACCAGCGGGCGCTGCTCCTGTACATCCTCCACAGCGGCAATCTCTACGGCACGGAACGCATGGCCCTCAGTACCGCCATCGGCCTGCGCGAACAGTTCCGCACCATTCTTTTCGCGCCGCCCGGAGCGGCACTCACCCAGGCGGCCGAGTCCGGCCTGGAAACCCGCAGCTTCAAGAGCCGCTGGCAGCTCGCCCGCGGCGTCCGTGAGTTTCTACGACTGCGAAGACCGGTCACATTCGCCTGCACCTCGCTCACCCAGTGGGCCGTGTGCGCATTGCTGCACACTCTTTACCGCGTGCCGTCACATCATGTGCAACTCGTGCATGGCGGAGCGGCCGGGTCGGGTGCGTACGGCCGCAAGAAATTCCTCAACTGGACCGGCGTGCAGTTCATCACGGTATCGGATTACGCGCGATCGCGGCTTGTCGAAGGCGGCGTGCCGGCCGATCGCGTGACTGTCATCCACAATTTTCTCCCTCCCGAGCGTATCGCCGCCGCGCCGCGCCGCGGGCCGTTCACTGATACCGGCATTGGCAAAATCCTCGTCGTGTCGCGGCTGGACGACCTCAAGCGGCCGCATCTGCTGCTGGACGCTTTGGATGCCCGCCCCGAACTGGATGAACTGGAAATCCGCATCATCGGCGCCGGGCCGGAATTCGATCGCATCCGCAATCGCTGTGCTCTGCGTCATCCCAACGTGCATCTGTACGGATTCAGCGACAATGTCCCCGGCGACATGGCCCACAGCGATCTGCTGGTGCATACATGCCCGATCGAATCGTTCGGCCTGGTCGTGCTGGAAGCGATGGCCGCCGATCTTCCAGTGCTGGTTCCCGACGCCGGCGGCACGGGCCTGATCGTGCGCCACGGCCAGAACGGTTTCACCTTCGCGGCCGACAATGCGATTGATTTGGCCGATCGACTGATCGAGCTGCGCCGGGCCAGTCCTGATCTGCTCAACGGTGTCGTCGCATCGGCCCGTCAAACGGTGATCGAGCGATATTCCGCCGCATCCGCCCTGGATCAATACCGCCGGGCCTTTGCCCCACCGGCCCCGCGCGCGTAACATCGCCTTCGCGTGAAGAGCCCGATCAAATCCGCCGTTCGGTTTGCATACAGCCGGCTGATGCCGCGCCCGGTGCGCAGCACGCTGCATCTGTGGCTCTGCGATTGCTGGCCGGATGCCAAGCCCACCGAGATCACCGAATTCAATGCCGATGGCGTGCTGATCCTCGCCCCGCACATGGACGACGAGGTCATCGGCTGCGGCGGCGCCGCCCGCCGTCACGTGTTGGCCGGCGCGAGCGTCGCCGTCGTCTTCATGACCGACGGCCAGTTCGGCGGATACGATCCGGACAATACGCTGGTGCAGCGGCGCAAGGATGAAAGCCGCCGGGCCGCGGAGATCATCGGGTTTTCCGATTTGATCTTTCTCGACGCTCCCGATCTGGGGTTGCAGCCGACGATGCCCGTCGTCCAGCGACTGCGCGACATCATCGAGGACAAGAAGCCTCGCATCATCTATCTGCCGGCCCTGACCGATGCGCACATCGACCACTGGAACACCAATCGCGCCCTGCGCGCGGCGCTGTCGCGCCTGCCGCGCGAGGCGCTTCCCCGGCTCATTCGCGGTTACGAAGTCTGGTCGCCGCTGCCGGCCAATCGCCTGGTGGATATCGCCGCCTATCGCGAGCTCAAGAAACAGGCGATCGACGTTTTTGAATCGCAGACCCGCATCGACGACTACGCCGCCGCGGTCCTGGGGCTCAACCAATACCGATCGATGATGTTTCATCACGGCAAGGGCTGTTGCGAAGCCTTTCTGGAAACCACGCCCGATGAGTTCATGCACCTGTGCGACATCGCCATCGCCCGCGGCGCGGCACGCGCTGCTCCGCCGGCTCCAGACGGATAGACTGCCGGGTGCGTCGATTGGTACAGCCCGGATTTTTCACCGCGGAGACGCGGAGGACGCAGAGAAGGCCTATTAAGTTGGAGCTGAACGAACCTCAAGACGATTGGTCAAGCGCTGGTAGCGACCCGCCCGTAAATTTGCGCCTGGCAGATTTGCTTGTCCGAGCACTCAGCGTCCCCTGCGTCTCTGCGGTGAATTTTCTTAACCGTTAAGCAGAATCCCTCATGGCCCTGGCCGCACTGACCAACATCGAGAAAACCTTCGGCACGCGAGTCGTGTTCGATCACCTCAATTTCCAGATCGACGCCGGCGAACGCGTCGGGCTTATCGGCGACAACGGCAGCGGCAAGACAACACTCATGCGACTGCTCACCGGCGAGATGACGCCCGACGACGGCCAGGTCGCCATCGCCCGCTCGACGCGGGTCGGGTATCTCGCCCAGGATCCCGCGTTCACGCCGGGGCTCACCGTCATGGACGAGGCCGAACTCGCCTTCGCGCCGCTGCACGAACTCTCCCACAAACTCCGCGACATCGAACACGAGATGGCCGTCATCACCGGTCCGGAACTGGATAAGGTTCTCGCCCGCTATCAGACCGTCCAGCACGAATTCGACCTGGCCGGCGGCTATGCCTGGCGGCATCGCCTTGAGGCCACGCTCCTGGGGGTCGGACTGGATACGCAAACATGGGAACAGGACGTCGATACGCTTTCCGGCGGGCAGCGCTCGCGGCTGGCTTTGGCCCGACTGCTCATTGACGGCGGCGATCTGCTGCTTCTGGACGAGCCGACCAATCATCTCGATCTGGCCGCCACCAACTGGCTTGAGCAATATCTATTGCAATTCTCCGGCGCGGTCCTTCTGGTCAGCCACGACCGTTATCTGCTGGACCGCCTGGCGACGCGGATCGTCTGGCTCACCGGCGCGGCCCTCCGCAGTTTTCCCGGCAATTATTCCTCCTTCCGCCAGCAGCGACAGTTGCAGGAACTCACCCAGCAGCGCGCGTATGAAAAACAGCACGCCGACATCGAAAAGCAGGCCGAGTACATCCGCCGCTTCAAGGCCGGCCAGCGCGCCCGCCAGGCCAAGGGCCGTGAAAAACGCCTCGACCGGCTCCTCATCAGCGACGCCGTCGTAAAATCGGTCGGACAATCACGGCACATTCACCTTGGCCTGCAGACCGACAAACGCGCCGGCGATCGCGTGCTGCGTGTGGCCGATCTGAAAAAATCCTTCGGCCCGCGAACGCTCTGGAGCGATGTCGGCTTCGATCTGACCCGCGGCGACCGCGTGGGCATCATCGGCCCCAACGGCAGCGGAAAGACCACGCTGCTGGAAATTCTCCTTGGCGGCGCCGACGCCGACCAGGGCGACATCCAATGGGGCGCCAATCTCGCCATCGGGTACTACGATCAGCGCCTCGAGGATTTCGATCCGGAGATGACCGTCTTTGGCCAGGCCCGCCTGGGCCGCAGCGTCCCCGATCAACTCGTCCGCAACGTCCTGGCCGCCCTGCTGTTCACCGGCAACGACATCGACAAGCCGTTGGGCCTGCTCAGCGGCGGCGAGCGCGCCCGCGTGGCGATGGCCCAGCTTCTGCTGGATCGGCCGAACATCCTGCTGCTCGACGAGCCGACCAATCACCTGGACATCCCCTCGCGCGAAGCCCTCGAATCCGCACTGGCCGGTTTCGACGGCACTATTCTCTGCGTGAGCCACGATCGGTTTTTTCTGGACAAGATCGTGCGACGGCTGCTGATTCTGGAACCGCCGGCGATCCGCGATTTCACGGGCAATTACACCGCACTGGTCGCCCGCGACGCGCAGGCCGCCGCCGACGCCCGCGATGCCGCCACCGCGCGCAAATCCGCGGCCAAACGTCCCGCGCCAAAAAAGGCCGCCGCGCCCGCCAGCCCGCAGCGAAATCCTGCCCAATCCAAAAAGCCATCATCGCGCGGCGGCAACCCCTGGTCGCGTCCATTCGGCCGGCTCACCGTGCCGGAACTGGAAACCAACATCAGCCAAACCGAAAAGGACTTGGCCGCGTGCGAACTGACGATGGCCGATGCCGCCACCTACGCCGACCCGTCCCGCCGCAGCGACGTGCAGAAGCAGTTCAACACACTCACCGAGAAATTGCGGCAACTCGAGGCCGAATACTTCACCCGCGAAACGTGATCGTTCTCCCCGATTGCATTGGCGCCGGGGATGTGTTAGTATTTGCAAGATATATAGGAATTGCGGGCTCGGCGCGCCTGGGACGGGTGGTCGCTATGGCGAACTGGTTTTACAGCAAAGGCGGTCAGCAGCACGGCCCGGTCAACTCGGTCGGCCTGAAGGAACTTGCGGATAGCGGCAGATTGCACCCGGACGATCTGGTTTGGAAGGAAGGCATGGCACAGTGGGGGAGGACATCGCACGTAGAGGGTCTTTTTGTTCCGTCGCCGGCCAAGCCTGCGGTCGACACGCCGAATGAAGCCGTGTCGCCGGCACCATTGCAGTATGAAACGCCCGCCCGGTTCCGCGGGTCGCCCGTCGGAACCAGCCGCCCGGCGATCGCCAGTCTGGCCTGCGCAGGGTTGATTCCAGTCATGTTCCTTTGCACGCTGTATGGGTGGGTGGAATTTGGCCCTACTGGTAATCATACCGATCCGCCCATCTACATCATGGTCTTCGTCTCCCTCTTCTTCTGGCTGTTTGCGCACATTTTCGGAATCATCGGAATTCGCGACACCCGAGGTGGACAACGCGGCGGCCGGGGTTTGGCTATTGCCGGTCTTGTCCTTGCCACAATTTTTATGTTGATCGCGAGCTTTCTCGTTGTTGCATTCTACTTCTTCGGCGGCTTGGCCGGGGTCAGAGGCTAGGCGCTCCCGGCCGACCCGGCGCAGCGAGGTGCAAACTCGATTCCATGCGCTCACCGGCGCACTCCGCCACCTTCCGGCGGAATATTTCACGCGTGAAACCGGGTTATGCGGACATCCAGAATCTACCTCTGCGCCTTTGCGCCTCTGCGAGGGATATTCTTCTTTTCCCCCGATTGCATTGGCGCGCCGCCGTGATAGCATTCGCGGCACATTCACGCATTCTGGGTTCAGCGTTCATGGGAAAGGTGGTCGCTATGGCGGACTGGTTTTACGGCAGAGACGGCCAGCAGCAGGGTCCGGTCAGCTCGGCCGGGCTGAAACAACTGGCCGACAGCGGGCAATTGAGGCCGGACGATCTGGTCTGGCAAGAGGGCATGGCAAAGTGGGTCGCGGCGTCGCAGGTGAAAGGCCTGTTTGCTCCCCCAGCGGCGCCGGCGGCTGATGCGCCTCTGCCGATCGCCCCACCCTATAGCCCGCCGGCTGTGCCGCTAATGCAAGGTGGCGCGATTTCCCCTTCGTAAATGCAGCCGGAACGCCGTAGCGGCATGGCTCTTGCCAGCCTCATCTGTGGCATACTCTTCTGCGTCCCGTTTTGCTCGCTGCTGGCCATTATCTTCGGAATCCTCGGAATTCAGCAGACCGGCGAGGGCAAGCGCCCCGGCCGGGGAATGGCTCTGACCGGCCTCATTCTGGGCGTGGCGGGCCTCTTCATCGGAGTTATCGCGATCCTGATATCCATCCTGCTGCCCAGTCTGAGTCGCGCCCGCGAAATCGCCAACCGCGTCAAATGCCAGGCGAACGAGCGTTCGATCGGTCAGGGCATCTTAATGTATTGCAACGACAACCGGGGCGCCTATCCGCCCGATCTGGCGACTTTGGCCAAGGCCGAAAGCCTCGACCTCAACTTTTTCGTCTGCCCAGCCTCCAACGACACGCCGGCCAGTTCTCCTGATACATTGCTGTCGGGCGGGCACTGCTCCTACGTCTACCTCGGCAAGGGGCTCAACGCGCGGACGGTCGACCCGACGACGGTGGTCTTGTACGAAAACGCCGCCGACCACGAACAACAAGGCGCCAACTATCTCTTCGGCGACGGACATGTGGAGTTCGACTCTCAATCGCCGATCGGAACATCTGGACAGCCGGGACTCAAGGGCTGAAGCCGTCAGAGCGTCAGGAGGGATTGATGACAAACTGGTTCTACACCAAGGCCGGCCAGCAACACGGTCCCGTCGATGAGGCTGCACTGGTGCAACTCGCACGCGATGGGCAGTTGCGTCCAGAGGATCTGGTTTGGAAAGAGGGCATGGCCCAGTGGGTCAAGGCGTCGCAGGTGCCGGGGCTTTTGGCGGCCCCAGCGGCTGGTGGTCCGCCGGCGATTACCCCGGCATTTGTCGCGCCGACTCCATTGCCCGTGCAAAATGCGGCCATGCCCTACCGGCAGATTCAGCCGGACGATCGAACCAGCCGCATGGCCGTCGCCAGCCTGGTTTGCGGCCTGGCGTTCTGTATCCCGGCATGCCCGGTGCTGGCGATTATTTTCGGGATCATCGGAATTCGCCGGACCGGTGAAGGCCGGATGCACGGCCGGGGATTGGCCATCGCCGGGCTGGTCTTGGGCGTCGTTCTCGGCACGGCGGGCATCTCGGTCGAACTTGCCATGCTGCCCGGCTTTCGTCGTGGGCTGGTCGTGCCCACTGGTCGGCGCGAAGTCGCCGATCGCGTGAAATGTGCCGCCAACGAGCGATCCATCGGCCAGGCGATCCTGCTGTACTGCAACGACAATCAGGGACAGTATCCGCCGGACCTGGTAGCACTGGTCAAGAACGAAGACATCACGACAGGAATATTCGTCTGTCCATCCTCCAACGACACGCCGGCCACGTCCCCCGACAGCTTATTGTCCGGCGGACATTGTTCGTACATTTACCTGGGCCAGAGGCTCACAACGAGTGCGGACCCCACCACCGTCGTGCTGTACGAAGACCCCGGTGACCACGGCGACGGGGTCAACATGCTCTTTGCCGACGGCCACGTCGAATTCGTAGCTGCCACCGACCCCACGTACAACAAAACGGTCAACACCCCATCACCGGGCAGGTAGCGTCCTGTTCAAGACGCTCCACCCCGCACAGATCGGCTGCGTGACGCGATCCGCGGGAGAGTGCCCGATTTCCCGGGCAAGTGTAGAGCCCTTCGAGGCCGCCTCTTAACCCCCTCTCCCTGTACGCAGGGGGAGGGTTGGGTGGAGGTCGACCGCTATGGCGTCGGTCGCGGCTCCGATCTGGCAGAGCCACTGGCGAAGAACCCCCACCTCTGTCCTCCCCCTGGGTACATGGGGAGGAGGAAACGGTGGTTGCCCGGAAGATCGGGCACGCTCATCCGCGGCCTGACAAATTTCTCCTTTTACCCCGGCCGATATTCACGGTATCATCCCCTGCCTCAGCCATGCGGGCGTAACTCAATGGCAGAGTACCTGCCTTCCAAGCAGGATGTTGACGGTTCGAGTCCGTTCGCCCGCTTTTTTGCACGTCCGGCGGTCCGTGATATCATCCGGCCCGCTTCGTCCAACACAGGAGACCATCCATGCCCGCCAGGAAAACCGCCGTTCGCAAATCCCCCGTCAAGACCCCCAAAATCGCCAGGAAACCCGCCCGCAAGCCCGCAAAAGCGGCCGTACCCGCATCCGGCTTGACCGTCATTGCCGGCGAATTCTCCTGGCCGATCAAATCCACGCACGCCGCCACCCACATCACGCGCACCGGCGGGCAGATCGGTCCGATCACCTTCAAGCTCGGCTCGCGGCGGATTTCGCCCATGCACGTGGCGCCCTGGACCACCGACGGCACCCCGCGCCCCAAGCCCAACATGATCGCCGTCCTCCGCGGCGATTTCTTCTGCATGCCCTTCGGCGCCAACGAATCACCCTACGGCAACGAGAAATACCCCGCACACGGCGAGACCGCCAATTCCAACTGGAAATTCGAGGACCAATCCTCCGATGCAGCCGGAGCGACCATCCACCTTTCACTCAACCATCGCGCCCGCCCCGGCCGGGTCGATAAGTTCATCCACATCCGCGCCGATCAGCCGATTATCTACAACAAGCACGTCGTCAGCGGTATGTCCGGCCCCATGTGCCTTGGGCATCACCCCATGCTCAAATTCCCGGATGTCGAAGGCTCCGGCCTGATCGCCACCAGCCCGACCAAGTTCATGCACACCTACACCGAACCCTTGGAACGCCCGGAAAAGAAGGGCTATTCCTTCCTCCAGCCCGACAGCCCCTTCGAGCGGCTCGACACCGTCCCCACCATCACCGGCCGGACCGCCGATCTCACGAAATACCCCGCCCGCCGCGGCTGGGAAGACCTTGTCCTGCTGGCCAACGTTGATGATGTGCCGCTGGCCTGGACCGCGGTCACGTTCCCCGCCCAGCGGTTCGTCTGGTTCGCACTCAAAGACCCGCGCGTGCTGCACAGCACCGTCCTCTGGATGAGCAACGCCGGCCGCCATTACGCCCCCTGGTCCGGCCGGCACATGAACGTCATGGGCCTGGAAGAGATCACCGGCAATTTCCACTATGGACTGGCCGGCAGCGCCGCCGACAACACCATCTCCCGCCGAGGACATCCGACGACGATCGAACTCAATCCCGAAAAACCCCTGGTCGTGAATTACATCTTCGGCGTGGCCGAAGTGCCGGCGGATTTCGGACGGGTGGCGAACCTTACGTATGACGGGACATCAAAGGCGATCACCCTGGAAGACGCCGCCGGCCATCGCGTGAGTACGGCGTGCGACGTGGATTTCTTGTATACCTGATCCACAATATTGCGGCACCGTTTCGCTTCCAAACCGGAAGCCATAAGTGAATGACGACTAATCGCAAGATCGTTCCGGGCGTGCCGTTTGTCAGCGGATTGGCGGTGGGGGTCGTCTGTTACCTGTTGGCGGAATTGCTTGTCCCGAATCAGGTCGCCAGTCCCGCGGATCACGATATCCTATTGGCGAACCGGATCGGTTTCATCTACACGCCGATCGTTGGCCTTTGGCTTGGGTGGCTTCAACGATCCTGGCGGCGAGCGCTTGTCGGAGCATCGGTCGGCATTGCCATAGGGTTTGTCTACATGTGGCTGTGCGCGGACCGGAATTTTCTGGCGATCATGATCGGATTCCCCTGCCTGCTCGGCTGCGCGCTGGCGGTATTGGTGGGCTCGAATCGAAGTGACTGGTTGATCGGGCTTCCGACGCGGCTTGGCAAGGGATTGCTCGCCGGTTTGGTGCTCGGCTTTGTTTACGCATTCGTCCTGAATGTCATTTTCGCGATGCTGGGTGGTCCGGATGGTGAATTTGATACACACGATTTTACCCAGCATTACGTTCAGACGATGTGGCGCGCCGGGCCAATTGCTTTGGGAGCTGCCAGTTCACTGTTTTTCGGCCTGATCCGATGGGCGGTCGGTCTGACTTACGTAAGAGTCCTGGTATTTGAAGAGGTGGAAGCGCCGAAATCGGATCCTGACGGGACTTGAATCCGTTCGACCTGCCGCACGCTCACTGCCCCACGCCCCGCGTCGTCGGCCCGATCGCGAGGGCTGACGGCTTCAAGAACTTGGTCGTCACCAGCCATTCCTGGAAGCGCCACGGCCATTCGTTCGACGCCGCCGTGCTGCGCGGCCTATAGCCGAAACCGTGGCCGGTGTTGGCGTAGATGTGCAGTTCGACCGGAACGGCCGCCCGCTTGAACAGGAGATACACATTGGCCAATCCCTCGGAGATGTCGGTGCGATCGTTGGCCCCGCACAGCAGAAACGCCGGCGGGGAATCCTTCGTCGGCGCGATCGCGGCGGAATTGCCGGGATACATCAATCCCTGAAACGCCGGCCGGCAGCCGAAGCGGTCGATCGGATCGGTCGCCGCCTGATCCCCGTTGTCGTTCTTTTGCACCAGCATGTTCACCAGTTCACCCCCGGCCGAAAAGCCGATGATGCCCAGCTTGGCCGGATCGATCGTCCACTCGGCGGCGCGGCTTCGCACCAGGCGCATGGCGCGTTGGGTATCGGCCAGTTCGTCGTTCATGGTATAGGTTGAACCGGCCTCGCGCGACAGGCGATTGGTGAGCACAAACCCGGCGATGCCGCGCTCGGCGAGCCATTGCCCGACAAAGCAACCCTCGCTGTCGTACGAAAGCTGATAATGCCCGCCTCCCGGCGCAATCAGCACGCCAACCCCCGTCGCCTTGCTCTTCTCGGGAACAAAGAGCGTGACGCTGGGCTTGTTGACGCCGGTCACCACGCGCTCGCCATTGGTGATCTTCACATTCTCCTCGGCCGTCTTGCCCTCGGAATGCGGAGCGCCATTGGGCCAAAGCAAGACCACCGGCGGCGCATCGGCCGCAAACGCAGACGCGGTCAGGACCATCAACGACGCCGAAACGAGTGCGAAAAGTCTCATGTGGCTCCTTTGCCTTCTCCCTTGTGCCAAATTGCAACGAAAACGCGCGACAACGTGCGGCGAATTCTAGGCCCGTCAAATTCGTCACACCACTGGCCGCGAACCGCCTTGGATCGTTCTTGCCGTACCCAAAAGAGGTGGTTTCGATTACCCAACCTGCCACCCGGCGATGCGGCGACAGGCAGCAGAAGCAGCGTACGCGGCTTGCACGCTGTTCCGATGGCCGTAACACACCGACAGCGCAGCTTTTGCGCGGCGGACCAGAATTCATGTTTCATCCCCTCCGTGGCCGATTGGTCTGATATTTGCTGCAACAACTTCGGGTCGTCCGGGTAATAGTGTAGCGAAGGGATTCGGTGTTTGGATGTCGGACAATGCACATTTTCTGGTCAAGGTCGATTTGAAGCGGCTTCGGGCCAACCTCAGTGCCCATTGGGGCACTCCTCTGGCCGACGAAAATGCCCGCGAATTCCTGCTGCACTGCGGATTTCGTCGTGAAGGCCATGCCTGGATCGCCCGCGAAGATCGACTCATGCTTCTGGACCCGTCGGAGATCGTCTGGACCCGCGAAGTCGGACCCGTCGCTCACGCCAAAGCCGTTCGCGCCTGAGCCCGATTGCCGCAGACCCAAGCCCATCACCCCACGTCCAACGGATTTCCCCACCCTTCGCAAAACAACTCGCCCAACAACCCGCTGGCGAAAACCCTTGCCATAAAGTAAACTCCCCCGCAGTCCCAGCCCGCCGGCCGATCGCGGGCTTTTTTGGGGAATGGTGTAACGGTAGCACAACAGACTCTGGATCTGTTTGTCTAGGTTCGAATCCTAGTTCCCCAGTTGAGTCTTCCCGAGCAATACGCTATATTTTTCAAGTTAGCCAAGATTTTCTGCAATTCTTCTGCAATCGTTGGGACCGTATTGCAGCGGCGTTGCGAAAGACCGACCAATGGCTTCCTTGCAAAAAAAGGGCGACGCCTGGTACTGCCAGTTCACCCACGCCGGCCGGCGACACACCCTCACCATCGGTAAGGTCGCACCACACGAAGCCCGCCGGTGGAAGTTGAATACCGAGAATCTCCTGCGGCTGGTCATGCAGGGAAGGCTCGAAATTCCCCGTGGCGTTTCGATCGCCGATTTCATTCTGCACGACGGAAAACCCCCGGTCGATCCCGCCATCGCGGTCCGCAAAGACACCACCTTCCGCCAGCTTCGCGAAGCCTACGTGGCCACCGTCAGCAATGGCGCAATCGAGGCCAACACCCTGACCACAGCCAAGATACACCTCGCCCACATCGAGAAGTCTATTGGCAAAGACTTTCTTCTCGCCGGCTTGACCCTCGGCAGGCTTCAGGACCACATTAGCCGCCGCTCAAAGGACGTTGGCGCAGTCACCATCAAAAAGGAGCTCGATACGTTCCGCTCGGTTTGGAATTGGGGATTGCGGATGAAGTGGCTCGATCAAGCCTTTCCGTCCAGCGGCCTGGTCTACCCGAAGACCGAGGAAAAGCTCCCCTTCATGACCTGGGCCGAAATCGAGCGTCGCGTAAATGCCGGAGGCGCCCCCGACGAACTCTGGGAATGCCTCTTCCTGGACAGCGATCAAGTGGCCGACCTTCTCGCCTATGTTAAGGCAAAAGACGCCCCCGCCTGGGTCTATCCCATGCTGGTCATGGCCGCACATACCGGCGCCCGCCGATCCGAAATGATTCGTGCCCGACTCGAAGACATCGATCTAACTGCCGGCGTCATCACTATCCGCGAAAAGAAACGCGCCCGAGGCACTCGAACGACGCGCAGGGTCTCGGTCAGCACCATGCTCGCCAGTGTCTTGAAGCCTCTACTGAAAGCGCAAAAGGGCAAGACTTACTTATTCGGCGAGGGCGACAAACCGCTGTCCGTCCAGGCCGCACACAAGGCTTTTTGGCGAGTCCTCAAGGGCAGCAAGTGGTCGGTCATCAATGGCTGGCACACGCTCCGGCACAGCTTCATCAGCGCCTGTGCCTCCAAGGGCATTGACCAGCGGATATTGGATGGATGGGTTGGCCACCAGACCGAAGAGCAACGCGTCCGATACCGGCACCTATACCCGAGCCTCCAGGAAGCTGCCATCCGACACGTTTTCGGATAGTGATCAATGTGTCAAATTCCGCACGTCTCGCCATCGCCCCGCCGCGTCTCGCAACGGCAGTAGGCCCTCGCGCTGATACCGCAAGTATTCCGCTTGGCTGATCGTCCACATCGCCGCCGAGCCGGCCTGCGTCATCGATTTTTCGGCATTGATTCGGCCAAGACGGCACCACTCCCGGCACGTGAAATTCGAGCGGCCGACCAGTGAGGCGAATTCCTCGACCGTGTACCATGACTTGACCACGGTTTTGGTGACCAACTTCTCAAGCAACCGCTCGATTCTTTCCAATCGCTCGTCGGTCGTCATAAAGCACGCTTTTCATCGTCGGCCGCGGATGCTTCAACCGGAACTGCACGCGGGGAGCAACGCCACGGGCGCGGCCGCCCCCACGCGGCAAAGGTCGAGGTAGGCCTGAACGTCCGCGTCGAGAAAGCTTATCTCGCCCCGGACGCGATGCGCCGGAATCGCCCTGGCTCCGACAAGCTGGTAGAGCTTGGACGTGCTGATGCCGATTTTTTCCGCGGCCTCGCTGACGGTCATAACGCACCTCGTCCAATCAGCGATCCCGTTCCTGCTGCTCATCCCGCTGGTGGCATTTCTGCTGGTACCGTTCGCAGAATTCATCCCAATCAGTGCGGAACACGAGGTGGCCGGGATTGCATCCCGCCCTATTCAGCAGGGCGGTGATCTTCTCGCCCTGGCCCAGGGCGTCGTTGAGCTGGTAGATATCGATCTCGTGGACGCGCACGGCGTCCCTCAAGGCTTCAAAGTGCTCGTTGGACGTGATGCCCCAGTCACCCACGAGCTCCGCATACACTTTTCCGTTATAAAAGATCGCCTCCAGCAGCCACTTCGTGGAGCCTTTGAGCTTGTCCATGTCCAAGTTGTCTCTCATATCAGTTCTCCATTGAAGGTGCGATCAGGTTGTGCCTAGCGTTCCATCTCCTGTTCCTGCTTTGTCCGCCACGGCCACCACCTGGGCCATTGCGGATGGGGGCGATTTTCTTCACGCTTGCGATCCTGGGCCGTCTTGAATTCCTCTACCCAGTGGTACGAGGCGGTGTTTTTGAATAGCTCGCTGATTTTCTCGCCGGACCCGATCGCCGCGTCCAAGGCGTCGATATCGATCTCGCCACGGTGAATCGCTTCTTTCATCGCGAGGCTGTGCACCGCCGAATCGATTCCGAAGTCCTCCATGACCTTCCTGGTCATTTCCTCCTTGAAAAAGGCCGCCTTCAACAGCCCCCTGGTCGATTCGTTCAAGTGCCCAAACTGTTCATCAACGTCCATGGGATCGCCTCCACACCTGAATTCTTGGGACAATCGGTTCGCCGCGCAAGCGCGAAAGAGCCGGCGGTTTAGCCTTCCGGCTCCTTGTCGTCCTTCGTCTGTTCCTCTTGGCCGATCTGGAATTCCTCCATGCCGTCGCCGTCGCGGCCATGAATCACGTCCCACGACGTGTGGAATTCAAGACCGGCATAGGGATGGACGACCTTGCTGCCGCTGCACATGGTCAAACGCTGCACGATCTCGGTGAGCATCTTCCCGTTGCCCAGTGCCGCATCGAGTTCTTCCGGCGTGAGCTGCTGTGAGCGGATCGCATACGCCAGCGCCGCCGTATGCACTTCGCTGTCGAGGCCGAAGTCGACAATGGCGGCCGGCGTCGGCCACCGGTGCGTGCCATCCTCAACAAACCGTAGAAATGACTTGGTGACATCCTGAAGTTCCTGGCTCATGGCTGTTCTCCTGATAAAGGGTTTTCTCTAACGCTCGCGGTCAATTTCCTTCTGCGGCGCCGGAATGCGCCCGTGAATCACGTCCCACTTGGTGATGAACCGGACCCCCTCGTAGGGATGAACGCTGGGGTCGCCCGGATCGACCAAACGGCTGGCCAGTTCGGTCAACATGGGACCGTTGCCGAGCGCGGCGTCCAGTTGTTCGGCGGTGATCTGCCCGGTGGCGATGCCGTAGACCAGCGCTTCGAGGTGGTCCTCGCTGACGATCCCGAAGTCGATGATGGTTGCCGGCAGCTGAGACCGCCACATCCCGTTGTCCACGGAATCAAGCAATGCCTGGGTGCTGTCGCTGATTTTGTTTTGCATGTCTGGCTCCGGTTTAGCGTTCACACTCGTCGCGCTCCCGCTCATCTCGCTCGCGCTGGGCCTGGGGCGGCTGGCGGACGAACACGTCGTCCCACACGGTTTTGAATTCCAGTCCCTGGTGGGGATTATCCGGCGATTCGGCGACGAGCTTGCTGATCGCGGGACCGTTGCCGAGCACCGCGTCGAGCTGCGCCGCCTCCACCGTCCCCGACCGAATCACATGGGCCAGCGCCTGGAAGTGTTCGATGCTGGATATTCCAAAATCCAGCCGGGCGGCGGGCGAAAGCCGCTCATCGCCCAGAACGGAGTTGAGCAGTTCAACCGTCGTGTCACGAATTTTCGTGGCCATGGGAATCCTCGCTTTCGACTTTGGGTTTGGATGACAGGAAATCCGCCATTCCCGCGATCGGCAGCCGCGTTGTGTCCGTGGGCCGGGGCTGTGGCGTCGGAACCGGATTGACAGGTTCGGCATCCTGTGTTCGCACGCGCCCGGTGGGCATGCCGTGTTTGATCAGATAGCGGGAGACGACGTTGTGATCGATGTCGAGATTGCGGTCACGGGCGAAGATCTTTGCCGCGATAGCCCGCAGATCGAGCCCTTCCTTCCGCCACTGAACGATGTCGTCATGGAACTTTTCCAGTTCGTCCAGCCGGCTCTTTCGCCGGCGGGATTTGACCAGCCTGCCGAACGGCAGGGATCCCAGATTGGGTAACGTCATAAGATGCCTCCGAAAAGGGTTTTTGAAAGAACGAAAAACACGCTGGAGCATGCCGCCCTGCGGAACAATTTCCGGCGGCGGCAGTGGGGGTGATTCGATTTGCTGGTGAAACACGACCGGCAGGAAATATCGCCCGGTCGCGCGGCCGCTGGGCAGGTTCATCAGGACGTAGGTTTCGACGATCCCGTGATTTTCCGGACCGCCACAGCGTAAGGCCCTCAGTTCAAAGGGCTCCACGTGATAGCGCTCCTCGCCGGACACGCTGTAGTTGCCGCTGCCGCCACCGCCGAAGAGCCGTTCAAAGAAGGAGCCGGACGGCTTGGACTGGGAGACCATGAATTTCTTGGCCCGCCCCAGCGCCTCGGCTATGGCCTTGCACGTGGTTGGTTCTGACTGATTATGAAACACCTGTGTGTTGAAATTGCCCATCCAGCCGTGAACGACGTGGTCGGCATGGGCGCCGGGCACGCGACATATGATGTTTGGCAAATTCTGTGTTATCGCCAGATTCGCCCCGCCCGATGACCGGCAGGTGGCCTGGTACTGCCCATCGGAGCTATGGAAAAAGAGCTGCGCCTCATCCATGACCAGCGCAACAGGGCGGCGGGTCGGGCCCTCCGGATCGCTGCGGTCTTCAATGGCCTGTTGAAGGGACTGTTTCCAAATCTGCTGCGTGAGCAGTCCAAGCCCCGGGTATTCCTTAACCGCGACATCGACAATGATCACGGCGCCGTCGAGGCAATGCTCGGGACAGAGATTCGTCTGTCCGCCGAACAACTCGCGGGCCGTCGCGTCGTTGAAGACATCGAGCATGGAACTGAGCGCCATGCCGACGGTATTTTTCGTTTTGGACGGCTGTTTGGGTCGCTCGACCAGCCAGTAATTCCTGACCATCTCCATCGTCTTTACGTCCGGGGTACCCTGTGCGGCGGCCAGCGCGCTACGCAGGCGGGGACCAAAGATGCTGGAGCCGAGCCAATGCCGGCTGGCCACTTCCTCCAGAGAATCGGGGGATTCCCGCAAAAACGTGTTCATGTCGTCGATGGAGTACGATTCTCCTCCGCCCCCAAGGGCGAGAATCAAGTTGGCCATCAACGCCCGGCGCGCCGTGGCCCAAAAGACTTCGTCCTCCTGCCCGCCCCCCTGGCCTCCAGCGTAGTTCTCAAGAATTCGCTCAAAGAACTGCACGATGTTTTTCACATCGCGCCGTCCGCGTTTGGGGTGATTGCTCAGGTGATGCAAAAAGCTGAAACAGAATCGTCCGCGCGGCTCGAAGACGCAGAGGTCTTTGGCCCTGCCGCAATTCCGTACCAGTTTCTCATAGAACGGCCGGTCCGATGCCTTGGGGCACAAGAACAACATTCCATAATTTGCTTCCAAGTACGCTTCAATAAAGGCTTTACCGCTCGCGGAAGATTTCCCAGATCCTGTCCCACCGATGATAAAGACTCCCTCAAGGCTGGATTTGATGGTAAAGGAAACGCCGCCGCCGAAGTCGAGCAACTGCCGGTCGAGGGGCCAATGCGGACCGGGCGGGCTGACGACAAACGGCGGCGGCGGAAGTTGGTAGCTGCGTTCATTCACGACGGCTCACCTGTCAATGGCCGGTCCTGCGGATCACGCGGGCCTGATGCGACGGGTTCGGCCCGGCGCCGGAGTTGAACTGATCCGCCCGTTTCTGCTCCTCGGCCAGTCGCTGGTACGACGAGTTGCGGTCCAGCAACTTCTGTAGATGCAGCATCACCCGGAAGGTGTTGACAAAAAGACGGAAGCCCCAGATCAGGATGGCCGACAGGTGCTCGAAAAGTTCCGGTTCCATAACGATCTCCGCGCGTGAATGGGAATGACGTGGTCCAAACTCTAAGCGGCCTGGCGCATGCTTGCCGTCAACTCGACGGTCTTGCCGCTGACAAGATCCTTGACCGTCACGCAAACAACCCCAGCCTGGTTGAAACTGGCCGTGAAAAGCAGCCGGTCTGTCATGACGGTTTCCAGGGGAAGGTTGTCCAACATGCCCTCCCCGATCACGACGCATTCGGCCAAAGGCTCCCCATCAAACCGTGTTTCCACGATAAGTATTTGGCATGATGTCTGATGCGGATAGATCAGCCGAGCTCGCAGCGTAGGACGCGCCGTGACCGGCATGCCCTTGCTGAAGAGGATGCTGGACACATTCGCCCCGTCGCTCCTGCGAACCAGGATGACGCCGATATTGTGGGGAACCACGTCGCGGATTTTGGGCGTCGGCGCTCCGAACGATTCGGCTTTACCGCGGAGGATCAGCGTGCCGTGGCCGATGAGCGCCAAACCTTCCACAACCGCCAGGGCGGGATTCACGTCGGTACGCAGCGTAGCACCGGTTTCCTTCTCGATCCTGCGCTGAATGTACTCAACCTGCATGGGACCGCCGACGGCAACGTGATAGCTGATGTCGGAATATTTCAGTTTCGCCGCGGCGAGAGCCTTCTGGATACATGGGATCATCTGGTCGGCGATGGGCGACAAGACCGACACGAAGTGTTCCTGGTTGAATTCAATCGCCTGCTGCCTGTTTGCGCCCAGCGGCACCGACATGACCGCCGTCGGCTTGCGGGACATGTTGATCAGCAGTTGCTCGACCTTACGTCCGAAGGAAAAGCGTTCATCGGCATTCAGGGTCGCCGGATCGAAATCCTTGATGCCGGCCTTCTGGGCGGCCAGCTTGTAGGCCAGCGCCTCCAGGTTGTCCCGAATCATCGCGCCGCCGAGCGGCGTTACGCCCTCAGTCGCCAGCACATTCATGCTCCCGTCGGCGCCCGTGTCCGCGAATGTGACATCGAACGTGCCCGTCCCGAGGTCATAGACCGCAACTTTTGCCTTCTGATTCAAAAGTTTGTGCTGAATAGCATAGCGAATGATAGCGCACACGGGCTCGCTATGCAGGGGGCCGCCGGTTTCATCTTCCAGCAGCGGATTGCATCCGGCACGCACCGCGGCGCGAAGCAAGGCTTTTTTCGCGTTATCAGAGAAGACAGCCGGAGTGCTGAACACGAACGGCACATTTTCAAGGCTCTGCCCCAACTGTTTTTCGGCAACGCGCTTGATGTATTTGAAGAAGGCGACCAAGACATCCTCGGCCGAAGGCTTGCCATCGGGAGACTCCTTGGCGGCCTTGCCCAGGTCAAGCTTAAAGCGCGTGACCGCCTTACCGTCCTTGGTGGCGCAGGCCTGTTCCAAGGCGTCGACATCGAAGTATTCACGCCCGGTCGCCGGGTCGAGAAAATAGGCACTCTCAAACAGGTCGCCGAGCGCCATGCCCCGAATCTGCTCCTCGGTGGAGTCGTTCAAACGAACGACGACCTTCGTTCGGCCGGTGCCGAAGTCGATGGCAACTATCATGATCGCCCGGCTGGACTGGTTATTGATAAGTTCGTTACTCACGGTTTTCTCCTAAAAGGGGGTTTTGCGTTATTTGGAATCTGACTTTTTGGGACGCACATCGAACAGAACGACACGCGGTTTCACCAGCACGGTTTCGCCGCGCCGGAAGCCAGCGCTGCGAGTCGCGGCAATATGCGCCTGAAGATTCGTGTCGTCGGTGGGCCGGGATTCCGCCAGGACGCGCGTCTGGGTATGAGCGTCAAAGAGCCCGCCGGGGGCGGGCCAATATTCCTCGACGGCGTGGTTATCAATCATCTCCAGGAACCGTGCCTCGATCGACGTCAGCGTGCTGAGGGCGATGCGGGTCGCTTCCTCGGCCGACCACACTTTGCCGTCGCCGCTCGGAAGAAAAGCGTTCTGGGCGGCCCGCAGCTCGTTAATGGCACCACCGACAAGTCGAAGGACCGGGTCAATAACGACGCGATTCAATTCGGCGGCTTGGAGCTGGCGCAGGTCGGTTTCCTGCGTCCGCTTTAGCGCGAGAACCACTTCAATGATGCTCGCCATGCGAGCGGACAGTTCCTGTATGCACTCGTGCAGCGTACGAGGAGCAGGATTGTCTGGACGCTGATTGCCGGGCAGCGAGCCGCCGTGCGGCGGCACACCTGATTCAAAACTTTTCATAGAACCTCCAGTAACAATGGATCTCCTGACCCCGCCGAAACGCTCGTGCGGGGCGTAGCCATTTGCAGATTAAGATGGACGCCGAAGCGCCCCGGTCAGAAAAACTCGGGCGGCTTACCCCCGCCCTTCGCTGTCGGCGCAGTGATCACCACGAACAGCGAGAACAGGATCAAGGGCGCCGCCACAATCATTGCGATAACGATCAGGACATCTTGGGCAAATTCCTGGAACACCGGGATAAAGCAGAAGGCATAGGTCAAAGCCGCCGCCCATCCCAGATAAATCAGCAACGACACCTTCAGATTCCTGAGCCGGTGAGCGAAACGGAAGCACACGGCGGCAGCGATCAGCGTGAGAATCGGCGTCAACATCTGTCACCTCATTTCCGGCGGCATTCGCCATTTTGCGACACATCCGGCCCGGCGGTCGCATCCGCGGATTGATCAGGGCGTTTGCCGCGATGGTTCACCCGAACACGCCCGTCCGCCAGTCCGTCAAGGGCGCGGTTGAGCTTCAGATGCATCCGGGTCTGGATCTTGAACATCGAGTCCATCGCTTGTCCGACGACGTCAAGTTGTTCGATCTGAAACTCCAATGCCTTCATGATGAGCAGAAGCGCTTCCCTGATTGCTTCGTTCGTCAGCGTCGCATGTTCCGTCTGTGGCTGTTCAATTGGTGTGGGCATACATATCTCCATTCTGTTCAGGTCAGACCCAAGCGGGTTCGTTCGTCAAAGAGCCATCCCGATGAAGGCTGATTTCCTGCCGGTGACACTGAGCAACTGCTTCCCCGAACGCCGCGGCAAAAAGGCCCTGCGAAATAGCCTGGCACCCGATATGCCGTCTTAGGTATTCCCATTGCCTAGCATTTTTATCGCATAGAAACGGGTCTGTCAACGGTTATTCTTAGGAAAAATGGCGCGAACAGCATTTTTACCGCTTGACAATTCTGCCGCAGTGACGAAAATACCCTCTACGCGGCGTGAACATCGCCATGCAAAAACCATGGGACTTCCTCGACCGCACAATGAAATTGGACAGCGATTACGCGCTTTGCGGAAATCCAAAGGGATATCTGGAAGCGAACTCGCCCGTCTTATGGGCGTAGAGCAATCCAGAGTTTCCCGAGTTGAAATTGGACGAACATTTCCGGAACGCGCGTTTCTCAAGCAGGCTGTCGGCGCCCTGAACGTGACGGCCGAGGAAGCGTCTGACTTATGGGCATTCTACGAGATATTCCTCACGGAGGTCGTGACGCCCCCAGCCGGACGACTGGCTGAGCAACAGGGGCATATCCGGGATCTTGAAAGTACGGCGAAATCTTTACGTTGCTTCGAGTCCTGCGGTATTCCAGGCCTGCTTCAGCACAAGGATTACATTCGAGCAATTTTTACGAACTCCGCAGGAACTGAGAATGTCGAAGCGGAGAAAGCCATACTGGCCCGTATTGAGCGTCAGGAGATTCTCAAGGATACAGAGAAATCATTCGTCTTTTTGCTTATGGAGCAGTCGTTAACCAATCGAATCTGTTCCGCCAACATCATGCGTATACAGTGCCAATGGCTTCGCGACGTCATCGCGGGTATCGGAAGTCGCGCCAGCTTCCGGATTGTTCGCCGAAATACACTTCTGCCGGAACTGCCGATGGGAACCTTTGTGCTTCTGGACCGCAAAGCGGTTCTGTTCGATACATTTGCCGGTTTCATTACAATGCGAGACGAGACCGAGATTCGAGACCACGAGAGAATTTTTGATGCTTTCTCGTCTGTCGCACTTGACCAGAAAACATCACTTGCGTATCTTGACGTTATCGTTGCTCAGCACGTGTCTTCGGAGATTGAGAATTCGAACCAATTCTAACTAGGAGCCTGTCATGAAAGAGTTGACAATTGTTCGCCGTATCGGTCTTCATCCGCACTACGAGGGTACGGGGTCTACGGGCAAGCGGGGCTGTCCCGACATCTTCGAACTTTCAAACGGGCAGTTTGCGATCGTTGGCATAGACAAAACTGCATATCTGAAAGATCGGCTGCCGAGCGATGCCTCGTGCGGCGATGATGAACGCATCGTCATCGTTGATCGGCATGTCCTGATAAATGCGAAGCGGGATATTCCGGAATCTTAGAGCATATGGCGTCCTCCTTATTACAGAGCATTGTCTCATCGCACGAGCGTCTCGATCTTGCGGCGTTCGGTCGTCGCTTTGACGAATTATCGCGAGAAGCGAAGCGCCGGTTTGTAAAGGTCGAGTACCGGCAGCAGTTTCATGAGCCGGACGTTCCGAGCTACAATAAGTACATGGCTGGCGATCGGGAAGCAGCGTTGAAACTTATGCCCGAGGAGCGATTCGTCGACAAGGATTGCTCTGTTGATTTCTGTCGTCGCAGTATCTTAGATGTGCGGCTTCGGTTCATAGCAAGGCCGTTGACACCCTACCTCCTATGGGAATTTGAGAGCTATAGGTTGTCGGCACGATGGGGCGAGCGAATTTGCATTGTCGATATCACCGATGATGGAATTCGCCGACAATTCGCTGATGCGACGGATTTTCTTTTGTTCGACGATGACCACGTGCTGATGAACTGGTACGACGATGCAGGCGTCTTTCGTGGTGGTTGGGATGTACACGACCAAGACGTAATCGTGAGATGCAATCGCCTGGCAGATTCGATGACCTCCGTGTGCGTTCCTTTGGCCCTGTTCGAGTGGGAGCACAAACTCTGATTGCTTTGGCTAAGAGATAGGTGCCAGCGCAGTAGAGCGCGATTGAAATCATCGCCCGCGACGGCACGCGTCACAACGTCACGCTCACCCGTCCTTACATGGACAGCGACAGGTTGTTGGATTCCTCGAAGAGCCTCGCTCGCGACAGCCCGCATCTCAGGGGCAATGTGCGCCGACATGGGCGATAGTTGGATATACGAGCGCAGCCAGACGGCAACGGCAACCATGACCAGAAGAGAGCTTTGGGCGCCGATGCCGACGGTGACAAGATGCAACCCAGCGAGTTCGCCGCGGCGCAATGTCTCTCGCCCAATACCCAAACAGAGGTCCCGGTTTGCTCGATTTGATGACGGGCTTTGCCCTAAGCGTAGCTTAGGGGAGACGCCTGCTAATTTCGTGACTTTTTTCTGCCGTGTTGTTCGTCGTTCGTGTAAGCGTGTGTTTGCATGTTGCCGTGCGTGTGTTGATCTGTTCGTTCGTCGATGATTTGCCGTCCTGCTGATCTCGATGACATCCGTTCGTCAATCACGGTTACCAAGTCTCGATGCAGATCGATCATCAAGTCGTTCGCGGTTGTCCATCATCAAGTCCAGGTCGGTGTCGATTGCCTCCGATGAACTTTTGACTTGCCTCATGTTCCCTGACGACCAACATCTATACCCATGCTGAAGATCACCGTCATATCCAGGGAAGCTGCCAAGGCGTGCTTCGACCATCTCGACGCGGACGCCCGCATCCAGTCCGCCGTCCGCCGGGCGGTCGATGAGACCCTGGCTCAAATGGAGCGCGAAGTTGCAACTCGCTCATCATCACCGGGGTCGCCAAATTCCGCCGTGCGGCGCAATTGGCCCACCTCATTCCCCGATTGAGCATCTGCCCACCAAGCCGGCTGAAAGCTGATAAATCAGCCGTCGTTGCCGAACATATTTTTTGCTTGCCATCGCGCCCGTTCGGTGTAGAACGCCGAAAAGCACGTGCTGCGGGTCTACGTCACAACCTCGGAAGCTCGGGCAAAGTCGTATTTCAGGGAGGGGTTTGCCCGGGAGGACTATTACACCGAAGGCCAGGAGGTCGTCGGGAGATGGGGTGGCCGCGCCGCTGAAATGCTCGGCCTGGAAGGCAAGGTCGATCGCGAGTCGTTTTACGCCCTCTGCGAAAACAGAAGCCCGCTGGATGGCGAGAAGCTGACCCTGCGGAGCAAGTCGAAGCGCCGGGTTGGCTATGACTGGACCTTTTCCGTGCCCAAGAGCGTCAGCCTCGTTCTGGCCATCACCAATGACCGGCGGATCATCGAGGCATTCGAGGAGTCGGTGGACGCCACGATGCGGGAGATGGAGAAGGACGCGATGACGCGGGTGCGCAAGCACGGCCAGGATCACGACCGGCCGACGCAGAACCTCGTCTGGGCCCAGTTCATGCACCACACCAGCCGGCCGGAAAAAGACCCCGATCACCCCGGACAGTTCGTGGTCGATCCCCACCTGCACAAACACGTCTACGCCTTCAACTGCACTTACGATTCCGTCGAGAAGTGCTGGAAGGCGGGGCAATTCGGCGGCATGGTGCAAGACGCCGCGCACTACGAGGCGATGTTCGAGAACATGCTGGCCGGGAAGCTGCGGGAGATGGGGTATCCGACCATCGGACGGGGCAAGTCGTTCGAGATCGCGGGCATCCCGCGGCCGACGATCAAGCAGTTCTCGCAGAGAACCAATGCCATCAACGAATACGCGGAAGAGCACGGCATCACCGATCCCAAGGAAAAAGGCGCCCTGGGCGCCAGGACGCGGCGGGTGAAGATGAAGGACATACCCATGAGCGAGCTGCGCAAAAGCTGGGAGCAACGCATGGACCCGGCGGTGCGGCAGAAGATCTGGGAGTTGCACGAAGTGTCAATGGGGCGCCGCGACAGGACCGCCGGCGAACAGGGCGATGGTTCGCTCAAGTCCCTGCTTGGCGAACAGCAATTCAACGGGGGCTTCCGAACAGCGGACGGCCGTGCCGAACAGGAGGCATTGAACTTCGCGATCCTGCACTGCTTCGAGCGCCAATCGGTTGTGGACGAACGGAAGCTGATGACGGTCGCGTTGCAGTTCGGCGTGGGGACGCTGAACATCGACAAGCTGCGTGAGCTGGTGCGAACGCGCGTCGATCTGCTGCGAATGCCGTACCGGGGACGGGAGTACCTGACGACGCCGGAAGTTGTGGCGGAAGAGCAGGCGATGATCGAGTGGGTAAGAAATGGCAAGGGAGTGGCGATGCCCCTGGCGCCACGCCATGTGATCCGCGACCAGCGCCTCAACGATCACCAGCGGGCGGCGGTGACGCACGTCCTGGAATCCAGAGACCTGGTGACAGGCGTGAACGGACGGGCTGGGACGGGTAAATCGTTTGCCATGAAAGAGGCGATTGACGCGATGAAAAGCCGCGGCCATCGCGTGTTCGTGTTCGCGCCGACGGCCGAGGCGGCGCGGGATATTCTCCGCCGTGAGGGATTCGAACAGGCGGAGACCGTGGCGCAGCTCCTGACCAGCGAACGGCTCCAGGAACTGTCGAAAGGTGCTGTCTGGTGGATCGACGAAAGCGGGCTGGTATCGGCCAGAGACATGAGTCGCGTGGCCAAGCTGGCGCGGGAGTCGCATGCGCGGGTGGTGCTGTCAGGGGATACTCGGCAGCATAGGGCGGTGCAGCGTGGCGACGCCCTCCGCGTACTGGAAGTTCACGCGGGGCTGGAGGTGGCGACGGTCGGAAGGATACAGCGTCAGGAAGGTCTCTACCGCGACGCGGTGGAAGACCTGTCCAACGGGAAGATCGTCGATGCCTTTGACAAGCTCGATCAACTCCAGGCCATTCGCGAGATCGACACCGAAGACCGCTATCTCCATCTGGCCAAGGAATACCTGCTGGCGCGACACGACGACGCCAGCGCCCTGATCGTGTCGCCGACCCATTTCGAGATACGGCGGGTGACGGCGATTGTTCGCCACGGGCTGAAGGAGGATGGCTTCCTGGGCAACGAACGGAACTTTGAACTCCTGAGCCGGGTGGACACCACCGAGGCGACACGGGCGGATGTTCGCACCTATGAGGAGGGAATCCTGACAGCGACAGGCCGGCAAGGAACGCACGTTCCAGAGCGTTTGGGCTGTCGGGCTTAAAGGGCGCGGTCCGGCGTAACTCCTCGATCACAACCGCGCCATGCTGCCCTTGGGACCAGCGCTTGTGGGTCAAGGATATCGTTGCGGAATCGCCGTTTACCGCAATCAGAAAGACCGGATACGGGATGGCGCGGTGGATCAACTCCACAAGGCGAGCCTGCTTGGTGGCGGTGCGGAGCGTTGCGGCCAGCACAGCGATTTCAAGATATTCCCGCGTGAGGTCGCGGAAGATCGGCACGCCGATGTTGGTGGGCTTGAGCGCGGCGATCCAGGACAGCTCGTCTATGCCATCCTGAATCTGGCGTTTGTCGGCGGCGGTTGGGGCGCCCTGTTCCAGAAGAAGTTTCTTGGGGACGCGCTGATCCAAACGGGCGCTGGCGGGCAGGCCAAGTGCTTCAATGATGGGCGCGTAGATCATCCTTGGCCGGCTTCCGGGAGAACCACGAGGAAGGCCACAACCTCGAAGTCGTCGATTCCCCGGAATTCCCCTTTCATGGCGTGAGTTCCGCCGGGCGTGAACAAGCTGGCGACAGCGCGTTCCTCCTTCTTGCCAACAATGGACGCGATGGCTTTGGCGAGCAAATCCTGGGCGGCGGACATGTCCTTGCCGTCCTTGGTGAGCTTATCGAAGCTGGCGCAGGCGCCGGCGTCAGGCGTGTCGCGACCGATACAAAGACCTTTCAGACGATCGAGCGCCTGCTTGGCCTGGACAAAGGGAAGTAAAACCTCGCCGTTGTCGCCGACATGCACGAGATAATGGGGCGCGAGCGGATAACCCGGCTCGATGGCTTTGAGCGCTGCGTCGCCGACAGCCCTGAGACAGAAAATAACGCCGGGGGGAATTGCGGATTCGCCGCTGCCGGGCGCCGTGATGACGGCGGATGTGCCAAGCGGCAGGTTTTCGACCTTGCCGGCGTTTTCTTTGAGGAAGCCTGCCAGATCGACGCGGAAATCGGTGAGAGTCAGATCGGCGATGGAGACGCCGCTGCTGAGGTCTTCGAGGTCGATGACGGCATCCTGGAGCCTGAGCAGTTGCTTGCGGCGATATTCCAGATCGTTCATCTGGTTGCCGGATTGGAATTCGATGATGTTCTCTTCGCCGGTGGCGGAGATATCGAGGAGCACCATCCTGCCGCTGACGCGCTGTTCGAGGTTGATGTATTCTTCGAGTTCGATGTTCGGCCAGAAGTTGATGAGTTGGATGCGATCATTAGGCGAGCCGAGGCGGTCGATGCGCCCGAACCGCTGGATGATGCGCACGGGGTTCCAGTGGATGTCGTAGTTGATGACGGTGTCACAGTCCTGGAGATTCTGGCCTTCGCTGATGCAGTCGGTGGCGATGAGCAAGTCGATGTCGCCTTCACTGGCAAGGTCCGCGGGCCGTTCCTTGGAGCGGGGCGAGAAGGACGTGATGATGCTGGTGAAATCCTTGCGGAGATTCGGCAGCGTGGTCTGGTTGTGGCCGGCGCCGGTGACGAGGGCGGAGTGCAGGCCAAGTTCCTTTTGCGCCCATCCCGAAAGTTCGCGATAGAGATAATGGGCCGTATCGGCGAACGCGGTGAACACGATGATCTTGCGGTTGTTGGCATTGAGCGGCCGCCGGCACTTGTTCTGGATGACTTCGCGAAGGGCGTGGAGTTTGGCATCGCGAGCGGCGCCCACCTGTTTTGCGGCCGAGAGCAGGGTCGCGAGGCGGTTGCGATCCTCGGTGAGGTCTTGCCGCCAGCGGATGCGATCAACATCCTGGAGCAGCACTTTGACTTTGCGCCCGACGAGCAGAGATTCAAATTCCGGATCATCCACATCGACGTTCTCGATGTCGATTTCGTCTACGGCGTCGGCTTGCGCTTCGATCTTATTGAGCGTGGCTTCCACATCGGCGAGTTGTCGCTGAAGCGTGAGCGTGAAGGACGTGACGGAACTTTCCATGCGCTTAAGGACATTGATCCGCAGCAGATGGACAAGGCTTTCTTCGCGGTCTACCTGCCGGAAGAAACTCTCGCCGCCACGGATTCGGGTGCTGTATTTAGCGTCGTATGCGGCCTGCTTGTGCGGCAGAACGTAACGCAGCGGCGCATACGCGGCGAGATTCAGGCGCCGGATTTCGTTGTTGATCTCGCGGATGGAGCGGAACTGGCCGGCAATATCCACGTCCGGTTTGATATTGATGGGCTTGAGGCGCTCGGGGAAACGGCCGGTTTCCTGCGTGCCGTAGTATTTCTCAATGTGTTTGCGGGAACGGGCGATGGTCAGCAAATCAAGCAACTTGAAATAGTCGAATCCCAGCATGTCCATGAGCCGGGCGGGTCGGCGCTCGGCATCTTCCAGAGCAAGCCAGCGATTGAATTGGAGCTGCGCCTGCCGGACGGTCGCCTCGATGCTGGGAATGCCGTGGGCGTCCAAAGCGGTGTCGTCAGCCTCGGTGACGAAAGCGATCTGGTTTTTCAGGTCGGCCAATCGATTGTTGACCGGCGTGGCGGAGAGCATGAGGACTCGGGTCTTGACGCCCGCCTGAATAATGCGGCGCATCAGGCGGTCATAGCGTGTTTCGCGGTCGTTGTGCGCCGCCTTGTTGCGGAAATTGTGGGACTCGTCGATGACGACAAGGTCGTAGTTGCCCCAGTTGATGTGGGCAAGGTCGATGTCGCCGGAAGTGCCGCCATCACGGGATAGGTCGGTGTGGTTGAGCACGTCGTAGTTGAAGCGGTCGGATGCGAGGAAATTGCGACGGTCGTTGGCCTTGTAGAGCGTCCAGTTGTCGCGGAGGCGTTTGGGGACCAGCACCAGCACGCGGTCGTTGCGGAGTTCGTAGTATTTGATAATGGCCAGCGCCTCGAATGTCTTACCTAGGCCGACGCTGTCGGCGATGATGCAGCCGCCGAGGCGTTCCAGCTTGTCGATCGCGCCCACAACGCCGTCGCGCTGGAACTTGTAGAGCTTTTTCCAGACGGTGGTGTTACGGATGCCGGTGGCGGCCTTGACGATGCGATCCTCGTCCAGTTCGTCGCCAAGGTCTTTGAAGACGTGGAAGAGCGTCAGGTAATAGATGAGCGAGGCGGCTTTTGGCTCCGCCAGCGTTTGCAAGCGGGCCAGGAATTCATTCTTCTGCTGTTCGCCGCCCGGCAGCGAATTCCACAGATTGTTAAACCATGACGCCAGAATCGCGGATTCTTCGGGCTTCTCTGAGCACTGAATGAGGCTGAGTTGGTTGCCGGGCGTGATGCCCAGCCCCTCAGTCGTAAAAGCGCAATTGCCGGTAATTACCCGATGTTTCGGTGACTCTGGCGAGCCGGCGATGAGTATCGACTGGGGCAACGCCGCCGGGGCCGTGCGAAGATCGACCTTTTTCTTGATCCAGTCGGCACACTCCCGCGCGAGCCAGCGAAGCTGAAGGCGGTTGCGGAACACGCGATCCGCCGCCGACCCGATCATGCCGAGTTCTTCGGTGGACGCTGCCGGAACAACGGCGCGGCACTGGCCCACAGAGTCAAGCAAATCCCGCAATTCGCCGAACGCGAACAGAGAAAAGGCCGGCGACGCAAAAAGGAGCGGCTCGGACTCAGCGGGCGTCAGTGAGCGTCGAAGCTCATCAACCACGCGGTCGGTGCCTGTGTTCTTTACCAGCTTCATCTGTGGCCCATGCACAAATCTGTGCGTGACGGGTGGGATAAGGCTAACGCCGTCGGGATTGCTGGGCAAGCCTCAAGAGCAGCCTCAAGAGCAGCGCACGCGAGGCGGTGCTCCTGACTTGCCCAGCATCGCTGCATCTTGCTGCTATCACGGGACTCCTATTCCAGGTGTTGTTGCATCGCCCACCGAATCCACGGCTTCCTCGAAAGGATCGCGACTAGCCGCTCTTCTGGTATGCCTAGCTCAAGGAGGAGCAGGGCAATGAACATCACGCGCAGCTTTTCCTCCGCAACATAAAGCGGCGAGCCGTCCAACAGTCGCGGGTCAGCGTCGTGTAAGCCATGCAAGTAGTAATCCCTCGTGACCGTAGCGCGTTCAAAAAGCCGCGCAGCGTCGCTTAGTACGGCGATGCGTGTGCTCTCAGGCAGCCCGCCCGCCAGTGCGATCAGGCGAGCGTTGAGGGCTAAGTCTTGATCGCGTGTGTCCATGGTCGACCGATGGTACGTCTCAAGCGTGCTCAACACGGAAATCAGTCTTAGGTCCAGCGGCACTCGTGGGAAAAACATCATGCCAAAGAATGTCGAAACGGCACTGCGGTGCTTCTTGAATACGCCGAACCAAGCTCGGGCAAGGTCCGCAAACGGTCGCGGCAATTCGCCCAACGGCAACAGCATTTCCTGCATGGCGATATGACGCTGAATTCTGCCGGCGTTTCGGGCGGCCAAGAATGGGCAGTCAACCGTCTCGCCATTTTGCAATGTCGTTGCTGTCCTCATCGCAAGTGTTTGCTCTTCTAATATCGTCGCTTCACCAAAGAAGAGCGAAAAGAGGTCTTGGAAAACACCGGATATACCAAGCAATTCGCTGATCTGGCGCCGTTTGGTCCCTCTCACCCGTAGAGTTGCGCCGACTCTGTAACTGCTCAAGGTTGCGGTCGAGTGCGAGAGATACGCACTTGCAATCGTAACTTGCACGTTCTCATCCGATAGATCAAAGCTGAGGCTCGCGGGTGGCTTAATGGTCACGGTCGTTTCGCCGAAGATCGGAGATCCAGGCACCACCTTGGCCAAGGGCTCGGCCGTCATCCATTCTTCTAGCGACGTGAACCGCGCACTAAAGCCGACAAAATCCGCCGTTTCAAAGTCTTCAGCATCGGCGCCTAGAATGCAACGGTTTACGAGGATTTCTGTCGTCCCCGGACCGAAAGATGTGAACTGCCTGTTCGTAATGAAACAGTCAATTAACACGGCTGTTTGCCCGGAGGTAAGGCGTGCGTGGATCACGGGAAAGTTGTTCGAAGCAAAAAGGCCTGCAAAGCTCGTTCCGGGAGGGAATCCAGTTGGCAGCCTAAGTCGAATTTTGCCTTTAGGAGAGTACACAAGGGTGCCCGCAGTGGAATCGAGGGGCTTGCCAGGCAGCCAAAAGTACCCGTCGAACGCATGTTTCTTGCTGAGATTCACCAGGCTTGAAAAAACGCGCGATTGTGTCCGTCGGTATCCGCTAATTGCATCGGCGACCGCCGATGCTGCCTCGCCGAGACGTGCGTCAATCTCCGGGGAGCCAGTGAGATCTAGGAATACGCGTTTGCCCAGGTCGAATCTGAGACCAAGCGGCTGATCCGCCCCGCCTAGCGAGTAATAGACCGTTGCAAGCTGCCCAGAACCGCCGTCGGGTAACTCCGCACGAATAAAGTGCAGGCCCATTACGGGTGCAACCCGTCTTTCTAAGTCAATTCGGCGTGTTTGTGACATGCTAGGCTCCGGCCGGGGTTTGATGTACTTCATGGCGGGCGGTCACGCACGCGGCAGGAATAGGACCATGTGCAAGTATTTCGGCATCGCGCAGGGCAAAAATGAGCGTCTTGAACTGCAATGTGAACGTGGCTCCCAACTTCGACGGGTTTGAGTTGGGCGGCCTGGGCACTGGTGCTGTGGCGAGATTGTATTGGTCACCATCGATTAGGCCTATTATCGCTTTTTGTTCGCCATCGTGCTGATACGGAATTACGTCGAAGGGTTGCGGAAGGCTGGCAGCTACCTCCTGCACCGGGTCTCGCAAGATCACGCCGGAAGGCAAGGGCAGGGTCAAATCTATCTCCCACACGAAAGCCGGATTCGCCACCGTCGGGGTCTTGCCCAGCATGGCATACCCCAGAGCAATACCATACGAGCGCGTAAGTGACACGTAGGGGCTCTTGGTGGTGCCGAAACTGATATGGTTCATCAGTTGAGCAACCGTGTGCGCGATGCCTGGCGAGTGGGACAAAAACCCACTTATCCTTGGGTCGTTCTTATGCCACCATGTGTCAATGGCAGCACCACGGTAGAAAATCGCCATTATGCCTGTGGCCTCCGAAGCACGCCGTCGGGCGACATTCGCATGAACGGCATTTCGCGCGGGTGAATCATAACGTGCGTCGCTGCGGTTGGACACAGGCTTTACGCCAGCGCTCGACGACGGAATCAAGCCAATTCTTCAACGCCGTGGACAAGGACAATGTGACGGAGGGTCGGCGGGGCAATTCTGCCGCAGGTCTGCGGAAGAAAACGCGGGACGTTTCAGGGTGACAGCCACTCACCAGATGCACGGCCGAACGCGTTTCGGGGCCTGACAACTTTGACAACTTTTACTTTGAATAGATGAGAATAGCTGGGATATCTGGGCGCGTTTCCGGGCTGAAAACGCGGTTTTTGAGCGCCAGAGGGGTATCGAGCGGGGATTCATAATCCCCGGTTCACGGGGTCAAATCCTGGCGTAACGCCTGCGATTAAAAAGACTTGCAACGAACCCGGCTTGCCAGCATACTGATTTCACTTGATATTACGCCAATAATGTCGTTAAAATATCAAGCCGATACGCCATAAGTGTCGTATATTAGGCAGGAGAGTCTATGGTCCAAGTCATTCAACCCATTTCCAAGCGTCTGAACGAGCGCCGCGAGCGCCTCGGGGTCAGTTGCTCTGTCCTGGCCAAGCGGGTGGGTGTCAGCCTGCGTAGCGTCCAGCGAATCCTCTCCGGCGAAGAAACCAATCCGGGGTTCTCAACGGTGGCGAAGCTGGCCGGTGAACTGGGGGTTGGCGTCCGATTCAACGACGAGGTAGACGTTCGCACGATTCGCCGTCGCCAGGCCGAGCGCAAGGCGGAGCGGATTCTGGCCATTGTCCAGGGGAGTTCCGCCCTTGAAGCGCAGGCGCTCTCACGCCAGACACTCCGGGAGTTGCGTGAGAAAACCATCAACGAACTGCTTGCCGGCTCGCCTCGCAAGCTCTGGGCTGACTGATGGCTGTCTGGAAACCCATACCCGGCGAAACACCGATCGACGACATTTCGGGATTGAAACCGAAGTGGGTGACGACACGCGCCCAATTGAACGATGTTGAGGCCCAGAACATCCGCAAAGCCGTCATGCGTTACCTGGCCGCCAAACCATCACGTCGGCAGGCGCCCTTCACGCTGGACTGGTGCTACAAGCTGCACCGGCAGATGTTCGGCGAGGTCTGGCGCTGGGCCGGCCGCAAGCGCACGACGGAACTGAATATCGGAGTGCCGTTCCATCGGATCGATGTCGATCTTCAAACGCTGATGGATGATCTGGCGTATTGGCGGCAACAGGGCGACATGGACATCATGGAGCAGGTGGCCCGGCTGCATCACCGCGCCGTCTTCATTCATCCATTCCTCAACGGCAACGGCCGCTGGTCGCGGCTGCTGGCCAACATCCTGCTGAAACAGTCCGTGGACAAGGTGACCATCTGGCCGGAAGAGACCGTCGGCCACGCGAGCATCATCCGCGATGCGTATCTGGCGGCGGTGCGTTCGGCGGATCGCGGGGACTACGCTCCGCTCATCGCCCTGCATCGGCGATACATGCAGACTTGAAGCAGGGGTTGCTCACGCCCCACACAAATCCTCGTGTTTCCGACCGCCGGAAATACGCGGCGCCGTTTTCATTGCCGGCACCGATCGCGAGCTCTGGGTCGGCTGACTGCCGGGCTGTTTGCATCGTCGCAGCAGCTTTCGCCATGCGGTCCAATTGCGGGGCAGCGGCTTCGTGTCGACTTTCGCCATCGCGTCAGCCTTGAGTTTCTGAAGGCGATACCCTTTGATAATGATGCCCGGCGACAATTCGCCAGCCACGACGGCAACGCCGTCCCAGATCGGTCGCATCATTTCCCGCATGACGATGCTGCTTGTCCTGGCCACAAATGGCATGGGTTCGCGGTCCGGTACGATCATGCCCGCGATGCGGTAGCATTTCTCAAAATCGCAATTCGGATCAGTCGAGTACATTTCCTCCAGCGTTGCCCCAGCAATGAATTCCGCCAGCGGTCCGGCCATCGTCACGCAGATGAATCGCAAACCGAGCAATCGGGCTTTCTCAAAGGTATCGGCGTCACGCCCCAAATCCGCCACATTGCACCGCACATGAGCGTCAAAATTCGTCGATTTTACCATGCAGATCTCGCTAACGGGCGCTTCATCCAACGCCCAGGACATCACCACATGGCCGGCTTCGTGATGGAAAAGTTGCACGGTCTTTTCGTCATAACCGCGGTCGTTGATAGTTATCATTGGCCTATCCTGCCCAGAGCTTATGCCACCGAATTTGATGCTTGCCTCAGGGCTCTGGAATTTCGCCGGCGGTCGCGTCCGACATCCCATCGCCGGGCATCTGACTCCACACCACGCCGTCAAGACTGCGTCCCCCCTTGGCGGTGCCGCCGTTGGCTTTGGCGGTCGGGTCGGCCTGATCGGGGTTGTTCTTGAAATGCCCCCATTGCTTGAAGAAAAAAGCCACGCCGGCATCGGCGCATTGTCGGCGGATATCACGTGCCCAATCGGGGGACATGGGACGGCAGCCGGGTCCGGATTCGCCGCCGACGATCACCCAGTCGATGCCTTGAAGGTTGAAATGCCCCAGCGGTCCCAGGAGCGGCTCAAGGGATAGGAACTTGATGTGGGCGCCAGTGCTTCGCAGGTGGTCGATGCGGTAGAGGTATTTGTCGCTCTCAACACTGACTCCCTGCCAGATGTTCTCGCGCCACGGCAGTCGGGGCGAGAGATCGCGCAGCCGTTCGGATCGCTTGGTGAGAATCTGGTACTGGTGCCAGTTCGCCTTGCCCATCACCTCGAACACCCGCTGGATGAACGCGGGATCGACGTTCTCGTGAAACAGGTCGCTCATGGAGTTGACGAATATCGTGGTCGGCTGTTTCCAGTGCAGCGGATCATCGAGTGCCTCTTCCACGGGCTGCATGTGACCATTCCAATGGCCGCGTTCGTTGATAACTTTCCGGTAATGCACCTTGCGGCCGGGGTTCTCCTCCCCGGCGGCCATGCGCGCCAGCCGCATGGACATTCGTTCGGCGTAACAAATTCCGCAGCCGGGACTCACCATCGTGCATCCGACGATGGGATTCCATGTGCGGGTCGTCCACTCGATAGAGGAATTGGTGGCCATGGCTTCTTCTCCTGTTGCAACTTCGAACGAACGCGGATCAGCACGGGCACTACCACACATACAGCGCAGGTCTCATTTGGTTCGCCAAGATTTTGTTCGGTTAAGCCGATCCCCGTTGGAGAGCATTGGGGCGTTTGCGTCGGTGACGGGCGTTGTAAGAGAACCTCGCAGAATCCACTGGAAAGCACGCAACGGCAGCGTAAGATTTCCCGCAAGTGGCATTACCGCCGTCGGTGGAGTTGAGCCGTGAGCGTCACGATATTCACCATTGGGTTCACCAAGAAGTCCGCCGAGCAATTCTTCACGGCATTGCAGACGGCAGGCGTTAAGTGCGTCGTTGATGTGCGTCTCAACAACATCTCCCAATTGGCCGGCTTTGCCAAAAAGGACGACCTCCGGTTCTTTTTGAAGTCCATCGGCGGCATCGAGTACGTTCATCTCCCCGAGTTGGCGCCAACCCAGACGATGCTGGACGCCTACAGGAAACAGCACGGCGACTGGTCGGTGTACGAGGAGCAATTCCTGGACCTGATGGCCAGCCGACACATCGAGGACAAGGTGCCGCGAGAGATCGTGAACGAGGGATGCCTGCTTTGCAGCGAAGACAAGCCGCACCACTGCCACCGGCGTTTGGTCGCGGAGTATCTCGGCAGGCATTGGCATGGGGTCGAGATCAAACACCTTTTCTGAAACCTCATCCTGCACAACTTGACAACATCCCGGATCGACGGACCCAGTCGCAGCGCCGAAGTGCCGCGTGAGCATGTCGGAGGTACGATCCAAGCAAGGTCCGCCCAACGCCTGATGATGGCGTGTCACCGATATGTCACCGAAACTTTGATAAAGGATCGTAAAGCATGTAAAATTTGGGAGATTTGGAAACTGTCCGGCAGCGGGCAGGGTTGCGAAAGTGACCATAAGTCGGTGATTTTTCAGGAGTTGGAACATCACTCCATCCGGCGGCGGTTCTTGCGAGCAGAGAGCTTCGGAACCGAGGGTTGGGGGCTGAGCCCGTCAGCGTGCAATTACTTGTAAAATATAAAGTTATGGATGACGACGATTGTCCGTCGGGTAGAGCATCGGTCCCGGGTGCCGAAGGTTGTGGGCCCGACTTCTGGCAGTATGCAGGGACGTGTGGCCAGTCCGTGGGGCTTGCAGACATCGGGGCAATTGGCAAGTGCCCGATTCAACTGTCAACCCCCTACCCGTTCAAGGTGATCAGAGCCAGAATCAGTCCGGTGATTCTGAGGTGAACCGGCGCCGATACGCTCATCCGGTCAGGTTGCCGGGCCGCCTGAGCCAGCGTCCTTCTTCGGCGGCACCGTCCATCGCTCGGGACAACGGTCCGGCGTGCCGCGCAGCTCGCGGCCGCAATGGGGACACACACTGTCCACACGCTTGCGAATCTCCGGGAGCGATTCGGCGAACCTGATATGCCTCGCGACGACCACGGCAATCCCCCAGTAAGGGAACGCGATGGCTGGTATCCAATAGGCCAGATCGAATATCGGCTGGTCAACGATCGCGAACGGCGCGGCCCAGCCCAGCGCAACCGCCAGCCAGAACCAGAACTCCGGGGAATTCCGGCTTCGACACTCCCGCCAGATTTCCTTGCATCTCGCCCTTGGCAGCCACGCCAGCTCGGGCACGGAATTGCACGACCAGTAGATGGGCAAGCGCCGATCGTCGGGAAACTTCGACGGCACCGTTCCACATTCCGGACATCGATCCGGCGTGGCACGCAAGTCGTACCCACAATGCCGACAGTGGCCGGGCTCGATGCGAACGCTCCGCCAGAGCAGCCGGATAAGAGCCCGCCGCAGCGCGATAGCGAACCGCTGCACGGGGAGAATTGCAAACATCGTCACGATCGCCCAGAACGGGACGGCATATCGCTGAACTCGATACCACTGGCCGTTGTTATTCGGCGTTTGCCGGTGAGCAGCCCGGAACCCAAGCCATTCGATGAAGGTATCAGCGGGCACGTTCTGCCCGCCTCCGATCAAGTCCCCATACGCCCACCGGCCCACGCCAACCGGGTCAAAGTGCAGACCGCGCGACGCCCAGTATTTCCTGTAGACTTCCAGATCAAAGTTGTTCCCGACCGCCTCCCGCACGAACCAAACCTCTCCCTGCCATGTACTGAGCCCGGTGCGGTATTGGACCCACATCGTCGGCGGCGACCCCGCGAGATTGATAGTGTACCCGTATGAATCGTGAACGAATTCACTCCGCACCCAAAGCCCGATCGCTACCGTGCACAGAACCAGCGACGCCCCCGCAGCCCCGTCAAACAGCCACGTTCTGACGCGTTTCATTCGCATACGGCATAGCGATCGCTATTTGCCTGATTCTGGGGCTGTCGACAGCCGCCTTTGGCCAAAAGGCGCCCCCGCAAGCGGATTGGGACAAAGCCAGTGCCGATATCGCAGGCACGGATCCGGTGGCCATGGATGCGGCCGTGAAGAATGTCCGGGTGTGGGTGGACGGCGGCTGGGTCTCGCGCGACCCGTGGGCCAAGTGGATCCCGGAACTCTCCAAGGCGGGACGTAATCAGGATGTGGCGGATTTGGCTCTGCTGGGAATCCTGGGTCGTCCATCGTCTGATAGCAGTGTTCCACTGATGGAGTACCGGGCACGGGCGCTGTTGGCATTAAGCAAGTCGAGCCTGGCCTTGACGGCCGCCAAGTCGTACTACAACCTCTGCGACATGAAGCTCACTCCGCAGGCCGTGGGCCTGGTGGGCCAGTGCCTGGCCAAGGCGCATCCGGAAGATGCGGACATCGCCAAGAGATTTCGTGAAGAACAGGCCAATGCGAGTATGGTGACGAGCGATCCCCCGACAGGCAGATCCCCGTCCGCGTTCTAAGCGACTGTGCATCGATTGGTCGAGGGGCCATTCCATCAGGTGGTGATCGCTCAGGCGTGTTACTGGCCATGACGGAACAGCCATAACTCTCTATATATTACCCAGTTACCGATCTTACATCTCAAACGCGCCCCTCCCCAGCGGGCCAATTTCCCGCGGTTCGACTGAAAAAACTTCCTCGATGAAGCCCGCGAACTTGGCCGCCACGTGTTCAAGTGTTAACGACGGGGCTAATCGTCGTGCGAACACGCATACTTGATCGTAGTATTCGCGACTTAGCCACCGACCATCACTTGGCTGGGGAATGTCGAGTCCGTGGCGTGCGATGTAGTCGCTGATCGGGCCCGAATTCATCGCCAATGGCAAGCCTGAGCACAGAAACTTCTGTGCCTTGGTCGGTGGCTTCATGCGTTGATTGAAGGCCTCACCCTTGATGTCAATAGCAGCCTTCGCATCGTTCATCATTAGCGCCTGAGTGGCCTCGCTCCAGGGATAGAGGGCATAGCCATTGACAGCCTCGCCGTCCCATCTAAACTTAATGCGCAACCGTCGCGCGACGGTACGAGCATTCACGAGCGCACTCGCATTTCTTGCGTTCGTCAGAATTTTGATCTCGATAGCGGGAACATGTCGTTCTAAATAATGAAGCAGGTAAGGTAGATTCTGGAGTACACCTATCCACAGCGCATAGCCTGATTCCTTAAAGGTGGCACACGTCGCTAGGCAATATTTACTATGATGATCGACGGTTTGCACACGCGCGTATGGCAAGAAATATGGAACCAACGCGGGTGAATGCACAACAACGAGGTTGCACGCAGACAGAAATGCAGCATGCCGGCGAATGTGGCGCTCGTTTCGGAAGTAGTCAATTGGGACATATATAATTCGAGACCCAACCGCATGAACCATTCCCAATTGTGCAGCAGACGGCACATCCTTAATAAATAGCACCACACGCGCGGCTGGAATGCATCCATTTTCAAAGGTGCAGACGGCAAAGCGAGGCAACAGCGCCTGCGCCAAGTCGTGGCCGACCCAGTCCCAGGACGCGAATGCCGACCTAGGGCCTATTGCCACCTGCGGCATCATGCGCATTCCTCCATCTATTGTCTCCCAGATGCCGTGCGACGTGAAAAAAGCCGTTAAAATTTGGTCGGCTGGCCCAAGGGCAGCCGGGGAAATACCCTACCTTGAGTCCAACCTGCGATGCCGCAAAGACAGCGCTCAACTGGTCGCGACGCGAGCCCCTTTGAATCTCCGCCCACCACAATTCATTAAACCTGCGAACTCGCTCGTTGTGTCGCCTCAGGATCACGATGTTTTCAAATAGCCCCATGTTCCTCGGAAACCCCAGTACCCTATAGCGATCCATCTGCGACCGGATCACTTCCGGGTTATCCACGCGGCGCCGCAAGCAGTCCCTTGCTTCCCGATACGTGCAGATTCTGTCCGCATGGCGATGCACGACCAAATCAAAGTCGCCCAAAAACATCTCGGCAAGAACTCTCGGGGACACGGTCAACGTTACCGAGCCATCGATCCAGAGCGTATACGCCGTGTCTGGAAAATAGACATGGCTTAGAACCTTGACGATCTTAGCGGTTCTATTACCGTCCGAAGACGTGATCTGTAGCGGCCGAATTTCCCAAGTGGCAGATGCAAGTGGCTTGTCGAGAAACGCGACGTATCGAATTCCGGCAGAAGGCTGTTCCTTCAATACATCGTAACCTGCGGATATTGCCGTGTATACGACAAGGTCACTGGCGCATATTGCCTTCGGAGGTTTGATCCAGTCAATTGCATCGCACTTGGCGGCATGGAAGCGTCCCACTTCAACTCCGAGAGTCGAAAGGTAATCTGTGATCGGTGCCTCAAAGTGGTCGAGGGACGTATCTCTAACTTCATTGCAATCTTTCGCAATTACTTCGACGAATTGACTCAGACAACCCGGCCTACTCAGTTTCCAGTCGACACCGTGATGGCGATCGATATTGGCATCAGTGACGGCGCCGCGCTCGGGCCGCCGCATCCATCTGCTGAAGGACCGGCATATGTAGTGATTGATGTGCGGTAGCGATGCCCCTTCGTTCGGCCGGCCTTTCGCAATGGGCGTATCATAAAAATACAGGTGATCATGGCCGCGACGCAATCTGCAGGCATGCGTGCGTGTCCTTGCAATTGCGGAGACCTTGACGATTGATTTGACCCGGGTCGGATCCGACCGCGGTTGCGCCATTCGACGTGTCAGGGCCGTGGTGATCAACCCCGGCGGGTCGTTGAAATAGCCATTGTGCCCAAAAACCAGCCACGGCAGGGAAATCTGGCCATATTGATCGTACTCCCGGAGAAAAGCAGGAAGATCGGCGTATCCGGGAAGAATGATGAACTCGTCAATATCAAGGAACGTTACCCAGCGGTAGGCCAATCCAATTTGGCGCACCGAATCCTTGTATGCATTGGTTTGACGCGAGCGATGCAACTGGTCCTTTTCACGATACCAATCAATAACGCTCACCGTGTGGCCGTGAGGGGCGAGAAACGCTTTAAGGGGCAACAAGGGGTCGTCGTCGTAGAGGAAGAAATGGTCGATTCCCAGCACTCGATGGTACGCGATCCATTCATCCAGGAACGGCAGTTCGTCGCGGACGATCGCGACCGCACAAACCAAGCCCCGCTCAACGCCGCCGGAGTTGGCAGATAGCTGTGAAGTTGAGGTTTCATTCACCTGCAATGTTGTCCCCTGCAACGTAACGTGAACACCACTCCGCCAACTCTGTGCGACCTGACCGCCTACGGCCACAAATGGCCAGCGCCGCACGTCACTTCAATGTCGTCACTGCGCCAAGTCCCAGGAAAAGCCCGCTTGGACCCTCCCAAGGGCAGCAGGCATTGTATCGCCATTGAGCTTGCTGTTTCAAATCGGCGAATCGCCGATAAGCTGGTCGGATATATTCGGACTTAATCAAGCGGCCAAACCGGCGATGGCAACACCGGTGGAACCCGGGCGTTGGAGGTGCGGTGGCATTGGTACGGCCGTCCCCGCGGGTGCCGAATTCGGATCGACACATACCTGTACTATGGCCCGATGTGGATTCAAAAACCCGGAAGCTTGCCCGGCCGCCAGGAACCGGCATAACATGTACGCTTTACGGTGAGGGTGCAAATGAAATGCTTCTTCTCACTCAGCGCTAGCGGCTGGTGTGAGCAATTTCGGGATATGTCATTGGCGCTCGCGGCCTCCGCGAAAGCAAGGACATCGTTGGAGATGTATTGTATTTACGACGGGGAGCCAAATGCAATAACGGCTAAACTGGAGTCGATGGGTGTGCACATGGTGTTTCATAAGCCGAAGTACACCTCAATGCTGGAGGCCGGTGCCCGCCGCTACAGTGTCCGACGCGGTCGAACGAGCGTTTGGGGAAACCCGGCATTATGGAACGGAACCTTTCTTCGTCTGGAGATTCCGCTTCTGTTAGAGGCGCTTGGAATCAACGACCGTTTTGCATTGTACGTTGACGCCGATTGCATTTTTCAGCGTGACCCTCCTCTTGAATTGATTGAACCGGAGTGCCTTGCGGCAGCCTCCGAAAAGGATCCCAGGGACAAATCACATTTCAATGCGGGAGTCATGCTTCTAAACGTGGCGGCCATGCAGAAAAGCTATCCCGCCTTCATCGAGTTCTGCAGCATCCGTGGATTTGTTCCTAAGCGTGGCGAGGGCGTCGTGGATCAGGGTCTGTATAATGCCTTTTACGGCGACAAGTGGTTACACATCAGCGAATTGTTCAACTGGAAAGCGTATTGGCCAATGAATCCGGACGCCTATATTGTGCATTTCCACGGTCCCAAGCCAGCCCAGATAGCCGAGTTTATGAGGGGAAAGATGAAAAGGCCGCCCTCAAAGAGTATTGGCCGACTTTTGGAGGAAAATTCTGCAAACTTGGCTGTTTACCGTGACGTTTGGGAGGCTTGGCTTCATGTCGCAAGTATCGGTTGTAGCGCACTTGATGCACATCGATCGCCCGGCGTCAGATCGCCCAGTGTCACCTCTTCTTAAAGACCGTTTTATGTTATACTTAGCGTGCAGGCATGTAGACAACGGACAATGGGACTGGATGGGGTTGGCGTGATTGAAGAGTTTTGTTGCCAATGGTCGTCGCCGTGGATAGAATGTGGCGGTCGCCGTCGCGGGGTCAGGT